>Ga0334722_10007812_pt1 | contig 10307 bp, 7 predicted proteins | sample C3_bottom_MG_FD_207210 | JGI IMG/M metagenome (GOLD analysis project Ga0334722, IMG submission 207210) | Sediment microbial communities from Yellowstone Lake, YNP, Wyoming, USA - C3_bottom | ecosystem: Environmental > Aquatic > Freshwater > Lake > Sediment | place: USA: Wyoming | collected... | reverse complement strand
AGAGCATCAAGGCCTCCGGGGTGCCCTTCCGCTTGCCGACCCCCGAGGAGCGTGGCCAGCGGCTGCGCGCCGTGCTGCACGTGCTCTACCTGATCTTCAACGAGGGCTACACCTCGAGCGCCGGGCCGCACCTGCAGCGGCTGGAACTCGCCCGTGAGGCCATCCGCTTGACGCGATCCGTTCACGCCTTGCTCCCTGACGACGCGGAGGTCGCGGGATTGCTGGCGCTCATGCTCCTGACCGATGCCCGCCGCGCGGCACGCACGGGACCCCACGAGGAGTTGATCCCCCTCCCCAAACAGGACCGGACTCTGTGGGATCAGGCGGAGATTTCCGAGGGCATCGCGCTGCTCACCGCCGCCCTGTCGAAAGGATCCGTGGGCGCGTACCAGCTCCAGGCAGCCATCGCGGCCGTTCACGATGAAGCGGCCCGAGCCGAGGATACCGATTGGCCGCAGATCCTGGCGCTGTATGGGCTCCTCAAACGCCTGTCCGACAATCCGATGGTGGCGCTCAATCACGCCGTCGCCGCCGCCATGGTGCACGGCCCCGCCCAAGGACTGGAGCTGCTCACCGCCCTCGACGCCGACGCGCGAATAGCCGGCCATCATCGCCTCGACGCCGTTCGCGCCCATCTGCTGGAAATGGCGGGCGACCGCCAGGCCGCCCTCACCCATTACCGCATCGCCGCCAGCCGGACCACCAGCCGGCCGGAACGGGACTATCTGCTGACCCACGCCGCCTGGCTCAGCGAGACCGCCACTCGCCCGGCGCCGGACCCTTCCCCCTCGTAATCCGGCGGGCGGGGCGGCAGGGATACCTGCCCGGGGTTCTCTCTTGTGTAGGTCTTATTATGTAGGCTACGTATGCGGTGTCGCTCCCGCCCCTCCTCCCCTTGCGGCATTTCCGATAGCCTTGAGAACTTTAAGAACGATTTCTAACTCCTTCAAATATAACATCTTCGCGCCGAATTCCGCATCCGAGGCTCAAGCCCTTGTGGCGAACCGCCCCACTCCGGCCGGCGCGCCATGGCGCGCTTCGCACGCGCCACTCGGGAGGGTGACTCTTCCCTCCCCGTCCGTGTCAACCGCTTCGGGGCATGATCCGCAAGGTTTCCAGGGCGCTCGCGAGGGCAGGGCTGGCGAGGTGAAGAGCCCGCGCGCGCGATGGCGCTTGATTCTGCCGTCGCTTTGTTGAAGAATAGGCAGGCTGGGGCCGAATCACGATGGGAGCAACCGCATCTCCTCCACCGCCGGCCGAGCGCGAGCGCGCTTACGAAGTCGAGTGGACCACCATCTCTTATCGCACCATCGCCTTCTTTGTCATCATGGCGCTGGTGGTGGTGGCGTTCATTCTCTACCTGATTGCGCCCACCTATTTCGGGAAGAAGGCGCGGCAGTTGCTGGGCGCGATTTCGGCGGGACTGGTGCAGACCTCGTCGGCCGAAACCGCCGAGAGCAAGCGCGAAGCTCATTTCGTCAACATTGACGGCACGGTGCGCGTGCGCAAAGCGAATTCGTCGCAGTGGATCCGGGGAGACTACAACACCAATCTCGAAAAGGGCGATTACGTGCAGACGGGGGGCGACGGGGTGGCGCGCATCATTTTTGCCGACGGCACCAACTACGTGCTGAAGCCCGATTCCCTGATCGTGGTGGAAGAAAGCCGCGAGGACCCAGTCACCAAGGCGACGCGCGTGGCGGTGCAGATTTCCGCCGGCACGGTGGACCTGTCGACGGGCCGGTTTGAGGTCCCCGGTTCGACCTCGCGCGTCAAGTTTGAGGATGCCGTGGCCAGCCTTGGCGAGGAGAGCCGGGCCATGATCCGCAATGACCCGGCGAAGAACCTTCACGAACTCACCATGCAGCAGGGCGGCGCCGACGTCTCGCGGGGCTCCTCGACGGTTCGTCTGGGACAGTACGACCAGGTGACTTTCGAGAAAGAGAAGCCCGGCCTGAACCGGCAGAAGGTGATTGCCCCTCCCCAGCTTTCCGAGCCTCCCAACATGGCGTTGACGGTAACCAAGGATCCCAAGTCCACCAGTCTGGACTTCGTCTGGACCACAGTTCCGGGGGCGCGGGAGTATCATCTTCAGGTGTCACCCTCCGGCTTGTTTTCCAACCTGGTAGTGGACAAGCGGGTGGCGGGCCGGAATACCGCCAAGGTCGCAGGGCTCGAGGAGGGGACTTACTATTGGGTGGTGACCTCCATCGATGCCGAGGGTAACGAGAGCCAGCCCAGCTCCGCCAATCGCTTCAGCCTGGTGCAGCAGGTCGAAACCGGCACCCAGGCGTTCCTGGATATCAGTGGCATTATTCAGCACGGTCGCGTTCTGGAGGTTGTGGGCCGGACCGAACCCGGCTCCACGGTGATCGTCAACAACGAGCAGGTCTTTACCATCGCCGCCGACGGAACCTTCCGTCACTTTACGTCGGAGCTGGCGAAGACCGGCGCCAACCAGATTACGATCACCGCACAAAACCGCAAAGGGGACACGCACACGATCCGCAAGACCATCGTGATCGAATGAAGCCGCCCGCCGCGAACTTTTCCGGCCGCATGAGATGGGGTAACCCGTGGGAATGAATTTCCGTTCATTGTTCTCGGTTTTTTCCTCCGACCTGGCGATTGACCTGGGGACCGCCAACACCCTGGTGTACGCCAAGGGCAAAGGGATTGTCGTGAACGAGCCTTCGATCGTGGCCATCAACAAAGTCAACGGCGACGTCGAAGCGGTCGGGCGCGAGGCCAAGGAGATGCTGGGCCGAACTCCGGGCAACATCGTGGCCATCCGGCCCTTGAAGGACGGGGTGATCGCCGACTTCAAGGTGACGGAGAAGATGCTGAACTATTTCATCCATAAAGCGCATAACCGGAAGATGTTCGTGCATCCCCGGATTGTGATTGGCGTGCCCTCGGAAATCACTCAGGTAGAAAAGCGCGCCGTCCAGGACTCCGCCATGCGCGCCAAGGCCAGTGAAGTGTACCTGGTCGAGCAGGCGATGATGGCGGCCATCGGCGCCGGCCTGCCCATCACCGAACCCTCGGGCAGCATGATCGTGGATATCGGCGGCGGCACCACCGATATTGCCGTGATCTCCCTTTCCGGCATTGTGTACAGCCGCTCCGTGCGCGTGGCCGGAAACGAGATGGACGAGGCCATTACGGCTTACCTGAAGCGCAAGTACAACCTTCTGGTGGGCGAGCGGACCGCCGAACAGATCAAGATGGAAGTGGGCTCGGCCTACCCGCTGGAGAAGCCCCTGACCATGGAAATCAAGGGCCGCCACCTGCTGGAGGGCATCCCCAAAACCCTGACCATCGATGATTCCGAAATTCGTGATGCCCTCTCGGAATGCGTGGCGACGATTGTCAACGCCATCCGCGTGGCTCTGGAACGCACGCCGCCGGAACTCTCCGCTGACATCTCGGATCGCGGCATCGTGCTGACCGGCGGCGGCGCGCTGCTTAAGAATCTCGACAAACGCATTCGCGAGGAAACCGGCCTGCCCGTCTCGATCGCCGAAGACCCGCTCGCTTCGGTGGTTCTGGGCACGGGGCGAATGTTGACGGACTTCAACCTGCTGCGGCGTGTGGCGATAGAATAGAGCGCGGTTGCGGCGGCAACTTCCGCCCGCCGGGCAAGGACTTGAGCGCCAGCGGGGCGCCCCCAGCATGTTCGACCTGAACTCTTCCGAATTGCGTGCCTCCGAAAGGCCACCCGAACGGGAAACCCCCGAGAGGGTCCAGGCCTTCGTCTTGCACCACCGTGCCTTTTTCGTCCTGCTGGCCGTGCTGGTGGCCCAGCTTCTCCTCCTCTCGGTGCAGATCACCCGCAACCAGAAGGTGCGCCTGATCCAGGTCTGGGCGGTGGCGGTCTTTGATCCCTTTGCCCGCGCGCTGCGCGGTTCCTACGACGCCACGACAGGAGCCTGGGGGTCTTATCGGGACCTTTGGAGAGCCCAGCAACAGAACCGGGAACTCAATCTGCAGTTGACTGCGGCTCGCTCCCAGATCCTTCAGCTCTCGCAGCAGGCCGCGGAAGCCCAGCGCTTGCGGGAGCTGCTGGAGTTCAAGAATCAACTTCCCTTCCCGGCCATCGCCGCAGAGGTCATCGCCAGCAGCCCTGGCGAATCGTCCAAGGCGGTGTTTATCGACAAGGGGGCGGACGCGGGGCTGACCCCGGACCTCGCGGTGATGACCTCCGCGGGCGTGGTGGGAAAGACCCTCGCCGTGTTTCCGCACACCGCACAGATCCTGCTGATTACGGATACTTCCAGCGGCGTGGCGTGCACGCTCGAGAAGAGCCGGGTGCAGGGAATCCTGAAGGGTGGCAACCTGAACGCCTGCCAGATTCACTACGTCATGAACGAGGCCCCCGTTTCGTTGGGAGAAACGGTGTTGACCTCCGGCCTCGACCAGATCTATCCCAAGGGGTTGCCGGTGGGGTTCGTTGCCGAGATCGCGGAAGGGAACATCTACAAGACGATCAAGGTCAGGCCGGCCGCGGCGCTGGATCGCCTGGAAACAGTCTTGGTCGTGGTCAAGCCCCCATCCAGCGAACTTCAGGCGCAGAACGCCCCCAGCCATCCCTGACCTCGCGGGCATTCCCAACCGGGCGGACAGTTTCAAGCACGCTCCTCGAGAATGGCCACACCCACCCACCGACCGATTGCCGTCTTCAGGATGCATCCTGCCATCCTCTGGGGGACGGTCTTCGCCGCGCTCCTGCTGCAGGCATTCCTCCCCGTCAAGCTACCCCTGGCGCGGCTCTTCGACTTCCCCCTGCTGATTGCCATCTATTTCGCTCTGGTGAAACGCGACCCCATCTTCGCCATCGGCCTCGGCGCCGGGATGGGGCTGGCCCAGGACGCGCTCTCCAACGGGTTTATTGGAGTCTTCGGGATGGCCAAGGCGCTGACGGCGTACCTAGCGGCCACGGCCAGCTTCAAGTTCGAGCTGGACGAGGTCCTGGCGCGCTTGGGGCTGACAGCGCTGCTGGTTCCCGTTCACGGATTGTTTCTCCTGGTCTTGCAGCGGGGTTTACTGGAGGCGCCGCCTCCCTTTCAGCCCCTGGATCTGCTGAGCGGTGCCCTGGTTAATGTTGGGTTGGGATTGGTCCTGTTCCAACTGCTCGACCGATTCCGGCGGCCAGCTTAAGAAGCCTTCACCCTTCATCCTTCAAATCTGGCGTGCTAAGATAGCGGCCCGGTGTGGCCTGCGTTTCTCAGGTAGGAGGGGATTCCAAGGAGGGTTCTTCCATGAAAGCAACAACGTTCGGAGTCATTATTGGGAATCGTGGTTTCTTCCCGGATGTGCTGGCCCGCGACGGGCGCGAAGAGATTCTGCGAATTCTGGAACAGCAAGGTTACAGGACCATCTGCCTGACGCCCCAGGACACGAAGCATGGTTCCGTGGAGACGCTGCAGGATGCGCGGAAGTGCGCCGAGCTGTTCAAGAAGCATCGCGACGAAATCGACGGCATTCTGGTCAGCCTGCCGAATTTCGGCGACGAGCGGGGAGTGGCCAACACTATCCGGATGTCCGGCCTGGAGGTTCCAGTCCTAGTACAGGCGTTCCCCGACGAGCCGGAGAAAATGCTGATGGGCGGACGGCGCGACAGCTTTTGCGGCAAGATTTCGGTGTGTAACAACCTCTGGCAATACGGGATTCGATTCACCCTGACCGGGCAGCATACGGAGAGTCCGGCATCGGAGCTTTTTCGGTCGGACGTGGAAGCGTTTGCAGCCACCTGCCGCGTCGTGAAGGGAATGAAGAACCTGCGCGTGGGAGTGTTGGGAGCGCGGCCCGCTGCCTTCAATACCGTCCGGTTCAGCGAGAAACTCATGGAGCAGGCGGGGATTACCGTGGAGACGCTCGACTTGTCGGAGGTGTTCGGACGCGTGGCGCGGTTGAGTGACAATGACCCGAAGGTGGAGGCCAAGCTGGGCAGCATCGGCGGTTACGTTCCCACCGCCGGCGTTCCCGCGCCGTCCCTGCTGAAGATGGCAAAGTTCGGCGCGGTCGTGGACGACTGGATGGCCTCGAACGAGCTGGCCGGAACCTCCATCCAGTGCTGGACGGCCATGGAAGAGTTCTTTGGCGTCGTGCCCTGCACCCTGATGAGCATGATGTCGAACAGCCTGCTTCCCAGCGCCTGCGAGACGGATATGATCGGCATGATCGGCATGTACGTCCTGCAACTGGCCTCGGGCGAGCCCAGCGCCATTGTGGATTGGAACAACAACTACGGGTCCGATCCCGACAAGGCGGTGATCTTCCACTGCTCGAACCTGCCCAAACATTTCTTCGAGGATGCCAAAATGGACTTCCAGGAAATCATCGCGGGTTCGGTGGGGAAGGAGAATACCTTCGGGACCGTGGCGGGCAAACTGAAGGCCGGGCCGCTCACCTTCTGCCGGGCTTCAACCGACGACCTGCACGGACGCCTGCGGGCCTACGTGGGCGAGGGCGAAATTACGGGCGACAAGTTGCAGAGCTTCGGCGGCTACGGGGTGGTGAAGATTCCGGGGTTGCAGCCGTTGCTGCAGTACGTCTGCAAGAACGGCTATGAGCATCACGTGGCCGTGAACCGCAGCCACTTTGGCCGCGCCGTGGCCGAGGCGCTGGGGAACTACAAGGGCTGGGAGGTGTATCAGCACCGGCCCGCCGCCGGCTAGCCCGGCCCGAGCGGGCCGTCACCTTTCGAATTCAACCGCGCCGGAGATTCTCCCACAAGAGACAACAACCATTTCGGCACATCTATAACTAAGTCATAATCCCCCTAGGTAACGATCCGGGTACTTGTGGAGAGGCAGGACCCGCCGTATAAAAAAGGGGCGTTGGGTTGGGGCCCTCTTTTACCCGAGGAGGCAAGATGCCGAAGTGGCTTGCGTGGGTTATCGACCGCCTTTCTGTGCTCCATCGCGAGGACCAAGGGCAGGATCTGATTGAGTATGCGCTCACCGTCGCCCTACTCTCCTTGGTGGTGGTGGCTGCCTCTGGAAGTCTCGCTATCCAGATTAGCACCGGCATGTCGAGCGTCGGGGAGAAGTTCAAGAAGCACGCGGACCACGGCCTCCATCTTGGTTGGTACAAGTAGCGACACCCCACCTCACCGCCGCCCAGCGCGGGTCTCCCTCCGACGCAGCTCGCAGTCATCTCTCTTCGCGTAATATTTCCGCTGCTCCTACGACGCCTCGACCGCATGGGAAACCAGGGTAGCTTCGCTTCCTCCGGAAAGGAGGGAGCCGGATTGATTTGGCCGGCTAATCGGACTACACTCAGCGGTGGATCTTGGCTTCGGGCGCCAGAGCCGGGTGCTCGTGCAATGATCCTAGACCCGTCCGCCAGAGATTCGGGCAGCTAAGAAGCCGATGCGCATTCGCTTTCCCGACGATGAGCACTTTCCGGCCTGGAGAATTGCCTTCCTGCAGTATGCGATTGCGGCCACATTTCTGGCCCTGCTGATCGGCTACTGGCGGCTGCAGATTGCCCACCACCGCGAGTACCTGGACTTGGCGGAACGCAACCGCATCCGCAACCTTCCGGTCATCGCACCTCGAGGGCGCATCCTCGACCGCGAAGGACGCGTCTTAGCGGACAACTTCCCCGCCTTCAGCGTTCTGCTGATGCGGGAGAGCGTGAACAGCCTTACGCCAGCCCGCGTGGCGGGTATGGCGCGCGGGCTCGGGTTGGACCCTGCCGACGTTCAGCGCCTGGTGGAACGCACGACGAAGCTGCCGCGCTTCCAACCTGTCGTCTTGAAGCAATCCGCGACCATGGAAGACATCGCATTTGTCGAATCCCACCGCGTTGAGTATCCCGAACTCGACCTCCTGCAAGTCCAGCAACGCTCCTATCCCAAACGGACGATCGCGGCGGCACTGCTGGGGTATGTGGGCGAAGTCGCGGAAGAGATGATCGCCCAGCCCGGGTCACCCTACCGGCCGGGCGACGTGGTCGGGAAATTCGGCATCGAGCGCTCGTACAACTCGCTGCTTTCGGGGCGCGATGGCATGCGGCGGGTGATCGTCAACAGCCGCGGCCAGGAGATGGGCTCGATGACCACCATCAACGCCCTGCCCGGTAACGATCTGCGCCTGACGATCGACCTCGACATTCAGATGGCCGCGGAGGCTGCTTTGGGCGACCGGCCAGGCGCAGTTGTGGCATTTGACCCCAGGACCGGCGAGGTGCTGGGTATGGTCAGTCATCCCTCTTTCGACCCCAACGATTTCGCCCGCCGGATTGATCACGACACCTGGCAGCAACTCAGCTCGGACCCCCGGAAGCCCTTGATGAACAAGGCCATCCAGGCTCATTTGGCGCCCGGGTCGGTGTTCAAGATCATCACCGGCACAGCGGCACTCGAGACCGGAACCATCCGCGCCGATTACACGCTCAACTGTCCCGGGCTCGTCAACTTCTACGGCCATACCTATCACGACTGGGTTTTCGAGAAGGGCCGGGGGCACGGCAGCGTGGACCTCCACAGCGCCATCGTGCACTCCTGCGATGTCTACTTCTACACGCTCGGGAAAATGCTGGGGATCGAAAAGCTCGCCTTCTTCGCCAAACGCCTGGGGCTCGGCGCGCGCACCGGGATCGACCTTCCGGGCGAGGACCCGGGGCTGATCCCTTCGCCCGAGTGGGCCCGGAAGACGTTCAAGCGCCCGTGGTGGGCCGGGGAGACAATCTCGGTGGCCATCGGGCAGGGCGCCGTCGCCGCCACGCCGCTGCAACTGGCTTATGCCATCGGAGGCATCACCTCCGGGGGGTTCTTCCGGCGTCCCCATGTGGCATTCAAGAACCAGCTCATCTCCACGACCCCGGAGTCTGGGGAAGATTCGCTTCGAGAATTTCCTTTGAGTAACAATACCGTGGATGCCGTCTGCAAGGGGATGTGGGGCGTGGTCAACGAAGGTGGGACGGCCGCCAGCGCCCACGAGCCCGGTCTGGACATCGCGGGGAAGACCGGAACAGCGCAAGTGGTCAGCACGGGGCTTCAGCAATCCGCCGGGAAACACGAGTACAGGAACAATGCCTGGTTTGTCGGCTATTCGCCGAGCTCCAAGCCGGAAATCGTGGTTTCTGCCCTGGTGATGCAAGGGGACCACTCCACCGTCGCGGTACCCATCGTCCGGGACGTCATCCGGGCTTACGTTGAAAAGAAGAAAGGACGGAAGCCTCCCCCTGACCAGTTGCAGACTCAGGTAAAAGTCCTGAGCCAGGTGATGAACACGGAGGCTCCAGCCGCGCCGCAGGCTGGGCGGTGAGGCAAAGAACAAACCCGATACCATGCGAAAATCCGTCCGATTCCGAGATTCCGATTGGTCCCTCCTGGGGCTTGCTCTCATCATCGCCGCCCTTGGCATCGCGGAGATTCATAGCACGACTTCCCACACGGCCCTGAATGGTCAATCCGAAAGACAGCTCTACTGGGTCTTGATGGGGACCGTCCTGGCCCTGGTCGTCAGCCGGTTCGACTACCACCTCATCCTGGAACAGACTCCCTGGCTCTATGGCCTCTGCGTTTTGGGACTCGCCGCCCTGTTAGCGGTCGGGCCGCCCATTGCTGGCGCCCGGAGGTGGATACCCCTGGGCGGATTGACTTTTCAACTCTCGGAGCTGGCAAAATGGGTTATAATCCTGGTGGTGGCGGCGTATTTCGCTGAAAGGCATGGTAAGTTCGTCACCTGGAAGGATTTTGCCAAGCTGGGAGCCCTGGTTGGCCTGCCGGCGGTGCTGGTAGCTTTGGAACCGGACCTCGGCACGGCCCTGACGTTTTTCCCGATTGTTGCCGCTGGGTTTTTCCTAGCGGGTATCCGCGCGCGACAAATCGCCGCGTTGACCCTGCTAGGAGCCCTGATGCTGCCCGTGGGCTGGCATTTCCTAAAGCCCTACCAGCGTGAGAGGCTTACCAGCTACATCCACCCCGCGCAGGATACCCAAGGGTCAAGCTATCAAGGAACACAATCCAAGATCGCGATCGGGTCGGGCGGCTTTTGGGGAAAAGGCTCGGGGAATGGCACGCAAAGCCGGCTGGGATTCGTCCCTGTCTCCCACGCCGACTTCATTTTCGCCGCCTTTGCCGAAGAACAGGGTTTCGTCGGCACGCTCACGGTATTGCTGCTGTATTTCGCGTTGCTTTTGCGGCTCCTGGATGGGGCACAAACCGCGGGCGACCGCGCCGGCGCTCTTTTGCTGGTAGGTTTTGCGGCGGTTTTGTTTTTCCAAATCGCCGTCAACATCGGAATGATGATCGGGTTCTTTCCAGTGACCGGCATCCCGCTCCCCCTCATGAG
>Ga0334722_10007810_pt1 | contig 10308 bp, 8 predicted proteins | sample C3_bottom_MG_FD_207210 | JGI IMG/M metagenome (GOLD analysis project Ga0334722, IMG submission 207210) | Sediment microbial communities from Yellowstone Lake, YNP, Wyoming, USA - C3_bottom | ecosystem: Environmental > Aquatic > Freshwater > Lake > Sediment | place: USA: Wyoming | collected... | reverse complement strand
GCGACCGTTGCCTTCACGTCGCGGGTGTCCGTGTTGGTCATGGACTGGACGACTACAGGCGCGCATCCGCCGATCTTTATGTCGCCGAGATAAATTGCATTAGTTCGTTTGCGGGTAATTTTCATAATTAAATATTAAGCTTTCGTCGGGGACGTTATCGTACTGGCATCAGGCTACCATCAGCCGATACTTATACCTACTTCCACATCGGCTGGAACCCGAGCAACCGCATTATGTCGTTATAGAACACGAACACCATCAGCGCGATGAGCAGGAACAGGCCTATCTGCTGGGCTACCTCCCTCATGCGGATGGAGAGCGGCTTCCTGGTGATACCTTCTATCGCCAGGAACATGAGGAGCCCGCCGTCGAGTATCGGTATCGGGAACAGGTTTATCACGCCCAGGTTGATGCTTAGAAGCGCCATGAACAGGACGAAGTCGGCGAACCCTTCCCTCGCCTGCCTGCCTGAAATCTGGACTATCATCACCGGGCCGCCCAACTGGCTTGCGTCTTCCTTGCCCTTTATTATCCTCGTGAGGATGTTGACGGTGAAACCCGTCATGTACAGCGTCCTCTCGGCGCTCATCCCGATGGACTCTACGGGCCCGTATCTGAGCTTTTCGGTCTCTGCACCCGCCTGGACGCCGATGATGCCGTATGCCTTGCCACCGGTCTCCGGCCCCTGCTTGACTATCGGCGTGACCTTCACGTCGAACTGTTTGCCGTCTCTGTCGAGCGTGAAGTCCATCAGCCTGCCCGGGCTCAACTTAACGGCCTCGGCCATATCGTTCCATGACCCGACCTTCTTGCCGTCCACGGCAACCACGCGGTCTTTCGACCGCATACCCGCCTTGTCGGCGGGCGAGTTCTCCATGACGGCGGCTATGACCGCCGAGCCCAGTAGTCCAACGTAACCCTTCCCGTCTTCGGGCACGGATTTGGCCTTCAGGCTGACCGTGTCCCTGCCTCTCCTGACCTCGAATACCATATCCTTGCCGGGGTGCTTCTTAATGTAGTCGGCGGCCTCTTCCCAGAAATTGACCGGTTCCCCGTCTATCTTTTCGATGATGTCGCCGCTTTTAAACCCTGCCGCCTGTGCGGGGCTGCCCGGAACCACCTCCATCACCTTGGATACCGCGGTCGGGAAGCCCGTGACGAATATGATATAGCAGAGCACGACCGCAAGGATAATGTTGAATACCGGACCCGCGACTACTATCGCGAGCCTTTTCCAGACAGGCTGTGCCGTGAACGTCCGCTTCTGCTGCTCCGGCGTAAGTTCCTCTTCGGTCTCATCGCTCTCGCCCTCGCCGCCGAGCATCTTGACGTACCCGCCAAGCGGAAGGGCTGATATAATGTATTCGGTCTCGCCTACCTTCCAGCCGACAACTTTCTTCCCGAAGCCGAGCGAGAACTTTAGCACGCCGACGCCGGAGAGCTTCGCCACCAGGAAGTGGCCCAGCTCGTGCGCGAAGACAAGAATGCCCAGCACGACAACCGCCGCGAGTATGCTCGATACGCCCGGCCACATCGCGGTCATAAACAACATTATTTCATGCAAGATAAGTGCTCCTTAGCATATCCCCCTCCCTTGATGGGAGGGGATGGAGGGGAGGGTGGCCAACCTTAATCCCCCTCACCCTGTCCCTCTCCCGCAAGGGGAGAGGGTATTTTAATTATAACCCATTAGAGACACATGTCGAAGTAGCGGACTTAGACGTCAGGACATCTGTTTATCTTTGATAACCTTTTCCGCTTTGCCTCTCGCCCACCGGTCCGCCTGCATGACATCCTCCACCCTCGTGGGGACCTTGGGCTTGTGCGCGTCCATCGTGCCCTTTATGACGAAGGGTATGTCCATGAAGCCTATCCTGTTGTCGAGGAAGGCCTGGACGGCCACCTCGTTGGCGGCGTTTAGCGCGGCCGGCATCGTCCCTCCGGCGCGGAGCGCGTCGTATGCGTACCCGAGGCACGGGAAGTGTTCCGTGTCCGGCTCCCTGAAGCTGAGCGTGGCCACCTTCGCGAGGTCGAGGCCGGGTATGTCCTTCACAAGCCTGCCGGGATATCCGAGCGCGTACGATATAGGCATCCGCATGTCCGGCACGCCGAGCTGGGCTATCACCGAGCCGTCCACGAACTCGACCATCGAGTGTATGATGCTCTGCGGGTGGACGAGGACGCTTATCCGCTCGGGCTCCACGCCGAACAGCCACCTGGCCTCGATTACCTCGAGGCCCTTGTTCATCAGCGTCGCAGAGTCTATCGTGATCTTCCGGCCCATCTCCCAGTTGGGGTGCTTGAGGGCGTCCGCAGGCTTCACCTTCTTAAGCGCTGTCATGTCGCGCCCGTGGAACGGCCCGCCGGATGCAGTAAGCGTAAGCCTTAGAAGGTCTCGCTTCCTGTGGCCTTTTAGCGACTGGAATATCGCGGAGTGCTCGCTGTCAACCGGCAGCAGCTTGACGCCTTTGCGCTCGACCGCGGACATCACGAGCGGCCCCGCGCAGACAAGCGCCTCCTTGTTGGCAAGCGCGACATCCTTCCCGGCCTCTATCGCGGCCATGGTCGGCACAAGGCCCGCCGAGCCGACGATTGCAGAGACCACCATGTCCACGCCTTTTAACGCGGCGACCTCCGCCATGCCCTCCACGCCGTGGTATATCTTGACGGAGTTTTTTCCGAGCAGCTTCTTCAAGGCCGAGGCAGTCTTGCCGTCCCTGACCGCTACCGCCTCGGGCTTGAACGCGCGTATCTGCTCCTCGAGCGCCTTGACGTTGCCTCCGCAGGCAAGGCCTTTAACCTTGAACCTGCCCGGGAACCTGCGCACGACGTCGAGGGTGCTTACCCCGATGGAGCCCGTGCACCCGAGTATTGAAAGGGCCTTCATCTCATCCCCCTATCTTAGCCGCAAGCGCGACCTTCGTGTAGTAATAAAGCGCCGGTGCATTTAGGAGCATGCTGTCGACCCTGTCGAGCATACCCCCGTGGCCCGGGAATAGGCCGCCGGAGTCCTTCACGCGTGCGCTCCTCTTTATCATCGACTCTGCAAGGTCGCCCATCTGTCCTATTATGCCCATGATAGCCCCGAGCATGACGGCGTCTTGCATGGAAAGCTCGTGGTAGAACCAGTACTTACAAGCCACGGCCATCCCGACGCTGAATGCAAGGCCGCCCACCGCGCCTTCGATCGACTTCTTGGGGCTAATCTTCGGGTAGAGCTTGTGCCGCCCGAACTTCGAGCCCACATAGTAGGCCCCGCTGTCGGTCGCCCAAGTCACAAGGCAGAGCAGGAACACGAGGTCCCGCCCGTCAACGCCCCCTTCGTTCCACGACCTGAGAAGCACGATGTACGCGGAGAGCCATGCGACGTATACGACCCCGGTGAACGTCAGGGCCACGTCCACCATGGCGCCGTTCGTGTCCCGCTCCGAGAAAAGCCTGAAAAGCAGTGCAACGACAAACGCCACGGCGACCATCACGTCCGGCGAGAATACGCAGGTCAACCCGCCCTTCGCCCCGGCCCCGATGTAGAAGCCGGTCACGACAAGCACACCGGCAAGTATGCCGACAAACGACTGCGGGTGGTAGCCGCCGTTTTTGAACATCCTGTAGAACTCGTACAGCCCGACGGCCGCGCTTGCCGTGATGAACAGGAAGAAATAGAACGGGGACCCGTACTGGACGAGGGCGTAGACAAGCGGTATGAGCACGGCGGCCGTTAACACCCGTTTAATGGGCATCTGTCCTCCCGAGCTGCTCTCCGGTCCTGCCGAAGCGCCTCTGCCTGCCCTGGTAGTCCACGAGGGCCGCAAGCAGCTCCCTCTCGCCGAAGTCCGGCCAGAGGTCTTCCGTGAAATAAAGCTCCGCGTAGGCCATGTCCCATAGCAGGAAGTTAGAAATCCGCATCTCGCCGGAAGTCCTTATCATAAGGTCGAGCTCGGGCAGGCCGGAACTGTCGAGCAGTCCCGCGAATGTTTCTTCGGTCAGGTCGGCCGGGCTCGCGTTTCCACCGGCCACCCCGGCGGCGAACTTCCGTGCGGCCTCGACTATCTCCCACCGCCCCCCGTATGAAAGGGCGATGTTCAAGACCATGCCCGTGTTGCCCGCGGTCTCCTTCCTGGCCCTCTCGGCCCACTCCCTCGCGGACCTCGGCAGGTCTTCCAGCCGGCCGATGAAGGATATCCTTACTCCCTTCGCCTGCATCTGGCCAAGCTCTTTCTGGAGGTACAGCGTGAGGAGCGACATCAGCGCGTCCACCTCCTTGTGCGGCCTCCGCCAGTTCTCGAGCGAAAAGGCGTACAGGGTGAGCGCCTTGATACCGATATCGGAAGCCGCCGTGACGACCGTCTTGACCGCATCCATGCCCTTCTTGTGTCCGGCAACCCTCGGCAGGCCCCTGTTGTTCGCCCACCTTCCGTTGCCGTCCATGATTATCGCGACGTGCCTCGGTATGCGACCGTGGTCGAGCCTTGCGAGCAGCTCTTCCCTGGTGCAGTCGGAGAGCTTCTTGCCGTTATGTACGAGTATGTCTTCCAACGCTTACCTCTGCGGCGTCTTGTATATCAGCAGGGCGGACTTGTCGGCGAAAGAGTCCGTGACCCCCTTCACGCCTCCGATTGCCAGCTTCTTTGAGGACTTCTCGGCCTTGAAGGTGGGGGCGGTCAGTATCATCACGCTCTGACGCCCGTTGTTCAGGACGTCGCCCATGTAAATGTCAGCCAGGTATCCTTCTATATTCATTATGCTCCAGCGGTCCTCGAGCTCGGTGCCGTTCCAGGCCAAAGCGTGTATCTCGGCCCCGCTGAACCCTTTGAACCTGCGGGTCAGGTAGGTCATCGGGATGTTCCTGGTCACGACCACGACGGGTTCCCCGTCCGGGCCGTCCATGACGATGAGCTTGCCCTTGACCTTGCCCCTCGTGTCCACGTTCTCCATCGCAAGCTCTTTCTCGCCGCGCTCGAAGAACGTGTCGTACCCGCCGGAGCGGTCCTTGCTCTTCCAGAGACGCTCACCCTTCATGTCGAGCACCTGTATGAAGTCCGAGTCGTCCACCCATACTATCTCGAGGCCGTCGAACCGGGACTTCACGGCCGCCTTCTTTCCCGCGCCCTTCGCATCCTTCTTGGCCGGTTTGTCCGGGAAGAGGTCGACCAGGACGAACCCGTACGGGTCCTTTATCTTCCTCGGCAGGTCGAGCGCATCGCCCTTCTTCAGCGCCCCGCCATCCCAGCGGTACTCCCTGATGACGCCGGAATACGGCGCGTCGGAGCCGAGAGTGGAGGTGATGAGCTTCTTTCCGGCTTTCGGCACGTCCAACACGCGGAGGAATACCGGCAGTCCGTCGGCAACCCTCTTGAACCCGCCGTCGTCGTACTCAACAACATACGAGTACGGCTTTCCCTCGGTCATGCTCGTGACATATATCTCGTCCCTGCCGTTCCCGTTCAAGTCGGCGCATTCGAGGTCTAACACCGTATCGCTGACGGAGCCTTCAGTCCGCCAGAGCTCGTGGATGCCCGCATCGTCGAACCTGTATACTATCAGCCCGTGCCCGTCCGAGACCGCGAACTCTGTCTTGCCGTCGCCTGATATGTTGCCCGCGCACATGTGCATGCCTCTGTACGGCAGGTTCTCGATGTGGTAGAAATCCCGGTGCTCACCAAGCACCAACGGGTAGTTGTTGACCGTCTCGCCGTAGACCTCGGAGGTGATGTCCACCACGCCGCTCCGAGCCTCGAGCGTGCCGCCGTCCGTGGAGTACAGCGTCATGTCCACGCTGGTCCTCTCCTGCTTCTTCGTGGGAGCGGTCTTGAGCGCGACCAGGCCGCCCGCGCCGTTGTCCGCTATGAGCTTCTTCGCGGAAGCCGCGTCGAGCGCGGAAGCCGCCGGGATCTCGACCGGGCCGGTAATGTCGAACCGGCCAGAGTCCCGGAGTTTGGTCATCAGCCTTGAGAGCACCAGTTCGTTGTAGTCCTTGCCGTACACGGCGATGAGAAGCTTCGCCCTGTCGGTGGGCAGCCTGCCGATGTCGCCGGGTATTATCTTCGTGACGAGCAGTTCGGCCACCTTCCCGTCGGACTCCTTGTCCCTGGCCTCGGTGACGACTGCCTTGCCGAGCGGGGTCTCGCGCGTGCCCAGTATTACCTTTGTTACCGGGTGCCTTATTGCCTTTCCGGGCCTGAAGAGTAAAACCTCCATGCCCGGCTTGAGTCCGTCTTTCGAGCCGATATTGAACGTGACCTTGTCGCCTTCAGAGGCCGTGACCTGCCCCTCGGCTCGCGGGAAATGGTCGAGGAATGCACCAGCCAGTCCTTCGACCGTGTCTACTGCGGCCTGCGGCGCTGGCGCTGTCTGCGGCGTCGGCGGAGCCAGGGGAGCCGGGTTTTCCTCGGCCAGGGATACGTTGGTTACCGCGAATACCGACAGGAACACCATAAAGACCAGACGCAAAATACTTGTCATACTCCTGACTGTTGCCTCCTGCTCACTTTTAACCCGACCCTGGCCTTCCAGGGCGAGCCGGGCTTTAGCGATACGCGCCATACCGGCATCACGGACGAACACTGGTATACCCTCTCGAAACCGGCCTCCGACTGGGAGACCGTCTCGACCGGGAACCGCCACAGCTCCGCCACGGAGCCGAGCGTCATCTTCAAGTTATAGCCGAGCCATTCGTCCACCATGTTAACTTCCCGGACGCCGACAAGCTCGCCCTGGCTTGCGAAGTTCCTCGCCTTCAGCACATGGCCCGGTATTTCAAAGTACCTGTCCGAGGCGTCGCCCGCAAGGAGCGACAGGTTGAACTCGACCCCGAATGCGGTATTCAGCTCGTCCGTGCCCTCGTTGACAACGACGTATTCCACGTCGAAGCCCGCCTCGTCCTTCCTGAGCGTCACGGTCTTATCGACCCTTACCGGCGTGCCGAGCACCGTGCCTGAGCGGCCCATCGCGAGACGGGCCTTGTCCTTCGTCCTGGCCGTCTTGTGTTCGTACCTGCTTAAGACAAAGTCGCCCTCCTCGTGATAGCAAGCCCGGCGGAATGAATCTATGTCAGCGTCCGGGCCGAGGAAATGGTCGAGCAGGGACGCCTTGTCGTACCAGTCGTAGGACAGGAAGTCCGACAGGCCGTCCTCCTTCACCGTCACCCGCTCATGTATGGTCTTCGCGCAGCCCGAAGGCCCGTCGTCCGGCCTCGCCGCCTTTATCTTCTCGTGGTAGGCCTCTTCCCGCCTCGTCAGCGTGTTCATGAAGTTCATGGCGATGGGCCGGAAATCGAACTCGCGGATGCGTCCGCCGGAGCCGGGGTCGGCAAGCAGTGTCACGTGCTCGTTCGACATCACGACCTCAGGAGAGAGGTCGCCGTCGATGTCCCGGTCCTCCACCAGAAGCCAGCCGCCGGGTTCTCCGTTCAGTATCCTGTCCGCGGCGTCCTCGGCCTTTATCAGGTTCTGGTATACGGCGTCCCTCAAGTGCGGCAGGTACAGCCCGCCGAAGACCCCGTGCCAGTACGCGTCGTTGCACTGCCCCTGCCAGAGGTGGTCCTGCATCCGCTCCCGGAGCGCCTTCGCCGCGGCCCCCCTGCCCTTCCCGGATTCGAGAGCCGCAAGCACCTTGCCGCTTATGTGCAGCATCCTCTTGTGCATGTTGTTCGACTCGGGGTACTTGGACAGGAAGTTCCTGAACGTGCCGCCCTTCACGAAGAGCCGCTTGGTCTCGTAGCCGGGTGATTTCTTAAGCTCCTCGACAAAACCCTCGTATTCCTTCATGGCACCCGTCGGGAGCGACCACTCGCCCATCTCCATGTACGAGCAGGTCGGCAGATAGACCCTGCCCCTCGGCCCTTCTTCCTTCACGTACTCCGCGAATGTCGTGGTCGTAAGCCAGTCCCTGTTCGCCTCGAAGATGCGCATGAACCTCTTGAGCCAGCCCTCCTCGTACACCCACTTGTAGGTGCCGGGCCAGACCCCGAACTTCTCGCCGTCGTCCGCCATCACGGCAAGCGTATGCTCGCCCGCGTCCGGGAGACCGCGCAGATACTCTATCGTCTCTTCCGGCTCCCTGAACGGTATGGTGTACCGGAGCTTCTCGCTGCCGGGGAAGACCTTGAGGACTACGCCCTGCTCCTCGGTAAGGAAATAGCCCGTCAGGTCGGAGTCCCGGAGGCCCGACATCTTGAAGTGGAAGTCGTCCACGACCACGTAGTCGATCCCGGCCTCGCTTATCGGCCTCGGCAGGTGCGGCTCCCAGACCCGCTCGGCGAGCCACATGCCCTTGGGCTCTCGCCCGAAGCGCTCCGAGACGTAACTTGTGAGCTTCTTTATCTGGCCCACCTTGTCCGTGTCCGGCAGGAGCGCGAGTATCGGCTCGTAGAACCCGCCCGACATTACCTCGACCTGTCCGGCCTCGGACATTTCCTTGAGTGTCCTGATGAAGTCCGGGTGCACTTCTTCGAGCCATTCGAGCAGTTTGCCCGTGTAATGCAGGCTTATCTTGAACCAGGGGTTGTCTTTAAGGGCCTCTACGAGCGGCAGATACGCCCTCTGGTATGCGTCTTCGGAGACAAACCCGAAGTTGCCCACCGGCTGGTGGTTATGTATGGCGAATATGAACTTTACCTTTTTCATCGGGGCTCCGTGAGAACACGCTATAGTATCAGAACGACCGGTTGCAGTCAAGAAATCATTGGTCTTTCGAGCGGCCCTCCAGCCGTCTCAACTCCTCGTCGGACAACCCGAAATAGTGGCCTATCTCGTGTATCACGACCTCCCGCACCCTGGCCGCGAGCGCATCTCCGTCGCCTCCCTGCCTCAGTATCGGCCCCATGTACAGGATTATCCTGTCCGGCAGGACGTTCCCGTAGTAAAAGCCGCGCTCGCTCAGTGGGATGCCGTGGTAGAGGCCGAGCAGGGTGCTGTCGCGTCCGATGCCCATGCTCCTTAGCGTCCCGCGCGAGGGCTCCTCTTCTATGACAATGTCAATGTTTTCAAGCTTTTCCCTGAACCATTCCGGCACGTCTTCCAGGGCGTCGGACACCAGTTCCTCGAATGCATCTCTATCCATCACAAGAATATAAACCATTACACCCGGAGGTGTCAAACAAAGCCCGAAAATTGTTGATTTCAGGCCGGGATAGGGGCATAATGCGGTGAGTCATATTTTGCCTTTCACGTAATGTAATGTCGCCTCTTTATTTTATCCTGTCACCCCCGTAAAAACGGGAATCCAGGTTTTAAACCTGGATTCCCGCTTTCGCGGGAATGACGTACTGGTGGGGCGGGAATGACGTACGGGGAGCAGGAATGACAAACTGGGAGAGGGGATTTAACATTGCTTTTCTCATACTGTCACCCCGTGCGTGACACGGGGCCCAGGAATTTATCAACTCACTCGGGGGTTTGAATACCATGAAGAAAACCGCGGCTTCAATATTCGGGTTTCTGCTCGTCTCTTTTCTACTGCTATGCGGGACAACGTATGCGCAGGAGGACGGGAGAACCGTCTACCAGACCTCGACGATTAACGCTCTGATGGAAGGCGGGTACGACGGCGACACCACCTTCGGGGAGCTTGTGCGGCACGGCGACTTCGGGATAGGCACCTTCAACGCCCTCGACGGCGAGATGGTGGAACTGGACGGCAGGTGCTACCAGGTCAAGGTGGACGGCGCGGTATACCCGGTGGACGGTGCCATGAAGACGCCCTTCGCCGAGGTTACGTTCTTCGAGCCCGGCATCACCTCCGGGATGACCGAGAAGGCGGACCTCGAAAGGCTCGAGAAGTATCTGGATACTTTACTGCCGTCGGGCAGCCTCATATACGCGATAAAAATCGAGGGCTCGTTCGGGTATGTCAAGACCCGGAGCGTGGCGAGACAGTCCTTGCCTTACCCGCGTCTTGTGGACGCAGTGAAGGGCCAGAAGACCTTCGAGTTTAAAGACATCGGGGGCACCCTTGTCGGCTTCCGGTTCCCGGCGTCCCTCGCCGGGCTGAACGTTGCCGGATACCACTTCCATTTCCTCACCTCCGACCGGAAGGCGGGCGGGCATGTGCTGGCCCTTGAGACCGGCGAGATAAGCATCAAGGTGGAAGGTATCCGTAATTTCTTCATGACACTCCCGTCAGGCAAGGTTACTGGCGGTGGCGGGAGCAGCGAGGAAGTGGAGAAGGTGGAGAAGGGCAAATAAAATTCGGAATCTACATAATGAAACGTGGCGGATTCAAGTTTCAAGTGCAACAGGTTAGATGTTCACAGAGTACCTGATTCGGTGTTCTAAAGCCAAGTATTTTTCTTGGTCGGTTGTTCAGTCG
>Ga0334722_10007809_pt1 | contig 10309 bp, 12 predicted proteins | sample C3_bottom_MG_FD_207210 | JGI IMG/M metagenome (GOLD analysis project Ga0334722, IMG submission 207210) | Sediment microbial communities from Yellowstone Lake, YNP, Wyoming, USA - C3_bottom | ecosystem: Environmental > Aquatic > Freshwater > Lake > Sediment | place: USA: Wyoming | collected... | reverse complement strand
TAATGACAATGACGGTTGGAAATTTGGCTGCAATCATGCAAAAGAACATCACCAGAATGTTAGCATATTCTAGCATTGCACAAGCAGGTTACATTCTGATTGGTTTGAGCATTGCACCATTTTCACAAATTGGAATCCAAGCCTCACTTTTCCATATACTAAATCATGCAGTGATGAAAGGCGCAGCCTTCATTGCAGCTGCCGGTATAATCACAACCCTAGGAGTTTCACATCTTGACAAGATACGTGGTCTTGGTAAACGAATGCCAATAACATCAATTGGATTAGTGGTTTCACTTCTTGCATTAGCTGGTGTTCCACCACTAAACGGATTTTGGAGTAAACTAATGTTGTTTGGTTCTGCTATAGATGCAGGTTCTATCGTCTCATGGGCTCCGTATCTTGCAATAGCTGGAGTTCTAAACAGTGCACTCTCACTAGCTTACTATGGTTGGATAATTAGGAAGATGTACTTTGAGGAAGGCGAATCAGAGAAGAGAATAAAAGAACCAAAATCAATAATCGCTGTAATGATATTTTCAATTATCTTCATGGTAGCAATAGGTGTCTATCCAGATCCAATAATTCAGTTTGCTCAATCCGCCGTGCCAAGTATGGCAGTAGTTTCTACTGCACCTTAAACATAGTAAGATCTAAAAGATTTTCTAAATGCGATTTAGCTTGCCCTTCTTTTATTTTCCGCAAACCCGCTTTTGATTTTAAAGAATAATCTTTTAACAAATAATCCATGTGATTGAAAACATCACGCGGGTCTGAACTCTTTTTTATCAAGACATTAAATAATTTGTCTTCATTATTCCAATCTTGTAAATCATCATGTATTTGGTATGCAATTCCAACATTTTTTCCATATTCTGCCAACGCTAATATCTGATCTTCTGTTCCACCCCCAAGTATTGCACCGATTTTTGATGCTGCTTCAAAAGCTGTAGCCGTTTTGTATTCTATTACTTTGAGGTAATCATCAAACGTAACATCCTCACTAGACTCTAATCTCATTTCAATCATCTCGCCATCACTCATCATCATAGCTGTTGTTGCCAGCTCATTTGCTATTCTTGGGTTGTTAATTCTTGATGCAATATTTAGGATTAACCCCAGAACAAAATCGCCACTAAGGATACTCGTGTTATATCCATACTTGATATGAAACGGATCTTTTCTTCTCCTCAACGTCTCATTATCTATTATATCATCATGAATCACTGATTCTGTGTGTAGTAACTCTACTGCACATGCAGCAGCGTATGCATTTCCATCACAAGTTCCAACACTTTCTGCTGATAATAGCAAGATAAGCGGCCGTATTCGTTTTCCACCATCAAAAGCATATTGCAATGGTTCTACAAACTCTGACGCAGAGTAGAGATCAAGCTCGCGTTTTAGTGCCTCGTTTATCTTATCAAGATACTGCTTGTAGTCTTTTATTAGCGGATTTATTTCGAAATTTTTTCTATCCACAAACTTGCACTAAAGAGTTTTAACCTAAAGTTAGAATATTAATGCTTTGTAGTGCTCCAGCCGGGATTTTCATCATAAAGAATTTGAACCCGGGATCACCGCCTTGAAAGGGCGGTATGCTTGACCGGTCTACACCACTGGAGCCCAACTGCATCCAGTTTTTTGTCCATAAAATCCTTTTGAAGTGATTCCAAAGATTTTTTTATTACCTGAAATTCATAAAACGCATGAATTCCCTTATTAAAAAAATAGATGAATTAATAGAAAAACAAAGTTTGCTAAAACACCCATTCTATGTAATGTGGTCAGAAGGAAAATTAACAATTGATTCTCTTAATGGTTATTCTAAAGAATACTTTCAACTTGTAAAGGCAGTACCATCATTTGTGGGTGCAATAATTCAACAAGGTTCTGATACTGTTAAAAGTGAACTTGAATCAAATCAAAAAGAAGAAGCAGAACACATCAAACCATGGATGAAATTTTCTGATGCATTAGGAGTCTCCAAAGAAGAACTAGAAAAATACGATGGATTAGAAAAGACAAAAAAGGCAGTGTCTGAACTATCTTCTCTCATGAATTCATTTGAAGGTGGGGCTGCTGCCATGTATGCATTAGAGCAGGAGATTCCAAAAATTAGCCTCTCAAAAATTGATGGAATGAGAAAATTCTACGACATGACAAGTGATGATGCGATAGAATACTTTAGACTTCACGCAGAAGCTGATATCAGACATGCCGCAACTTGGAGAAGAATCCTCGAAAAAGTTCCTTCTGAAAAAGAAGAGGAATTGTTCCAAATCGCAGCTAGATCTATTTCTGCACAAAACATGTTGCTTGACAGCTGCTACGAGGCTTACTGTTAAGCTCTAATACCGTTTTTATACTACATTCAAACCTGTTTTTTCGTGGGCCCATAACTCAGCTTGGTAGAGTAACCGGCTCATAACCGGTGAGCCAAGGGATCGAAGCCCTTTGGGCCCATCTTTTTAATTCAGTAAATAAAATTGAATTTAATGAAAAAATCTATTGTAATATCGGTAGCTTTGGGTATAGCAATAGTATCAGGACTAGTGTTTTTTCAGGTTTCAAACACATGTTATCCAAAAAGAATAGAAATTGATTACGATCTAAAAGATCTAGAATCTGGTTCCATGGAATATTCCAGTTGTTTGAATCTACAAAACAAAATTGAAATTTTTAATCAAAAATGTAGCCCTGATTTTAATGCGATCAGATGCTGATTAAACCTTATATAACGAGTTTTTATCACAAAATCAATGGTCAATACAAGTTTAATTACGACACACAAAATGGGTGTTCCTTTGTTTGCAGCTGCAATACTTATCGCAATTGCAGGTATGGGAATTTTTGCAATAGGTTTTGATCAAGGACAAATCTTTAGTATAGTTTTAGGCCAAGAGGCTTTTAATGACCTCTATCTTCATGAATTAACTCATGACATGAGGCACGCAGCTGGCTTTCCATGCCATTAGTTTTAAAATAAGCAATAACCAATTTTCATTGGGCCGCAATGAAGAATCAGAGTTATATCTGAAACGTGATGTGAAGGCATTTGTCTGAGCTGCCTATTGCAGTTTTTTCATAAGGTAAAATGATTTGATAAATTTGATACAAACAATATCATGTCAAAACGTTACAGAGTATATATAAAGCACCTATATAAGGAACCAGACATGCCTCAAACAAAACCTATAGTAAGTATAGAAAACGTTGTGGCTTCGGCGTCTGTTGATCAAAAAATTGATCTCAATGTCATTACACAAACCTTTCCAGATGTTGAGTATCATCCAGATCAATTTCCAGGATTAGTCTTTAGACTAAAATCGCCAAAGACTGCAACACTGATTTTTAGTTCTGGCAAGATGGTATGTACCGGAGCAAAATCCGAAGAACAAGCTATCAAAGCAGTAAGAAGCGTAGTGCAAAAGCTTCGAAAGGGTGGCATAAAAATCAAAAAAGATGCCGTTATTGTTATACAAAACATAGTAGCATCTGCAAGCCTTGGAGGAAAAATCCACTTGGAACAGGCTGCAAGAACTCTCCCAAGAAGCATGTATGAACCAGAACAATTTCCTGGACTTATACACAGAATGCTTGATCCAAAGACAGTGATTCTGCTTTTTGCTTCAGGAAAATTAGTTTGTACCGGAGCAAAAAAAGAGTCTGAAGTATATCGAGCAGTACACAACTTGCACACACTACTTGAAGAAAAAGAACTAATGATCTACGAAAGCTAAATCTGTAAGCATTTTTTACACTTCAGATTAAACCTATTTGTTTTTTGATGCGCTCCAAAGTTTGGTCATCAACCAAGTTTTCTTTATGTAACGTGGTTGCTAATGTCATAATATCTGTAATTTCATATAATCTCACATTTTCTGCAGCTAATGCTTCGCGTGCTCCTTCAAATCTGTTTATTATTGTAAATGCGTCTGTTACATCTATACCTGCATTTTTGAGTGGTTTTATGGCATTTATCAAAGAAAGACCAGTTGTAGCAACATCATCCACAAGCAAAACTCTTGTTCCTTTTGCTATTTTTCCTTCTATGACGTTCTCAGTTCCATACTCCTTTGGTTTTTGTCTGATGTATATGAGAGGTTTTACAATCTCAATTGCAAGTGCTGATGCTATTACAAGACCGGATGTAGGTACAGAAGCAATACAATCAAAATTATCAAATCCTATCTTTTCTGATATTGAATTTTGAAGAGTCTTTATCATCTTTCTAAACTGATGTGGAAAGCTTGGCACTAGTCGTAGATCTATGTAGTAAGGACTTTCTTTGCCACTTGATAGCTTGAAATTTCCAAATTTTATTGCACCATTTTGGTACAAAAACGTTGCAAATTCTTTGACAAACTCCACAGCAAAATTAACTATATCAGATTTATTTTAACTGTCCTATCCGTAGTCTTATGCCCGAAATTTGGCTTAGCTATGGACCAACTGATGTTGTATTAGATATACGAACAGAAAACCTCGACAAAAAAATAGACTCAAAAGGTACTGTTCTAACAGATCCTGAAATCACATCAAAATTAGAACAAATTGATCTTTCAAAACCAACAGAACTTGTTGTACTAGATCATTCAAAAGCAGTGCAAAAAGTAATTTCGCTTTTATTTGATATATGTAATCAAAAAACCATCACTAAACCAAGGCTTCTTGTTGATAAACCTAGTATGCGTTTGATGAAAAATATTTTCACAGATCCTAGTTTGACAATTATGGAATTTAGTGATGTGCAACTTTCAAATTCTAATCTGATCTTTGTTGGGGAAATGGAATTTGATGGATTATTTGGGTTTAACACTACTTCTACAAAACTTATTAGAAGATTTGGAAAGGAACACATGCTTGCTGCATACGAAAAAAGAAAAGGAAATCTTCCAGCACCAGGCGAAGAACTTGCAAATTTTGCAGTGGCGCAGAAATTTACTGATGCATTTGAGATATCAGCAATAGAAATAGTGGGTAATTCCGCAGGTGTGATAGATTTGGCAACAGGACATCCATCGTCAACATCATCAATAACAAAATCATTTGTACCGATTGCTACAAACGAAATAGGAAAACATCGAACCATAATAATTAGTCCGGGAAAAGAAAGTGTAGGTGAGACTCTTGGCAGATCCCTTACATCACTTTGGAATTGTTCTGAAGCAATCAAAGAAGAAGGACTTGCAATTCTATTGGCAGAATGTAGAAATGGAGTAGGTTCTGAAGCAATTCAACAATACATAGAGGGAAGAATGAATTTGGACAGATTGAAAAACCCTGCAAAATATGTAGACGGAATGGAAGATCTTTTGTTTTTAACCGAAGTTGCAAAAAAATTTCAGTTAGGAATTGTTTCAATTCTACCAGAGTTCTATACCAAGGAAAAACTTGGCATGATAGCATTTAGTGGCATAAAAGAAGCGATGGATTACATCTTAAAGACACAGGGTGTACGACAAAAGGTTGCAGTAGTCTCAGATGGATCCTATGTTTTGTTAAGGTAGAATTGAAAATGGAAGCGGTGCACAGACAACCGCAAGGCCCATTACTAATACGAATAATTTTTTTCGTTTGGTTGAAAGGGGAGAAATATCATCAAGCGGTCTTACATCAGGATTTCTCATACTAAATGAAAGTACAAAAAGTGCCATTATCCAATATCCGAGAATTGCTAGTGTTCCAATACCTGCATATGTTGTAATTTTATGCCATTTTCTTCCAAGAGTTGCACGAGCTATGTGTCCGCCATCAAGCTGCCATGCCGGAAGAAGATTCAAAAATGTTATGAGAAATCCAAGCCACGCTGCATACAAAACAGGTGACATAATCACTTCTGTTCCTTCAACTGCCTTGACGAGTGTTCCACTCATGATTATACTTGGATGTATCTCAACAAGTTCTGATTTGGAAAAAAGTGGTTGAGCCTGTTCATCAGGTATTATTGGAGAAATATACGCACCGTACGTTGAAACAATAACTGCAACAATTAATCCTGCAATTGGTCCAGAAATTCCGACATCAAATAATGTATCTCTGTTTATCATAAAACTACGAGAAATAATAAGAGCTCCAAAAGTAGGAATAAAACCAATTATTGGTATGCCTGGGATAAAATATGGCCAACTTGTTTTGAGCTTGTGCCATTTTGAAGCTATGATGTGACCAAGCTCATGCACCCCCAATATTCCAATCAGAGCTCCTGTATACAGGACAGCCATCTCTAATGGATCTCCAATTCTAACAATTGAATTGGCATCTAGCGTCCTGTAGTAACCGTCAATCATTACCACAGCTATGGTTGCAGCAAAAAGCACTCTTGGTATCCAAGAGCGTCTTAATTTAGGTGGATGAAATCTTCCTACCAAGAGAAACACTCTGCCCTCAAACTTTTCAAGCCTTGCAACCAGATTCTTTGATTCTAGACTAGGCGCAAGTTTTACAAACTTTGGCTTAAATTCTTCTTGGTCTATCTCAAACTGAAGCGCATCAATGTTTTGACTGAAACTTTTTATCTCAAATACTGAAGAAACAAGAGATATGACTTCTTCCTGTGTTGGTTCATTCAATGAATATGGCTTCTTTTTCTATAAATTAATTCTTTTACCTACTTAAAGTTAAATAATTGATAGATACACATAATTTTGAATTGCAGGTAGCTCTTAGAGAAATTGGAGATTGCGTTATTAGAAGATGTGATCCTAGCGATCTAATCCCCGTAATGGAAATCAATATGAAGACTCTGCCTGAACACTATTCTGATTATTTTTATGAAAGTTTACTTGCAGAACTTCCAGAATCATTTCTTGTTGCGGAGATTAATCGAAGACTCGTTGGTTATATCATGTGCAAAATAGAATATGGATTTTCAAATTTCAAAAAACTAGGTTTTGTGAAAAAAGGCCACGTAGTTTCTGTTGCTGTATTAGAAGAACATCGAAAAAAGGGAATTGGAAGAGCTCTAATTGAAGAAGCAATTGCTGGAACCAAGATAAAAAAAGCAGATGAGCTATACCTGGAAGTACGTTGTAGTAATAATGAAGCGGTCATGCTTTATGAAAAAATGGGATTTGTCATAAAACAAAGAATCAAGTCATACTATCGTGATGGCGAAGATGCATATTTGATGGCAATAGAGTTCTCCTACTAGATTAAAATAAATTACTCCCAACAAGACTCTAGCGCTATGACTCGTCAACGCAACTTGGGAATCACAATCTTTGTTTTATGTATAGTTGGATTTGTTGTATACGCGTATCTTTTAATGCTTTCAGAATGGAGTCCCATCGTTCTACAACTCTCAGTATTGATGGCAGTAGGAGGAATACTGGGAGTCATATCATGGATTGGATACAACATGGCAACGTCAAAGCCTTCTCCATCGTCTACGATATCAGACGATAAAAAATAGTCTGCTGACATACAGAAACTGATGTTTAAATTTAAAATGTTTAACTGTTGCTAAAATTAGTACAGATAGTTATTTCGTTATTCTAACATCTACAACAGTTTGATAATAATGAGGTCCAACAGGTCTCACCAATCTTCCCCCTAAGATTTCTGATTTCACAGGAATTATTTGAGAGAAATGTTGCTTTGATAACTCAGCTGCATCCTGTCTTTTGTCTGCATGTTGATGTGAATAATAATGGATTGTCCCACCACTTTTGGTTGCTTTAATGGCAGATCCAAGAAACTCATCAGATCTTTCAGGAAGAAGCATAAGGATCCTGTCACCTTTGTCTACTAATCTTTCTTCAATTATCTGTGATGCATCTCCAACAATGGATTCTACTTGTCCTTTCAATTTGTTTAGACTAACGCTTTTTTTGCAAAGTTCTATTGCATCTGGGTTTATGTCAATGTTGTACACAACACATTTCTTTTTTTTTGCAGCAATAATGGAAAACATGCCAACTCCACCAAACATATTGATGACAGTTTCTCCGTCATTGATCAGATTTGCAATTCTTTCCCTTTCTGTAGAAAGTCTTGGAGAAAAGAATGCTTTTTGTACATCTACTCTAAACCTGCATCCGTGCTCTTTGTATTCTGTCTCTGTTTTATCCTCACCAGCAAGTATCTCTAAATTTCGTATTCTAAAATCACCTTCTACAGGAGAGGATTGATAAAAAACAGATTTTGCGGTTTTTACCTTCTCTAAGAGAATCTTTCCTATTGTTTTCTTTTTAGAAAGAAGAGAATCTGGTATTCTGATAATTATGATGTCTCCTATCTGATCAAATGCACCATACAATTCTGAAACTTCTTTTTCTGACAGTATGCCTGACACTGCCTCTTTTAACATTCGAGTCAATTTCTATAGTAAAAATGTCCTGACTGTTTTTGTCCTCGATCAAGCCTGCTGTCAGTCTTGTTTACTCGAGGTCTCATGCTTGTCTCATCACGCCTGTATGTGATGTCAAGTGATCTTAAGAAACGATTCATTCCAGCTGCTTTTGACATGGGTGATGAACCATGACCTTCCTTCCCTGGAACTCCTTCGAAAATTACTAACGAGTCTGAAATCAAATCCATGAGTTGAATATCATGGTCTATTATAATTGCAGATTTGCCATAAGAACGAACAAATCTCTGAATAAGCTTGGCAATCGTAATTCTGTCTTCAACATCTAAAAATGCTGATGGTTCATCAAGTGCATACAGATCCACTTTTTGCAAAAGACATGCAACAATTGCCACTTTTTGCAATTCTCCACCAGACAAATTCTTGACGGATTTGTTGTAAAGTTTTTTTATCTTCAATGGATCAACCACTTGTTCTTCTTCCGTGGTTCCTTCTAATCCTCCCTCGTTTGCCTTTTCTAAAAGTGATATCACTTCAACATCATAATCATTAGTCAAGTATTGTGGCTTGTAAGCTATCTTGACTTTAGTTTCAAGTAAACCAGAATCTGGTTTTTCAACCCCCGCAATCATCTTCATCAAAGTTGTTTTTCCTAAAGCATTTGCACCTACTATTCCAAGAACTTCATTTTTTCGTACCTTTCCAGCTTCGATAGAAACTGAAAATTTAGGATAGATCTTTTGCAAATCTGGATATGTGACGACATTATCTGTCATCACAAACTCATCCGCTGAAGTAGATGCATCAAACCTGAATGCAGTGTCTCTAAATCTCACATTCTCATTTGGTAGATAGCCATCCAAAAACACGTTAATTCCGACTTTAGTAGATAGTATGTCTGCAACAATACCATAAGCAGCTGGTTCACCATATAATACATCGATAAAGTCGCTGAGATAATCAAGTACTGTCAGATCATGTTCCACTACCATCACACTTTTGTCTAACTTAGCAAGGCCTTGGATTACTCTTGCTACTCCTATTCTTTGAAATACATCATTATAAGAAGAAGGCTCGTCAAAAAAATAAAAATCAGAATCCTTTGATGCTGTAACGGCAATTGCGAGTCTTTGTAATTCTCCTCCACTAAGTTCACTAAGTTTGTTTTCCATCGAGTTTTGTAAACCTAATTCTCTTACAAGAACTGACATGATATTACGCTCATCATATTTTTCCAAAAGTTCCTTTGCAGTTCCATTAAAGACTTTAGCTAAATTGTAAACCTGCTGAGGTTTTATTGATACTCTGATCTGATCATTTGCGATTTTTTCAAAATGTGATTTCAATTCAGTCCCTTGAAAATTCTTTAAAATATCACTCCATTCGGGTGGTGATGCATAATTTCCTAAGTTTGGTTTTAAGTTGCCTGAAAGAATATTGACAATGGTACTTTTTCCCATTCCATTTCTACCAAGCAGTCCTATTACCTGACCTTTTTTTGGTGTGGGAACCCTGTACAATCTAAAAGAGTTTATTCCATACTGATGAATTTTTTCTGTTTCCAACTCTTGTGCAAGATTTACAATTGTTATAGCATCAAAAGGACATACTTTTACGCAAATACCGCATCCATTGCATATGTTCTCATCAATCTGGGCTTTTCCGATCTCTTCGTTTAATACAATACAATCTGCCCCAGATTTGTTTACTGGACAATATTTGATACACTCAAGACCACATTTCTTTGGTTGACATAATTCCCTATCCAGTACAGCAACTCGATGAGTCATAAACTACACAATTCATTCGTTAATTTATACCTCTTATTCAAGTAAGATTAATACAGAAGATTATCAAAACGATATTCAAGCCGGCCATAGTGTTGGGGTCCGACCCGGTCCCATTCCGAACCCGGAAGTCAAACCCAATGTCGCTGCTGTGTTACTAAGGTGCGAGAGCCCTTGGGAAGCAGTAGTGCTGGCACTTTTTACTCTA
>Ga0334722_10007808_pt1 | contig 10311 bp, 7 predicted proteins | sample C3_bottom_MG_FD_207210 | JGI IMG/M metagenome (GOLD analysis project Ga0334722, IMG submission 207210) | Sediment microbial communities from Yellowstone Lake, YNP, Wyoming, USA - C3_bottom | ecosystem: Environmental > Aquatic > Freshwater > Lake > Sediment | place: USA: Wyoming | collected... | reverse complement strand
TCCGGAAGCGGACAACAGCGTACCGCGCGGCGGCTGTGCAGCCGGCGTCTCAGGGCTTACCATCCTCGCCGACGGCACGCTTGTCCCGTGCCGCAGGCTCCCGATCCCGATCGGAAACATTACCCGTGACGCGGTCCGTGACGTGTGGTCGTCCTCACCGGTGCTGGAATCGCTCCGGGACCGGAGCAGGTACCACGGCGCCTGCGGGGAATGTACGCGATGGTCGGGCTGCCGCGGCTGCCGCGCCATCGCCTATGCCTATGAGCGGTCGCGCGGCGTCGACGATCTTCTGGCCGACGACCCGCAGTGTTTCCTTGGTGCGGCAACGGAAGGGGAAGGCAGATGAACCGGTCTTCTCAGCTGCCCGGCGCAATTCGACCCTGCATGCAGGGAGATCTTGTATGAGAGCGCTGGTCACCGGCGGCACGGGATTTATCGGCAATCGGGTCGTTGATCATTTGCTCGAGCAAGGGCAGGTCGTCAGGATTTTTTCCCGGCAGCGGGAAGTTCCCCGCCGGCTTCAGGGCAAAAGTGCGACGCTTTTTCGCGGAGATCTGCACGATCCGGCCACGCTGCTCGATGCCATGGAAGGGATGGATGTCATCTATCACATCGGCGAGATCCGGGCCACGTCCCGCCATGCGGCCGAGATGAACGTGCGGGCGCTGGAGTGGGTTGTGGATGAGCTCTCGCAGGCAGGCATTGAACGGATCGTGTTCGTCAGTTCTTTAAGCGTTGCCGGGATCCCCTCCCGGGTGCCCGCAACGGAGGAGACGAAACCTGCTGTCGAGCTGCATGACCATTACACCTGGTACAAACGGACCTGCGAGAAGATACTTGCCGACCAGTCCCATGCTGCATCGGTCGTCATCAGGCCCGGCATCGTCTACGGCGCGGGTTCACGCTACCTGGAAGGTCTGGTCACCTCGGTGCAGCGCCTCGGCCCGATCGGTTTTCCGTTCATCGGCAACGGCATGCATATGGCCCCCTTGGTGCACGTCAATGACCTTGCCGCGGCCATCAGTCTTGCGGGAACACGGTCTCATGCCGTTTGCCAGACCTTTAATATCACCGACGGTCGTCGTCACAGCTGGTTTGATCTTTTCAAGGCCATTGCCGATGCATCGAATAAACAATTCAGGCTCCTGCCCGTCCCGCCGCTTCTGATGCGGGGGCCTGCGTCGTGCCTTGATCTCTTCCTCGGCCTGCTCGGCATGAAGCCCGGTCTGCACGACTACGTGCGCTACCTCTCCTCGGATATCCTCTTCGACCCGGCCAGGGCAAAAGAGCTGCTCGGCTGGCAGCCGCAGGAGGACTTTCTCCGGAGTGTGGAGAATATGGTCCGGCAGCGCTAACCGCGGAAGCCGACGTGATCCGTGCGCGTTGCGCCTTCGTTTGAACGGTTTGAACAGGGTTTCATCTTTACTCACGAAAGGAGTACGACAATGGATGCCATGAACGCTCTCCTGACCCGGAAAAGCATCAGGGTGTATACGCCCAAAGTGGTTTCGGCCGAGTTGATCCGGGAAATTCTGGAGGCTGCCATGTGCGCGCCCTCGGCCGGGAACGAACGGCCCTGGCATTTCGTGGTACTGACAGACCGCGCTTTGCTCGACGGGATCATGAAGTTCCATCCCTATGCCGCCATGCTGAAGCATGCAACGGCTGCGATCCTGGTCTGCGGCGACCCGACGATCGAAAAGCACCAGGGATACTGGGTCCTGGACTGCGCGGCAACGACCGAAAATATTCTGCTCGCGGCCCATGCCAAGGGGCTTGGCGCGGTATGGTGCGGCGTTTACCCCACGGCGGACCGTGTGGTGAACATGCGTGCGCTGCTCAACCTTCCGGCTCAGGTCGTTCCTTTTTCGCTCGTCCCGCTCGGGTTTCCCGCTGAAGAAAAAAAAGCCGGGGACCGCTTCGATGCGTCACGGGTGCATGAGAACCGCTGGTAAAGATCGATGCTGGAAGAGAATCTTCTTGCCGGAAATCGCAAGAAAGCCCAAGAATGTTGACAAGGTTTTGGTTGTATGTTATGGTTTCATGGTCTCACTTGGTTTGTGCAGAGCATGATACGAATTATTGCAGAGTTTTATTTATCTCCAATAAATAATGCTGAATTTCCGGGAGGTATTGCCATGAGGAATCGTTCAAGGACCAGTACGGTTTTAACCTTTGCACTTATCCTGCTTGCAAGTACGTTCGCGCTCTGGGGCTGCCCCAAGAAGGCCGAGGTAACGGCCGTGCCTGAAGAGCGGCCTGCGGCCGCGACCGCACCTGCACCGGAAAAGCCGGAAGTCTTGAAACCTGAACCAGCTGCGCCAGCAAAGACTGAGCCGGAGCGTGCGCCCGCCGCCGCGCCGGCAGCAGAAACAAAGCCCCGCGAAGAAGCCCGGCCAAGCGAGCGCGCTGCAGCGGCAACCGATGAGGGGCTCAAGCCGATCCATTTTGATTTCGACCGGTCCTTTATCCGCGATGATGCGCGTCCGGTTATGAAGGCGAACGCCGGATGGCTCAAGGCGAACCCGAACGTAAAGGTCAGGATCGAAGGGAACTGCGACGAGCGCGGCACCATCGAGTACAACCAGGCGCTCGGTCAGCGGCGCGCCGCAGCGGCAAAGAAATATCTTACGGACCTCGGCATTGCATCGAGCCGGATATCCCTCATCAGTTATGGCAAGGAAAAACCGGTGTGCAGCGAGCAGACCGAAGAGTGCTGGCAGAAGAACAGGCGGGACGATCTCGTCGCAGTAAAACCGTAGCAGCATGTCCGGCCGGCCGGCGCTTGAAAGCGCCGGCCGGTCTTGTGCAACCCGATCCCGCGAGCATACTCAATGACGATCAAAAACACAGTAACCATCTCGGTTCTCCTTCTGGTCGCATCCTGCGCTCCCCAGGCGGAGCTGGTGAAGACCCGTTCCGAGCTTTCCGATGTCAGGACGAGCGGCAGGGCCGTCGAGCTGTCGGTTCAGGACCTGCAGAAAAAACTGGCTGTTGCTGAAAAACGGCTTGAGGCCGCGGAAAAGCGGTCGATCGCAGCGGAAACATCGGCAAAGAGCGCCAACGACGTGGAAAAGGCCGTGGCCGATGCAGGGGCACGTATCGACCAGCTTTCCACCGATATCCAGCTGGTACCGGGCAGGCTCGAGGAGAACAATTACCGGATCTCGGACCTTGCGCAGAAGATCGACGACCGGGGCTTTAAAATAGCGGAACTGACGGCGCGTCTGGACGACCTTGAAGCCAGGGTAAAGATGCTGGCCGCCGGTTCGGTGACCTCGGCGGTCTCGGCAACAGCAAAGCAGCAACGGACTGCGGCAAGGGTCGAGCCTTCCGAAGCGTATCGTCAGGCCAAGAGCGATTATGATAAAGGCAACTTCGAGCTTGCGCTAGCCGGGTTCCAGAACTACCTCGTGCAGTTCCCCGACGCGAGCCAGGCTGATAATGCCCAGTACTGGATCGGCGAATGCCGCTACTCCCTCAAGGACTTCGACAAGGCCATTGAGGCCTTTGGCCGGGTCGTCAGCGCCTACCCCAAAAGCGACAAGATCGCCGGAGCAAAGCTCAAGATCGGCCTGTCCTATCTGAACGAGAAGAACAATACGAAGGCCAGGGAAGCGTTGAACAAGGTCATTGTGGAACATCCCGGGACCAAAGAGTCCGAAATCGCAAAGAGCCATCTTCAGAAGCTTGGGAAATAGCGAACCTGCCGCATATCCCGACCTGCCCCTTATTTCTCTCGATACCTCCTGCATTGAAACCACCCTCGACCAAGCCATGTAGTAAATGCTACAATAGCGTCAGCAGAGGCTTCAATCCCGAAGACCCCGTTGCGAAGGCCAGGCCTATCGCCTTGATTTAACGCTCTATTCGGGACACTCATTTTGGCGCACACATTGCTACAGGATACGGCGGAGGCATGCAATGCATACTGTATTACAATACGTTTTGATCCTGTGCATCGGAATGTTCCCGGCGCTAGCAGCGGCTCAGGACGGGGCCATTACGCTGACAGATCTGGAGCAGGAGGCGCTCGCGAACAATCCCGACATCAACATGGCTGCGAATAAAGCTGCGGCTGCCGAGGAAAGGAAATCGCTCGCCTCCGCCATGCCGGACCCTATGGTCGGCGTCATGATCCAGAATGTGGGCGCCCTCGGCACCTCGACCGTGGGCAAGGAAGAGATGAGCATGCAGGGCGTGGTGTTCACGCAGGAGATCCCGTTCCCGGGCAAGCTCTCGGTCAAGGGCCGGGCCGCTGCCAGGATGGCGGGGCGCGAGCAGGAAAATTCGCGCGAGACCAGGCTGCGGGTGCTGAACAGTTTAAGGAACGCCTACTATGAGTACTTTCTGGCGTACCGGTCCGCGGAGATCCTGAATGAGACCAAAGAGCTCATGCAGAACTTTCAGCATATCGCCGAGACCCGCTACGGGACCGGTCAGGGCATGCAGCAGGATGTTCTCAGGGCGCAGCTCGAGGTTTCCATGCTGCTGGACAGGATAGCCGAAGAGGACCGAAAAAAAGAGACGCAGGCGGCGCTGATCAACAGTCTTGTCGGCAGGAATCCGCTGATGCCCCTGGGTAAACCTGCCGAACCGCCCCGCCGCGCTATGAACAAGAGCCTCGATGAAATGGCCGCCCGGGCCCAGGACCATTCGCCGATGCTCAGGGGCAGGCAGCAGATGGTCGAGCAGAGCGAAGCCGAGCTGTCGATGAGCCGTTGGGAATATCTGCCCGACATGGTGCTGTCCGCCGGCATGTTCACGCGGGGAGACTACAAGGACGTCTGGCAGGCAAGCCTGATGTTCAAGGTCCCGCTCTATTTCTGGAACAAGACAACGGGCGTCAGGGCGGCGAACGCCGACCTCCATGCGGCGAAATACGAGTATGAGGCGGAGAAACTTTCGACCCTGGCGCGCATGCGCGACCTCTATTCCTCGGTGAAGACCGCGGAACATCATATTCATCTGTACGAAACCGGGATCATTCCCCAGGCGCGGCTCGCCCTCCAGTCCACCACGGCGAACTACCAGGTGGGGAAGACCGACTTCATGTCGCTGCTTGAGGCGGAGAACACGCTGCTCAAATACCAGCTGATGGAGCAGGACGAACGGGTGAACCTGAGCAAGACAGAGTCCATGCTTGGAGAGATCACGGGAGAAGAACATGAGTAAGAATTGCGGATTTCGGATTTTTAATTTCGGATTTCGGATTGCGGATTGCGGAATGAAGGGCATAGGGCAGGTATTTATTATCGTTCTCTGCGCATGTCTGTACGGCGTACCAGCTTTTTCTCAGGAGCATGGGGGGCATCAAAAGGCCTCGGGGACGGTCGAGAAAAAGCAGGCTGCCCTGCCGACCATCACGCTTTCGTCGGACAAGGTACAGCTCATCGGCGTGCGCACTGCCGTTGCCGCGTTCCGCTCGCTGGACAAGCAGATCCGCACGGTCGGAAAAGTGGAGGTTGACGAGACCAGGCTCGCTTTTGTGAACACGAAGGTCTCGGGATGGGTCAAGAAGTTGTATGTGAGCTTCACCGGCGAAAAGGTCGAGAAGGGCCAGCCCCTGCTCTCGATCTACAGCCCGGACCTGGTGACCGCCCAGGAAGAGTATCTCCTGGCCTTGCGGTCCCTGGCGACCGCAACGGGCGGTCTGCCCGAGGTGGCTGCGTCGCAGCGATCTCTGGTCGAATCAGCGAAGCGCAGGCTCCTGTTGTGGGATATCACGCCCCAGCAGATCGAGCAGCTCGAGAAGGCTGACCAGCGCCAGACCGACATGACCATCGAGGCCCCTTTAAGCGGCATCGTGCTCGAAAAGATGGTGCTCGACGGCGCCTACGTCACGTCCGGGATGAACCTCTACAAGATCGCCGACCTGTCCCGGGTCTGGATCATCGCCGATATCTATGAATACGAGGTTCCGCTGGTGAGGATCGGACAGCAGGCGCGGGTGACCCAGCCGTACTCCGCCAGTGAAACGCTGCACGCCGAGGTAAGCTATGTATACCCGGTGCTCGATCCCCTGACGAGAACGGTCAAGGTGCGCATTGCTGTTCACAATCCCGGGCTTTTGCTCAAGCCGGACATGTTCACCAACGTGGAGATCCGTGTCGCCTCCGGTTCGCGGCTCGTTATTCCCCGGGAAGCGGTGATCGACTCCGGCGCCCGTCAGATCGTGTATGTCGAGAAAACCCCCGGCGTGTATGAGATGCGCACCGTGACGCTCGGCCTGCGCGGCGACGACGACATCGAGGTGGTCAAAGGCATCCGGAAGGGCGAACGGGTGGTGACATCCGGAAATTTCCTGATCGACTCCGAGAGCCAGCTGAGAACGGGGTTCTAATTGCGGATTTCGGATTGCGGATTGCGGAATGATGGTCTTCGAACCGAAACAATGAGAGACGCCAGACGAAAACAGAGCAAGTTTCAATTGTTGGATTTTGAGTCAAATCCGCAATCCGAAATCCGCAATCCGAAATGGAGTTACTCATGTTAGCCAAGATCATCGAGCTTTCCGCCAGAAACAAATTCCTCGTCTTCCTCGTCACGGGCTTCCTGACCGCGTGGGGAGTCTGGGCCGTGTACCATACGCCGCTCGACGCCATACCCGACCTGTCCGACGCGCAGGTGATCGTCTTTACCGAGTGGGCGGGCAGAAGCCCCGACCTGGTCGAGGACCAGATCACCTATCCCATCGTGTCTTCCATGCTCTCGGCGCCGAAGGTGCGCGTCGTGCGCGGCAAGTCCTTCCTGGGCCTGTCCTTCGTGTATGTTATCTTCGAGGACGGCACCGACATCTACTGGGCGCGCAGCCGCGTGCTGGAATATCTCCAGGGCGTGACGGGCAGGCTTCCCGCAGGCGTTACGCCCGTGCTCGGCCCTGACGCCACGGGTGTGGGCTGGGGCTTCCAGTACGCCGTTACGGACGAGACGGGCAAACACGACCTTGCCCAGCTCCGCTCGCTCCAGGACTGGACCCTCAAGTACGCCGTCGAATCCGTGCCCGGCGTGTCCCAGGTCGCGAGCGTGGGCGGGTTCGTGAAGCAGTACCAGATCACCGTTGACCCGAACCGGCTTTTTGCCTACAAACTGTCGCTCATGAAGGTCATGGAGGCGGTCCGCAGGAGCAACCGCGACGTGGAAGGCCGGGTGGTGGAATGGTCCGGCCGGGAATACATGGTGCGCGGCCGGGGGTACATCAAAGACAAGTCGGACATCGAAAAGATCGCCGTCGGCACCGACGGAAAGGGGACACCGATTTTGCTGCGCGATATCGCAGGGATCCAGCTCGGTCCCGAGATCCGCCGCGGCGCCGCGGACCTTGACGGCAGGGGCGAGGCCGTGGGCGGCATCGTGGTCGTCCGGTTTGGCGAGAACGTGCTGTCCGTCATCGAACGCGTCAAGGCCAGGATCAGGGAGATCGAACCCACGCTGCCCGAAGGCGTGAAGATCGTAACGACCTATGACCGGTCGGAGCTGATCCACCGGTCCGTGGACACGCTCAAGGAAGAGATCGTCAAGCTCGGCATTGCGGTGAGCGTGGTCTGCATCGTCTTCCTGTTCCATCTGCCCAGCGCCCTTGTCGTGATCCTGACCCTGCCGATCGCCATCCTCATATCCTTCATCTGCATGTACTACCTCAGGATCAGCTCCAACATCATGAGCCTTTCGGGCATTGCCATCGCCATCGGCGCCATGGTCGACGCCTCGATCATCATGGTCGAGAACGCGCACAAGAAACTTGAGGAATGGCAGAGCACCGGCAGCGTCAACGGCTCCCGCTCAGACGTCATCATCCATGCTGCTCAGGAAGTGGGGCCGTCGCTCTTTTTCTCGCTGCTCGTGATCACCGTCGGGTTCCTGCCGGTCTTTACGCTGGAAGAGCAGGCAGGCAGGCTGTTCAAGCCGCTGGCGTACACCAAAACCTTTTCCATGCTGTTTGCCAGCTTTCTGGCGATCACGCTCACGCCGGTGCTCATGACGCTCTTCATCAAGGGCAAGATCAGGCATGAGGACGACAATCCGATCAGCCATTTCCTTGCCCGGATCTATCATCCAGTTGCCGAGTTCTCGCTCCGGTTCAGAAAGACCGTGATCGCGGTCGCCATCGTGATCGTGCTGCTCACGATCTTCCCGTTCCTTAAGCTCGGGTCGGAGTTCATGCCGCCTTTGTACGAAGGCACGCTCCTGTTCATGCCAACAGCCGTCCCCGGTGCGTCCATCACGACCATGTCCGGCATCCTGCAGGCCCAGAACCGCATTATGAAGCAGTTCCCCGAGGTGGAGCAGGTATTCGGCAAGGCGGGACGCGCGGAAACGCCGACCGATCCGGCGCCGCTCGAGATGATCGAGACCAATGTGACGCTCAGGCCCATGAACGAGTGGCGTCCCCAGTTCAAGAAGTTCGAAGATTTGCGCGACGAAATGGACGCGGCGATCGCGATACCCGGCGTGGGCAACAACTGGACCATGCCGATCATCGGCAGGATCGATATGCTTTCCACGGGAATCAGGACGCCCCTGGGTCTCAAGATCTTCGGCCCGAGGCTGGACGAGATCGAACGGATCGGACTGGATGTTGAGAGGACCCTGCGCGACGTGCCCGGCACGCGCGCAGTCTATGCCGAGCGGGCGAATACGGGATACTTTCTCGACTTCACGATCAACCGTGACGAGATCGCGCGCTACGGGCTCAGGATCGAGGATGTGCAGGAAGTGATCGAGTCTGCCATCGGCGGCATGAACCTCACGACCACGGTGGAAGGCAGGGAGCGCTACCCCGTGAACATCCGCTACGGACGGGAGCTGCGCGACGACGTTGAGAAGCTCAGGCGCGTACTGGTGCCGGTCATGGAAGGCGCGCAGGTGCCGCTGGGCCAGCTTGCCGATATCCAGGTGACGCGCGGGCCGGGCATGGTGCAGAGCGAGGGCGGCAGGCTTACGGCGGCGGTGACGCTGAACATCGAAGGAAGCGATTTCGGCGGGTACGTGGAGAAGGCGCGGAAGGCGATCGCCGAGAAGATCAAGCTGCCTGCGGGATATTCCCTGCTCTGGTCAGGCCAGTACGAGTATATGGAGAGCGTCAGGGCAAAGCTCTTCTATGTGATACCCCTGACCCTGCTGGTCATCATCGTCCTGATCTATCTCAATACCGCATCCTGGACCAAGACCGCGATCGTGCTTCTGGCGGTGCCGTTCTCGCTGGTGGGCACGGTCTGGTTCCTCTATATCCTCGGTTATCACATGAGCACGGCCGTCTGGGTCGGCGTGATCGCCCTTGCCGGGCTCGATGCCGAGACGGGCATCGTGATGCTGCTCTATCTCGATCTGTCGTACAACCGCTGGCACAAGGAGGGAAGGATCAAAACGCTTCGCGATATCGAGGATTCCGTCATGGAAGGAGCAGTGAAGCGCATCCGCCCCAAGATCATGACCGTGTCGGTGATCCTGGCCGGCCTGGTGCCGATCATGTTCTCCACCGGCACCGGCGCCGATGTGATGAAGCGCATTGCCGCGCCCATGGTAGGCGGCGTCGTCACCTCGACGATCCTGGAGCTTGTCATCTATCCGGCTATTTATGTGATCTGGAAGGAACGGGAACTGGAGTAAATTTCGGATTGCGGATTTCGGATTGCGGGTCTACCCTGACCCCTGGACCCCGGACCCTGAATTTTCTACTTCTGCTTCTGCGGGTTCATGGCGGCGTCGTACCGCTTCATATAGTCGGCGACCAGGCGCTCGGGTTCATACCCGAGCGCTTTTGCGTAGAGGGTGAGGAAGCCGCGGAGGTAAGGGCGGGCAGGGAGCTTGCCGAAGTTCTCCGCTTCGATGAACTCGATGTAGCGCGTGCCGAGCTTGGTCATGTCGGCGATATTGCGAACGGTGATGTTGCACTGTTCCCGCAGGCCCTTGAGCACCGGTCCGGTAAATTCCGTGATCGTGGAAGGAAGCGGCTGGGGCGTCGGCATGATCACTGCCGGCACCGGCACCGGCGGCAGGAGGGGCTCCTGTTTCTGCATCGGCTCGGCGCTTTTGAAGCGGCGGCTGTCCTCCGCAAGGGGCTGGGACGGCTGCAGAGGCTGGGTTGGGTTGCGTTTTTCCGCCGGAAGCAGCTCGGCCCGCGCCGCAGGCGCCGGGGTCTGGCGAAGCTGCAGGTCGTAGCGCTTGCGGGTCTCCTCATATACGAGCGTACGGTAGGCCTCTTCTATGCGCTGGTTGATCGAGGTCGTTTCTTCCGCTGAAAAGAGGGAGTAGAGCGCGATGGAGTTCGGTTCATAGATCTTGCGTATCTTCTCGTAGGCCCGATGGATG
>Ga0334722_10007807_pt1 | contig 10311 bp, 3 predicted proteins | sample C3_bottom_MG_FD_207210 | JGI IMG/M metagenome (GOLD analysis project Ga0334722, IMG submission 207210) | Sediment microbial communities from Yellowstone Lake, YNP, Wyoming, USA - C3_bottom | ecosystem: Environmental > Aquatic > Freshwater > Lake > Sediment | place: USA: Wyoming | collected... | reverse complement strand
CGTTCATCCCCCGCTACACCCTCTACCAGCCCTGGACGATCGTCACCTACCAGTTCGTCCACGCCAGCCTGGGACACCTGTTCTTCAACATGCTCGGCCTCTACTTCTTCGGTTCGCGTCTCGAGGCGCACCTCGGTCCCCGGCATTTCCTGGGGCTGTACATGGTCAGCGGCGTGGCCGGCGCCCTGCTGTCGTTCATGAACTTCAACATTCCGATCGTCGGCGCGTCGGCGGCGGTCTTCGGGATCTTTCTCGGCTTCGCGCGCTACTGGCCGCGCGAGCGGGTCTACATCTGGGGGATCCTCCCCGTGGAGGCGCGGGTGCTCGTCGGGGTGATGACCGCCCTCGCGCTCTTCGGCGGCCTCGGCTTCGGGGGCGGCGGGATCGCGCACTTCGCCCACCTCGGCGGCTTCATCGGCGGCTGGCTCTACCTGCGCTGGGTGGGGTGGAGTTCGCCGGCGGCGCGCTTTCAGCGGCGCGCCGAAGCGCCGGCGGTGCGCGGCGGCGATCGCGAGCGCTGGCAGCGGACCGACCGGGAGGCGCTGCACCCGATCAACCGCGCCGAGTTCGACAGGGTGCTGGCCAAGCTCGATGCCGAAGGGCCGGGGAGTCTGACCAGCGACGAGCGCGCGTTCCTCAACCGCTTCGCGCCGCCGTAGCTGCGGCGCCTCACGGGGATGCTCTCCGGCCTCTTCCCGCTTACGACCCCAGAATCCGGCCGAGGGTCATTCGCAGTTTTTCCAGGCCGTAGGGTTTTTGCAGGAAACCTGCCAGTCCTTCGCCGGCAAAGCGCGCGGAGACCTCCTGTTCACTGAAGCCGCTGCAGAGAATAACCCGGACGTCCGGGGCGATGAGCCGCAATGCGCGAAACGTCGCCAGGCCGTCCATCTGCGGCATGGTCATGTCCAACAGCACCGCCCGGATCGACGACCGCTGCTCCCGGAAGACCCTGACCGCGTCGGCACCGTCGACGGCCGTCAGAACGTCCAGGCCCAGCTGGCTCGCCATGCCGCTGCAGACCGAGCGGACGAAGTCCTCATCGTCCACGATCAGCACCGTGCCGACGAGCCCGTGCTCGAGGCCGGGCGCCACGGCGTCCGGTGCGCCGGCATGCGGGGTTTCGCGGGTCGCACTCCCGATGGGGAAAAGCACGCGGATGGTGGTACCGCGCTCCGGCGCGCTGTCGACCAGGATTGCGCCGCGATGACCACGGACGATGCCGAGGACCGCCGACATGCCGAGCCCGCGGCCGGTGAATTTGGTCGTGAAGAACGGGTCGAAGAGCTTCTGGGTGGTCGCCGCGTTCATCCCGCAGCCGGTGTCCGCGACCTCGAGCCAGAGGTAGGTGCCCGGGGCGGGCTTCTCCTCGAGACAGCTGCGCAGCAGGTACGCCGTGTCGCATTCGCGTACTCCGGTGCTCAGCGTGATGGTGCCGGCGCCATCGCCGAGGGCCTCCGAGGCGTTGGTGATCAGGTTCATGACGATCTGCTGCACTTGCGCCGCGTCGGCGATCAGCGGCGGCAGGTCGCGGCGCAGCTGCTGGATGAAGGTCGCGCTCTTGGCGATTGCGGCCTTGAGCATGGCGGCGTTCTCCTCGACCAGTTCGCTCAGGTCGATCTCCTCGACCACGAACGAGCCCCGGCCCGAATAGGCCAACATGCGGTTGGTCAGCCCCGCCGCCAGGTTGCCCGCTATGACGGCCTGGCCGATGCGGTCGGCCGCCGGCGATCCGGGAGGCAAAGAGGCGAGCGCCAGGTCCATGTTGCCGAGCATCGCCATCAGCAGGTTGTTGAAGTCGTGGGCGACGCCGCCGGCCAGGATTCCCAGGCTCTCCAGCTTCTGGGCGTGGAGCAGCTGGCGCTCCAGGCCGAGACGAGTCTCTTCAGCCGCAGTGCGTTCGGAGATGTCGCTCAGCGACGTGACCCGGACCGCTCGGCCCCGGTAGTGCATCATCCGGGCGCTCAGCAGCGCGGGGAAGCGCGAGCCGTCCTTGCGCAGCGCAGTCACCTGGTAGGGCTGCTCATATCCGGAGAGCATGTTCCGCATCACGACCTCGCGGTCCTCCGGGGCGATCCACTCCGTCCCGTATCTGCCGACGGCCTCCGCGTCGGTGTAGCCGAACATCTGCACCGCCTTGGCGTTCTGTTCGACGCAGACCCCCTTTTCCGAGATGAAGATCGCCTCGAAGGCGGCCTCGCTCAGGGCGCGGTAGCGCTCCCGGCTCTCCTCGAGCGCATCCTCGATCTGCTTGCGGGCCGTGATGTCCTTGGAGCAGCAGACCGCGGAGTGCACGTGCCCCTGCGCGTCCTTCACCGGCGATATCGTCGTCAGAAAACAGCGCTCCTCGTCCGGGCTTGAGACGCGCGCCTCGATGACCAGTTCCTCCCCGGAGCGGAAGACCCGGTCGATCGCGGCGAGTCGTTCCTCTACCGCCTCTGGCGGAAGGACGTCCCGCATGTTCCGGCCGACGATCGCTTCGGCCGGCTTGCCGACCATCTCGGCGAAGGCCCGGTTGACGAATTGGTAGCGGCCCTCGGCGGAGAAGGCCGAGATCGGGTCGGAGGATTCCTCGAGCAGGACGCGATACTGCTCTTCCCGCTCGCGCAAAACGGCGATCGCCTGCGCGTGCTCCGCCACAGACTTCTCGAGGCGCTCGATCTGCTCGGCCAGGGCGGAGTCCCCCTCCCCGGGGCGCTCGGACCGTACAGGCGGGTGCTTCATCGGGTACCCCCCTCGCCGCAAGCTGTCACTGCGATCATCGAGGTCGGCGAGAGAGCAACGACTCCCCCGCGACCACGCAACAGATCCGCGGGGATTCTCGCGGCGGCGCGGCAGATAGTCAAGGGCAGTCCGCTGGGTCGCGCCGGGTTGACTTCCCCCTCGCGCGCCGGGAGAATCCGCTCGCGCCGTTTCGCTGCCGCGCAGCGGGAGGCCGGGCGGGAGAAGGAGGGGCGACCACGAAGCGCAACGGGAGGTTGGCGCCGGCAGCTGCGGTTCTTGCGCTGCTGTCGGTCGGCGCGGCCGCCGCGGCACCCATGGAGAACGGAATGTTCGGCGGTCTCGCCGTTGACGCCTCGCTGCGTCCCGGGGCGTGCGGTGTCCTCGATCTGGTCTTCCGCGCCGGCCGGGTGGCCGTCGATGCGCGGCTGATTCCCCTCGTCGAGCTGCGCTCGCCGCGGGGCGTCGTGTGGGCGCCCTTCACGCTGTCGACCGGGGCGCCGCTGCCCGGCAACGCGAGCGAATCGCTCCTGCTGCAGCCCGGGGCCCGCCAGGGTCTGGCGCTCGATCTGCTGGGCCTGCGCTGGGAGCAGACGGTCGCCGCCCGCTGGCCGTCGCGATCGCTCCGCGAGGCGGCCCCGCACGGGACCTACGAGGTCGTCCTGCACCTGGAGGACGCGGCGGCGCGCGGCACGAACTTCCCCTCCCGCATGAGCGTGCCCTGCGGGATGCTGGTGATCCCGGCGGCGTCCGACCAGGCGCTGCCGGCCGATGAGGCGAGTCTCCAACGGCTTGCGGCAGAGTACCGTCGGCTGCGCGAGGAGGTCCGCCGCGGGAGCACGGACCCCGAGCTGAGGCGCTGGGGCGGGGCCATGCACGACGCGCTCGCCCGGATCGGCGAACTCCTCGGGGACGGCGGTCATTCGGCGCAGAGCGCGATCGCGCTGCTCGGCCCTCCCGACCGGACCGTGGCGGCGGGCGAGCATACCGCGGGGGGCACCCCGGAGGCGGGGCAGACCCGCCTCGTCTACGCTTGGCGGGGCATGCACGACTACCTCAGCTTCGACGTCGAGCGCGGCGCGATCCTGCGGGCCCGGTGGTACTTCGCCGGGGAATGAGCGGCGCCTCCTCTTTCGCCTTCGTCACCCGCAGCCGGATCCCGTCGGCGTAGCCCTTGAGCTCGGGAGCGCCGAGCGCCCCGTCCCGCTGTCGCGACGGTCACCCTGTCCCGCCGCGCGGCACGCGGTTGGTCCCGGTCGGGCAAAACCGGCGGCAACCGGGAGGCCGGGTCAGGCGCGTCTCACTCCGTCACCCGCAGCCGGATCTCGTCCGCGTTCCCCTTGAGCTCGGGGGCGTACATCGCGGCGATCGTCGAGGGGAGCGCAGAGTAGCGCCCCGGGATCTCGGCGCGCAGGCGGTAGCTGACGCTGGTTGCGCCGCGCGGCAGCGCCCGCAGGAAGAACGCCGCGCGCTCGTCGCGCAGCTCGAGGTAGGCGCCGACGCCGTCGGCGGTGTAGCCGCTGCGCACGTCGACGGGCTCGAGGCCGGCGGCCTTGAAGTCCTCGACGATCAGGTACTCGTAGTCGTTCTTGCTGTCGATCCTCAGCTCGATCTCGACGAGGTCGCCGCTGGCCAGCGCGTCGCCGTCGTGCAGCGCGACGCGCTCGTAGCGCTCCGTGCGCTGGCGCACCGCCTGGCCGCGGCTGCCGGAGACCGTCGCGTCGCGATCGCTGCGGACGAGTTTGTAGACCGCGCGCTCGACCTTGACCTCGAGGCCGGCTTTCGTGATGAACTCCTCGAGGGTGAAGTACGAGAGGGCGGCGTTCGCGTAGAGCGGCCCCTTGCCTTTGCGACGCAGCTCCAACGTGTGCTTGCCGGCGCCGAGCGCGGCTCCCTCGAGGACATAGGTGTTGTCGAAGGTGAAGAGTTCATCCGCGGTGACGCGGACACTCTTCTTCACCGCGCCGTCGAGCAGGACCTCGACGGTCAGGTCGGGGCGGTCCTCGCCGCTGGCGCGCAGGAACTCGGCCAGCGCCTCGACGGCGAGCGCCGTGTCGCGTGTGGAGTTCCAGTACGACGCGTGCTTGCGGTTGTTCAGCAGGTATTTCGCCAGCGCGGCGGCCCGGGCGCCCTTCGGCTCGGTGCGGGCGAGCAGCTTGAGGTAGGCCGCGAGGGTCTCGGTCTCGCTCCCCCACCAGTGCCACCAGGAGTCGCCGGGGAGCTTCAGCCACGCCGTCTGGTTCTCGGCGTCCTCGACGAGGTACTGCTCCAGGTTGCGCAGCACCGCGGTCAGGTCCTCTCGCCGCCCCAGCTTCTGCAGGCCGAGTCCGAGCTGGGCCAGCCCAGCGGGGGCGAGCTTCGCCCGGTCGCGCAGCAGGTACTCCAGCATCGCCTGCTGTCCCTTGCCGGCGTCGGCGAGCGCCGCGAAACCCAGCGCGTCCAACTCGTCGGCGCGCTCCTTCCACGCGCCGATCTTGAAGCGCGCGTTGCGCAGCTTCGCGACCTCCTGCTCCTGCCACCCCTCGAGCCAGGAGACGCCGCGGTCGAGCATCCCGTCGGGGAGCCGCTCGCCGGCCGCGGCGGCGGTCTGCAGGCCGTGGACCACGACGAGCGTCGTGTGCGGCCAGGACTGTTCGCCGTAGCCGGAGAACCACCCCCAGCCGCCGTCGGAGACCTGCATCGCCGCGAGCCGCTGCAGGCCGGCGCGCACCATCGAGCGCACCTCTCCCTCGTCGAAGACCGGCTCGCGCTGCAGCCGTTTCCACTGGCGGGCGCGGGTCGCGGGGTCGCCCAGTTCCTGGGCGTTGAGGTTCGTTCGCTTTTTACGCACCTCCTCCAGCGGGACGCCGAGGTCGCGCAGCGTCTTTTGCACGATCGCCGCGGGGAGGAAGCGGTTGAGCGTCTGCTCGGTGCAGCCGTAGGGGTAGTCGGCCAGGTAGGGGAGGGCGTCCACGAGCGCGCCGGCGAGCGTCGGCGTGAAGCGCACCTCGAGGCGGGTCTGGTCGACGCGGCGCTCGGCGGGCAGCGCGAAGGCGAAGCTCGCGCTCGCACCGTCGCGGCGGATCGCGCCGCTCCAGCTCACGGTCTTGGCCATGCCGTGGACGCGCACCGGGAAGCGCTGCTCCATCGCGTCGGACTCCTCGTCGGTGAGCGCCTTGACGCGCACGATCGCCTCGCCCTCGCGCACCGCCCGCACGCGCCAGTCGGCGCGCGCCTCGCCGCCGGCGGCGATCGCGATGGTTCGTGGGGCGCCGTCGATCGCCTCGAGGCAGCCGCCGTCCAGTTCGAGCACGGCGCGCACGCTCTTGGCGGTCTTGAGATAGTTGTGGACGTTCGCCGAGAGCACGACCTCGTCGCGCTCGACGAAGAAGCGCGGCGCCTGCAGGCGCACGAGGACGTTCTTCGCGGTGACGGCCTTGGCGGAACCCTCGCCGACGGCGGTGCCGTCGCCGAGCGCCCAGGCGCGCAGCTTCCAGCCGGTGAGGTTCTCGGGCATCGTGAACGAGGCGACGCCAATCCCGTCGCGGCCGATCTCGATCGCGGGGGACCAGAACGCCGTGTCCGCGAAGGCCGAGCGCACCGCCGGCTCCGCCGCGGCGCCCGCCTCCTGCGGCTTGTCGGCGCGCCGGTCGTCGTCGACGGCCTGGTCGGCCAGGGAATCCTTCTTTTCGGCGACCTCGGATTTCATCATCGCGACGGGTGCCGCCGCGGGCATCGCGGCGCCCACCGCCATCAGTCCGCCTTTACCGCGCGCCATCGCGTCCAGTTGCCGGGAGGCTCCCGCGGTCTGCACGGTCGACTCCTCCTCCGCGGCGCCGCGCCCGAAGAGCCCGACGTCGCCCATGCCGGTCTCGCCGCCGGCGTGCAGCGGCCCCGAGGTGCGCTCGGCGCTCGACCAGGTTGCCGGGTTGTGGCGCCGGCGCCACTTCCAGAAGAAGGAGCGGATCTCCGGGACGTTCGAGCCGCCGCTGACGTACTCCACCGCCTGGTCGTAGACGGCGAGGACCGCCGTGCCGGCGAAGGGTCGCCCGCCCAGATCGGTGACCTTGACGCGCACGGTCGCCTTCGCGCCGGGGAGATAGCGCTCGTGCGAGGGGAGGACCGTGACGCTGAGCACCTTCTTCTCCGGCGGCACGACGATCTCTCGCGTCTCGGTGTGCACGCGCCCGCCGCTGACCGTCAGCGCCTCGACGAAGAAGTTCGGCATGTCGCGTTTGACCACCGCGACCGCCTCCTCGACGCTCTTGCCGCGCAGCCGCAGCATCCGGGGCGGCTGGTAGACGCCGTTCACCGGGCGCTCGAAAAGCCAGACCGCGGCGTTTTCGCGGTCGGCGTTCACGCGCAGCCGCACCGTCTCCCCGGGGGCGTACTCGCGCCGCTCGGGGATGATCTCCACCGCATTGAAGCGCACGTCGGCGCCGTCGAACCCAGGACCTGCGACGGTGAAGAGGTACCCCCCCTCGGCGCTGCGGCCGCGGCCGTCGCGCACGATGCAGGCGATCCGGTACTGCCCGCCGCTGGCGGCCTTCATTTGGAGGTGCGCGCGCCCTTCGGCGTCGGTGCGCAGCTTCCAGGACTGTACGGTGCTCTCGACCGGCTCCCCCTGGACGGCGCGCACGCGGAAGAGCGTGGCGGTCGCGTCGCCGACGACGGGCGTGCGGTCGACGCTCTGCGCGAGGAAGTCGGCCTGTACGGTGTCGCCGGCGCGGTAGTGGCCGCGGTCGACCCAGGCCCAGACCGCGAAGGGGCGGCGCGCGACGATGACCTCGCCGGTGCCGACGATCGTGCGGCGCGAGCGGTCGGTGACCTCGGCGACGATCTCGTAGCGGTGGTCCTCGTCGCCGTGCAGCGCTAAAGCGAGGGCTGTGTCGATCTCGACGCGCACCGTGCCGTCCGCGCCGATGCGCGTCTCCTGCTCGGCGACCAGTTCGGGCGGGGCCGACGGCTGCGGCCACCAGAAGGGCACGGGGCGCGCGACGCCCCAGGAGCGCCAGCCGGGGTACCAGGGGTAGTCCGGCGCGAACCACCAGTAGCCGGGGCCGAAGCACCAGTCCCAGATGCCGGGCGGGTACCAGCGCGCCGTGTGCGGCGTGCGCCGCACCTTGAGCACGACCTTCGCGTCGGCGACCGGCGCGCCGAAGTAGTAGCGCGCGCTGACCGTCGCGGCCACCTTCTCGCCGAGCGCCGCCGGCTCCTTCGGCGCCTCGATCGTCACCTCGAACTCGGGCTTCTTGTACTCCTCGACGCGGAAGCTCCCGCCGCCCCACCCGGCAAGATTGAGGCGCCAGACGCCGAGCGTCGCATCCGCCGGCAGCGCGTACTCCCCGGAGACCCCGCCGTACTCGTCGGCCTGAACACTCTTCTCGAGGACCTTCTCGCCGCGGGGGTTGTGCAGCTCGAGCGTGAAAGTGCGCCCGGCGTGTGCGGAGGGGCCCGCCTCGTCGTAGCGGGCGTTGCGCGCCCAGAGCTTGTACTTGACGCTCTGGGCGGGGCGGTAGACCGGGCGGTCGGTGATCGTGTAGACCTTCGTTTCGTTGTACTCGGCGTCGTAGACCCGGTTGCGCCAAACGGAGGACCAACCGCGCCAGGCGAGGCGGCCCCCGGCGGTGGCGCTCACGGTCCAGGTGTAGGCGCCGTCGAGAGCCTCGGGGGGCGGCGTGAGCTGACCGTTGGCGTCGGTGGTCGCGGACCAGCGCGCCGTCCGCACGTGGTAGCGGCGCCCGACGATCTTCTGCCAGTCGGTCGCCTCCTGGCGGTAGCCGAAGAACTCGAGTTTCGCGCCCGGGAGCGGTTCGCCGGTCGCCGCGTCGGCGACGAAATACCAGCTGCGGCCGTCGAGCGGCTTCTGGACGATGACCGCGTCGTTGACCCAGAGGATGATCCGCGTCGTGTTGCCGCCGTCGATGCGCGCCTCCAGCAGGTAGGCGCCGGCCTGCCGCAGCGGCGTGGCGACCGTGACGCGCCGGTCAAAGTGCTCGGGCCGCGGCTCCAGCGCCAGCTCCCACGCCGCGGCGACGCCCCCGAGGTAGCGCGTCTGCCTCTCGTTGACCAGGCGCCAGCCGATCTGCTCCAGGTCGATCCGCGGCCACTGGATCTCCCGCGGGTCGCCGCTGAGGTACTCTTTCGCGTCGGCGAGCAGCAGACGCACGTCGATCGGCCGCGCCTCGAAGCGCACCTTCCGGCCGTTGCGGAAGCGGTAGTCGACCGTCGCGCCGCTGCCGGCGGGTTGCGACGAGACCGCGTCGAACTCGCCCCAGGGGAGGCGGATCTGGTCGAGGCGCCGGCGTGCCTCGGCTGTTTGGCCGTGCTCGCGGATGCGGCGCTCCCAGATCTGAGCCGCGCGCTCGAACTGGCGGCGGTTCTCGAAGATTTCGCCGAGCCGCTCGAGCGCCTCCGCCGCGTGTGGGCTTTTGCCGCGCTCGGCCACCGCGCGATACAGCGCGATGAAGCGCGCCTCCTCCGGCAGCGCGATGCGGCGCACGCCGGTGGCGAGCCGCGCGATCGCCTCGTGCTCGCCGAGGGTTTGCAGCGCCCAGACGCCGGTGCGCTCCACGCCCTCCGGGTCGCTGCGCAGCTGCGTCGCATACGGGGCGAGCGTCTGCTCGCCGAACTGCGAGCGGGCGAAGTCGGCGCGCAGCATCAAGATCTCCTCAACGCGGGCGGGGTCGTCCGCTGCTGCGGCCTGGAGCAGCCAGCGCCAGCGCTCGCCGTCGCTGGCCGCGTCCGCCCAGCGCCGCGGGAGGGCGTGGAAGACCGGTGCGCCGTCGGCGCCGACGGGGGCGCCGCGCTCGTCGGCGGGGGCGTAGTACCCTTCGGCGAAGTCCGGGAGCGTCGCCAGATCGGTCAGCTCCTGCAACCGCCAGCCGCGGCCGCCGCTGCGGTCGCGGCTGAGGAGCGCCGCGGTCTGCAGGCGCAGCGTCGCGCGTTCCGCCGCGTTCGCCGGGGCCGGCGACACCAACAGCCCCTTCTGGTCGGCGGCGCCGGCGAGCTCCAATGCCCGCGCGAGCAGTTGCAGCGCCCGCACCCGGTCGCGCTCGGCGCTGTTCACCCAACGTCCGCCGCTGCGCTGCGGCCCGCGCTTGAACGCCCCCGCGACGATCGTGCCGTAGTGATCCGCGTCCGCGAAGCTCTGCCCGGCCGCCGCGAGCGAGCGCCAGTGCCGCGCGTGCGCCGCCGCGAAGGTTTCGCGCAGCGCGTCCGTCTCCTCGAGGCGGTTGAGGTTCGCGAGGCACACCACGGCCTGGGCCAGGTCCTGCCCGGGCCGGGCGCTCTCGTCCGCGGGGTCGAGCGCGAGCTGCTGCCGGAGCGCGAAGGCGTCGCGGTAATTCCCTTCGCGCTGGAGCTGTTCCGCTTCGCGCCGGGTTTCGCCCGAGGGGCGTCCCCCCGCGGGGAGGGCGAGGGCGATCAGGCCACCGAGGGCGGTGACGACAAGGACGAGGCGCAGCGGCGACGTGCTCATGGCTCTCCCCCCAACGGTTGCGAGGCCCGGTCGGGCCTTCTTTCAGATTATCACGACAGCACCGCCGACGCTTTTGTTCCCGCGCGCCGACCTTCCCCGAGGGTCGAGGTCGCCGTTGACAGCACCGAAGGGGG
>Ga0334722_10007806_pt1 | contig 10312 bp, 6 predicted proteins | sample C3_bottom_MG_FD_207210 | JGI IMG/M metagenome (GOLD analysis project Ga0334722, IMG submission 207210) | Sediment microbial communities from Yellowstone Lake, YNP, Wyoming, USA - C3_bottom | ecosystem: Environmental > Aquatic > Freshwater > Lake > Sediment | place: USA: Wyoming | collected... | reverse complement strand
CGAAGAGGTCTCAACGCATATGGAGTCGTTCCGCGGCGGCAAACATCGCCACACCACATACCTGAAGAAACTTTCTCGCGCGACGGTCGATGGAAATCGACTCATTCTCGACTTTCAGACCCCGGCGGATGAGAGCCTCATCCACGAATTAACCCTGGCAGACACCGGGCTCCTTCACCCGCGTAATCGCGAATCAGACTGGAGCATCGTTTCTGGTCCATTCTCCGTCGAGTCCTACGAAATCGGAAAGAGGCTTTTACTCCGGCGCAATCCGTATTATCGTACGGAAGTGGATTACCCGAAGACGGTGGAACTCGTAAACGTCTCGGCGGACACGGATCCTGATTCCATCGACCCGACTGCATACGATGTCTTGGCAGTCCCCCCTCCCATTTTTTATGAAGGGAACCAACGACTGATCGCGAGAGCTGAGAAAGTCCTCAAGGGCTATCCGACGGGAATTTACTACCTTTCCTTCAGAGGAAAGAGCCCTCTTTGGAAAGACGTCGAAGCCCGGCGCGAATTGGCCTCCCTTGTCGAGGACGCCCTGACCTCTCCGCCCGGCAACGACGCGATCCGGGAACGACAATTTGTCCCGGAGGGCTTCGCGGGCCGCCTTGAGAGCCCGCCCGTATGGCGAAACTTGCCAATGCGCCGCATCGCCGGCAAGCGCCTAAAAGTTCACGTTCAACCCACGCTCGCCAGAACGACCCCCATCCTCGAGGCATTGAGGCTCCGCGGAGCGAAAAACCACATTGAGTTCGATGTCGAAAGCTCCGCGACGCACTCTCTCTCCGAGGCCGCAGACGTCTGCTTGAGCTGCTTCGCGGGAAATCAGAGGGACGCCATCGGAAGCTGGCAGTTCCTCTTCTCATCGGGAACCGGACCCCTTGCGGCGTTCCGAAACGAGGCAAAACCCTATTTCGATCGTTGGGTGGCCACAAAAGACCCCGCTCAACGTGAGGAGGTGCTCCACAGGCTCCACGAGCAAGTACTCAAAAACGTTTACGGCATCCCTCTTTTCATCGAACCGGCGGTGATCCTGACAAGCAGCCGAGTCGATCTTTCGAACATCAACCGGTTCGACATGCGCCTCCGGTTCTATGAAATCTTCTGGAAGTGAGCCGAGGCCCCTCAACCTCCGAATGATCCGCCGAGGCGCGGCTCGGATCCGTTCGCCTTTCACAGGCACGGAGGAGGAACTCAGCTGGTGTGTCGTCGCGACATCCTCCTCAAAGCTGCTGCCCATCTCCATCGTAGAGTGCCGAATGAGCGGTATGGGACAGGAAGCCTCCGGCTACGGGGACGGCCTTTTCTACAGAACCTCGCTCGCCCAGGCCTTCTCCGAGGCCTGGGAGCGACTCTGGATGAAGACCCTACGAATCCTGCCCCCGATCGAGGGCGTACAGACCCAGAACAGCAACGGCTTCGCTTCAGGACGCACTCCCGAGGAAGCCCTGCGGGCGGCGCGCGGAGAGTTGATCGAACGCGCCGTGTTCCTGACGGCGTGGAACAACCGTGACGGCTGGTCCTCTACGAGCGAAAAGGGTCTCCGCAATCATATACTCACCGCATGCCTGGCCCATCTTGGCTGGAGGACCTCGTTGTACCGTCTCCGCGAGGCACGCCTCGGCGACGTGATCTGCGGGCTGGCGACGCAAACACGGGGGGGAGCCATCTTTGGTTCCTGCTACCGGCATCCAGAAATGAATCTTGCCTCTGCCCAATCCAAGGCGCTCCGATCCATGCTCCGAACAGCCGTGGCCCTCGATAAGATGCCCGATCGGTACGCACCGCTGCCGGAAAACGGGGGTCCGGAGTCTCATAGAGATTTCTATATGAAACCCGAACATCTTGAGGCATTCGCGTTCTTGAATACTCTCCCGAAACCGCCCACGAAGATCGAACTCGGAGCATACGACGACACCATCGCGCAGGTCCTGATCGATATTGAAGGATTCCCCTATGTCGCGGCGGCGACCAACCCCTGCTGGCCGCGCCCGGATTGGGGCAGGGGATCCATAGTCCCGGGAGGCAATCCATGGCCTCATCCTCTCGCCTAAGCCTCGTCTCCCCCCTCCGCATCTGGCTCGTCTTCAATGCTCTCTTCATCGCCTTGGTCGCCAGCAGTTGGCACAGCAGCTACCGCCTCGCCGCAGCGGACAACGAACGATTGGTCGTCAGCCAAGTCATGACATTGACGCGGTCCCGATTCGAGGATATCCAGAGCCGCCGGTTCCGCGATTTCGTGGAAAGCATCGGCCACGACTTCGGAGACCTCTTCGTCCAGGTGAAAATCAGAGAGAAGACCTTTCAGTTTGGTGACCTTCCCGAGCGACGCCACTGCGGAAGCCTGACCTGCGACCTCCCTGGTCACGGAACCACCGAGAAGGCGGAGGTCACGATGTGCCGCCCATTCCGCTTCTCCAGCTCGCCCATTATTGCGGTGCTGGCTGTCTATCTACTGATCTCGGTCTTATCCCTGGTTTTCGTGCGCCGCCTCGAAGATGGGACCACGACGACGCTCATTGGCTTCCTGCGCGACTCGGGAGTCGAGATCGAGGCCGGACGCGACCTTGTGGGCATCATGAAAGACATGCGCGATATCCGAGATCAACTGGACCGGGCGAAGGAGCAGGAGCGTCTTCTTACCGAAACGCGAGCACGCACCCAACTGGCCGAGCAGGTCGCTCATGATATCCGATCCCCTCTCGCCGCTCTGGACGCCGTCTCGGACCTCATCTCGGACCTTCCTGAGGAACAGAGGCTGGTCATCCGCAGCTCCATCGAACGCATCCGAGACATCGCCAACGACCTTCTCTCCAGACACGGCCGCAGGAACGCAGCAACAGACCCATCGCCAGACACCCCGGCTGAGAACTGCCTGCTGTCGAGCCTGATTGGCTCCGTCGTCACGGAAAAGCGCCTGCAGTTTCGCTCTCGTCTCGGAGTCGCCATCGATACCCACATCGACTCCGCATCCTACGGCATCTTCGCAAGGATCCAGCCGGTCGAGTTCCAACGCCTCCTGTCCAACCTGATCAACAATGCCGTCGAGGCCCTGCCAAAAAACGGAACGGTTTCTCTCAGCCTCAGCGCGGACGGCCCCTCAATCTTTCTCAAAGTGAAGGACACCGGGGCCGGCATCTCGCCGGAGATTCTCAGCAAACTTGGCCGCCGTGGTGAAACCCACGGCAAGGACGGCGGCTCGGGACTGGGGCTCTACCACGCGAAAAGCCGCGCCGAGTCCTGGGGAGGCTCACTGGAACTCGCCTCGGAAGTGGGGCGCGGAACGACAGCAACGCTCCAACTACCCAAGGCAGATCCGCCGATCTGGTTCGTTTCGCGACTGGAACTCTCCGACGGACAGTCGATTGTCGTCCTCGACGACGACACGAGCATCCACCAAGTCTGGCAGGGACGCTTTGATTCCTTGAAGCTGAAGGAACACAATATCGAACTCCTTCATTTCTCCGTGCCAAAGGAATTATTAAATTGGGTCAAGGAGAACGGCAGCAGGGCGCGAGACGCCATTTTTTTGGTGGACTACGAACTGTTGGGCCATAAAGAAACAGGGCTCTCCCTGATCGGGGAACTCGGCTTGGGCGAACGCTCCATCTTGGTCACGAGCCGCTTTGAGGAACGATCGGTCCGAGAAGACTGCGCACGCCTGAATGTACGAATGATTCCCAAGGGCCTTGCCGGTTTTGTGCCGGTCTCCATCGCCGAAGAGTTCGACGCGATCCTGCTTGACGACGATCCCCTCGTACGAATGACCTGGCAGATCACGGCCAAGGAGGCCGGAAAAAAACTCAAAACCTACGCCGGGGCCGAGGAATTCTTGATTGGACTTAAGTCCCTCCCCAAAAACACAAAACTTTACATCGATTCGGCGCTGACCAACGGCGTCAAAGGAGAAGACATCGCGCGTCAAGCCCATGAGCAGGGCTTTACGGAAATACGCCTGGCCACCGGCTACGATCCGGGCTCATTTCCCTCATTACCCCACGTCCGAGAGGTCGTAGGAAAGACATCTCCCTGGAGCAGCACTCATTGACCCCCGCCTTTCGTTCACTCCACCTTCCGAACTTACTACTCTAAAACGACCATGAGCCATTTCTCTCTCCTACTCCTTTGCGCCTCCGCCGCCCACGCCGGGACCTTCGTCCCGTATCCGACCCTCAGTTATGACCCGACGCCACAGGCCCTGCTTCAGGACTGCCGCAGCGCCCAGAAGCGCGCGGCCTCGGCCCTGGCGGGGATTGCCTCTCTCTCGCAGACGAGCCGCACGTTTGAAAACACCCCCTGGGCCATGGACCAAATCCTGATCCAGCTTTTCAACGACACCGGCTCCGATCAATTCCTCAAGAACGTCTCGATCTCATCCTCCGTGCGCGCCGCCAGCGGCGAATGCGAAGCCGAGGTGATCTGGCCCAACGGAAAGTTCTATCTCGACGTCTACGCGCGCGAGGATCTCTACAAAGCTCTAAAAGATTACCAAGCGAAGGGAGAGCTCCTTCAGGGCGACGCCAAACGCCTCTTGAATAAAGAGCTGCTCGCCTTCAAGCGCGCGGGCTTGGAGCTGACCAAGGCCCAGCGGGAAGAACTGACCTCCATCCGCAAGCGCCTGGCGGACTTGCAGTCGGACTTCTCCCGCAATATCAACGAATCCAAGGACTTCGCCCTCTTTACGCTCGAGGAAATGGACGGCGTTCCGGAAGATCTGCTCGCGCGCCTAGAGACCGTGGATGGCAAATATAAGGTCACGTTGGATTACCCGGACTACTTCCCTTTCATGGAAAACGTGAGGGTCGGGTCCTCGCGCAGAATCATGGAGGGGAAGTTCAATAATCGGGCCGTGCGGGAAAATCTTGCGGTCCTGAAGGAAATCCTGAACCTCCGACAGAAGGCCGCGAAGATCCTGGGCTACCCCAGTCATGCCGCCTATATTCTCGAAGAACGAATGGCCAAGGACCCGGCGACGGTCAAGGCCTTCATCGAACGTCTCAAGAAGCGCCTAAAGCCCCTGGCCGAGGATGAAAAGGAGTCCCTTCTGGCGCTCAAGCGCGTTTTTGAGGGGAATCAATCCGACCCCGTCTTCCGAGCCTGGGACTGGCGCTTCTACGACAATCAGATCAAGAGGGTGCGGTACTCGGTAGATGCCCAGAAGATCAAGGAATACTTCCCGGTTGAGCAGGTCACGGAACAGATGCTGGAGACCTACCAAAAGATTTTGGGCGTGAAGTTCCGCCGCATCGAGGACGCCGAAGTCTGGCATCCGGACGTCGCGCTTTACGCCGTCTCGGAGGCCGCCAGCGCCGCAAGCGCCGAGCCTTTCGCCTACTTCTACATGGATCTCTTTCCGCGCGAAGGGAAAGATAAGGCCGCCACCGCCTACGAAATCATTCGCGGCCACGCCCTGCCCGACGGGAGCTATCGCAAGCCCGTCGCGGCCCTCGTGGTCAATTTCGACAAGCCGACCAAGGACCGGCCTTCTCTCTTGACCCATGACGACGTCGATACGTTATTTCATGAGTTCGGACACATCATGCATCACACCTTGAGCCGGGCGCGCTTCGGCCGCTTCTCCGGGATGGAAGTCTCTCGCGACTTCGTGGAGGGCCCGTCGCAGATGCTGGAGAACTGGGCCTGGAACCCCGACGTTCTTGAGTCGATCTCGGGTCATTACAAGGACCGCTCCAAAAAGCTTCCCAAGGAGCTCTTGAATAAAATGATCGCGGCCCGAAACGCGGACTCCGGCCTCGTCAACCTGAGGCAGTTGAATTTCGCCGCGATCGACCAGCTCTACCACGCCGCGCCGCCATCAGACACCACCGCGGCCTATGCCAAGATGATGAAGGATTTCTTCACGATCCCGATGTCGGAAGGGACCCATCCCGAGGCGAGCTTCGGCCACCTGATGGAATACGACGCCGGCTACTACGGCTATCTCTGGTCGAAGGTCTACGCCCAGGACATGTTCAGTCGGTTCGAAACGGAAGGCATCCTGAACCCGGCAGTCGGCGCGGACTACCGGCGCAAGATTTTGGAAGTCGGCTCCTCGCGCGATGAGATGGAGTCGCTCAAGGACTTCCTCGGCCGCGAGCCCAACGAGGACGCGTTCCTCAGGAGCCTGGGCCTCAAACGACCTTAGACGTCAGGGGCCCCAGTGCGCGCCGGGCGTCGGAGCCTTGAACTCCTTGCAGGCGCAGCGGTGGATGATCTCACCGTGCTTGAGCTTCTTTCCGGTCTTAGCGCACGAGCGCTCCGCCTCGGCTTTTTTCTTCTCGATCTCCAGGCGGCAATACTCGCACTCGGCGCAGACGCAGTCTTTCTTGGCCATTTTACGCCCCCATCGAGCGCGCCCAGGCCTCGACGGCGGCCCACTGGCCGCGGCCGTCTAAGCCGGCCTGCTCGAAGACCTTGTCGCCGGAACCGCTGCCGAGGTAGCCCAGGCGCAAGGGGTGGAGGCTGGCGGCCAGGCCCGCGTCGGATCGCACCCAGCGCCAGAGCGTGGCCAGGGTGAAGTCGGTAATTCCCATGGAGTGGAAGGCCGTCTCCGGCGGGAAGACCTCCCGCTTTTCCTCGTCTGAGAGGCGGTCGAAGAGCTCGGCGCTGGTCACGTAATAGACGCTGAGCTTTGAGCCCTGGGCGTCGAGCTTAGGCAGGACGTCGCGCACGAAATAATGCGCCACGCCGTGACCCTGGAGGATGACAGCGGCCTTGCCCCCGCGGCGCAGGGCATAGACGCCCTTCGTCGCCGCGTGCGCCGGCGGAAGGCCGAGCTTGGCGCGGTCCGGCACCGGGCAGGCCGGGCGGGTCACGAAAGGTGCCAGCACCGCCGGCCGGGCCCGAAGCGAAGCGACCAGCAGGGGCCAGACTTCCTGCGTGTCCCAAGGAGTGAGCGTGATGAGCGAGCCCTTGGGGAAGTTGTCCTGCAGGAGCTGGAGGGCCTGGGGACAGGCATGGGTCGGGCCGTCCTCGCCGGTCAGGGGGCCCGCGTGGGCGTTGACCATGATCCAGGCGCGGTTGGGCTCGCCGGTCGCCTCGTGGCGCATCTGCTGACCGATGGAGTGCAGGCGCGCGGGAACGTGCTCGAGGGCTGCGATGAAGGCCGAGTAGGAACTCGACACCCCGATATGAAGGCCGAGGCTGGCGGCTCCGGCCATCACGCCGCCCATGGCGTCCTCGCAGATGCCGCCGACGGGGATTAAGCGCGAGAGAGGGTTGTTCTTGGCGTGGTAAAAACCCTTCGAGAAGGCTTTATTGATGGGGGCCACACTCGTCGATTCGGCCAAGTCGGCCGCGCAGGCAAGAATGCCTCCCTTGGTGACGGTATTGAGGTATCCCAGGGCGTCACCCAAAGCGCCCCGCAAGGTCGCGGGCTTCCCGCACTCAAGCTTGAGCTCCGTCGGCACGGTCTCGGACTTTAAGTCGGACTTATAGAAGGCTTCCAGGTCGGGTCCCCCCGCGCGCACCGGCCGAGCCTTCGGCGTGGCTTTGGCCGCACCCGCCACGCGCTCGGCGGCAAAACGCGCCACCTCGGGGCGCTTGGCCTCGAAGGCCTTGCGCATGGCCAGGAGCGTCTCCCAGTACGCCGCCTCGACGCGCTCCGGGGTCTTCTCGCCCTCAAAGCGCGGCAGCTTCACGCCATAAGCGACCTCGAAAGGCTCCACGCTCTTGTAGAAAGCCTCCGAGCAGAAGGCATGCCCCGCGCCGTGAGAGCCGCGGCCCTCGATGCCGTACTTCCAGCCCTTCGTCGTGCGGTAGACGACGGCGGTGGGCTGGCCGTTGTCGAGGGAGAGGGCCGCTTCCTGCGCGGCTAAAACGCGCCTAAAGTCGGAGCCGTCGCCGGCCTCGATTAAATTCCAGTCGTTGACGTAGGCCAGTTCGCGCGGGTCCCACTGCACGTAGTCGCCGGGCTTGTCGCCCTCGGCGGTCACTCGGTCGGACTCGATGGAGGCCTGGTTCCAGTCCAAATGCAGGATCGCGTTTGAAAGGCCTGCGGTGGCCGCGGCGGCCAGGGCCTCGTGCACGCGTCCGGCGGTCATGCCGCCTTCTCCCTCCAGGATATGAATGCGGGGGCCCTTGGGACCGAAGGCGTCCATCGAGGCCAAGGCCAGGCCGACGGCGGAGCAAACGCCCACGCCGCTGGCCCCCGTGGCCACGGGCACGAAAGGCGTCATGGGGGTGGGGTGGCCGTCGAGGGCCATGCATTTAAACTGCCGGAAAAGCGGCGTCGACTGCGTCGGGTTGCGGCGAAATCCCAGGAGGTCTTCCAGGCGCAGGCGGCGGCGCTCGGCGGGCAGCATCTCCGGGCGGGCGATGCGGACCCACTCGTCGCGCAGGGCGTACATGGCGTAAAGGCCCATGGCCTTGTGACCGGCGGCATAGACGAGAAGATCGTTGTCGATGGAATCCGGCCGGGAGAAGTCGTAACGGAGATTTTTATAAAGCAGGGAGAAGACGATGCGCCCTGAGGAGATGCTGCCGCCGGGATGTCCCGAGTTGGGCACATAGTTAAAAAGGATCGCGCAGAGGGCGCGGTAGGCGGCGTCCATGGCCTCGAGCGTCTCGAGCCCCTCGGCGGCGGCGGGCTCGGGCTTTAAATAGACGGCGCGGCGCGGCCTCAGTTGGAATTTTTCGGCGGTCTTGGTGGCGGTGGGCATCTATTTTTCTCCAACGGCGAATTATTAGCCAATCATACCACTTGCAAGATTCGTTAGAATGGCAACGAACATGCAGCCAGCCGACCCTAAGAAACGTTTCACCGCCACGGCCTGCGACTACGACGCGTATCGCCCCTCCTATCCAGAGACGATGGTCGATTGGATTTTAAAAACAGCCGCCGTTCCCCCAAAAGGGAAGGTGGCCGACATCGGCTGCGGCACGGGGATCTCCACCCGCCTCTTCGCCGCCCGGGGGCTCGACGTCGTCGGCGTCGAACCCAACGACGAAATGCGGGCTAGGGCCGTCGCCCGAGGCGGCCCGCGCTACCTGAAGGGCGACTCCACCGCGACGGGACTGCCGGAGCGCGGCATGGACCTCGTCACCTCCGCGCAGGCCTTCCATTGGTTCGACGTCGAGCCCACGCTGGTGGAATTTAAGCGGATCCTTAAACCGGAGGGCTGGTGCGCGGCCTTTTGGAACGACCGCACCAACGAAACCCCCTTCATGCAGGCCTACGAGGACCTTCTGCTGGAATTCAGCTCGGAATACTCCATCGTGAATAAGAAGTACGACGTCTGGCCGGTGCTCAAGGCTTCCCCTCGTATCGTCCGATGGACGGAGGCTCAAATGCCGAACATCCAGGTCATGGACCGTTCCGCGTTCCTGGGGAGGGTGCACTCCAGCTCGTATGTCGCCCACGGCGTCTCACGGCCGAAGGAACTCGATCAAGCGCTCGAGGGCTTGTTCCAGAAGTTCTCTTCGGCGGGAAAAGTCGAGTTCCTTTATCGGACCATCGGCGCCTGCTGGCAGCTTCGCTCACCCGTTCGGCGAAAAAAGTCAGTAGAATAACGGCACGCCCCCGTAGCTCAGTTGGTCAGAGCAGCCTGCTCATAACGGGTTGGTCGCTGGTTCGAGCCCAGCCGGGGGCAGATTTGACGTGACACGGAGGACGCTGTGAACTTACCACTGACATTGCTTGTCGCCGGCCTCGCCCTTGCCGCCGTTCCTCAGACGGCGCCGCCCCCCTCCATCGAGATCAAGGGAACGGTCATGGAAACCGCCGACGCCGGCGGCTACACCTACCTGCGCCTAAAAACCGCCTCCGGCGAGCAGTGGGCGGCGGTCTCCCAGGCGAGCGTCAAGAAGGGCGCGCAGGCGCGCGTCGTCGGCTCCGTGGTGATGACGGACTTCGAGAGCAAGACCTTGAAGCGCAAGTTCGACAACATCCTCTTCGGCGCCCTCGACGGCCCCGCCGCTCCCGCCGGGAAGGGCAACCCCCATGGGGGTGCTATGGGCGGAACGCCCGGCGGGATGGCCCACGGCGGACGGCCCGCCGTCGACATGGGCCCCATCAAGGTGGAAAAGGCCTCCGGCCCCGAGGCGCGCACCGTCGCCGAGATCTACGCCCAGAAGGCCGCCCTCAAGGGCAAGGACGTGGTCGTGCGCGGCAAGGTCGTCAAGATGAACGCCAACATCATGGACCGCAATTGGACCCACCTGCGCGACGGCACGGGAGCGGCCAAGGACGGGACCGACGACCTCACCGTCACGCTCAAGGATTCGGCCGAAGTCGGACAGGTCATCACGGTCCGCGGCAAGATCTTCCTCAATAAGGACCTCGGCGGAATGTATAAGTTCCCCG
>Ga0334722_10007805_pt1 | contig 10314 bp, 5 predicted proteins | sample C3_bottom_MG_FD_207210 | JGI IMG/M metagenome (GOLD analysis project Ga0334722, IMG submission 207210) | Sediment microbial communities from Yellowstone Lake, YNP, Wyoming, USA - C3_bottom | ecosystem: Environmental > Aquatic > Freshwater > Lake > Sediment | place: USA: Wyoming | collected... | reverse complement strand
ATTCCTCAGCCTTTGGCTTCGGAATGACAGTCAATTATGAAATGACCTCTAAGAGCTACTAACGGTCTGTCGAAAATCGTTTCCCGTGTGCGAAGATATGCGGCGAGGAAACGCAGGTTCTGAGCGAGGGAGCGCGAGGAAAATTCCATGCTGCAAGGCTGGGTCATCGTCTTAACGTCGTTCGCCTACCTCGGCTTGCTGTTCGCGATCGCCTACTATGCCGACCGGCGCGCCGACGCCGGGCGCTCGGTGATCGCCAGCCCTTACATCTACAGCCTGTCGCTGGGGGTCTACGCCACCGCGTGGACCTTCTATGGCAGCGTCGGGCGCGCCGCCGCCGACGGCGTCGGTTTCCTGCCGATCTACATCGGCCCGACGCTGATGATTGCCCTGTGGTGGGTGGTCATGCGAAAGATCATCCGCATTTCGAAGCGCAACCGGATCACCTCGCTCGCCGATTTCATCGCCTCGCGCTACGGCAAGAGCGCGCTGCTCGGCGGACTGGTCACTTTTATCGCCGTCGTCGGCATTCTTCCTTACATTTCGCTGCAGCTGAAGGCGGTGTCGAGCAGTTTCACCATCCTGCTGCAGTATCCCGAGGTCGTCGTGCCGCAGAAATTCGGCGCAATTCCGCTGCTGCAGGACACCGCGCTCGGCGTCGCCTTGATACTCGCCGCCTTCACCATCGCCTTCGGCACGCGCCATCTCGACGCCGCCGAGCATCACGAGGGCATGGTCGCGGCGATCGCGTTCGAGTCCCTGGTGAAACTGCTCGCGTTTCTGGCGGTCGGCGTGTACATCACCTACGGCATCTATGACGGCTTCGCCGACGTGTTCGCCCGCGCCGCCGCGGTGCCCAAGCTGCGCGCGATGATGACCCCGCTCGAAGGGGTCGCCGGCGGCTATGCCAGCTGGATGTGGCTCACCGTCCTGTCGATGCTGGCGATCATGTTCCTGCCGCGGCAGTTCCAGGTCGCCGTGATCGAAAACGTCGACGAAAAGCACCTCAACAAGGCGATCTGGCTGTTCCCGCTGTACATGATCGCGATCAACGTATTCGTGTTGCCGATAGCGTTCGGCGGGGTGTTGCACTTCCCGGCCGGCAAGGTCGACGCCGACACCTTCGTGCTGACGCTGCCGATGGCCGAGCACCAGGAACTGCTCGCGCTGCTGGTGTTCATCGGCGGGCTGTCGGCTGCGAGCGGCATGGTGATCGTCGAGACGATCGCCCTCTCCACAATGGTCTGCAACGATCTGCTGATGCCGATCCTGCTGCGCCTGCGGTGGCTGAAGCTGAACCAGAGCAAGGACCTCACCGGCCTCTTGCTGGGCATCCGGCGCGGCGCGATCGTGCTGATACTGCTGCTTGGCTACCTCTATTTCCGGCTGGCGGGGGAGGCCTACGCGCTGGTATCGATCGGGCTCATCTCGTTTGCCGCGGTGGCGCAGTTCGCGCCGGCGGTGCTGGGCGGCATTTTCTGGAAAGGCGGCACGCGGCGCGGCGCATTGTGGTCGCTGCTCGCGGGCTTCGGCGTCTGGTTCTACACGCTGCTGCTGCCGGCGATCGCGCGCTCGGGATGGCTGCCAATCGGTCTGCTCGAGAACGGGCCCTTCGGCATCGCGCTGCTCAACCCGCAGCAACTGTTCGGGCTGACCCGTCTCGACGACATTACGCACGCGATGATCTGGAGCATGATCGCCAACATCGGCGCATACGTGATCGGCTCGCTGTCGGGCACGCAGAGCGCGGACGAGCACCGCCAGGCGAGCCTGTTCGTCGATGTGTTCAAGCAGGAGGGCGCGGGCGGCCAGGCCCGGTTCTGGCGCGGCACCGCGTCGGTGCCCGGGCTGTATGACTTGCTCGCGCGTTTCGTCGGCAGCACCTCGGCTGCGAGCGCAATCAACGAATACGCGCAGTCGAAAGGCTTGCACGACCCGGAAAATCCCCTGCAGCCCAATGCCGAGTTCGTCCACTACGTCGAAATGCAGCTTGCCGGCGCCATCGGCGCGGCGTCGGCGCGGGTCATGGTGGCCTCGGTGGTCAAGGAGGAGGCGCTCACCATCGACGAAGTGCGCGAGATCCTCGACGAAGCGTCGCAGGTGGTGGTGTACAGCCACAGGCTCGAGCAGAAATCGCGCGAACTCGAAGCGGCCACGGCGGAGCTGCGCGTCGCCAACGAGCGCCTGACCGAACTCGACCGGCTCAAGGACGATTTCATTTCCACGGTCACCCACGAATTGCGCACGCCGCTGACCTCGATCCGCGCGTTCTCGGAGATTCTGCTCGACGATCCGGAAATCGAACTGGCGCAGCGCAAGAATTTCCTCGGCATCATCACCAAGGAAACGGCGCGGCTGTCGCGCCTGATCAATCAGGTCCTGGACCTGGCGAAGATCGAGTCGGGTGCGGCGGACTGGCAGGAATCGAGCATCGACATGAAGGAACTCATCGGCGACACCGTGGACGGAATGAGCCAGCTGTTCAAGGAGAAGAATATCCAGGTGGAAGTGACCCTGCCCGAGCGCGTGCCCGCGGTGACCGCGGATTTCGACCGGATCGTCCAGGTGCTGCTCAATCTGCTGTCGAATGCGACCAAATTCTGCGACCGCGACCGCGGCCGCATCCGCATCGGCCTGACCGAGTGCGACGCAGGCCTGGAGATCGCCGTATGCGACAACGGGCCCGGCATCAGCGCGGAGGACCAGGCGGCGATTTTCGACAAATTCCGCCAAGGCGGGGATACTCTTACGGGCAAGCCGCAGGGCACCGGCCTGGGTTTGCACATCAGCCGCCATATCGTGGAGCGTTTAGGCGGGCGAATCTGGGCGGAGAGCCGCCCCGGCGAGGGGGCGTGTTTTTACTTTACGCTGCCCGTCGCCGCCGCGCGAGAACCGGCGGCTGCCGCCAACAAGGCGGAATAACAAGCATCGCGCCAGCGCAAGGAGGAGCATAGTGAGCAAGAAGATTCTGATCGTCGACGACGAGCCAAACATCGTGACCGCGCTCGAGTATCTGCTGCAGCACAGCGGCTACGAGGTGCTGTTGGCGCAGGATGGCGAGGAGGCGCTGCAGCAGGTGGAGCGGCATCTCCCGGACCTGGTGCTGCTCGACGTGATGATGTCGCTGAAAAGCGGTTACGAAGTGTGCCAGCGCATGCGCGAGCGCGCCGAATGGCGGCACATCAAGATCATCATGCTCTCGGCCAAGGGGCGGGAGGCCGAAGTAAACAAGGGGCTTTCCATCGGGGCCGACTCCTACGTGACCAAGCCGTTCTCCAACAAGGACCTGGTCGCCAAGATCGACGAACTGCTGGGATCGGCGGCGCAACCGGACGGGAAATGAACGTCAGGTTGAAATTTTCAATCTGGCTCGCAGTATTCTTTCTTGGCATCGTGGGCGTGATGGCGGTGACCGCCGCCATGATTGCGGTCAGCCTGCCCGACAGCGAATACAAGGTCCTGGTGCGCATCCTCGGCGAGCGCATGCTGATGCTCGTTCTGGTCGCGGTGCTGCTGCTGTTCGTGTGCGCAGGCGTGCTCGGCTGGCTGTTCCGGAACTACGTAACGGCGGCGCGCTCGCTCGCCGAGCAGACGCGGATCGTGTTTACCGCCAATCCGGAGTATCGGGTCGATGCCCGCGGCGGGTCCGAGCTGGACGATCTCGCCGGCGCCATCAATCGCCTGGCCGATGCCTATCGCTGGCTCAAGGCCGATCTGGAAACGCGCGCCGGCGTGTCGAATGCCAGGCTGGAAGAGGAACGCAACCGCCTCGCCGCCCTGATGTCGGAGCTCTCCGAAGGCGTGCTCCTGTGCAATGCCGAAGGGCGCATATTGCTCTACAACGAAAAGGCCAAAGCGCTGTTCGGCGCGTCGGCCGCGGGGACGCAGGCGCGGCAGGGGCTGGTCGGACTCGGGCGTTCGGTATTTGCGCTGCTCGACCGCGACCAGGTGGCGCATGCGCTGGACAAGCTTCAGTCCGGCCTGGATCAGGGCGAGGCGTTTCCTGCCGCGCGTTTCATCACCAACGCGGTGACCGGCGCCTTGATCAAGGCGCAGATGGCGCCGTTTCTGTCTGCCGGCGGGCGCATCGCGGGCATGGTGCTCACGCTCGAGGACGTGACCGAGCTCATGGACCGCGAAGCGCAGCGGCGCTCGCTGCTGCAGGCATTTGCCGCGGGGGTGCGCGCGCCCGTCGCGAGCCTGCGCGCGGCGGCGGAAAATCTGGTCTCGTTTCCGGAAATGAACGAGGCGCGCCGCCTGCAGTTCAACGAAATCGTCGCCGCCGAATCGCGTCAGGTCTCCTCGATGATCAATGAAGCGCTGTCGGAGTATGCCGACGCGCTGAAGGCGGGGCTGGCGCTGGAGGACATGCGCGCTGCGGATCTGCTCAGCGTGGCGCGCAGGCGTATCGAAGCCGTGCTCGGCCTGCCCTGCGCGCTCGAGCAAGTGCCGGAGAGCATCTGGATCAAGGTCGACAGCTTCGCCTTGGTCGAAATGCTCAGCTATCTGGCCGGGCGACTGCGGGAGGATTACGGTGTGCGTTCGGTCGGCCTGCGCGCCGCGGAAAGCGGCCGTTTTGCCGAACTCGATCTGGTCTGGAGCGGGGCGATCGTGGGCAGCGAAGCGCTCTCGCTGTGGGAAACCGAGCCGATGCAGATCGCCAGCCAGCAAACCCCCCTGACTTTGAAGGATGTGCTCGAGCGCCACGGCGGCGAAATCTGGGTCCAGTCGCACAAAACTTCGCATACGGCCTGGTTCAGGCTGCTGTTGCCGCTGGGCGCGCCCCCCGCCGCGAGGACGCGGCGCAGCGTCCCGACCGGCAGCAGGCCCGAATATTACGATTTCGACCTGTTTCGCAATACCGAAACGGCGCAGGCGCTCGCCGAGCGCAGGCTGGCGGATCTTCACTATACGGTTTTCGACACCGAAACCACGGGGCTCGAACCTTCGGCGGGCGACGAGATCATCAGCCTCGGCGCGGTGCGCATTGTCAACGGGCGGCTTTTGAAGAACGAGGTGTTCGAGCGCCTCGTCGATCCGAAGCGCCCCGTAGGCCGGGACGCTGCGCGCATTCACGGCATCGACGCGCAGGTGCTGGTGGGCCAGCCGACGATCGGCCAGGTGTTGCCGCAATTCCACCGCTTTTGCGACGATACGGTCCTGGTCGCGCACAATGCCGCTTTCGACATGCGCTTTATCGAGTTGAAGGAGGCCGCCTCCGGGGTTCGCTTCACGCAACCGGTGCTCGATACGCTGCTGCTGTCGGTCATCGTGCAGCCGACGCAGGAAGGTCATCATCTGGAAGCCGTCGCCGAGCGGCTGGGCGTCAGCGTGATCGGCCGGCATACCGCCTTGGGCGATGCGCTGGTGACCGGGGAGATCTTCCTCAGGCTGCTGCCGCTGCTCGCGGAACACGGTATCGTGACGCTGGGCCAGGCGCTCGAAGCGTCGCGCGAGACGTATCTCGCGCGCCTGCAATATTAGACGGGAAAAGAGGTCCTGAATGTCCGCGCATAAGGTTCAGCTCGAACACCGGCTGGCGGGTGAGCAGCAAACGCTGGCGCTGCCGCTGCGCGCGCTGATCCGCAACCCGCCGATAGTCTGCCGCGAACACCAGAGCGTGGGCGAAGCGGTCGGCATCATGCACCAGCATGGCGTCGGGGCGGTGGTGGTGGTCGATGCCGCGTCACTGCCGGTGGGGATTTTCAGCGAGCGCGATCTGGTCGCGGCCGTTGCCGGTGGTTTGGAATCCCGCTCTGTCGGCGAACTCATGACGCGCGAGCCGCTGGCGCTGCCCGCCCATGCCTTCGCCTACGAGGCGGCGCTCGCCATGATCGGCAATCGCATCCGGCATGTGCTCGTGACCGACGATGCGAAACTCATCGGGGTGGTGTCGGAGCGCGACCTGTTTTCGCTGCAACGGCTGGGCCTGGGCGAACTCACCACGGAAATCCGGCTCGCCGCGGACATCGGCGTCCTGAAGCGCATCGCCGCCGAGATCTTGAAACTAACGCGTTTGCTGGTGGAGCAAGGCGTCGCCGCCGAGCAGCTCACCCTGTACGTCTCGGTGCTCAACGACCGGCTGTGCCAGCGCGTGATCGAAGTCGTGCGCAAGCGCCATCAGCTGGAACAAATCAGCTGGTGCTGGCTGGGTTTTGGCAGCGAGGGCCGCCTGGAGCAGACCTTCAGTACGGACCAGGACAACGGCATCATATTTTCGGCGCACGACGGCGCGGCGCCGGAAGAAGTCCGCGTCCGGCTGCTGCCGTTTGCGCGCGAAGTCAACGAGGCCCTGGACGCATGCGGATTTCGCTGGTGCAAGGGCAACGTGATGGCGTCCAATCCGGCGCTGTGCCTGTCGGACCAAGAGTGGCGCGCGAAAATGGGTGACTGGCTCGCGCACTGGGAGCCGAAAGCGCTGCTCGACGCGTCCATCTATTTTGATTTCCGCGCCCTCTGCGGCGACGCCACCCTGGCGGCGGAGTTGCGCCGTTGGATCCTGCAGCGCACCCCGGCCTATCCGGCATTTCTGCGGCAGATGGCGCAAAATGCCCTGCAGGCGCGGCCGCCGTTGGGTACTTTGCGCGATTTCTCCACGGAGGACGCCCCGAACGCGCCGCACACCATCGACCTGAAGGTGTACGGCGTGCGCCTGTTCGTGGATGCGGCCCGGATATACGCCCTTGCGCAGGGGCTGCCGCAAACCAATACCGTCGAGCGATTGCGCGCGGCGGGTCCCGGCACCCGAATGAGCGCGGCCGATGTCGAGGCGGCGGTCGGCGCTTTCCTGGCGATTCAGCAGTTGCGCCTGCGCAACCAGGCGTCACAGGACGCCGTCGTGGAGGACACCGCGAATCGCATCGATCCGGACAAACTCAACGAGTTCGAGCGCCTGGTCCTGAAGGAATCGTTCCGGCTGGCGCGCAAATTGCAGCAGGGGCTTGCGCTCGATTACCAGGTGTAGGTTCGCCGGCCCGGGCAGCAGCCGGGCGTCGAGCGCCGCGGCAAATCACGGTTCCTTGGCTAAAGCCCCGTTTCCCCTTATAATTCGCCCTCTTTTCAGCCATCGGCGTACCCTAGTCTTTCCGGTGGTTGGCGCTCCAAAAATGGCCAAGTAGCTCAGTTGGTAGAGCAGCGGACTGAAAATCCGTGTGTCGGTGGTTCAATTCCGCCCTTGGCCACCATCCCTTCACGGTGTTGACCGGACACATGGTTGACACTTTATACCGGACACATGGTTAACATAGATGGTCGCCCCTGGTTTGCCAAGCTCTCAATCGATGACGGCAGGTAGGCGGAGATTGCAGCCATAGATCCGGACTTTCGTTCAGGGCCGCAGCCCCTGTCCCTGATGGAATTTGCTGGTCGGTTCCTTGACACTTTCGCGCGCTTATTTCGGCGCCGTGTTAACTGCAGGTTGTCCCGACCACGGTCTGACCTATCTTGCCATCACGTCATGATTGCCTGTGCAATCGGTGGGGTTCTCCTTTCGAAGTCAGTTATGTCGATTTGCTATGTTGAACGGTGATCTAGACGTTCATGCTGCCATCTTGTAGTTAGCCACATACTCCCGGTCATGCGCGAGGAGCGCCCAGATCGTTCTTGCATTCTTGTTGGCTAGCGCCACCGCCGCGATGTTTTTGTTGCGCCGAGCCAGAAGCTTCTTGACCCACGGATCGGCATCTGGTTTGTGCTCTACCACCCTGATGACGGATCGAGCGCCGTGAATGAGCAGTGTGCGCAGATACGTGTCCCCTCGCTTGCTGATCCCCAGTAATGTCGACTTTCCACCGGTCGAATGCTGCCGGGGCACAATGCCCAACCAAGCCGCAAGCTGCCGGCCGTTCTTGAAGTTTCTGGCGTCTCCAACGGAGGCAGCCAGGGCACTTGCTGACATCGGGCCTATGCCGGGTATCTTCGCCAGCTTCTGACTGACGGTGTTCTCTCGATGCCAACGCTGAATTTCCGCTCCCAGCTCCCCGACCTGTCTGTCCAGCTCCTTAAGGTGATCAACTAGACGCTGGATTAGCAACCGGAAACTTCCTGGCAGATCGTTCTCGCCATCCTCGACGATCTTGGGCACCCGTTTCGGGATATGGCTAATGCCTGTCGGAATGATGAAGCCAAACTCGGCGAGCAGCCCCCGGATCTGGTTAGCTTGTGCGGTCCTGGCTTTGACCAACCCTTGTCGTGCGCGATGCACGCTCAGGATTGCTTGCTGCTCGGCGTTCTTCACCGGTACCCCCGGCATGTTCGGTCGCATCATAGCCTCGCAGATTGCCGCGGCGTCTGCTGCGTCGTTCTTGTTGCGTTTGACGAACGGCTTCACGTACTGCGGCGGGATCAAGTGCACCGTATGCCCCAACGCTTGAAGCTTTCTGGCCCAATAATGAGCGCTACCGCAGGCTTCCATTCCAACGCGGCACGGTGTTAGGTTGGCAAAGAACGGAAGTACCTGCACGCGCTTAAGCTGTTTCTTCATCACCGCATGACCTTTGTCGTCTACCCCATGCAACTGGAAGACGCTTTTTGCCAAGTCAATGCCAATCATCGTATGCTTCAATTCGGTCGCTCCTTTCGTTTAAGTGGTTGTCATCCAACTCCACTTTGGCACTCCAATGCCGTCTTAGAAAGGGGCGACCATTCCATTACTTTCGGTCCGAAAGTCCTGACCGTCGCGGAACCGGTCGCTTAAGCGGATCGTGCGGGGCACCCTAAGAGATCAGTTCAAGGGGCTGTTCGGACGCTGACCGTTTCTCCGGGGCCCGCAGCAACAGTCGGTTTGCCAGGGCATAGCGCGCGCTCAGCCGACGAAGGTGACGCGGTTGATCTCCTGCAGCGTGGTATCGCCTGCAGCGAGGGCCGCAAGGGCCGACTGGCGCAGCGACAGCGTGCCGGCGCGCGCCGCCGCCTGCTTGATCTCGCGGATCGAGGTGCGCGCGATAATGAGTTCGCGCAGTTCGTCGTTGAGCACCATGTATTCCGCGATCGCCTTGCGCCCTTTGTATCCTGTTCCGCGGCATTGTCCGCAACCGCGGCCTTCCATGAAGCGGTAACCGGCCGCGTCTTCCGCGCTGATGCCGGAAGTGCGCAACTGCTCCGCCGACGGCGTGACCGGTTGGGCGCAGTTGCGGCACACCACCCGCAGCAGGCGCTGCGCCACGATCCCGTTCAGCGCAGAGGCAAAGCTGAAGGAATCCACGCCCATGTGGATGAATCGCCCGATGACATCGAACACGTTGTTGGCGTGCACCGTGGTGAGCACCAGGTGCCCGGTCAACGCGGACTGCACGGCGATTTCCGCGGTCTCGGAGTCGCGGATCTCGCCGACCATGATCTTGTCCGGGTCATGGCGCAGGATGGAGCGCAATCCGCGCGCGAAGGTGAGGCCTTTTTTCTCGTTCACCGGAATCTGCAGCACGCCGGCGAGTTGATACTCGACCGGGTCCTCGATGGTGACGATCTTGTCCTCGCCGGTATGGATTTCGGTCAATGCCGCATACAGCGTGGTCGTTTTGCCGCTGCCGGTCGGTCCGGTCACGAGCAACATGCCGTAAGGCTCGGCCGACAGGCGGCGCAGCACCGCGAGCGCGTTTTCGTCGAAGCCAAGCGCGTCCAGGCGCAAACTGTGCACCTGCCCGGCGAGCGATTCCTTGTCCAGGATCCGGATCACCGCGTCCTCGCCGAACATGCTGGGCATGATGGAAACGCGGAAATCGACCTCCCTGCCGCGCACGCGCACCTTGAAGCGCCCGTCCTGCGGCACGCGCCGCTCGGCGATGTCCAGCTCGGACACGACCTTGATGCGTGAAATCACCTGCTCGGCCAGCGCCGGGTCGGACACGTCGCCCGCCACCGAGAGCACGCCGTCGATGCGGTAGCGGATCGCCATGCCGCCGGGGTGGGCTTCCAGGTGAATGTCGCTTGCGCCGACCTTCATCGCATCGTAGATCGTCGAATTGACCAGGCGTATGACCGGGTTGATGTCCTCGCCCACGGTCTGCAGGGATACTTCTTCGACGCTGTCGACGCTTGCGCTTGCGCGATGGTCCGAGACCGCTGACTGCAGCGCGTGCATTCCCTCCTCGTGCCGGCTGAGCAATGCGCGCAAGTCCGCCGGGTGTGCAAGCGACCACTCCAGAGGCTGGCGCGCGCGCGCTTCCGCCCATGCCTGCAGCCCGGTTGCGGTCGGGTCGGCAAACGCGCACAGCAGGCGCCCGTCGGGATCACGCAGCACGATGCACAGACGCTGGGTCGCTTCCCGAAGCGGCAGCAGATCGAATGCGGGCTGCAAGCGATCGAGTTCGGCCATGG
>Ga0334722_10007804_pt1 | contig 10314 bp, 7 predicted proteins | sample C3_bottom_MG_FD_207210 | JGI IMG/M metagenome (GOLD analysis project Ga0334722, IMG submission 207210) | Sediment microbial communities from Yellowstone Lake, YNP, Wyoming, USA - C3_bottom | ecosystem: Environmental > Aquatic > Freshwater > Lake > Sediment | place: USA: Wyoming | collected... | reverse complement strand
TCGTCCTCGCGGAATCTCGACGCGTTCTTCGCCGACTGGATGCTCACGCCGCGATGGGTGGAGCTGGCTGCCGCAGCGACGTCGGTCGGGGACCTGGCGAACCACTATCGCTGAGCGCCACGGCGCGAGATCCGGGGATCATGTCGTTGGGCGTCGTTCGCAACCTCACGGGAGCATGTCCGTTGACCATCGCCACACCTGAACTACCATCCGGATCTCATCGGTTCCTCTTCCTGCTGGCGAGCGCCCGTCACGGGGGCAATACGGAGCACCTCGCGCGCGGCGCGGCGGCTGCCCTGCCATCAGATGTCGAGCAACGGTGGATTCGCCTGAGCGACAAGCCGCTGGCACCTTTCCGTGACATCCGGCACGACGCGCCCAACTACTGCATCCCGGCAGGCAACGAACGGGCGCTGATCGATGCCACGCTCCGGGCCACCGACCTGGTGTTCGTCGCCCCGCTCTATTGGTACAGTCTGCCGGCGAGCGCCAAGCTCTACCTGGACTACTGGGCAGGCTGGCTGCGCGTCCCCGACCTCGATTTCGAGAACCGCATGAAGGGCAAGCGCCTGTGGGCCGTGACGGTGCTCAGTGACGACGATGATTCAGCCGCGGACCCTCTCATAGGAACACTCACTCGCTCGGCCACCTACCTGGAGATGGACTGGCGAGGAGTCCTGCTGGGCCATGGAAGCCGCCCGGGGGACGTTGCGCGCGACATCGATGCCCTCGCCGCGGCTTCCAGGTTCCTCAGCGTCACGTCGCCATGCCTTCGCGGTGGCGAATGAGGAGAGAAGGATCCTGCCGCAAGGTCCACCGGCGCGCACTGTCCACGTCCAGCGACTCATTGGTCCCACCCGAACGCCGTAACTGCTAGCGCACCAGCTTCTTGTACTTGATCCGGTGCGGCTGGTCGGCGTCGGGACCCTTCCGCTTCTTCAGGTCCTCGATGTACGCCTGGAAGTTCCCCTCGGAACAGGGGGCGTGCTAGGGTTGTCTTGGCCTAAGCACTTGGAAGTCATTCTGCCACCTGCGGTTAGCATAAGCACCTCGACCGCTTTCTCATGCTCTGTCCGTCTCAGTTACAAAAAGGTTCTGTAACCAGACGCCCTGCAGCGTGAGAAATCTTGGCCGGAGGCGCTCCTCCTCCCCTCACGCAACGCTTGCACCAGTTGGACTATACGTCGTCATTTCAGTTTCGGCATGTTCGCAGTTAGGGTGTTGGATAACAAATATCTGGGCTCTCCATTTAAGCGGAGTTGGACCGTCGAACGGCAGGTGGCGGTGATTGTCCGTGACCGCTGCGCCGGAGAGTCATCGCTGCCCGCTGCTCCGAAGCGTCACTCGGGTTGAAGGTGTCCTCACTGAATAGCCCCCTAACAGCCAAGAGCATCTAACAAGCGCGGCACGATCGTGCCTGCCGCTGCCTCGTCAGGAGGCGGGGGTGCCGAGATTGGGGATGGCTACTGCCCGGGCGGCGGGGCTGCGCTCAACGTGTGTGCGTCGCTTCAGCGCGGCAGAACACGAGATCACGGTCTTCGGAGGACAATAGTCATCCCCAGAGATCGCACGGTGAAGCGACCGGCGCCAATGTGCTCCATCGTGCAGGAGTAGGACTCGTGATTCACCGCATCGCCGGGTTTCTGAATGTCGTAGTTGCCTTTCACGAGCCACCTGCCACCGCCGAGATCGGACACCTCCTCCACGGTCATCCCAGCGGTGTGCATTGTCACTTTTCCTCTTCTCCCCTGTCGCGCCTTCACGGTGTCTTCGCAGGCGACTTTCGCGGCTGCCCCGACGCCGCTCGCCTCGGCTGCGGCCTTCTGCCCTGACGACTTGTCCGGCGTGCTCAACGAGCACGAAGCAATCGCAAGTAGCAGCGGGGCTGTTCGCACGATGTACCCGCGCACTCGACGAGCGCACCGGGGTTGCGGCGGCGATACTCGGCTGTCCGGGAAGAGCGCAGCCTGTGGCCCCTCTTTGTCCGGGATGTCGGCGGATGTCGAAGCAGGCATTGCAGTCATGACGGTATTCTACCGTGTACGGCGCGCTTCCGGAAATGGTCGCTGGCTGTCAGCCGACTTGTCTCATTCCGTTGGCTGAGTTTTCAGTGAGGACATGAAGGGGAGTCTAGCAGTGCATTTCGTGACACTTGATTTAGTTCACAAATTGGAACTTCCACAATATGAACTAGGCGTGAGAAACCCACACGAAAGAGTGCGAGCGCCAAACGGACAGCCCAAGGCAGGTCTTTGGCCAGCCAACCAGCCGGATACCCCGGGCACAGCGCCCGGAGGCCGGCCGACGACCACGGGCGATGCCCCTCCCCCCACGAGGCAGCGCGGCCATTCGCCGATCCTGCAAATACCGCCGCTGGGCCGCCACTTGGAGGCGGGGTGCCAACTCCGCTTAGATGGAGAGCCCAAACAAATATTACCGCGCGTATTGAAGCATTGGCGGGACCGGGCGTACAATCTCCCTCAGGTGAAGAGAGAGTTAGGCACATCCACGTGATATCACCGCGACGCATAATTCGCTGGTCCGCGTTTGTCGCCTTAGCGATTCTCATCGCTGCATGCGGCGACAGCTAGCCCGTGGCCTTGGTACCGCAATCGGACCCAAATAGTCTGTTGGGTATGGCGCCGCTCGACAGCGTAATCAGAACGTCATCTATGCGTTAGCGTCGCCTAAGGATATTTGGCACCCGGCTCCCATATGATTGGGTCGTGTCGAAGTACCCCTCCACCGCAGGAAGACCCTTCGCACCCACCTACCATGCGCAGCCTTGCTTCAGCGGTCGCCGTACTTGCGGGGTTCACCTCACCGCTCGTGGCTCAGTCGATTCCTCCGGTTCGAGCTCTCGGACCTGTGACGCACGTATCGTCGCCCGGCATCCTCGGCTCGGTCAGCATGGTGCGCCCCCTCCCCAATGGCGACGTCATCGTGAACGACCTCGCACGCCGTCAACTTGTGCTGCTCGACGCCAAATTGTCGAAGCAGAAGCTCATCGCGGACACGACGATGGCAACCGGGAAGAGCTACGGCTCGGCGCTGGCCGGACTGATTGCATTCAGCGGTGATTCGTCGCTGTTCGTCGAACCGAGCTCCTTGAGCATGCTGGTAATTGACGGTAAGGGGGACGTCATGCGCGTGATGGCCGCCCCCCGCCCCAAGGACGTGAACTCCATGGTGGGCGGACCATTCGGCACGCCGGCGATGGATCCGCTGGGGCGCGTCGTCAGTCGGAGCATTGTGAAGCCGGCGACGGTCGTCAACTACGACTGGCTGCCGGCAAAAGACCAGCTTCGCGGGAAGTCAGACGATAGCGCGTTCGTCTACCGGGTCGACCTGGCCACGCGCGTCGTCGATACCATCGCGTGGGTCAAAGTGCCCGTAACGAGCATGTCCATGACGATAGGACAAAAAGGGCGTCGTCAAGCGGTTAGCCGCTCGAACCCACTGCCGGTCGTCGACGACTGGGCGTTGATGCCGGATGGTCGCGTGGCTGTCGTGCGCGGCGCGGACTTTCACGTCGACTGGATAGCAATGGACGGTCGTGTGACATCAACGCCGAAGATTCCCTACCCGTGGGAACGATTGTCGGCTGATGCGAAGCAGCAGTTCCTCGACTCACTCAGGGCTGTCGATCGGTTGCGCGCGGAAGCCCAGTTGGGAAATCGGAACGATGGCGGCGCAGCCACGCGAAGCGTGGAAGGCCCAGGTCCGACGGTCGGAGGGATGGTGGTCACTGGGCGGCTCGAGGGGGACAATAGTCCACCTCCTCGTCCGATCGAATACTCAAGCGATTACGTGCTGCCGGGCGACCTCCCGGACTATCGGCCGACGTTTCGTCTCGGGGCAATGCGGGCCGATCCAGACGGCAACCTCTGGGTGCGCACGACGATGCCGAGCAAGGAGGGCGCGATCTACTACGTCATCAACGACAAGGGACAACTCGTGGACCGGGTGAAGTTGCCGTTCGGGCGCGTGATCTCCGGGTTTGGACCTGGCGTCGTCTACATGGGAGTGCTCGACGACAAGGGCGCACGACTGGAGAAGGCGAGAGCAAAATAGCGCGCCGACAATCACGTTCTACCGGCGTAACCCACACAGGGCGGTGCCTGGGCTGATGCGCAGCGTGCCGCCCCCAGGCCCCATGTTCGGCCAGTCTATCTATATGCCGGCATCCACTCTATACGCCGAATGGTCCAGTATCCTTGATCCGCATTGGCCCCCGTCGGTAGACAGAGTGTGGTACAGGGTCTTCGTCCTTTTAACTTTTCCGCCGTTTTCAACACCTTACGCCGCATGGTAGCTGTGCCAAGACCTAACGACGAACGATTCGCCTCGGTTCCTGATGAACCACGTTTGATTGCGCAGTTGCAATCCGGGGATCCGAAGTCGTTCGAGCATGTCTTTCGCACATACGCAACCTCTCTCTGCGATCTGGCCTTCAGCTACCTCCGTTCGCGCGACGTGGCCGAGGAGATCGTACAGGAGCTGTTCACGTGGCTCTGGACGCACCGGCACGGATTCCAGCCACTGCATGGCCTGCGGGCGTATCTCTTCGGCGCCGTCCGCAACCGGTCGTTGAATGCCCTGAGAGATGAGGCCGCCTCCGACCGGGCAGCAGAGCAGAGTGTACGAGCGGCCGGCAGCGGCGTTGCCGCGGCCGACGCCGATCTTCTGGCATCGGACCTTGAGGCGACGGTCCAGTCCGCGGTGGACGGCATGACGCCCCGCTGCCGTGAGGTCTTCACCCTCGTGAGGACGCAGTCGCTGTCCTACGCGGAGGTCGCCGCCATTCTCGGCATCGCACCGAAGACGGTCGAGATACATATGGGCCGGGCACTCGCGATTCTCCGGGTCCGGCTCGGGCCGTGGCTGAACGGGTAGCCAGCCCTAATTAGGGGTAAGGCCGCGCTGGCGTGTTGAGAGGGCATGACGCCTGGCTGGTCACCCTCCGACGAGCTTCTTTCGCGATTCCTGCGCGCAGACTGCACGAGCGACGAATCGCGCGCTGTGCAACGCTGGCTCGCACAGTCCGCGGATCACGCACGGCGGTTGGAGGGCTTGCGCCGGCTCTTCGGACGAAGCGAGGGCAGCCCGTGGGACGTCGACCGGATGTGGGAGAAGATCCGGGCCGAGACCCTCGACGCGAACCGGCCTGCCGTGCCGCATCAAGCACTCCCTCGACGTATGCCTCGGGTTGCCTTCCAGGGGCGCTCGTGGCGCACGCCGATAGCCGCGTCACTCCTGTTCGCGTTGATCGGCACGGCTTCCTGGATGGAGTTCCGGTCGCGCACGCCAGAACCTGCGCCGACCGCCCTGGACGTCACCTACCAGACGCGGCGCGGACAGACGGCGACCGTGCAACTCTCGGATGGCAGTCGGGTGCGGCTGGCCCCGCAGAGCCGCCTCGTAATCGCCGCCGGCTTCGGCAACAGCCTGCGGGAGCTGACACTTGACGGCGAGGCTGCGTTCGACGTGCGGCACGACGCGGCTCGCCCATTCCGGGTCCGTACGGCGACTACGGTCACCGAGGATGTTGGCACTCGCTTCGGGGTCAGGGCGTACCGGAGTGAGCAGCAGGTCACGGTGGCGGTATCGGAGGGAGCGGTCGCGTTGTCGCGTCGGGTGGGCTCAGAAGCACACCAGGTCAGGCCGACGGGTGTTCTTCTGCGTGCAGGAGACCTCGGCACACTGGATCCTGCCGGCCACATCGCCACCGCGCATGGCGTCGCTGTCGGCCGCGCACTCGCCTGGACCAGGAATGAACTCGTCTTCGCCAAGCAACCGTTGTCCGAGGTGCTGGCTACGCTCGCGCGTTGGTACGATCTCGATATCCACGTCGCTGACCCAACGGTCGCCGCGCATCCGGTGACGGCGGAGTTCTCGACGCAGTCGCCCGACGAGATGCTGCAGGCGCTCGCCATGGCCGTGGACGGCGTGGTCGAACGCGACGGGCGCCACGTGATACTGAAGGGGCGCCAATGAGACGTGCGAGACGCTTCGCCGCGCTGATGCTGCCGCTCGTCTTGAGCAGCGTACAGGCGATGGCCCAGGCAAGCCCACCCCGCTTTCTGCTCGCGACCAGGGACTCGACGGTTTCCTCCGTCGAGGTGAATCCCAGCGAGCTACGGGCTTATCGCAAACTCATCTCGCTGAATCTCGGGCGGGTCCCGCGACGCGAGGCATTGCGTCGTCTGGGCGTCGCATCCGGTCTGCAGTTCGTGTACGCCAACGACCTTATTGCCGCCGAAGACACGGTGCGCGTCGAGGCCAAAGACGTGTCCGTCAGCGAAGCGCTGACCGAGGTCCTGCTCGGGGCGGCCATTGACGTCGTTGTCACTCCGAGCGGAAACGCGATCCTCGTACGACGTCGCATCCGGACCGCGTCCGCCGTGGCCGCAGATACCATTCGCGGCCGGGTGACGTCCGACAGTGGCCGAGCGATCCCCTCGGCGCAGGTCATCGTGACGCGCGGTCCTGATCGGGCGGTATTCCGCACGACGAGCGATGGAGATGGGCGATATCTGATCGTGGTGGACTCCGGCACCGGCGACTATCTGGTCTACATCGCAGCCTCACAGCCGTCTCCCATGGAGACCTTTCGGCGACGCCTCACGCGACAATCGCCAAATGAGCACCGGTTCATCGTTGATGCGATGCTGAAGACGAAGAGTGCACCACAACAGCTTGCCACGGTGAACGTGCGGGAGCGCAAGCCAACGCCCGCTCGCGAGGATGATGGCATTGCGATGCGCAGCGGGAGCGAGGCGGCCGAAGCGAGCGTCGGGGCTGCATTGCTGCCAGAGCAGCGTGGCGATCTCGACGCCGTGAATGCGACGATCCCCGGCGTCACGGCGACTGCGAGTGGATTCTCCGTGCTCGGTCTCCCGAGCGCGCAGAACAGCGTGACGCTCAACGGGCTGGCATTTCCAGGCGCCGCCATGCCGCGCGACGCCATGGTGCAGCGGCGCTTAGTGACATCCACCTTCGACCCCTCGAGGGGCTGGTTTGGAGGAGCAGAGACTCGCGTAAGTCTCTCACACGACTTCCTGTTCTCTGGATTGTCCACAACATCCACGGTCGATGCTCCGTGGATGCAATCGGGGGACGTGGTGACCGCGCGGTCCGGGCAGAAGTTCGGCAATATCACGCAAAGCATCGGCGCACTCGGCTTCCTTGGCGACGAACAGTTGAGTTACAACCTGAGTGCACAAGCGTCCCATCGTACGGCGGACATTGCGACGCTCGCGGAACTTGATCGCCGCGTCCTGCAGCGATCCGGCGTGTCGAGCGACTCCGTCGCGCGCAGCCTCCAGATCGCCAACGCGCTGCACATTCCCGTAGGCGTGCTCGGAGTACCGAGTGGCAGCGCCACCAACAGTGGCTCGCTGCTTTTTGGTGTCAGTTCGCTTGCGCGAGACCGCCTCACCTTCAAGCCGCGTCGACATGTCGGTGCGCTGACCGTCTATGCCTCACGCGACGAGACGGATGGCGCCCAGTTGCAGCCCCTCAACACCCTCAGCACGGGCGCGCGGACAAGTCGGTCGGTAGGTGCGTTTCAGGGGAGTCTCTCCAGTTTCATCCGTCCGGAGGTGTTGCAGGAGGTGCGCTCCGGCGTCAGCGTGAGCGAGCAACGGACCGGACCGTATCTCGCGCTGCCATCAGCATCCGTGATGCTGGGCTCGGACTTCGCAGATGGCATTGGCGGCTTTGCAGTGCTAAGCATGGGTGGCGCGTCAACCGGGAGTTCCGCTGCACACACGTTGACCTGGGAGACGCAGAGCGACACTCGCTTCTATGCGTTCGGTAAAGCGGATCATCGCATCCGCATCAACGCCGACCTCCGATACGACGCCGTCACGACTGAGTTGGGGGTGAACCGGAACGGTGCCTTTCTGTTCACCTCACTTGCGGACCTGACAAACAACCATCCCGCGGCGTTCACGAGGACTTTGGCGGCGCCAGCACTTCAGGGAAAAGTCTGGAACGCATATTTGGCACTCGGTGACTACTGGCGACTGTCGCCGAGGTTCGAGCTTCTCTACGGAGTCCGGCTTGAGGGGAACGCCTTCGCGCAGCGTCCGGAGAATAACCCGGCCGTCAGCAGCGCGTTCGGCGCGCGGACCGACGTCGTGCCCAACACGTTTCATGCAAGTCCGAGACTGGGCTTTACTTGGGGGACGGACCGAACGGGCAATGGCGGAGCGACGTACCACAGCCAGCACGGCAACTTCGTCGCTCCGATGATTGGTGTTCTGCGCGGTGGTATCGGCGAATACCGTGCGCTCCTGTCGCCTAGTCTGGTGGCGGCTGCCTCGGGGCGCACCGGTCTGCCATCAGGAGTGCGTCAAGTCACATGCGTCGGCGCGGCGGTCCCGGTGCCCGACTGGAATGCCTATCTCACGTCCTCTGGCGCGATTCCGTTGGGCTGCAACGTGGGTGGTGGTGCGGCTGCACTTCGAGACGGCGCTTCGCCAGTGCAACTCTTCGCGCGTGACTTTACGGCACCGACGAGCTGGCGCGCGAATCTCTCGTGGAGTTCACAGTACGAGTCATTCATGTGGTCGTTGGACGGTGTTTACGCACTGAACCTGCATCAACCCGGGCACGTGGACCTCAACTTCTTCGGCGAACCGCGGTTTGAATTGCCGAGCGAAGGAAACCGCCCCGTGTTCGTGCCCGAATCCAGCATCGTGCCCGCATCGGGTCTGGTGGTCGGGCAGGATGCTCGTCGCGTCGCGAGTTTCGGGCCGGTCATGCGGATGGGGAGCGAACTGCGCTCGACGGCTCGGCAACTGACGCTGACCGTAGCGCCCAACTTTCAGCAATTTGCCCGGGCTCGAGTCTTCGGGTCGGTGTCGTACACCATTGCCGGAACACGCGCGCTGCAGAGCGGCTTTGATGGCTCCACGTTTGATTCGCCGATGTCGAGGAGTTGGACACGGGGCGCCTTCACTCCAGCGCAACAGTTCATCGTGCAGGCCAGCGTCAAGTCAGAGTATCTGACCGTCAGTCTGTTCGGGCGATTCGCGTCCGGCGTGCCGTTCACCCCGATGATCGGCAGCGACATCAACGGCGACGGACTGGCCAATGATCGCGCTTTCGTGTTCGATCCCTCCACCATTCCCGATCCGTCCCTGGCTGCAGGAATGCGCTCCCTCCTCGCGACTAGCTCGCACAACTCCCGCACCTGCCTCGCGGGCCAGGTGGGTCGCCCTGCGGCCACCAACAGTTGCGAAGGACCGTGGACGGCATCGACGAACGTGCTATTGCATCTCCGAACGAGTGGTCTGCAGGGATGGGCTCGGCGCATCGACGCATCGCTGTACCTCGCAAATCCTCTGGCTGGCCTTGATCAGGCGCTGCATGGATCGCAGTTGCGTGGATGGGGTGACCCTGCGATGCCCGACCAGACGCTGTATCGCGTGACCGGCTTTGACGCCGTGTCACGGCGCTTTCTTTACGCTGTCAATCCGCGCTTCGGAAGCACACGGCCTGCGGATAGTCCGTTCAGAACCCCCTTCCGAGTGACACTGGACGTGCGTCTGGACCTCGGATCGTCTGCCGACCAGCAGATACTCGAGCGTACGCTCGCTCCGGGCCGCAACGGCCGCCCCGGTAAGCGACGCACGGCCGCGGACGCCAGCCGCTGGTACACTCGGATCTTGCCGGATCCGTTTGGTGGAATATTGGCACTCACCGATTCGCTTCTCCTGACCACCGACCAGGTGCGCAGCATCCTCGCCGGGCAGGCGCGCTTCAAGTCCCGGAAGGACAGCGTCGTTGCGACGTTCAGCGAGTGGTTGGGCGCCCTGCCTGATCGGTATGATGGTCCAGCGGCCCTCAAGCGTCAGGATGAGCTCGTCACCGCCGTGCTCAACATCGGACGAGAAGAAATCCAGGCGACCCTCGCACCAACGCTCAATCGAGTTCAAGTCAGACTGCTGCCTTGGCCGGCGGACGTGATGTTCCGAGCAAAGGGTCCCTTGACGATGCGGGACATTCGCAGATGAGCGCGAGTCAGCTGGTCGAGTAACGCACACTCGGGACGATGGGCTGGCCCGGCTGTGCTCCGAAAGGCCCGGCTACCTTACCCGCACAGCCTGACTCGCGTGGCCCCACTCCGTACGTAGACTACGGGCATCTGAGCCCAGCGCAGTCAGGGCGTCGGTCGTTTGCGTATTCCGGAGCAATCCGGCCACCCATTCCGGTTGAATCCGGCCACCTGTTCCGGACGAATCCGGCCACCCAGTCTGGACCAATCCGGCCACCGGGTTCGGCGCCGGGCGGCCACCGCGAAGG
>Ga0334722_10007803_pt1 | contig 10314 bp, 8 predicted proteins | sample C3_bottom_MG_FD_207210 | JGI IMG/M metagenome (GOLD analysis project Ga0334722, IMG submission 207210) | Sediment microbial communities from Yellowstone Lake, YNP, Wyoming, USA - C3_bottom | ecosystem: Environmental > Aquatic > Freshwater > Lake > Sediment | place: USA: Wyoming | collected... | reverse complement strand
GCGAGATTGTCATCCGCGAATCGGCGCAGCAGTTCCGCGACGAGTTCCTGCTCGGCCGTACGACGCAACTGCACGAGCCCCTCGTGCACGGTACGCGCGATCTCGCTGACGCGGGCCCGCGCGCCGAGCACCGGCGCTTCGATGATGTTCGTCACGCCCTCATGCGTCATCGCATCCATCGCCTCGGCCAGCAACTGCGGCGTGCCGCCGACGAACACCGGGAGCGGCGCGGCCAGACGGCGCACGCGCGACGCCAGCGTTCGCATCATGCGTGACCGCGCCTCGCGGCGCTCGCGCTCGGCGGCGTCACGACCGACGCCGCTGCGCGTGCCCTGGTAGAACGCGCCGCGACGTGCCGCGGCCATGGCCGCGCCGTCGTCGTTCGCCATCGTGCGCACCGTGTCCACCCGATGCACGTGGTGATCGTCGCAGCGGAAAATGCGCGCCGCGCGGCTGTCAACGACGACGACCCAGGCGCTGCCCGTGCCGCCTTCCGACGCGCAGAGGAATGGCGCGAGCGCCACACCATGGCGCCACACGCCGAGCGTCGGTGTGACCGCGCGCAGCGGCGCGTCGAGGCGCACGCGCCCGTCGGCGACCACGCCGAGCCAGCCTGGGGCGTCAAAGGCGCCGCGGCGATGCGCCAGATGCTCTTCCAGCGCTTCGATGTTGCGTTCAAACATCTCGCGCTCATCGTGCGACGCGTCGGCAAGTGCGTGGCGCAACCGGCCCGCCTCTTGCTTCAGTGAGCGTCGCCAGGCGGTGCGCCAGGCGGGTTTTTCGCTTCGACCGTCGAGATACAAGGTCAGGGTCGGCGTGTGGCTCAGTTCGCCGTCCAGGGCCTGAAGTTCCGTGAAGGAAATCATTGTGCGCTCCTCCTGTTGCTCGCGGAACGCCCTGGGGGCCCGCGCTGTCGCGCGAGCGTCACGCTGCTTCAATAGATGCCTCGACGCACCACGGGATGCAGTAGGGTCTCCTCTGGAACCTCGTAGGGCTTCAGCCTGCGCATCCCTGAGAGGGATCGGCTGACGCGCGCTTCACCGCGCCGCGAGCGCGCGTTCTTCCGCGACGTGATACACGGCGGCGTAGCCGGTCATCGAATGGTCCCATCCAAAATCGCGCGCCATGCCGCGCCGCATCATCGCTTCCCACGACGCGCGATCGCGGAAGCAGTGCAGCGCGCGATCGATCGCGGCGTCCATCGACGCCACGTCAAAGCGATCGAAGAGAAATCCCGTGTCGCCGTCCACCACCGTATCGCCAATACCGCCCACGCGACGGCCGATGACCGGCGCCCCGTAGCGCAACGCATGCATCTGCGTCAGTCCGCACGGCTCGTAGAGCGACGGCATCAGCACCATGTCGGCGCCGGCCATCAACTGGTGCTCGAGTCGATCCGTGAACGTGAGGCTGCACGCAATGTGCGTCGGCGCCGATGCCGCGAGCGCCGCCACGGCGTCGCGGATGCGCGCTTCGCCCTCGCCGATCACAATGAGCTGGATATCGCCGGCACGGAGCCGCTCGCTGCGCAGCACGAGATCGAAGCCCTTCTGCGCGGCGAGGCGCGACGACATGCCGATCACCGGGACCTCGGCGCGCCGCGGCAGCGCGAACGCGCGCTGCAGCGCCTCCTTGCACGCCACCCGCCCCGACAGATCGTCCGCCGTATAGTTCGCGATGATCTGGTCGTCGGACGCCGGATCCCAGTGGTGCAACTCGATGCCATTGCAGATACCGATGAGGCGTTCGCCGAGGCGGCGGAACGTGTCGTGCAGGCCGAAGCCGCCCTCGGGCGTGCGCAACTCGACCGCGTGCGCTGGGCTCACGGTGACCGCCGCGTCGCAGAAGTTGAGCCCTCCCTTCAGCAGGTTGAGACGGCCGTACCACTCGAGACGGTCCATGTGCCACAGGTCGGGCGGGAGAGCGAGATCCCCCAGCGCATCGTGCCCAAAATGCCCCTGATACCCCGCGTTGTGCACCGAGAGCACCGTCGGCGTGCCGTCGAACACCGTCACCATGTCGGGATGCGTGCGCATGTACACGAGCGCCAGCGCCGCATGCCAGTCGTGCGCGTGCACGAGCAGCGGGCCTTGCACCAGTTTCGCGATGCCCTGCAGCGCGGCCCGCGCAAAGAGCGCAAAGCGGAGGTGGTTGTCCGGGTAGTCGCCGCGCAGGTCGCCGTACAGTCCCGGCCGGTCAAAGCAGCCCGGCGCATCCACAAAGATCACGAGCGGCCCGCCGCCGCGTGACGCGTCGCGGTAGAACCGCACACGCTCCTTGACCGGTCCCATCGTGATAGTCTGCGGCGGCGCCAGCAGCTGCAGCTGCGCCACGACCTCGCGCACCGTCGCATACAGCGGCACAAAGCAGTACACGCGTTCCCCGGCGCGCGCCTGCGAGTTTGCCAGCCCCGCGACCGCCTCGGCAAGGCCGCCCGTGCGCGCGTAGCCGTGGTACTCCGCGCTCAGGTGCACAATCGCGCGACGCTCGGGCTGCCGCTCCTTCGGAATGCGCCGCTTTGACGAGCCGCGCGCGCCGCGCGTCGAGCGCAATGGTGGCAGCGGGGTGCTAAGAAAGGGATCCGCGGAACGGCCCGGCGCGGTCGCCTCGGCGGCATCGCTTGATGGATGCGTGTCGGAGACGACTGTTAACTCGTTCACCACTTGGTCCGACGAGACCATGGTGCCGCTCCTTGCCGGGACGGACCGCACGCCGCCGGAAAACCACCTGCAGGCTGGCCACGACGTGCGGCCGGTTTCGACATCCCACCTGTTGCACGTTAAGGCGGCCTGGGCAAGGCCGACATAGGCGGAATGCCCACGCCGGGGTGCGCGGAGTCCGTAAGGACTCGCCCGTGCGCCGACGTGCCGCGCGGGGACACCGCGCGGCTATCCGGTCGGCGCCTCGTCGGGCGTCGTTTCGCCGCGAATGGACGGCACGTAGTAGTCCTGCACGTATTCCATCAGCATGCGGCGTGCCGTGAAGCGCGCACCCGCGGCGCGCAGCGCGTGCCGCATCATGTGGATCCAGCGCTGCGGCAGTCCGTTTGCATCGCGCGCGTAGAACATCGGGACCACTTCCGTCTCGAGCAGCTCGTACAACTGGTCAGCGGCGGCAGCGTCCTCCTCCTGCACGCTGTCCCCCGGCTGCGGCGCAATCGCCCAGCCGTTGTGCCCATTGAAGCCCTCTTCCCACCACCCGTCCACCGTGCTGAGTTGCGGCACGCCGTTGAGCGCGGCTTTCATGCCGCTCGTGCCCGACGCTTCCATGGGAATGCGCGGCACGTTGAGCCACACGTCGGCGCCCTGCACCAGCACGTGCGCCAAGTGCATGTCATAGTCTTCGACGAAGGCAATGCGTCCTTCAAACCGCGGGTCGCGGGTCGTCTGGTAGACCTCTTGCAGCATCTGCTTGCCAGGATTGTCGGCCGGATGCGCCTTGCCGGCAAAGATGAACTGCACCGGGTGCGATGGGTGGCTGACGATCTTCAACAGTCGCTCCACATCACGAAAGATCAGGTTCGCGCGCTTGTACGTCGCAAAGCGTCGCGAGAAGACCACTGTCAGCGCCTCGGGATCGAGCAGCACTCCGGTGCCGGCAAGCCGCGACGCCTCCCGCGCATGCTGCGAGAACAGGTGCCGCGCCTGCTCACGCATGTGCACGAGGAGCGTGCGCTTGAGGTACCGATGCGCTTCCCACAGCGCGTTGGCGTCGAGCGTGAGGACGTCGTCCCACAGATTCGGGTCGTCCACGCGGTTGCCCCAGTCGGCGCCGAGGTGCGCGTCGAGCAGCTGCATGATCGTGTTGGACATCCACGTCGCGAGATGCACGCCATTGGTCACGTAGTTGATGGGCAGGTCCACCGCGCGACGACCCGGCCACATCGGCGCCCACAGTTTGCGGGTGACGCTGCCGTGCAGGCGCGACACGGCATTGAGGTGCCGGCTCAGCCGAATCGCGGCGGCCGTCATGTGGAACGCGCCGCTCGTGTCGGATGGAAACCGTCCGACGTCCATGAACGCCTCACGCGTGATGCCAAGCTCGGTCCAGACGGGGCCGGTGCACGCCTCAACCATGTCGGCGGGGAACGTGTCGTGGCCGGCCGGCACCGGCGTGTGCGTCGTGAACGTGCTCGACGCACGCACCGTCTTCACGGCCTCGTCGAACGGTCGCCCTTGCCCGACGAGTTCGCGCACGCGCTCGACGAACATGAACGCGGCGTGTCCCTCGTTGGCGTGCCACGCAGACGGCTGAATGCCGAGTGCGCGCAGCACGCGCACGCCGCCGACGCCGAGCAGCCATTCCTGCCGCAAGCGCATCTCGGGACCGCCCGCGTACAGCCGCGACAGCAGCGGGCGGTCGTCGCGGTGGTTTTGCTCGATGTCGGTGTCGAGCAGGTAGATCGTCACGCGCCCGACGCGCAGGCGCCACGTCTTCACGTACACGTCACGTCCCGCCGTGCGCACGACCGCGAGATGCGCGGCGCCTCCCGTTCCTTCCATCGGGTCGAGCACCGTGCGCGCGGGATCGAACGGCATGTCGCTGTCTTCCTGCCAGCCGTCGGCCCGCACGTCCTGGTCGAAGTACCCTTTGCGATAGAGAATGCCGACGCCGACCAGCGGCACGCCCAGATCGGACGCCGCTTTGCAGTGATCGCCGGCGAGCACGCCAAGACCGCCCGAGTAGACCGGCACGGTGTGATGGACGCCGAACTCCGCGCAGAAATACGCGATCGTGTCCTTGGCCTGCTGCGGGAACTGCTGCGCGAACCACGTGTTCGACGACGCGCGCTCGGCGGCCGACCAGCGCATCACCGCGTCGTAGTGCTTGAGGAACTCCTTGTCGACCGCGCACTGCGCGAGGCGTTCCGGTCCGCTCTGCTGCAGGAACTCGTACGGATCGTGGCGCACGCGCGTCCAGAGCTGGGGATCGATGGCGGCAAACAGACGCCGCGCTTCGCGGTTCCAGCTCCAACTCAGGTTGCCCGCGACTTCAACCAGCCCGTTGAGCCGCTGCGGCAGAAGGGGAAAGTCCGGAGGCATGCTTGAGCGTACTGCGCGCGCGATGGCGGCGCCATCCTGGGGCCGTGTGCGGGTGCAGCACGCGTGTCGCTCGGCGGCCAGACACGCGGTCATCCGAACCCTGACGCGATGACGGCCGTTTGCGCTTTCACCCGGCGCGTGGTATGCGTATGATACCATTGCAGACGCGGTCTGACCGAACGCGGCCGGCACCGCAAGGAGGGGCCGTGAAAGCGCGCGACGTGATGACGGCGCATCCGTCGGTGATCACTCCCGACGAAACGATTCTCCGCGCCGCCGAGCTCATGCGGGACCGGCATGTGGGCATGCTCCCCGTCATTGACAACCTCAGCGACCGGCGGCTGCTCGGCGTGCTGACCGACCGCGATATCGTCGTGCGCTGCATCGCCGCCGGCCACACGATGCGCTGCGCGATCCGCGATCACATGTCCACCCGTCGGCTGACGACGGTGCATCTGGACGATGAGGTGGAAACGATCGCGCACAAGATGCGGCGTGATCACATCCGTCGGGTGCCGGTCGTGGACCATGAGGATCGCGTGGCCGGCGTGGTCGCGGTGGTTGATATCGCCACGCGGCTCGAGCCGTCGGATGCGATGCTCGTCGAAGGGCTCGAGCGCGACGCGTCCGCGGTCGTCGAGCAGTACGTCGCGCGCCGCTCGTCCGGAGCCCGCGTCGAGTTTCGCGTGGACTAGTCGGACGGCGGGCGAGACGGCTACTCCCGGACGCCCGCCTCGAGCAGGGTGAGCGTTCCCGCGCCGGCATCCATCCGGGCCGCGACGCCGTAGGGCAGCGTCACCTGATCGGGAACGTGACCCACGGCGACGTTGCGGAGGACTGGCACCTTGAGCGGCAGCAGGTGATCAGCAAAGACATCGCGCATCGTCAGGCTGAGCCGGCCGGGGCAATTGCGCGTGCGGGTCCCCGTGAAGATCCCCAGCGCCACGCCCGCCGCATCGGACAGTTTTCCCGCCGCGGTCATCTGCGCCAGCATGCGGTCCACGCGGAAGGGCTCTTCGTCCACGTCTTCCAGGAAGACGATCCGGCCGCGTGTTTCGACTTCATATGAAGTCCCAAGGCTCGACGTCAGCAAGCTGAGAGTGCCGCCGGTCAGACGTCCCTTCGCAATGCCGCGCCGCAGCGTGATCGGCCGGCGCCCCGGGGCAAACGGGACGCGCCCAGCCGGAGCCGCTGACATCAGCGCGCGCTGGAGTGAACGCGCCGAGAACCGACTCCACCCGAGAGACGTGCAGGGCATGGGACCCCAGAACGAAATGACGCCCGCGTTCTGCAGGGCGAGGTGCAGCACGGTGATGTCCGAAAACCCGACGAGCGGCTTGGGGTGGCGCCGCGCCAGTTCGACATCGAACGCCGGCAGCAGCCGAGCGACGCCGTACCCTCCGCGTGCGCAGAAGATCGCCTTGATGTCGGGGTCCCGAAACGCCGCCTCGAGGTCGTGCAAGCGCTCCCGGTCGGTCCCGGCCAGATAGCCGTGTTCCGCCAGCGCGTGCCGGCCGGCTTTCACCCGCAGCCCGAGCTGTTCCAATCGCTGGCGGCCGAGCGCGAGGACGCGCGCGTTGCCCAACGGTGACGCGGGTAAGACCAGCGCCACCTGGTCTCCGACGGCGAGGCGGCGAGGCACGATCCGCGGCGTGGTCATCGTCCCTCAGAACAGCAGTCGGCAGATGCCATAGGCTGCGACGATGCCCGAGAAGTCCGTGATCAGGCTGGCCGCGAGCGTGTACCGCGTCTTGCGCACGGCGACGGCGCCAAAGTAGACCGCCATGATGTAGAAGGTCGTTTCGGTGCTCCCCTGAATCACGCTGACCAGCCGGCCAATGAAGGAATCCGGGCCGTAGATCTTGAAGATCTCCGAGCTCATGGCGAACGCGGCCGACCCCGACAGCGAACGCATCAGCGACGACGGCAGCGCTTCGGGCGGGAACCCCGTCCATCCGATTACCGGGCGAAGGATCCAAACAAGCCCGTCCATGGCACCGCTCGCGCGGAACATGCCGATGGCGACGAGAATGGCGACGAGGTACGGCATGATGCGAACGCCGATCGTGAAGCCTTCCTTGGCGCCTTCGATGAAGCTCTCGTAGACGCGGACTCGCTTCACCGCGTAGGCGTAGAGCGGGACGGCGAGAATCAGCAGGGGGACGATCCAGTTGGACGCGCTGTTCGCCAGTTCCCTCATGCGGCACCTCCGCGCGGGCGCAGCGCAAACCACCGGGCGAACATCCTCGACACGCCGATGGCGACGATCATCGAGGCCGCCGTGGCGAAGATGGTGGCGACGATTGTCTCGGACGGATTCTTCGAGCCCGCGGCGGACCGGAGGCTGATGACCATGACCGGGATGAGCTGCAGCGAGCTGGAGTGCAGCGTCACGAACATGCACATCGCATCTGACGCGGTGTCCTTGTCCGGGTTCAGTGCTTGCAGGTCCTCCATCGCCTTGATGCCGAAGGGCGTCGCCGCGTCGCCGAGGCCGAGCATGTTGGCGCCGAAGTTCATGGCGATCGCGCCGAGCGCCGGATGATCACGGGGCACATCGGGGAACAGGAAGCGAAAGACCGGGCGCAGGGCCCGAGCGAGCACCCGGACCAGGCCGGCGTCTTCGGCGACGCGCATCAGCCCGAGGAAGAGCGTCATGCCGCCGACGAGGCCGATGGCGAGTTCGATGGCCGTCGTGGCGGAACTGAACATCGCGTTGGACACGTCCGCCATGTGCCCCTTGACCGCCCCGCTGATGACCGCCGCACCGATGAGCAACAGCCAGACGATGTTCATGTCGCAGGTTGAACCTCGAGTGAGAGATGCCTCCTGCCGCCGACACGGATCACCTCAAGGGCACGGAGGAGCGAAATGCCCCCCTCGGTCGGAGGGGGGCACTCGGAGGTCGTTCAGGGCGAAGATCCGCAGGAGCGGGCGATGGGACTCGAACCCACGACGTCCAGCTTGGGAAGCTGGCATTCTACCAACTGAATTACGCCCGCGTGGTATGGGATTATACCTGACCCCAACAGTCGGGACAAGCCGCCATGCAGGAAGGCCTTTCCCCGCTCGGTAATTGGCGTGCAACCGTCGTATTTTTCAGGGCCGCTTTGATTGTGGTGTGGAAGCGGTTCCCGTCCCCTTTCCACACTCTGCACCCTTCCCCTTCCCGTGTAGTGCTGTGACTCCCTATCCTGCTGATTGGCGCAATCGCGCTGTTTCGCCAGCCGACGCGCTGGCCCTCGTCACCAGCGGCATGAGGATCTTCGTGCAAGGCGCGTGCGCCACGCCGACGCCGCTGCTCGAAGCGCTTGCCGCGCGTGACGACCTCGAGCACATCCGGCTCTACCACCTCCACCTTGCCGGCCCCGCGCCGTGGCTGGATGGCGACAAGTGGCAGCGCTTCCGCTCGGTTTCGCTCTTCACCGGGCCCGGCCTTCGCCAGGCGATCGAGCATGGCCACGCCGATTTCGTGCCGATCTTCCTGTCCGACGTGCCGTCGCTCTTCAGTTCGGGACGCGTGCCGCTCGACGTCGCGATCGTGCAGCTCTCGCCGCCCGACACGCACGGCCACTGCTCGCTCGGCACCTCGGTAGATGCAGCGCGCGCCGCCGTGGACTCGGCGCGATTCGTCATCGCCGAGATCAACGAGCAGATGCCGCGCACGCATGGCAACACCAACGTCCCGTTCGACCGCCTTGACGCGTTCATTCACACCAACCGGCCGCTGCACGAGCACGTTCCGGGCACGGAGTCGGAGGTTGAGGCGCGCATCGGCGAGATCATCGCTGGACTCGTCGAGGACCGGTCCACCCTGCAGATGGGCATCGGCGCCATCCCCGACGCCGTGCTCACGCGCCTCTTCGACAAGCACGACCTCGGTGTGCACACCGAGATGTTCTCCGACCGCCTCATTGACTTGATTGAGATGGGCGTGGTGACGAACAAGTACAAGCAGGTGCATCCGGGGCGCACGGTCACGAGTTTCATCAATGGGTCGCGCCGGCTGTTTGAGTTCGTCCACGACAACCTCTCCGTCGAGTTCCATCCGTGTGATCGCACCAATGACACGGCGGTCATTCGCCGCAATCCACGCGTGGTGGCGATCAACAGCGCCATCCAGGTGGACCTCACCGGTCAGGTGTGCGCCGACTCGTTCGGCCACCGCATCTACTCGGGCATCGGCGGACAGATGGACTTCATTCGCGGCGCGGCGCTGTCGCGCGGCGGCAAGGCAATCATCGCCCTGCCGGCCACGGGCAAGAGCGGCACCGTGTCGCGCATCTGCACGGAGATCACGCCGGGCGCCGGCGTCGTGACGACGCGCGGCCACGTGCACTGGGTCGTCACCGAGTTCGGCGCCGTGAACCTGCACGGCTGCTCGCTGCGCGAGCGCGGCGAGGCGCTGATTTCCATTGCGCACCCCGACTTCCGCGCCGAGCTGACGAAGGACCTGCGGCGGTTAAGGCACTGACCGAGGCGCTTTTCACCACGGAGGCACGGAGGGTACACGGAGTTGCACGGAGAACTGCCACTTCTTTGAAGCACTGCGCGCGCCACGTAACGTTCTGCGTGGCGCGCGGTCGCTAACTCCAGTTGTAGTAGTGCTCCGTGCCCTCCGTGCGAACTCCGTGTCTCCGTGGTGAAGAAAGGCTCACTGCGACGGCTTGTCGTAGACGACGCGCATCACCAGCGACGTGAGCGCATCGCAGATCGCTTCTTCGAGCTGGTGCTCCAGGCCGTTGCGGAGACCGCTGTCTTCGAGCCCCACGTGCATGAGTTCGTGCCAGAGGACGCGCCAGCGCTGCTCGCCGTGGATCGTGCTGCGCAGGTAGATGGTGCGGTCTTCCTGCGAATACACGCCGAACAGCTCTTCGCCGGGATCGGCGTACTTCATGATCTCCTTGGGGCTCACGACCTTCACCGCGACGTCCCCGCCGGGGCAAGGCAACGTGCCTGGGATTTTCGGCCAGCGGCGCCGCGACATAGAGAGCCCTCGAGAAGCAGTGCGTGTCTCTCACAAGACGGGTCGGCAATCGAACCAGTCACGTGGGCGGTCGTAAAGAAGATAGCGATGCCCACGAATGTGATGCGTGGCAAGGCCGACGGCAGGGGACGCTCTGACGGATGCTGGAGTACGGCATCTGTCAGAGCGTCCCCTGCCGTCGGCCGAAGCGCCCCCTTGACAGCTTTCGGGAATCGCCTTAGTGTATCGGTACACTAGTACACTATCCCGTGTTTGATCGCATCGACCCTCGCTCACCCACCCCCA
>Ga0334722_10007802_pt1 | contig 10314 bp, 8 predicted proteins | sample C3_bottom_MG_FD_207210 | JGI IMG/M metagenome (GOLD analysis project Ga0334722, IMG submission 207210) | Sediment microbial communities from Yellowstone Lake, YNP, Wyoming, USA - C3_bottom | ecosystem: Environmental > Aquatic > Freshwater > Lake > Sediment | place: USA: Wyoming | collected... | reverse complement strand
TATCGGCCTGAACGCATACCGATGTATAGCTCTCAGGCCTCTGTCGCGCATATGCGGCACTGCTGAACAGTTACAGGTCTGAGGCTATTAATAATTTTCGGCCCTGATCTGGCTCTTTACCATTGCCCATGTCGGACGTCAAGCCTGTCGGTGCTGAACGCTTACCTCAATGTGGCTGTGGTCATGGGCGGACCAGCATTTTTTTTAGGGACTTTTCCTGACAGCCGACATAGTATGTTGGGCAGGATGCCGTTGCTTATGAAGAATCTTCCCGGAGTTGCCTGTTTATGCTGAATCCCTTGGTGCGGGCCGTTGCGGTTGCCGCGTCTCCTCCCAGTCTTGGCGACAACACCGGCGACCTCGACCGGTTGAAAAAGGCGCTTGCTCCGCAGTTGGAAGGAGTCATGCCGGTGGTGCCGTACCAGCGTTTGAGCAAGGTGGCCGGGCGATTCCGCGCCGCAGGCTTTACAGGCGTTGCCATTATCAATGATATGCTGGGCACCCCGGTTCTGGTTGATTTTCTTCCCCAGGCGCCGTTGGTTCTTGCCGGGATGGCCCTTGACTTGGGCACCACCCATCTTGAAGCGGCTCTGGTTGACTTGGCCACCGGCGCAACCCTGGCCCGAGCCGACCTGGAAAACGGCCAGATCCGTTTCGGGGCTGATATCCTCACCCGCATCCACCATGCCGTCAAGGACGAAGGGCTGGCCGAGCTGCACCGGGCGATAATCGACTCGGTCAATGACTTGGCTCTGGAGCTGGCCAGAGTTTCCAGCCTGGCAGTGGCCGAAATCCGGGCGCTTTCGGTGTCCGGCAACACCAGTATGGTGCATTTTTTTCTTAAACTCAATCCCTACCATCTTTGCCGCGAGCCTTACATCCCCATGGTCAACGCCCCGGACCCCTGTCTGGCCGGGGAACTCAAGCTGGCCATTCATCCGGTAGCGCCGGTCTGGCTTTTGCCCAGCGTGGGCAGCTATTTCGGCGGGGATCTGATCTCCGGGGTGCTGGCCAGCGGACTTGATCAACAGCCGGAAACCTGCATGCTCATTGACGTGGGTACTAATGCCGAAGTGATTGTCGGCAACCGGGAATGGCTCATCGCCTGCGCCGGGGCGGCAGGCCCGGCCCTGGAAGGCGGCGTGGCCCGGATGGGCATGCGGGCAGGGCCCGGCGCCATCGAGCATGTGCGGATCGATCCGGCCAGCGGTACGATCCAGTATGAAACCATCGGCAAGGGCAAGCCCAAGGGGCTCTGCGGCTCCGGGCTCATCGATCTGGTGGCCGAGCTCTATCTGACCCGGCAGATCGATATCCGGGGCAAGTTTCGGCCCAAGACTGCCGGAGACCGGCTGATCCAGGGAAGCGAAGGCTGGCAGTTCGTGGTGGTGCCGGGTGAGGATTCGGCGGATGGTCAGCCCGTGGTTCTGGGCCAGGTGGATCTGGACGCGCTCATGCGCTCAAAAGCGGCCATGTACGCCATCCTCACCACCTTGACCAACCAGGTGGGCGTCGCCTTTGCCGATCTGCACCGCATCTATGTGGCCGGGGCCTTCGGTCGGCACATCTCTCCCAGACAGGCCGTTGTTCTGGGGATGCTGCCCGACCTGCCCCTTGCCACCTATGAGCCCGTGGGTAACAGCTCTTTGGTCGGCGCCCAGCGGATACTCCTCGAAAGTCAGGCGCGGGAACGCAGTCTGGAACTGGTCAGGAAAATCACCTACATCGAGCTGAACGTCAACCAGGAATTCATGCTCCGTTTTTCCGGCTCCCGCTTTATCCCCCATACCGACCATGCGCTGTTTCCCTCGGTCCCGTTTTTTGACGGGGAATAGTCTCAAGGGGCAAACCTTTGAAATTTATTCCGGCATATGGTATAGGGCATCGGTTGTCTGGTAAAGTAGTGGGGGCAGGGGGCAGGTTTTGGCCTGGGTTTCACGGATGGCGGGGATGATGGCGTGAGCGAGAACGGAAATATTGAAGTTCCCAAAAAACCGGTGTCCAACAAAAAGAAGACCGCCAAGGAACGTCTGGTCGAGTTCTGCGGTCTTTTTGGCAAGGAGGATTCGGTTCTGGTGGTCATCAATGCCGACCCGGACGCCATTGCCAGCGCCATGGCGGTGAAACGCCTGCTCCGCTACCGGGTAAGAAGCGTCACCATCGCCTATCCCAACGAAATCAGGCGGCTCAACAACGTGGTCATGGTTGATCTGCTGAAGATCCCCATGGAACGTCTGCATACGGTCAGGATGGGGGATTTCACCAAGAAGGTGATGTTGGATTCCCAGCCCAGCCACCTGCCCTGTTTCGAGAATATTACCTTTGATGTGGTCATTGACCACCATCCCGCCACCAAGGGCTGGGTGGCTCCCTTTGTCGATATCCGCAAGGACTTCGGCGCCACCGCCTCCATGCTCGTTGAGTACCTGCGGGCTGCCGGCTTGAAGCCTTCGGTGGCTCTGGCCACCGCCCTTTTTTACGCAATCAAGGTGGATACCCGGAATTTTGAAAAAAAGGCCACCCTGTCGGACGCCATTTCCTTCCGCTATCTCTTCAATATCGCCAACCAGAATCTGGTCCGCAAGATAGAGCTGTCCTCCTTTCGCCGCTCCGAACTGAATTATTTCAAGATCGCCCTCAACGAAATGAAGGTGAGCAACCAGCGGCTCTATGTCCATCTCGGCAGGGTGCCAAGCCCGGATATGCTGGTGCTCATCGCCGATTTTTTAAATCAGGTCCACGATGTTGCCTGGGTTTTTGTTTCCGGCTTGCACAATGACAAGCTGGTGGTCATTTTCCGCTGTGACGGCTACAAGAAAAATGCCGGACGGCTGGCGGAGAAGATGTTTCATGCCCTCGGCTCGGCGGGCGGGCACCGGGAAGCGGCCAGGGCCGAGGTGCCGCTGAGAAATTTGCCTGTGGAAATGCAGGATTTTTCCACCAAAACCCTGATGCGCCTCACCACCAAACACCTGGAGTAAGCTGTCAGCGATTACTGGGCTGCGCATCTGCTTCGCAGTCTTGCTGCGCTCGCTTAGCATCGGCCCGCTCATGTGCAATAGCACACTTCGCAGACCTCTTTCGCGCATCTGCACCACCCTGTAATCGCCTACCTTGTGTCGGGTTCCGATGGTCTTCTGGAAATCTTTTTCCTCCTTCCTCCCTTCCTGTGCTTGCTTTTTGGCGCAACCCTTTCCATAATGGTTTTGCAACCAGGAATCGCAGCAGAATTTAGGAGCCGTTGCGGAATAGCCGTTGTCTATTGATTATTCCGTTACGGCTCTTTATGCCGTTACCCGGCTTCCCCTCTTTCTTCAGGAATTCCATGAAACTGAAACCGAAGGTCCTGGCCATGATCCTTGCCGGAGGGCGCGTTGACGAGTTGAACGTGCTCACCGCCTACCGGCCCAAGTCGGCTGTCCCCTTTGGCGGCTTCGCCAGGGTGATCGATTTCGCCCTGAGCAATCTCATGCACTCCGGTCTGGAGCGGGTCGCCATCCTCAGTCAGTACCGGAGTTTTTCCCTGATCAGCCATATCGGGGTTGGCGCGGCCTGGGACATGACCGGTCGCCACCGCGGGGTCTCCATCCTGCCCCCCTCCCAGGGTTCGGGCCAGAGCAGCTGGTACCGGGGCTCGGCCGACGCCATCCATCAGAATCTCGATTTTGTCCAGTACCACGATCCGGAAACCATCCTGGTGCTCTCCGGCGACCATGTCTATAACATGGATTACCGGGAGATTCTCCAGTACCATCGGGACAAGGACGCCGACCTGACCATCGCCTGTCTGCAAGTGCCCATGGCCGAGGCCAGCCGGTTCGGGGTAGCGGAAATCGACGACGAGGACGGCGAGCGCGGCGGCCGCATCCATCAGTACCACGAGAAACCGACCGACCCCAGATTCAACTGGGCCTCGCTCACCGTGTACTGCTTCAGGCCCTCGGTGCTCTATGAGGTGCTGGAGGCCAACGCCAGGGAAGATGAGTCTTTTGAGTTCGGCCGGGATATCCTGCCCCGGATCATGGCTGGCCAGTACAAAATCTACGGCTTCAAGTTCCACGGCTACTGGGGGTACACCCGGACCGTTGCCGAATATTGGCAGACCAACATGGACCTGCTGGGGCCGGAGCCGAAGATCCAGCTTGCGGACTGGGGCATACGCACCAACCTGGAGCACCGGGCGGTGCGGGACTGTCAGCCTCTCAAGGCAGGCCCTGGGGCGCGTATCGAGAACAGTCTGGTCTATAACGGCTGTGTCGTGGAGGGGCGGGTGGAGAACTCCATCCTCTTTCCTGGGGTGCATGTCAAGTCCGGGGCGGAGGTGAAGAACTCCGTGCTCTTTTACGATAACGTGGTGGGGCACGGCGCCATCCTCGATACGGTGGTGAGCGATGTCAACGTGACTTTCGGGGCCAGGGTGCGGATCGGCGAGCCAGGGCCGCCGCAGGCCGACAAGGTGACGGTGGTCGGCTGGAACAACCATGTGCTGGACGGCATGGTGATCGGCTCCGGCTGCACTCTGCACCCCAACCTGCGCCCGGAGCAACTGGCCGGGGAAATAGGCAACAACGAGGTGATCCGATGATCCAAGGCGACAATACCCTGGTTCTCCTGCTGGCCGGCGGGGTCGGCAGCCGCCTCAATGTCCTGGTGCAGACCAGGGCCAAGCCGGCCGTGCCCTTTGCCGGGTTCTACCGGATCATTGATTTTTCCTTGAGCAACGTGATGAACTCAGGGCTCAGTCAGGTCGGGGTACTCACCCAGTACAAGCCCCTTTCCCTGATGCGCCATCTTGGCACCGGCGAGGCCTGGGATTTCACGGGCCGCACCAGAGGGATCAAGATCCTTCCCCCCCGCACCGGGTCCCAGGATTCAGATTGGTACAAGGGCACCGCCGACGCGGTGCGGCAGAACATCGACTTTATCCGGGAGCACCCGGCCAAGGAGACGGTGATCCTGTCCGGAGACCATATCTATCGCATGGACCTCGACGACATGCTCCGCTTCCATCGCCGGAAGCAGGCCCAGGTGACCATCGCCATGATGATGGTGCCTCTCTCCGAGATCCACCAGTTCGGCGCTGGCATCACCAACGCCGAAGGCCGCATCGTCGAATGGGAGGAGAAACCTAAGCGTCCCCGCACCGATCTGGCCTCCATGGGAATTTACGTGTTTGACACCGAATATCTGCTCCGGCTTCTGGAGGAAGACCGCGAGGAGGTGGATTTCGGCATGCACCTCATCCCCAAGGCCATTGAGCGGGACAACGTCTTTGCCTATCCCTTTCATGGCTACTGGCGGGATGTGGGCACGGTCCAGGCCTACTGGCAGGCGAACATGGACCTGCTCAAAGTCGATTCCGAGATCTCCCCGCAGGCCTGGGGCATCCGGCCTAATCCCTATGCGGATCGGCTGCTGGTGGACCGTTGCCCAGCCCGTTTTGCCAGCGGTTGTAAGGTGGAAGGCTCCATGATCTCCGCCGGTTGCGTCATCGAGGGTGAGGTGATCAATTCGGTGCTTTCGCCTGGAGTGCGGGTGGGAAAAAATGTCCGGGTCAGGGACTCCATTATTCTGCACGACTGCGTCTTGGAGGAAGGGGCTGTGGTGGATCTGGCCATTCTTGATAAAAGAGTTCGGGTAGGCCTCGGGGCGGTGGTGGGGCAGGGCGAGGACAAGGCCACGCCCAATAAGGCCTACCCCAAGCATCTCTACACCGGGATTACCATGATCGGCAAGGAGGCTGAGGTGCCGCCCCAGGCCGTGATCGGACGCAACTGTGTGGTAACGCCTTCCTGCAAGGCCGGGGATTTTTCCTCGCTGGTCATCGTCACCGGGGAAACCATCTGATTCCCCCAGGTAACTGTACCCCCCCTTTGCAAAGGGGGGCGAGGGGGGATTTGTGGGCGGACCCGTGCTGTCTCGGCGTTTTCAAATCCCCCTCAATCCCCCTTTGTTAAAGGGGGAGGTGAAGAGCCGGTCTTGCCGGACGGCCTTCAGCGAACCCGCATTTCTCCCCCTTCCTTCGCTCTGTTCCCCGAGCCAGATAAAGGGGCTTCAGCGGCTCGCCCTTTCTTTCTGGGAAATCTTGGCGCGGATCTTGAGCTTGGCAAGGCCGAAACGGATAATGTTGTCCGGCATCGCTTCGGCGACATCCAGGCTTCTGTTGGCCAGGCCAAAGGCTTCCCGTCTGCTGAGACCCATCATGGGTCCGTAGTGCAGGATCAATTCGCCTAGCTCCAGGCCTGAGCCGTAGCAGATAATCCAGGTCAGGCGGTTGCAGAAGGCGGCCACATTGAGGAGGTAAAGCTGGGAGTCGAATTTGCTGGTCGGCTGGGGCGGATTATCCCCCATGCTCAGGACGATTTTTTCGGAAAAATTCCAGAAGCGGGCGATTTCCATGCCCACGGTGGAAAAGGTAAGGTCGTTCAGCACGGTTTTGGCGGCAAATTCATCGGAGTAGCCCCGGTCGATGAGTTCTTGGGCCTTGCGGTACAGCTCCGGCAGGTAGACCAGGATGACGAGCTTGCCCAGCTGGTGCAGGAGGGTGCAGATGAAGACCTCCTCTTCCGGCACATTGATTTTTTTGACCTTGCAGAGAATCTTTGCCTGGGTGGCGCTGAAAAAGCACAGGGCCAGGAGCTTGCTGATTTCTTCCTTCTCGATTCCGGCCTTGAGGAAATCCTCGAACAAAGCCAGGCTGACGGCCAGCTCCTTCAGGGTGGTGAGGCCAAGGGCGGTGATGGCCCGGCTGATGTTGGAGATGGGGGTTCCCCGGCTGTAAAAAGCCGAATTGACCACCTGCAACAGTTTGGTGGTCAGGGAGGCGTCCTTGAGAATAACTTCGGCGATTTCTTCGGCGTCGGAGTCGTCACGGTTCAGGAGCCGAAGCAGCTCCTGAACATGGTCGGACATGGCAGGCAGCTCGCTCATGTTGACCTTGCTGAAGATGTCGCTTAAGGTTTTGTTCGGGCTCATGGCACCTATCGTATGCTTGACGGTGTAGCGGTCTGGGGGCGCGGGGGAGGCCCGGCATCCTGCCTATCTTGATAGGTTACTCTGTCTGCTAGAAAACTGTAAAACAAAATGTGAAAAAATAGGCGTTGACCAGTCGGGCACGATTACTTTTTTTTGGTAATTGCCTGGGGATGGTGTTTTTCGCCGCATTCATGACAGACGCCGTGGCTGAACTCCACCTCGGCGTGACTGCGGAGATAACTTTCCAGCTGTTGCCAGGCTCCGTTGTCATCCTTGATTTTCTTGCAGTAGGAGCAGATGGGCAGCAGGCCGTTGAGCCGTTTTGTCTTGGACAGGGATGCTTGCAGCTCCCTGATGAGGTGTTCCTTGCTTTTTTCCGTCATCTTGCGGACGGTTATATCGTGGTTGATATTCACCACGGCGGTGACTTTGCCCGTCGCATCCTTTAGCGGCGTGGAGGTGACTTCCAGGTGTCGTTCACTCCCGTTGCTGTGGTACGATCTTTCATTTTTTTGGATCTTGCCATCGATAAATATCGCTGCGACATGGCACGGCTCACAGCGGCTTGGTAGGCCGTGGTAAGCGCTGTGGCATTTTTCCCCGATGTTTGAGCCCCACAACTCCTTGGCCGCTTCGTTTTCGTAGAGAACGGAAAAATTCCTTCCGATGATGATGCAAGGATCCCCCAGGCTGGCAAGAATAACTTCTGCCTGGTTGCTGACCTCTGTCCTGTCAGGGTTGGTGTTCTGGATCGCTATGGTCAATAGCTCCGGGCAGGGGAGGTGCGCCTGTAAGGTGCAGGTGTGGACTGGACTCAGGGAAATATCCTTGTGTATCTGTGCCGCTCCGGAGACCGTGAGTTCGCGTAGCAGGGCGGGCAGGGTCAGTGTCTGGCTGAGGGATTCCGGCAGCGCGTTGTTCAGGATGTCGTTCTCGCTTACCGAGAGCAGATCGTAAAAGACCTGGTTGGCGACCCTGCCCACAAATTCAGGGGGATTGCCGGAATCGTCTCGGAGGATTTCGACAACGAAGAGACCGCAACAGATGTCGTTACAGAGCGGGGTGAAAAGTTGGGGAAGAAGGCTCAATGGAATGGTTTTGGGGGTATCCAACGTATGTTCCTGTTGTTTTCTGTTTACCGTGGTACTCGCGGTGGGGAAGTCGAGAAAGGCGACTTCCGGCCAACGGCGTCAGGCAGACGGTGAGTTTTTCTTATTCTGCCACCGTTCCCCCCGGTTTTGGCGGCAGGCCAATACAGCGTATAATTACAGCATACATTGAAAAACCTAATACAAAGAAAACATTGCAATGGATTTTCTAATAAAGGAGTTGGGCGGCAATGGCAATACGGGAAAAATACTGGGTTTGTCTGGATGCCTATCAGACAAGGGAGGAAAGGCAGGAGCGCAGGTTGGTTTTTTTGTTTTTGATGCCGAGCTTGACCCGGAGTTTGTCGCGGTAAAATTCCACGGTTCGGCTTGAAAGATCAAGGATGGTGGCCATTTGTTTGGTGGACCTGCCTTGTTTGATCAGTTCTGCCACTTCCAGTTCCCGGGGAGTGAGCCCGTCCAGTCTGGCGGAGAGTGTCAGGCTGAATGTCGAGGTTATTTTTTCAAGATTGGCCATCGCCACCCGCAGGTAAAGTTCCAGTTCCTGATCCTTGCATCGCTCCTGTATTTTTTCCAGATAGGGTAAAACCAGGCGTTGTAGATTGTCGTGGATTCTGCGTTCATGCTCGGCTCTTGCGTCGGCCCCCTGATGCAGGAGAAGACTGAGGGCGTTGTTGACCTCGGTGAGCTCACGGGTCTTGTGTTCGAGGTGGAGTTTCAAATCCAGGACTGCCCTGATGTCTCGGGAGAGGCCGCGAAAACCGACCACGGTTTTTCCGGACAGCACCGGCATACAGTGGGTTTCGATGGGGATGACGGCGCCGTCTTTCCGCATCGCGCGTCGCCGCAGGCCGTTGCGGGGTTTTTTGCTCAGGCGAATCTCCTCCATGATTTTTTGCTGGGTCGCTCGGTCTTCCGGGGGAATGAACGTTTCAATGGCGTTGCGGCCCAGAAGTTCAATGGGCTCATAGCCGTAGAGGGCTTTGCAGCTAGGCGAACAATAGGTGAAATCTCCCTGGGCATCTGTTTCCCAGATCCATTCAAGGCTTTGAGTCGCAAGTTTATGGAAGCGGGCGGTCTCGCTTACCAGTGGTTTGCTGGTGTGTGTGGGGGCTTTCATCTCTTAATGCTTAGCCCCTGAGCCCAGCGATAAACGAACCCACGGCCTCCGGGCCTTTTTCTTCCACCAGCCTGATGGTGGCGGTGCCGATCACCGCCAGGTCTGCCTTGCCGGTCAGGACTTGTACATCTTTCCGGCTACTGATGCCAAAACCAACGGCAAGCGGCAGGTTCGTTGCCCTGCGACAGCGGGCCAGGTAAGCGTCGAAGGAGGCGTCGAATTCGGTTTTGCTGCCGGTAACGCCTCGGCGGGCCACGCAGTAGATGAATCCGGCCCCATGCCCGGCCAGGGTTTGCATCCGTTCTTCGGTGCTGGTGGGCGCGAAGATTTGGATGGGGGCAAGCTCAAGCTCTTTGGCCAGCCGGAGATACTCCTCGCCTTCCTCCGGCGGCAGATCTGGGACGATGAAGCCCCTGATCCCTATTTCCTTGGCCTTGGTTAAAAAACTCTTCAGGCCGTATTTGAAGAGGATATTGTAGTAGGTCATGAACAGGAAGGGGATATCGTATTGAGCCGCCATCTCCGCGGCAAAGGCAAGGCAGTCCGCGACCCTGACCCCGCTGGCGATGGCCTCCTGGTTGGCCTTGATGATCATGGGGCCGTCGGCCATGGGTTCGGAAAAGGGGATCTGGAGCTCGATCATATCCACCCCGTTTGTCACCATCTGGTCGATCACCTGGCGGTTTACCGCAAATGATGGGTAGCCCAGGACCAGATGGGTCATGAGCAGGATCTCTTTTTTATTCCGGGCTTGCCGGAGCTGCTCAGCGAGCTGCATATTCCTCTCCCTTTTTCCGGATAAACTCCTTCCAGGACGGATCATCAAAGGCATGGGCAATGGTGAAGATGTCCTTGTCGCCCCGGCCGGACTGGTTGATGATAATGGCCTGATCGTCGGGCAACTCCCCGGCCTCCTTGAAAGCCTGGACAAAGGCATGGGTGGATTCCAGGGCCGGGATGATCCCTTCCTTTTTGATGGTGAGATCCAGCGCGGCCATGACCTCCTGGTCGGTGGCCGCCGCAAAGCGGACCCGGCCCTTTTCCCAGAGGTCGGCGAGCAGGGGGGAGACCCCGATATAATCAAGACCCGCAGCCACCGAATGGGTGTCG
>Ga0334722_10007801_pt1 | contig 10317 bp, 5 predicted proteins | sample C3_bottom_MG_FD_207210 | JGI IMG/M metagenome (GOLD analysis project Ga0334722, IMG submission 207210) | Sediment microbial communities from Yellowstone Lake, YNP, Wyoming, USA - C3_bottom | ecosystem: Environmental > Aquatic > Freshwater > Lake > Sediment | place: USA: Wyoming | collected... | reverse complement strand
TGCAGAGCTTGTTAAGGGCTTAGAGGAGCGCAACCTGATCTATGAGATGGTCTGCTGGGAGGCCAGAGCTGCTGCTAAGCAAGAAGGCAGAGCATTTGACACGGGTGGAGATCCTCAGTGGGGAGAGAATCATGTATGCGATGATAAGGCGATATTCTGCAGGGCTTTGAAAAGGGCTGTTCGAGAAAAGTTCAATCGTTTGTCTGCCAAGCAAGAATGTGCTGTTCATGACGCAATTTATAGGATAGCGCAAGAAGAGGCATTTCTTCCCCTCGATTCGCCTGAGTGGAATGACCCAAACTGGGGAGAAAAGCATAGAGAGGACAATGTCCTGTGGTTAATTGATGCGATGGGGGGAACATGACAGGTTCATTAGACTTAAATGTCAGACATTCCCACACCTTCTCAACGCAAGATCCCACTCAAGAGCAAATCCCAGGAGCAGATCCAAGGCGACTTCTTGCCCTACCAGAGGATATTCTGGATGTGATTACAAGGCGCATTAGCAGTGGAGGCACCCCGCAAGAAAACGCAGCAAATGCAATCGCATGGGGCCGGGTAGCTGTTCTTCCTCACATCACGACACAGGCACCGCACGTGGAATGTGTCCTCGACAAGGCAAAGCACTTAGACGAGGCCCTTGTGCTCCTGTGGCAGCACGGGATTGCCTCTCAACTGCCGTTGGATAGAGTTCCAGAAATGACCACTGCAAGAGAGATCCGTGGGTGGATGACAGATCCTGCCAATGCAGCTCTATTGGACGCCATTATCACAATAAACCTAAGCCATGCTGCACCAGGCGCGAAAGCGCAGTCCGTAAGAGAAGACGTCATAGAGCTTAGAACGCTGCCTCCAGAAGTCAACAGACTCAAAGTTATTCCCCCTGAAATCAACGCTCTTACTCATCTAAGATACCTATACCTTGAACACAACCAGATCACCCAGATAGGTCCCCGAGCCTTTGCAGGCTGCCCGCGTCTGCTTATATTGAACCTTGGTTACAACCAAATCTCCCTGGTAGATCATGAAGCCTTTGCGGGCTGCCGGGCCCTGCACAGACTATACCTGTGTAACAACCGGATCACCCAAATAGATCACCGCACCTTCGTAGACTGCCCGAATCTATATCGGTTAGACTCGGAAAACAACCAAATTACTCAGATAGATCCTCGAACCTTTGCAGGCCTCTTGGCTCTGCAATTTCTTGGCTTTGACAATAACCGAATTACCCAGATAGCTCCCCAAACCTTTGCAAGCTGCCCGGCTCTGTACTTCCTGAGCCTTTCCGGCAACCAGATCACTCGCGTAGATTTCCGAACCCCTGCAAGCTACCCGCGTCTGCATTACCTGAGCCTTTCCAACAACCAAATCACCTGCATAGATCCTGAAGTCTTTGCAAGCTGCCCGGCTCTGGTATCCCTGCACCTTTCCAATAACCAAATCACCTACATAGATCCTGAAGTCTTTGCAAGCTGCCCGGCTCTGGCAGGCCTGTACCTTGACAACCCCTCGTTATTATGCACGCTTAATATTCATGTGAACCATCTCCCAATGATTAATAGATTTTCTAGATATGTTTGCAGATCGCCTCTGGCTGCCTTTTATCAAGCACTCTATGAAGGCGCGATACCCATGTCAGACGTTGCAGGGCTTGTTAAAGGCTTAGAGGAGCGCAACCTGATCTATGAGATGGTCTACTGGGAGGCCAGAGCTGCTGCTGAGCAAAAAGGCAGAGCATTTGACACAGGTGGAGATCCTCAGTGGGGAGAGAATCATGTATGCGATGATAAGGCGATATTCTGCAGGGCTCTGAAAAGGGCTGTTCGAGAAAAGTTCAATCGTTTGTCTGCAGAGCAAAAATGTGCTGTTCATGGCGCGATTTATAGGATAGCGCGAGAAGAGGTATTTCGCCCCCTCGATGCATCAGATTGGAATTACCCGAACTGGGGTGAGAATCATAGAGAAGACAATGTCCTGTGGTTAATTGATGCGATGAGGGGAACATGACAGGTTCATTAGACTTAACCGTTAGGCCCACGCACACCTTCTCAACGCAAGACCTAACACAAGAAAAAATCCCAGGAGGGACTCCAAATCCACTTCTTTCTTTACCTGCAGAAATGCTGAGCAGGATTACGGAATATGTTAATACGGGAAGCACCCAGCAAGAGGCCGCAGCACATGCAATAACATGGGGGAAGGTGGCAGCTCTTCCGCATTTAATGACACATGAGCCGCGCGTAGAGCGTGCCATCAACCATGCAAAGGACTCAGCTAAGGCCCTTGTGGCCCTGTGGGAGCACTGCATTGTTCCTAATGCGAGGACCAGAGTTCCACAACTGACTGCTACACGAGAGATCAGAGATTGGATAACAGATCCTAATCACGTGGCCACATTGTCTAGAATTAGGAGTATAACTCTTGTAAACCGTGGACTGAAAGCTATCCCTATCGACGTCACGCGTCTTCCCATGCTACTAGAGCTGATCTTTGAGCAGAACCAGATCGCCCAAGTCTACCCCGAAGCCCTTGCCAACTGCGGGGCTCTATGGAACCTGCGCCTTTCCAACAACCAGATCATCCAGGTAGATCCCCAAGCCTTTAAAGGCTGCCCTTCCCTGCAAGTGCTGTACCTTAGCGACAACCTGATCACCCAGATCCATCCCCAAACCTTTGCAGGCTGCGGGGCTCTGACCCACCTGGCCCTTCAGGGTAACCAGATCACCCAGATCCATTCCCAAACTTTTGCACGCTGCGGGGCTCTGACCCACCTGGCCCTTGAGAACAATCAAATCTCCCAGATCCATCCTGAAGCATTTGCAGGCTGCGGGGCTCTGACCCACCTGTCCCTTCAGGGCAACCGGATCACCCAGGTAGATCCCGAAGCATTTGCAGACTGCTTGAGCTTGCAAGAGCTATCCCTTCACCACAACCTGATCACCGAGATCCACCCCCAAACCTTTGCAAACTGCTTAAGCTTGCAAAAGCTATACCTTAACAACAACCGGATCACCCAGATTCATCCCCAAACCTTTGCAAACTGCGGAGCTCTGATCCACCTGTCCCTTAAGGGCAATCGAATCTCCCAGGTAGATCCTGAAGCTTTTGCAGGCTGCGGAGCTCTGACCCACCTGACCCTTGAGGAGAATCGAATCTCCCAGATAGATCCTGAAGCCTTTGCAGACTGCTTAAGCTTGCAAATGCTCTACCTTAACAAGAACGCGTTGCTGTGCACGTTTAGTATCAAAGGCATAAACTATCTTCCAGTGTTTACTAGATTTTCTGGATATGTTTGCAGATCGCAGTGGGCTGCTTTTTATAAAGCCGTTTCTGAAAACAAGATCTCCATCTTAGACGTTGCGGAGCATCTTAAGGGCTTGGAGGAGCGCAACCTGATCTATGAGATGGTCTACTGGAAAGCCAAAGCTGCTGCTGAAGAAAAGAGCAGAGCATTTGACACAGGTGGAGATCCTCAGTGGGGAGAGAACCATGTATGTGATGATAAGGCGATATTCTGCAGAGCTCTGAAGAGTGCTGTGCGAGAAAAGTTCGATCGTTTGTCCACGGCGCAAAAAGGTGTTGTTCATGACGCAATTTATAGGATAGCACAAGAAGAGGCATTTCTTCCCCTCGATGCACCAGAGTGGAATGACCCAAACTGGGGTGAAAAGCATAGAAAGGTCAATGTCCTGTGGTTAATTGATGCGATGGGGGCAATATGACAAATCCATTAGGTTCTAACACCAAACACTCCCACACCTTCTCAACGCGAGATCTCACGCAAGGACAAATCCCAGGAGCAAATCCAAGGCGGCTTCTCGCTCTACCAGAGGATATTCTGGACGAGATTACAAGGCGCATTAGCAGTGGAGGCACCCCGCAAGAAAACGCAGCCAATGCAATCGCATGGGGACGAGTAGCTGCTCTTCCTCACATCACGACGCAGGCATCGCACGTGGAATGTGTCCTCGACAAGGCAAAGCACTTAAAGCACTTGGATGAAGCCCTTGTGGTCCTGTGGCAGCACGGCATTGCCTTGCAGCTGCAGGGTAGAGTTCCAGAAATGACCACTGCAAGAGAGATCCGTGGGTGGATGGCAGATCCTGCCAATACAGGTCTATTGAACACTATTACCGAAATATTCCTAAGACATCCTGAACCAGGCCAGGAATGCAGCATTAACATCCTACGACAAAACATAAGACGCCTGAGAATCATCCCTCCAGAAGTCAACAGACTAAAGGTTATTCCCCCAGAAATCAACGCTATTGCCAATCTACACGAATTCGTACTTGAATACAGCCTGATCACCCAGATAGGTCCCCGAGCCTTTGCAGGCTGCCCGCAGCTGCATAGTTTGAACCTTCGCTACAACCAAATCTCCCAGGTAGATCATGAAGCCTTTACAGGCTGCCAGGCTCTACAATGGCTGACCCTGAACAACAACCAGATCTCCCGGATACATCCTCGAACTTTCGCAGACTGCAGGGCTCTGCAAGTGCTTGTCCTTGGCACCAACCAAATCGCCGAGATAGCCCCCCAAACCTTTGCAAACCGCCGCTTGCTGCGCGACCTTTCCCTGGAAAACAACCTGATCACCCAGATAGCCCCTGAAACCTTTGCAGGCTGTGTAGCTCTGGAATACCTACAACTTCAGGACAACCGAATCATCCAGGTAGATCCCCAAACTTTCGCAGGCTGTGGAGCTCTGCAACTCCTGAACCTTAACCGCAACCCGATCACCCAGGTAGATCCTCGAACCTTTGCAAGCTACCCAGCTCTACGCACTCTACACCTTAGCAACGATGCATTGTTATACGCGCTTGATACTCAGAATAGTAAAAACCAGCTTTCAATACTGAATGCATTTTCTAGATACGTTTGCAGATCGCCACTAGCTGCTTTTTATAAAGCACTCTCTGAAGGCAGGATCTCAATGTCAGACGCTGCAGAGCTTCTTAAGGGCTTAGAGGATCGCAACCTGATCTATGAGATGGTCTACTGGGAAGCCAGAGCTGCTGCTGAAAAAGAGGGCAGAGCATTTGACACAGGAGGGGATGATCAGTGGGGAGAAAATCACGTATGCGATAATGAGGAGATATTCCGCAGGGCTCTGAAAAGAGCTGTTCGGGAGAAGTTCAAGCTTCTGTCTGCAGAACAAAAGTGTGCTGTTCATGACGCAATTTATAGGATAGCGCAAGAAGATGCAGTCTTGCCCCTCGATTCGCCTGAGTGGAATGACCCTAACTGGGGAGAGCATCATAGGGAAGACAATGTTCTAATGTTCATTGATGCGATGGGGACAATATGACAAATCCATTAGACTTAAATGCCAGGCCCACGCACACCTTCTCAACGCAAAATCCAATGCAGGAAACTCCAGAAGAGACTCCACATCCACTTCTTTCTTTACCTGCAGAGATTCTGGACGAGATTGCTGCGCGTGTTGCTACAGGAAGCACCCCGAAAGAGGCCGCAGCACATGCAATAACATGGGGACGGGTAGCTGCCTTCCCGCATTTAATGACGCATGACCCGCGCATGGAGCGTGTCATCAATTATGCAAAGCACTTAGATGAGGCCCTTGTGGTCCTATGGCAGCACGGCATTGCCCCTCAACTGGTGGGTATAGTTCCAGAAATGAGAACTGCAAAAAAGATTAGAGCGTGGATAGCAGATTCCAATAACGCAGCTCTATTGAACACCATTATCACAATCAACCTATCAGGCCGCAGACTGAAAGCTGTTCCCCCTGAAATCAGCGCTATTACCAATCTACAACAACTAGATCTGCAACACAACCAGATCACCGAGATAACCCCTCAAACCTTTGCAGGCTGTGGAACCTTAACCAGGCTGCGCCTTGACAATAACCAGATCCGTCGAATCGCTCCTCATGCCTTTGCAGGCTGCAGGGCTCTGCGATACCTGCACCTTGACAACATGTGCGTTGACAAGAGCCAAATCCTTCAAATCGCTCCTCAGGCCTTTGCAGGCTGCAGAGCCTTGTCAGGCCTGTATCTTAACGACAACCACATCTCCCAGATAGACCCGCAAGCCTTTGCAGGCTGCGAGAATCTATGCGTACTAGGTTTTGACAACAACAGGATCACTCAGGTGACTCCTCAAACCTTCGCAGACTGCCGGGCTCTGCAATACCTGTATCTCCGAAACAACCGGATCGCTCAGGTCCACCCCGAAGCCTTCGCAGGCCGCCCAGCTCTAGAAAGGCTGTACCTTAGCGGCAACCGGATTACCCAGATAGATCCCCGAAGCTTCACAGGCTGCGTGGCTCTGCAAACCCTGCACCTTAACTACAACCAGATCGCCCAGATAGCTCCCGAAACCTTCATAGGCTGCGGGGCCCTGCAAACACTGCACCTTGACAACAACCAGATCGCCCAGATAGATCCTCGAACCTTCGCACCCTGCGGGGCGCTGCAATTCCTGCACCTTGACAATAACAAGATCGTCCAGGTCTACCCCGAAGCCTTTGCAGGCTGCAGAGCTCTGCAAATACTGCACCTTGACAATAACCAGATCGTCCAGGTCCACTCCGAAGCCTTTGCAGACTGTGTGGCTCTGCAATCCCTGCACCTTAACCACAACCAGATCGCCCAGATAGGTCTCCAAGCCTTTGCAAGCTGCGTAAGCTTGCAAATACTCAGTCTTCAGAAGAACAAGATCGCCCAGGTAAATTCCCGAACCTTCACAGGCTGCGGGGCTCTGCACGAATTATACCTTTACTGGAACCAGATCGCTCAAATTGATCCCGCAGCCTTTGCAGATTGCCGAAATCTACGCCTCCTGAATCTTAGCAATAACCGAATCATCCAGGTAGATTCTCTCATCTTTGCAGGATGTGGCACCCTGCGACGCCTATCCGTTGACCACAACCAGATCACCCAGATAGATCCCCGGGCCTTTGCAGGCTGCAGGGCTCTGATCCACCTGTCCCTTAACTACAACGACCAACTCACCCTGGTAGACCCTCAAACCTTTGCAGGCTGCTTAAACTTGCAAGAGCTCAACCTTGACAACCAATCGCTGCTATGCACGCTTAACTTCATTCCTATAAACGATCTGGCAATATTTCATGCATTTTTTGGCTATGTTTGCAGATCGCTGTGGGCTGCTTTTTATAAAGCAGTCGCTGAAGGCGCGGTACCCATGTCAGACGTTGCAGAGCTCCTTAGAGGCTTGGAAGAGCGCAACCTGATCTATGAGATGGTCTACTTGGAGGCCAAAGCTGCTGCTAAAAAACAGGGCAGAGCCTTTGAAACGGGCGGGGATCCTCAGTGGGGAGAGCACCACGTATGCGATGATAAGGTGCTATTTTGCAGGGCCTTGAAAAGAGCTGTTCAGACAAAATTTGACCGTCTGTCCACAGAGCAACAGCGTGCTGTTGATGGCGAGATTCGCAGGATAGCTCGAGAAGATGCAGTCCTTGCCTCCGATGCTCCAGAATGGGGTGACCTTGCATGGAGTGAGCTGCATAGAGAAGACAATGTGCTGAGGTTTATCGATGCGATGAGGGATGTCTAAAACATAAAATTTAAACTGAGGAAAATATGACAACACCACTGGACGCTAGCATCAGAAACCCACACAACTTCCCAACGCACAATCTAACACAAGCAACTCTAGGCACAGCTCCCAATCCACTGCTCGCTCTACCTATAGAAATTCTAAGCAAGATTACCGACTATGTTAACACAGGAATCACCCATCAAGAGGCCGCAGCACATGCACTACAATGGGGAAAAGTAGCCATCTACCCCCACCTACTGACGCATGAACCAAGCGTGGAACAGGTCATCAACAATGTAAAGCAGATGGAGTTAGATAAGCTCACTGTGATCCTGTGGGAGCGCCTCATTAAGAGCGGGGGGCTACATGATAGTCCGCGGCAACTGACCACTGCAAAAAAGATCAGAGATTGGATGGAAGATCCTAATAACGCAACTATGCGGGAGAAATTTACAGGCGTAGCTCTTGCCGAGAGTAGACTGAAAAGTATCCCTATCGAAATCAAGCATCTGCCCAAGCTACGCACACTACTCCTTAACAAGAACCAGATCTCCCGGGTCGATTCCACAATCTTTGCAAGCTGCAAGGATCTAACAATGGTGAGCCTTGCAGACAACAGGATCACCACGATCTACCGCGACACCTTTGCAAACTGCTTAAGCTTGCAAAGGGTGGACCTTGACCACAACCAGATCTCTCAAATTTACTTCGAAACCTTTGCAAACTGCCCAAATCTGCTAATAGCAAACCTTGACCACAACCAGATCTCTCAGATCCATCCTCAAACCTTTGCAAACTGCCCAAAGCTGCAAACGGTGAACCTTGGCCACAACAGAATCACCCAGATCCATCCTCAAACTTTTGCAGGCTGCCAAGCTCTGAAAGGAGTGAATCTTAGCCACAACCTGATCACCCAGATAGATCCTCAAACATTTGTAGGCTGCTCAGGCTTGCAACGCCTCTACCTTTACAATGGCGCGTTGTTATGCATGCTAGAGGTTGAAGATATAAACTTTGTTACAGCTTTTAGTGCATTTTCCAACTACGTTTGCAGATCGCCGTGGGCTATTTTTTATAAAGCACTCTCTGAAGGCAAGGTGCCCATGTCAGATGTTGCAGAGCGTCTTACAGGCTTAGAGGAGCGCAATCTGATCTATGAGATGGTTTACTGGGAGGCTAAAGCTGCTGCTGAGCAAGCGGGCACAGTATTTGACACAAATGGAGACCATCAGTGGGGAGAGCATCATGTATACGATGATCCGGTGCTATTTTGTAGGGCTCTGAAAAGGGCTGTTCGAGAACAGTTCAATCGCCTTTCTGCAGAGCAACAGCATACTGTTCATGGCAATATTTATAGGAGAGTAAAAGAAGATACAGGCCATAGCGTGGTGGGCACTCTCAAACAGACTGCCTTCGACTGGGGTGAAAGCAATAGAGAAGTCAATGTTCTGAGGTTCATCGATGCGATGGAAGGCGTTTAAAAAAAATATTTACACGCCCTGGGACAGTGAAACTGTGTTAAATTATTTCATTGATTAAGAGGCGTATTGTATTACACGTTATTTTAGTTTTTAATATTGACGTAAACGGTTCAATTTATTTAGAATAGTAATCAACGCGATATTAAAGTATACTCTAAAATGAGGGTAAAATGACAGCTCCAGTAAACCATAGCGACGGCAAAAATTTCCACGACTTCTCCACTCGAAGTCCAGCACAAGACACCGAAACAACAGATCCAAACCCACTGCTCTCTCTACCCCCAGAGATTCTCACTGGGATTATCGACTATGTGATCACAGACAACACCCCACAACGTGTCGCAGTAAACGCAATACGATGGGGGCGGGTAGCTACCCATCCCCATCTAATGACGCATGAACAGCGCGTGGAAGATCTCATCACCTATGCAAAGCACTTAGATGAGGCCCTTATTATCCTGTGGGAGCGCGGCATCGCCCCACAATTGGAAGGTGGAATGCCACGCATGACTGCAAGAGAGATCAGGACTTGGATGGCAAATCCTGATAACGCAAACGCATTGAGTGTCATTGACACGCTCGATCTTTCAAACTGTGCACTGAAAGTGATCCCCCCCGAAATCAACGCTATTCCCACTCTGCGCACGCTATCCCTTAACCACAACCAGATCACCCAGATAGCTCCCCGAGCCTTTGCAGGCTGCCCACGTCTAAGGCGGATTAACCTTAACGACAACCAGATCTCCCAGATAGACTCTCAAGTCTTTGCAGACTGCAGACGTCTGCAAACCCTGCGCCTTGACAACAACCAGATCAACCAAATGGGTCCTCGAGCCTTTGCAGACTGCGCAGGCTTGCGAGACCTGCACCTTGAGCACAACCAGATCTCCCAGATAGACTCTCAAGCCTTTGCAGGCTGCAGACGTCTGCAACAGCTGTCCCTTGAGCACAACACAATCGCTCAGATAGCACCTCTTGCCTTTGCAGACTGCCAGGCTCTACAGCGACTTAACCTGCACCACAACCAAATCGCCCAGGTAGACTCCCAAACCTTTGCAGGCTGCCCGGCTCTAGAGCAGGTAGTCCTTGCCAGCAACCTAATCGCCCAGATAGACCCCCAAACCTTTGCAAACTTCCCAACTCTGCACATACTGGATTTTAACAACAACCGGATCTCCCAGATTGATCCCCAAACCTTTGCAGGCTGCTTAAACTTGCGCTCGTTGAATCTTAGCAGCAACCAGATCTCCCAGATCGATCCTCAAACCCTTGCACGCTGCCAAGCTTTGCACACGCTGAATCTTAG
>Ga0334722_10007800_pt1 | contig 10317 bp, 12 predicted proteins | sample C3_bottom_MG_FD_207210 | JGI IMG/M metagenome (GOLD analysis project Ga0334722, IMG submission 207210) | Sediment microbial communities from Yellowstone Lake, YNP, Wyoming, USA - C3_bottom | ecosystem: Environmental > Aquatic > Freshwater > Lake > Sediment | place: USA: Wyoming | collected... | reverse complement strand
GCCCGCAGGGGGCAGCCGACTGGAGAGCTTTCGATTGTATTCTACCACGATGCCGGGCGAAAAAACAGCTTCTCTTCGTGGGAGGTGCAAGAAAAAATAAGGGTTGGGAGAGGCGGGATTTAGCCCACGCATGGCGCCAATCATTCTGCAAAGGTGCGGTTGTCTTTCCTGTTGATACCCCGTATCGTATATGATACAATCAAGCCACGCAAGCCACTCCGCGCCAGCTTACCTACTACACCGATCAGGTGGTGCTGTTGCTGGTCGGCGGAGACAAGCGCACGCAGGAACGAGACATAGAAACCGCCAAGGCGTACTGGAAAGATCATCAGGAGAGACAACGATGCACACCATGACCGATTACGAACAAGACCTGAACGAACTACTCAAAGACCCAGAATTTGCCGCAGGATACCTCACCGCCGCCATCGACGAAGACGACCGCGACGCGCTCCTGCTGGCCATGCGCCGGGTGGCGCAAGCCATGGGCGGCATGACCGCCGTTGCCGAACGGGCGCACATCAAACGGGAAAACCTCTACCGCACCCTATCCAGAAAAGGAAACCCGGAACTGCGCACCTTCCACAACATCATCCACGGCCTCGGGCTCAAACTCGCCATTGTTCCCAACCGGGGATAGGCCCTGTTGTTTGCCTACAGCCCGAAATACTTAACAATATGGTCGAAATCCTTAAGATCATTCCCTGTAAAAGAGGACGCGGCACCTTTGCTAGCTCCGATATGGACGGCTACATTTCTCTTTTTCTGGATTTCCTGTATATGATTTATCGGTACACCAAACTCTTTATCGAGCCTCAGGAGCCTTACATATTTTATTAGTCTCCCTAGTGCTAATTGCCGATCTTCTTCGAGAAGCTTCTTCTCTACACCATACTCAAGAAGCAACTGGAATAACATGGCTTCACAAATTGCACCTGCGAGAATTACAGCGGTTCGATATCGCTGATGCTGAACATTCAGCCTAAAATCTTCGTAAAACATTCCAATCAAGGCTTTAAACTCGTCCATCTCCTTCCGAAGAATAATCTCACCTTCTTGGACAGGCCACTCTCTTGGTTTTCTAGGAACCGGTATGGGAATTGATTCAATTATGGTTCGAGGAACTCTTAGAATCACAGAGCCTCCCGCATGCCGCATTAGCTCGTAAGCGACTTCCTCCTGTCCCAGATACCACATCAGGTACTCGGGAGTAATTCCCTTTTCCTTTGCCGCGTCCTTCAATATCAGCGGTGTAGAAAATCCTTTATGCGGTGTGTCTTTGTCGAGTATTTTCAGTCTTAATCGAGCATCTCCAGATGCCATTACCACCAACGTTCCTTTGGGGATCGTCTGACCGTGCTTCAAGTATTCGACCATAGAACCAAGCTTTTGAACTCTATGCCCTTTGAACTTTCGGCCAACGAAACTATCGAGATCTACAGTCACTGACATATTAACAATCCTATATTTCCCTACAGGCTAACAAATTATTCCACGGACTGACTCCCATGCCGATAATCGTGATAGCCGGGAATATACACCAGCCCTCAATCCCCGGCAAACCGCCTCCGCGCCGCACCAATCCGCGCCAACGACTTCCGCACCCGTTCCTCGGAAACCTCCCCACCAACCGCCTTACTCAACAATGCATGCGCCGCAATAATCTTCGAATGCTCATGGCAGATAAGCAGCATATCCGCCCCGGCTCTAAAAGCCACAAGAGCGGCATCCGCCACCGTGCCTTCATTTTCGATGGCCCCCATCTCCAAGTCATCGGTGACCACCATCCCCTCGTAGCCCAGCTCGTTGCGGAGCACTCCGCCCAGAATGCGCGGCGACAGGGTGGCTGGCTGTTCGGGATCAAGCTGCGGATACACGGTGTGGGAGGTCATCACCCCGGCCACCCCCGCCCGGATCGCCGCAGCAAACGGCACCAGATCGCAGCCGCGCAACTCTTCCAGCGAACGGTCCACCACGGGCAACACCTTATGGGGGTCCAGGGTTGCGCCGCCCAAACCGGGAAAATGCTTGGCACAGGCAGCCAGGCCGTTCTCCTGCATGGTCGAAATCACCAGCGCACCCAAACGGGCCACCTGCTCCGGTGTCCCGCCCAAAGCTCTCCTTTCCATGAACAACCCCAGCCCTGCCGGGCTGACATCCAACACCGGGGCCAGATTCATGTTGATGCCCACCGCCAGCAACTCCTTGGCGCAGGTCCGGGCATAATCGACCAGCAGTTCCTCGGCCCGCTCGCTCTCCGCCAGCTCCCTGGCATCGGGAAACTCCGTAAAATCTGGGGCCTTGAGCCGGGCCACGGTGCCGCCCTCCTGATCGATGGAAATCAGCGGCGCACCCAGCCCGGCATCGCGGCAGGCATCGACAAGCCCGCGACAGAGGGTACGGGTCTGTTCCGGGTTCTCGGCGTTTCGTTTGAACAGGATAAAATTATTGATCCCGTACGTATTAATGAGGGTGCGGGTGGAATCATCCAGCTCCGTGCCTGGCAACCCGACCATGAACAGCCCGCCCAATGCATTCTTCATGTTTCCCTCTTCATTGTGCATATTACTGATACTCCACCGGATCAACCCGCCCGGCCTCGGCAAACCCCTTGAGCCGCAACAGGCAGCTGTCGCAAGCCCCACAGGCCCGCCCCTGTGCGTCCGGGTCATAACAGCTATGGGTCAGGCCGTAATCCACCCCGAGCTCGAACCCCTTTTCGATAATCTCCCTCTTGGTCAATTTAAGAAGCGGAGCATGGACGCGAAAACGGGTTTCCCCTTCCACCCCGGTCCTGGTGGCGAGATTGGCCATGCGCTCAAAGGCTTCGAGAAATTCCGGGCGGCAGTCGGGATAACCGCTGTAATCCATAACATTGACCCCGAGGAAAACATCGCCCGCACCCAGCACCTCGGCCCAGGCCATGGCGTAGGAAAGAAAAATGGTGTTGCGGCCCGGCACATAGGTGATGGGAATGGAGGCGTTCATTTCCTCCTGGCTGCGGCCCTTGGGCACTGCGGTATCCGTGGTCAGGGCCGAGCCGCCGATGGCGTCGAGATCAAGGCGGAGGATGAGATGCTTTGCGATCCCCCTGCGGGCAACATTGGCCTTGGCCCGCTCCAGCTCCACCTGTTGGCGCTGGCCGTAGGCGAAACTGAGACAGCAGCACTCATAGCCCTCGGCCATGGCCATGGCCAAAACCGTGGCCGAATCAAGCCCGCCACTCAAGAGCACCACGGCTTTTCGTTTTTCCTGCATCATATTCTCCCCTGGCCGCGCCATGCGGCCGTTTTCTTTTTTCACTCTATTGTAAGGCCTTCCACGGTGCAAGCTGAGAAAAGCAGCGCCTGCATTTTGCGGCCCGCGATCTCATTGTACGATCACGTTCCCCCTCCCTTGGCGGGAGGGGGCTAGGGGGTGGGGGTGCTTGCCACAAGCGAGGCTCTCGGCAACTTCACCCTCCCCTCAATCCCCTCCCGTCAAGGGAGGGGAGGCGAGAAAAACCGGTAATTGGCGGACAATGGTGATTGCCTCCGGGCTCAGGGCCGCGCCATAGGCCAGCACCTCCACCCCCTGGGACGCCACCTCCCGCAGGGCCTGGGCATAGCCCGGGTCGATATGCTCGGCTGGAGCAAAATAATCCACATCCTCCCGCTGGACACAGAAAAAAACCACCGCCCGACAACCGGTTTGGCGCAGGGTCAGCAGCTCGACCAGATGCTTCGCGCCCCGCAGGGTAACGGCATCGGGAAACATGGCCGCCCTGCCCAGAGCCAGACTACAATTCTTCACCTCCACATAGATTTTCTCCTCCCCACGTGTGAGGAGAAAATCCAACCGGCTTTTTTCCGACACCTTGACCTCGGGCCGGATCGTCTCGATCCCGGCCAGCTCCGCCACCACCCCAGCCTTGATGGCCTCGGCGACCAGTCCATTGGTGCGGGCTGTGTTGATCCCCACCCAGGTTGTGCCCACCCGCACCATCTCCAGGGTGTGGGGATATTTGCGCTTGAGGTTGTCCGCCAGGGAGATGAGCACCGGGCTGCCTGGCTCCTTACAGCCCGACATGCTGCCGGAATTCGGGCAATGCACGGTGAGCAGACGGCCATCGTCCATCTCCACGTCGGCGAGAAACCGCTTGTACCGCAAAACCAGCCTTCCCGACTGCAAGGTTTGTCCGAATTGCATTTTTTTCATCCGCTCCGATTGTTGTCGGGTATAATTACGGCAAATGATCCCGTGATGGCCTCGCAAAAAGTCGTCCCACCGGTGAAAACCGGTGTCCAGCCTTTCCAAAAATATCCGAAGACACTGGATTCCGGCTTTCGCCGGAATGACGAGCTGGCACGATGTTGATTTTTCTTGCGGAGCCACCATCCCTTGACCACGCACTCACCCAAACAGAAAACATTCATAATGCCAGATACCCCAGCAAAAAAAAAGGCTGTTGCCCTCCGCTACGACACAACCCGTGATGCCGCGCCCAAGGTTGTCGCCAAGGGCACTGGGGAGCTGGCTGAAAAAATCATCGCCCTGGCCCAGGAGTACGGCATCCCCATCCAAGAGGATGCCGATCTGGTGGAGATTCTGGCCAAGCTGAACCTGAATGCGGACATCCCCCCGGACACCTATCTGGTGGTGGCAGAGATTCTCGCCTTTATCTACCGGGCCAACACCAAGATGACGCCCTCATAACAAAACCACACCGTCTCCGCCAGCCCCCTCCCCTTAGCCTCCGAGCCACCGAAAATCCCATTGTCACGCCGCCGAGCACCACAGAGGCTGCCGAAAAAGGGATTTGCACTGTTTGAGCGCAGCGAGTTTGCAAAGCCCCGGCAGCATCGAGGAGCACAGGGAATCCCGCCTACGGCGGGACAAGTGACAGGGTGCCTTTTCTTTTTCGTTCTTTTTCTTTGGGCAAGCAAAGAAAAAGAACAACCCATGCGCCCAGCCCATAGCCGCTAGGAAAAATATACCGGTCACCCCGCAAGGGCCTCCATTTTTTTGACACCAGCCTCCCCGCTCCACCCGCCCACCACAATTCACACATCTCACTGTTTTTATTAGTTTTACAGCAACACCATCGCCTCCGACCCCACCGCCAAACAAACCCGGCACGCCTCTTGCAACACCAAAGCACAAACACATGAGAGGTATGCCATGTTCATCAACAACAGGCTCGGACTAATAGAAAGCGTTGAAACCCTGCTCAACCAGGAGCAACGGCTCAACCAGGTGACCAACAACCTGGCGAATGTCGATACGCCGGGGTTCAAGAAGGAAACCGTCACCTTCGACGAGATGCTGTATCAGGCCAACCGCTCTCGCCAGAGGGTCGGCAAAGCACTGCGGATCGACACGATCCACCAACAGGGCGTTGTTCAAAAAACTGACGCTCCCCTTGATCTGGCTATTTCCGGGGCTGGTTTTTTCAAAGTCGAAACACCGGCTGGCGTCCGCTATACCAGGGCTGGAAACTTCCAGCGCAACAACGAAGGTCTGCTGGTCACGGCCAATGGCTACCCTGTCCTCGGCGAGGCCGGACCCGTCACCATCACCGGAACCAAGGTCGATGTGGCCAGCGACGGCCGCCTCTATGTCGATGGCGTTCAGGTCAACCGCCTGGCGGTGGTCACCGCTGACCCGAAAGCCCTGAAAAAAGAAGGCGAAAACCTTTTCCGCCTTGTGGATGGGGCAGCGGAAGAAGCCTCCCCGAATGCTCAGCTCATGCAGGGACATCTGGAAAAATCAAACGTCAACACCGTCACGGAAATGACGGAGATGATCGATCTCTACCGCGCCTATGAAGGGCAGCAAAAAATGATCCGGGCCGTGGACGACATGGACGACCTTGCCGTGCGCAAGGTCGGTAGCCTGGTAGGATAACCGCCAACATCTAGCATAAGGGGACCAGCATGATCCGCGCATTATTCTCAGGACGCACCGGCATGACCGGCCAGCAGTTGCAGCTGGACACCATCGCCAACAACCTGGCTAACGTCAACACCGCCGGCTTCAAGAAAAGTCGAACCCAGTTCGAGGATCTCTACTATCAAGAAATCCGGGCCATGGGCACCGAAACCGCCGATGGCGGCAGGGTGCCTGCCGGTATTCAGGTCGGCCTCGGTGTAAAGCCCACCTCGGTACAAAAAATCTTCACCCAAGGCAGCCTCACCGAAACCGGCAACGACTTGGATTTTGCCATTGAAGGCCGCGGCTTTTTCAAGGTGCTCCGCGACGGTCAGGAGTATTTTACCCGAGCTGGCTCTTTCAGCCTTGATGCCGACGGCAATGTGGTCACCCAGAACGGCGACCGGTTGCAGCCGGAAGTTACCCTGCCCCCAGAGACAGTTTCCATCAGTATCAATAGCAACGGGATACTCACCGCCAAGGATGCCCAGCAAAACGAGATCCGCACGCTCCAGATCACCTTGAACCGCTTCATCAATCCCGGCGGCCTGCGCAGTCTCGGCGCCAACCTTTTCCAGAAAACCCTGGCCTCCGGCGACCCAGCCGAGGCCAACCCCGGCCAGGAAGGTCTAGGCACCATACAACAGCGCTTTATTGAGGTCTCCAACGTGGATGTCACCGAGGAACTGGTCAACATGATCATCACCCAGCGGGCCTACGAGGTCAACTCCAAGTCGGTCACCACTGCGGACAAACTGCTGGAAGTGGCTAACACCCTGGTCCGCTAAGAGGAATGCCTAAGATGCTGCTGCGCTTGTCGCGCCTGTCCATGGTTGCCGTGCTGCTCTGTCTTGCCTGTCCTCTTCCCGGACAAACGGCGGACAGGATTGCGGCCCCGGACCTTGCCGCGCTGGAAAATATCTTCAGCGAGGTTGTGCTTAAGGATTCGCCCTGGCCCAGGGAGGACGTCCAGATCGCCAATTTCAGCGTCCGCCCGCTGGCCATGGCCTTGCCAACCGGCGGCTTTGACTATCGGATCACCCAGAAACCGAATGACTCCAGGCCGGGCAAAAAAAATGTCAGCGCCGCGATCATAAAAGACGGGAAGGAGCAGGGCCAGGTGAAGATGAGCGGCGACCTCCAGCTTTTCGGCACGGTGCTCAACACGACAAAACGGTTGAATCGAAACGACATCCTCGGCAACGAGGACATCGCCGCCAAGCGGCAGAACATTTCCATGCTGGACGCGGGGCTCATCCAGGACCCAAAACAGGCGATCGGGCAGAAGCTCAAAGTCTCACTGCCGGCCGGGGCCATCCTCTATTCCCAGACCATTGACGCCCCTCCCTTGGTAAACCGGGGCGAGCGGGTGACCATCATGGCGAAATCGCAGGCAATCCAGATAACCACGCCCGGAGAGGCCAAAAATTCCGGGGCGCTCGGCGAAATGGTCCGGGTCAAGAACCTCACCAGCCGCCGCGAGATCCAGGCCCGGGTTTTGAGCCCTGGCGTCGTGGAAGCCGAATTTTAAGGGAATATACTTCATCCAGCAAAGGAGAAGATTATGCGCACCACACTTCACACCACGACCGTCATCCTGCTGCTCGCCGGACTTTCCGGCTGCGCCGGCGCAGGCAACCAGCAGGCCCTGCCGGAGCGCTACACCCTTCCCGCCCCGCCCAAGGCCGCGCAAGTCCAGCCGGAGGGAACAATCTATGCGGCCAGCAGCGGCCTTGACCTCTATGCGGACAGCCGGGCAAAACGGGTGGGCGATATCGTCCTGGTCCGCATCGTGGAAACATCCAAGGCCAACAAGGAGGCCAACACCAAGACCGAACGGACTTCCACCGCCACCGGCGGCATTTCCAGTCTTTTCGGCCTGGAGACCTGGCTGGCGGATAACAACCATCGCTTTTCCCCCTCGCTCACTGAGCTTCAGGCCAAGCTGACCAATAATTTTGAAGGAAAAGCAAAAACCGACCGGAAAAGCAACGTGACCGCCACCATCTCCGCCAGAGTCATCGACATCACCACCGACGGCAACCTGAACATCCGCGGCTACCAAGAGGTGAAGGTTAACAATGAGACCCAGCACATCATTCTTTCCGGCATCATCCGCCCGCAGGATGTTGCCCAGGACAACTCGGTCCTTTCGACCCATGTTGCCGACGCTCGAATAGAATACAGCGGCCAGGGGGTGCTCGGCGACAAGCAGCAGGCAGGATGGCTGGCCAGGGCGCTGGACAGCGTTTGGCCGTTTTAGGATGAGAGAGCAGAGCGCTAGGCAAAATATTCCTTTCACTTCCACGGTGCGTTTATGAAAAAAAGAATATTCCCTTTGAAAATGGCACATTACAACCCCTGCCTCTCCCGTGGCACACTGCTTGCTTTGATTTCAAGATACAGGCTCCGAAGAACAGAGGCCGAGGACAGCGCCATGCAGATGACAACCGTAAAACCAAAAAACGCCCCTGCGCAGACTTTGTCGCGCACCACGCTGCTTTTTGTCGGTGCGCTACTGCTCGGACTTCTCTTAGACGCCGGGCTTGCCCATGCCGTCCGCCTCAAAGACCTGGCCACGGTGAAAGGGGTACGGAACAACCAACTGGTGGGCTACGGCATTGTGGTCGGCCTCAACGGCACCGGCGACGGCAACAAGGCCGCTTTCACCGGCCAGGGCCTCACCAATATGCTCAATAATCTCGGGGTCAAGGTGGACCCGGACGCCACCAAGGTGAAGAATATCGCCAGCGTCATGGTGACCGCGACCTTGCCGCCCTTTTTCAAGGCGGGACAAAGCATCGACGTGACCCTTTCCTCAGTGGGCGACGCCACCTCCTTACAGGGCGGCACCCTGCTGGTCACCCCGCTCAAAGGTCTGGACAACAACGTCTATGCCATGGCCCAGGGCGCCATCAGCACCGGTGGCGACCCTGCGGCGCGCGGCCCGGCCAAGCAGGCAAATCATCTGACCGTAGCCAGGATCATCAACGGCGCCTCGGTGGAACGGGAAGTGCCGATGAGCTTTGCCAACAAGGAAAGCATCACCATCAGCCTGGCCTCGCCGGATTTCACCACCATCTCCCTGATGAAAACCGCCATCGACACCTATCTGGGCGGAGCCTACGCAACCGCAAAGGACGCCGCCTCGGTGGATGTCGCCGTCCCGCCTAAATACAAAGCGCAGGAAATCGCCCTGCTAGCGGCCCTGGAAAACATCGAAATCAACCCGGAACATAAGGCCAGAGTGGTGCTGAACGAACGGACCGGCACGGTGGTCATGGGCGACAATGTCACCCTCAACCAGTTTGCCCTTTCCCACGGCAACCTGAGCCTACAGGTCAAGCCTCCGCCCCAGCCCGGCTCTTCTGCGGCCAATGCCCCGGTTGACACGGTCAAGGTCGGCCAGAAGGTGGTGACCCTGCAACCTGGCGTGACCCTGGGCGAGGTGGTGCGGGCCTTGAACTCGGTGGGGGTCGCCCCCCGCGAGCTCATCGCCATCTTTCAGGCCATCAAGGCCTCAGGCGCCCTGCAGGCGGAACTGGAAATAATTTAGGAAATAATTTCGTTAACGCACTTGCCCTGTTTATCGGGATTAGGAAACGGCCATGGATATTATCAGCGAAGCAACAACCGGACTCAAGGGAAACACCAATTCGACCGATACGATCAAGAAGGGGAAACTCCGCGAGGCCTGTGCCGGATTTGAGGCCCTGATGCTCAAGCAGATCCTGACCCTTGCCCACCAGAGCGTGCCCAAAGGCGGCCTGATTGACGGCGGCTATGGCGAGGAAATGTTCCAGTCCATCCACGACGATCAGATAGCCCAGAAAATGGCGGGAAGCAAAGGTCTCGGCTTTGGCGAAATGCTCTACCGGCAACTGTCACAAGCCCATGTTCCACCGAGCAAGGAGAAATAGGCCATGCAGCAAACACAGACCACAGGGCACCGCTCCCTGCCTGCCAAATTCTTCGAGGCTCTGGAGCAGGAAGTCCTTCTTTCCCTGGACATGCTCGCCATCCTAAACGAAGAACAAAAAGCTCTGGTGGCCATGGACATGCAGGCGCTAATCCGCTTGAGCGGCAAGAAGGAAAACAGACTGAGCCGCATCCAGGCCCTGGACTCCCTGCTCGCCGACTTGGCCAGTGAGGTCAACCCGGCAGCACAGGGTAAAACGGCAAGACTTGCCGCCCTCATTCCCCTGCTCAACCCGGAAGAAGGGAATAAACTCGGCCAATATCGAAAGCAACTGACAGAGCTGCGAGAAGACATCCTCAGTCGCAACCAGGTCAACAGGCACTTTGCCGCAGACGTGAAACAATACCTCAACGACGCCATCTCCCTGATCACCAGTGGGATTTCAGACCGGCCCATGTACGGCCTCACCGGCCTCAGCAAAAAGCCCT
>Ga0334722_10007798_pt1 | contig 10319 bp, 10 predicted proteins | sample C3_bottom_MG_FD_207210 | JGI IMG/M metagenome (GOLD analysis project Ga0334722, IMG submission 207210) | Sediment microbial communities from Yellowstone Lake, YNP, Wyoming, USA - C3_bottom | ecosystem: Environmental > Aquatic > Freshwater > Lake > Sediment | place: USA: Wyoming | collected... | reverse complement strand
GAGAGAGAACTCGGCATCACCGGCTCGGTCAAGCTTGCCAGCAACGAAAACCCGGCAGGCCCGTCGCCCAGGGCGATAGCCGCTATAAGCGGGATGTTAGGCGGGCTGAACCGCTACCCGGACGGCGCGGGGCACTACTTGAAGCAGGCCCTGAGCGCAAAATACGGCTGGCCGACAGAAGGCATAATACTCGGCAACGGCTCGAACGAACTTTTGGAAATTGCCGTAAGGACATTTCTGCTGCCGGGCGAGGAGGCCATAATGGCCGAGCCGTCGTTTGTGGTTTACAAGATGGCGGTGCAGGCGGCGGGCGGGGGCAGGGTGATAGTGCCGCTCAAGGACGGACGGCACGACCTGGCCGCGATGGCCGGGCGGGTTACGGACAAGACGAAGATTGTATTCATCGCCAACCCGAACAACCCGACCGGCACTATAAACACTATAGCAGAGATGGACGCGCTGATGGAAGCCGTGCCGGACGACGTGGTGGTGGTCGTGGACGAGGCATACTACGAGTACGTGACGGACACCCTGTATGCGGACTCGATGAAGTACCTGAAGTCCGGCAGGCGGATAATAATATTAAGGACGTTCTCGAAGGCATACGGGCTTGCGGGATTAAGGATAGGGTACGGGCTTGCGAGTACTGAGCTGTGCGGGCTTATGGACAGGGTGCGCCAGCCGTTCAACACGGGTACGCTTGCGCAAGTGGCCGCGCTTGCCGCACTGGACGACAGGGAGCACGTGGAGAAGGCGGTAAGGTTAAACGAGGAGGGCAAACGGTACTTATACGGCGAGCTCGACCGAATGGGTGTATCGTACCTGCCCACACAGGCGAACTTCATATACATGGAGATGAAAACCGATGCGGCCGCGCTCTACGGCAGGCTGCTTAAAGAAGGGGTGATAGTAAGGCCGATGGGGCTGACCCAGCTGAGGGTGACCATCGGGCTTATGCAAGAGAACGAGCGTTTCGTGAGGGCGCTCGAAGGGGCGCTTTAAACATATCATATCAAGGGGTGTGACAAAATGATCATCGTGCTTAAGCCCGGCGTAACGCCGGAGGAAGTAAAACATATCAAGGAGCAGTTGAAGAGGAAGAACTTGAAGGCGCACATGCTGCCCGGAGTCGGGCGCACGGTCATCGCCGCGATAGGCGACACCGCGTCCATCCCCGAGCAGTGGGCGGAGGCGATGGCCGGCGTAGAGAAGGTAGAGCGCATCCAGAAGCCATACAAGCTTGTCTCCAGAGAGACGAAGAAGGAAAGCACCATCATAAACGTGGGCAAGGTGACGATAGGCGACAAGCGCATATGCGTTATGGCCGGGCCGTGCTCGGTCGAGAGCGTCGAGGGGCTTATCTCCGTGGCCAAGGACGTGAAGGCGGCGGGCGCGAACTTCCTGCGTGGCGGGGCCTTCAAGCCGCGCACCTCGCCCTACGCATTCCAGGGCCACGGAGAAGAGGGCCTCAAGTACCTGGCCGAGGCAAGGAAGAAGACCGGCCTGCCGATCATAACGGAGCTTATGGACCCCAGGGATACCGAGCTTGTGGAGCGGTACTCGGACATCATACAGATAGGCACGAGGAACATGCAGAACTTCAGCCTGCTGAAGGAGGTCGGCAAGACCCGTAAGCCGGTGCTCCTTAAGCGCGGTCTTTCTGCCACCATAAAGGAGTTCCTGATGTCCGCGGAATACATCATGGCGGAGGGCAACCACGAAGTCATATTCTGCGAACGCGGCATCCGCACCTTCGAGACCTATACAAGGAACACGCTCGACTTATCCGCCATACCCGCGCTCAAAAAAGAGAGCCACCTGCCGGTCATAGTGGACCCCTCGCACGGCGTGGGCAAGAGAGACCTGGTGGCCCCGATGGCGCTGGCGGCAGTTGCAGCGGGCGCGGACGGCCTTATGATAGAGGTGCACTCGGACCCCGAAAAGGCGTGGAGCGACGGCGACCAGTCGCTCACCCCCGCGCAGTTCGCCGTGCTGATGGGCAGCCTGAAGGCGGTGGCGAAGGCGGTAGGCCGGACTATATAACGCGTGGATACCCACTTTAAACAGGCTACCATAATAGGCGTAGGGCTCATCGGAGGCTCTCTGGGCGGCGTGATGCGCTCGAAGGGTCTCGCCGATACCGTCATAGGCGTAGGGCGGAGCAGGGAGAACCTGGACACCGCCGTGATGATGGGCCTGATTGACCGCTACACCCACGACATGAAAAAGGGCGTGGCGGGCTCCGACCTGGTCGTGATATGCAGTCCCGTCGGGAGCTTCGAGTCAGTAGCCAAAGAGATAAAGCCCTACTTAAAAGACCAGGCGATAATAACCGACGTGGGCAGCGTGAAGGGCGCGCTGGTGGGCCGCCTGGAGGATATATTCTACCTGAAGGCGCGCTTCGTGGCCGCGCACCCCATCGCAGGGAGCGAACGCTCAGGCTCGGCAGCCGCAGACAAAGACCTCTTCAAAGGGGCCCGCTGCATAGTAACCCCCACCCGAAATACAGACCTTGACGCCCTCGAAGACGTGGTCGCCCTATGGGAGGCTGCTGGCGCGAGGGTAGAACGCATGGACCCCGACGACCACGACAGGATATTCGCGCTGGTGAGCCACCTGCCGCACGTAGCGGCATACGCGATGGTGTCCGCTCTGATGGACATGGACGGCGGCGAGAAGGCCATCACCTACGCGGGCGGCGGGTTCAAGGACTTTACCCGCATCGCGGGCAGCCACCCTGAGATGTGGCGAGACGTATGCCTTCTTAACAAATCGAACATACTCGCCGCGCTCGACAGCTACCAGGAGGCCCTCTGGAAGCTACGGGAGCTTATAGACAAGGGTGACGGCGAGAAGCTCGCCGCCGAGTTCGCGCGCGCGCAGGGAGTCAGGAAGAAGATAGGATAACAGCCTGTTATCATAACTCCCCCATCCCCCTCTTATCTTAAGAGGGGGACTGAGGGGGCGTTACTCATACACCGCGAATTTGTTCATCGGTGGAATAAGGGTTATGCAAAACTTAAAGATACACCCAGGCGGGGCGATAAAGGGCGAACTCAACGTACCCGGCGACAAGTCCATATCCCACAGGGCGGTTATGCTCGGCTCGCTCGCAGACGGCGTCAGCCGCATAAGCGGGTTCCTCACGGGCGAGGACAGCGTCAACACGGCGCGCGCCTTTGCAGCGATGGGCGTGCGGATAGACGGGCTGGGCGGCAGCGAGCTCACTGTGCACGGGGTCGGCATGGACGGCCTCAAGGCCCTTGACAAGGAGCTCGACCTCGGCAACTCCGGCACGAGCATGAGGCTCCTTGCGGGCATACTTGCAGGCCAGAGGTTCGGCTCGGTGCTGACCGGAGACGAGTACCTGAAAAAACGCCCGATGGCCAGGGTGGTAACGCCGCTTGGTATGATGGGCGCAAAGCTCTCGGGCGTCGGCGAGCGGCAGTTCCCGCCGATTACCATACTCCCTGCACCAGAGGGCGGGCTCACGGGCATAGATTATATATCGCCCATTGCAAGCGCGCAGGTGAAGTCCGCTATGCTTCTGGCCGGGCTGGGCGCGAAGGGCGTGACCTCCGTCACGGAGCCGGTGAAGTCGCGCGACCACACCGAGCGCATGCTCACGCGCATGGGTATCTTGCTCAAGCTGGACGGACTGAAGGTGTCCCTTGCGGGCGGACAGAGGCTTAGGCCGCTCGACTTCACCGTGCCGGGCGATTTATCATCCGCCGCATTCTTCATGGCGGCTGCGGCCATAACGCCCGGCTCTCGCCTGACGATAAAGGACGTGGGCATAAACCCGACCCGCACCGGCATCATCGACGTGCTTAGGCTGATGAACGCCGCCATAAGCGTTGACGACCCCAGGGAGGATGGCCCGGAGCCCGTAGCGGATATTGTGGTGGAGCACTCCGAGCTGCGCGGCATAGAGATTGGCGGGGAGCTGCTTGTGCGTGCGATAGACGAGTTCCCGATACTTTGCATCGTAGCCGCCGCCGCAAAGGGTACGACCGTGATTAAGGACGCGGCAGAGCTCCGCGTGAAGGAATCAGACCGCATCCATGCGATGGCGGTGGAGTTAGATAAACTCGGTGTATCCGCTAAGGAGACCCCGGATGGTATAATAATCGAAGGCGGTCGGCCTTTCAGGGCGGGCATATTCGACAGCCACGGCGACCACAGGGTTGCTATGGCGATGGCGGTCGCGGGGCTTGTAGCGGAGGAAGGGCCGGACGCACTGGCCACGGTCATAAACGACACGGACTGCATCAACACGTCGTTCCCCGGCTTCGAGGAGTTGTTAGAAGGCGTGCGGGAATAGTAGGGCCCGACGCCCTCGGCGGGCCGCAAGCCCTCACCCTCAATCCCTCTCCCCCAGGGAGAGGGAGGTAAGGTGGGATTTAGGGAATTGTAGGGGCGGTTCCCCGTGGCCGCCCATTGTAGCTGCCTGATTTATCAGGCGCAGTTAAAAGGCAAAGGAGGCTCCTATGAATAAAATAGCCCCGGCGTTGTTGCTGCTCGTATTACTGATAGCCTGCGCATCCGCCGTCCCCGCATCCGCCCAGACCCGCTGCGACAACTGCAAGATGAAGGTTGCGGACGACTCTAAATACAAGGTAGTCATAACCCTGAGAGACGGCGACAAGGTCACCCTGTGCAGCATATTCTGCGGCAGCATGGAGAGCGAAACGCGCGGCGACAAGGTAGCCGCGATGAGCACCGTGGACTACAACACGGGCGGGGAGATAGACGCGCGTACAGCCGTGTGGGTGGAAGGCGGAGATGCAAAAAAGATGATGAGCAGCGAGGCGAGGATAGCATTCAAGGACAAGGACTCGGCGGATGCTTACACAAAGGAGCACGGCGGCAAGGTAGTAACATTCGAGCAGGCATACAAGGACTCGGTCAGCGAATGGAAGGATAAATAAGGCTTAGAACCACTCCGCACCCGCCTCTATCTCACGCTGGTCAACCACTACATAGCCGCCCTCGACGCGGCTATTGATCTTTACGGGCACGCAGTTGCCCTGGCCCTCGCTCAACTCGTTTATGGGGAAGGACATGCCGCAGTATGCGCAGACAACTTTGTCGCCTTCCTGCCGGTATCCCATGTGGTGCGGGAAGCAGGTCCTGCATGCGTTGAATGCGGTCTTAACCGCTCCGTCTGCGGTGCGCGCGACGAAGAATACTATGTCCTTCCCGCCGAAATTATACCTGAAGAACTTCACCTCGCCCTTGCCCACGCTGTCTACGCTTATCCTGAAAAGCCCGTAGGCGGGCGTCACAAGCACGCCCTTTGGCCTGTCGCCGCACGATGACACAAGAGCCAGCAGGGCGACGGTTGTCAGTAAGGTCATGGCCAGTTTATTAATCATCGTTGACTCGCCTCGTACATAAGTGATAAAATCATTTAACCACAAACACAGGGGAATTTAAAGGCTTTTTTGTGAAACACTCACTCGAAATAGGTTCGCTCAGCGGGCTATTGCGAAAACCGGCGCTCCTGGTCGTGTTTTTCCTCCAGGCAGTTGCGCTTGTCGTGATAGCCGCGGACTACCACGGGCGGGACACCTCCGACGGCTGCATGTACTGCCACGCCGACAAGGCGAAGATGGCTGCTTCAGGCTACCCGCAGTTCTACATAACGCGCGCGGAGGTGGAGCGTGAGTCCAAGATGCCGGGCGTGACCTGCAGGGACTGCCACCTGGGCGACGGCAGGAGCCATGACGCGGACACCGCGCACCGGGGCATGCCTCGTATGCAACTCATAGACAGGGAGGCGGGTATCGTTGGCAGGAAGGGCAGGCTGGACAGCGTGATACCCACCGGCTCCGACCGCATGTACGCCCAGATACCCAAGGTAGACGACGGCGTGCAAAGGCCGGACCCGGATATATTGACGCTCATGTGGCAGGACAGAGACCCCGTCACGCTCGCATTCGACAAATCGGTCGCAGAGAAGACCTGCGGCAGGCGCGCATGCCACCCGAAGGAGACGGAGCAGTTCAGCCGCACAATCATGGGCGGGAACGTGCGTCAGCGCTCCATGCGGTTCTGGACGGACACGCACGGGCCGAACAACTGTGGGCCGTCCTTTGCCGACATGCCTGCCGACTCTGGCGGCAAGGACGGGTTTTCGGACGCCAACTACAAGCTGATAAAGGACGAGCTTTCCTGCCCGTCCGATTACAAGAACGCCACCGACCGCCAGCGGTTCTGCAACTTCTGTCATGCAGGCTGCCTCGACTGCCACTATAACCCTGGGGCGAAATCAGGCGCGCACTCCTTCACGCGCCGCATCCCGTCCGTCAACTGCAACGGGGCTGGCCGGGGCACCGGCATGTGCCACGCGGGTACGCAGGAGCGCCGCAGGGGGGACAGCTACCTGGGCGCGGAGTACTCCCAGCCCTCAGGCATGCCGACGGACAGGCACGTGGAAGCCAAGATGGAATGCGTCGACTGCCACGAGACGGGCGAGAAGGGCATGGGCGACATCCAGCGGAGGGTTGACTGCGCGGGCTGTCATTACTCCATTACGAAAGCGCACGAGTCCGGCGTACACAAAAAGCTCCGGTGCACCGCATGTCACATAGGGAAGCTGGGCGGGTACGAGATGACCGTGTGGGGCAGAGGAAAAGTATCGGGGAGCATATCGCCGTTCAAAAAATACAGCCTGTACTACGGGGTGATGGAGCCGCCGATACTGATGAAGGACATGGAGGGCTTCTATACCCCGTACAAGGCCTGGCCGAACATGGCGACAAACTTCAGGCCGGACATGCCCAAGCACGACCGTGTCGAGTTCCGATGGCCGGGCGGGGAGACGAGGGACGCGTACGCATTCCTCGGCACGTATAATACGCTGCCGGGCGCGAACAAGGCCCTCGCGTGGATACAGCTTGAGGCAGTCGGCCACCCGCTCGGCAAGTCGCGCACCTGCAAGTCCTGCCACGGCTCCACCGTACAGAGGTCGAATGCCACCTGGGAGTACCTGAACTATGCAGGCTCCGAGCCGTTCACCGGCTCTCAGGAGGTCATAGCGGACGGTGCGGGCATCAGGATAGTGAACATAAAGAAGACCTCCGAGCCGAAGCTTATCGGGGACGCTAACCTCTACGACTTCGCCGCGTGGATGTACCTGGGCGACATATGGAACATGAAGGGGGATTTTTCCATCCCGAAGGCCGACGCCAGAAAATATGCGGATTATGAGAAGGCGGAGGCGGCTTTTAATGGGAGGCTCTCAGTCTTACAGGCCAGACTTTCTGTCATGGACAAGAAATCCGCTGAGTTTCAGTCGCTTGAGAAGAAGACAAAGAAGGCGCGAGGAATAGGTGAGCACGAGCCGGAGATGGGGCTCAGGGAGCTTAACCCGCCTCTTCCTCCTCATGCCCGTGACGCGCGAGTATCGCCTTCAATGCCTCTATTATCTTTATCGCCTGACCCTTCGTGCGTATCTTCTTTATGCCGAACCGCTTGGCGAGGAAGTTCTCCAAGCGAAGCGGGTTGTCCGACCAGCCTAGGTCTTTTTCCAGGTGTAAGATAAGCGCGCGCTGACCCGGCGTAACCATCTCAAGCAGCTTGCACGGCCCCTTCACGTCCTTGCAGGGCGGCTCGAAGACGTTTCCCCGGCGCTGAAAACCCATCTCGCGGAAGAACTCCATCACGCTGAAAAAGCCCTCCGCGTCCAAATCCTTTGACGAACCTACCCCTCCGTAAAGCTGAAGCACCTCCCTGTATTCCTCGTAGGAAAGCTCCAGCCTGTCCTTTGCCATGTGTATAAGCTTTATCTGCCCCCGGCTCAGCATATATACCTCCTGAGAGCCGCCGCCCATACTTAGAGTATACCACCATTTCAGTTGACAGTCAGTCCCTGTAAATAGTAAGATAAATTAGTAAATCAGGCGGACTGGCCGCCTGCCGAGCAATATGCAACGGGGGGTAAAAATGAACAAGACATTCGTGCTTGACACCAACGTGCTTTTGCATGACCCCAACTCGCTTTTCTCCTTCAAGGACAACAACGTAATAATACCGATAGTGGTCATAGAGGAGCTCGACAAGTTCAAGAAGGGCGTGGACGAGATAGCCAGAAACGCCCGCCAGGTATCGAGACACTTAGACAAGCTTCGCGAGAAGAACAAGCTATCTCTTGGCGTAGACCTCGATACCGGCGGCACGCTCAGAGTCGAGCTGAACCACCAGCACACTGAGCCCTGCCCGATGCCGAAGGGATTTTCGCTGCACGAGGCGGACAACAGGATACTGATGGTCGCGCTCTGCCTGTCGAAGGACCTGAAGGACCAGCCGGTGGTGCTCGTGACCAAGGATACGAACCTTCGTATAAAGGCGGACGCGCTCGGGCTTGTGGCCGAGGACTACGACACCAAGACCGTCAACATCGCGGAGCTGTACTCAGGCGAGGGCGAGGTGGACGCATCGCCGGAGGAGATAAAGGCGTTCTTCGATACGGGCCTGATGGCGGCACCGGCGGGCGATTTCTTCCCCAACCAGTTCGTGATGATAAAGGACGCTACAAACCCCGGCCATACCGCGCTATCGAGGTACAGTGACAAAAAGAAGGCGCTCATGGCGCTCCGTGGCGTAAAGCGCGGTGCCTGGGGCGTCACGCCCAGGAACAAGGAGCAGAGCTATGCGCTCGACCTTCTGTTAGACGACGATATATTGTTAGTATCGCTCGTCGGCATGGCGGGCACGGGCAAGACGCTGCTTGCGCTTGCCGCAGGGCTTGAGAAGACGGTCGAGGAGCGGGTATACCAGAGGCTGGTCGTATCGAGGCCTATATTCCCGCTTGGCCGTGATTTAGGGTTTCTCCCGGGCGACGTCGAAGAAAAGCTGAAGCCCTGGATGCAGCCGATATTCGACAACCTGGAGTACCTGATGGGCCCGCCGGAGGCGAGGGGCAGGAAGCACAAGGACTTCCACGGGCTTGTGGATTTGGGTATGCTTGAGCTCGAGCCTTTGACCTACATCAGGGGCAGGAGCATGCCGAACCGCTACCTCATAGTGGACGAGGCCCAGAACCTCACCCCGCACGAGATGAAGACCATCATAACCAGGGCGGGCGAGGGCACGAAGGTAGTACTGACCGGCGACCCGTACCAGATAGACAACCCGTACATAGACTCGTGCAGCAACGGGTTGACCTACGTGGCGGAGCACTTCAAGGGCGAGGACATAGCAGGGCATATAACGCTAAAGAAGGGCGAACGCTCCGAGCTCGCCGAGCTTGCGGCGAAGCTGCTATAAAAATTTTCTCTTGACACCAGCCCCCCATATGGTGTATAAAACAACTTTCCCGCAAGGGCTTATATGCGAATCCGGAGGTGACTTAAGATGTACGCCGTAATAAAAACAGGCGGTAAGCAGTATAAGGTGGCGCCCGGTGACACCCTCAAGGTGGAGCTTCTGACAGGCGAAAAGGGCGACAAGGTAGAGCTTTCCGACGTGCTGTTGGTCGAGAAGGACGGCAGCGTCACGGTGGGCACGCCCAACGTGGCAGGCGCGAAGGTGATGGCCGAAGTGGTCAGCCAGGGACGCGGCAGGAAGATACTCGTCTTCAAGCACAAGAGGCGCAAGAGCTACAGGAAGATGAACGGACACAGGCAGAGCTTCACAGAGATACGCGTAAACGAAATCACCGCCTGACCGAGAACATCTCCGGCCTAAGCTTTCGTCGGGGACGGTCATTATCGGGCATGCGGCTTGGTCGATTATCTGGAGGTTTTTCTAATGGCACACAAAAAAGGCGTCGGCAGTTCGAGAAACGGCAGGGACTCCAACCCGCAGTTCCTGGGCGTGAAGCGCTACGGCGGAGAGTTCGTCACCGGCGGCAGCATAATAGTACGTCAGAGGGGCACCGTAATACACCCCGGCACAAACGTAGGCAAGGGCAGCGACGACACCCTGTATGCGAAGGTGCCGGGCGTCGTGAAGTTCGAGCGTTACAGCAGGGGCAAGAAGAAGGTCAGCATATACCCCGTGGCGCTGGAGGCATAGGGCCTCTCTCGCATTACGTCTAAAAAGCTTATGAGGCCCCGCCACACTCAGGCGGGGCTTTTTAATTATGGTGACCAATGTTCGTTGACTTAGTAAAAGTATACGTCCGCTCCGCCAACGGCGGCAAGGGCTGCGTCAGCTTCAGGCGCGAGAAGTACGTGCCGAAGGGCGGGCCGGACGGCGGCGACGGCGGCAAGGGCGGCGACGTGGTCGTTGTGGCCAACGTACAGTTGAACACCCTGCTCGACCACAAGTACCAGCAGCACTACTTCTGCAACGCGGGCGGGGACGGGCGC
>Ga0334722_10007797_pt1 | contig 10320 bp, 8 predicted proteins | sample C3_bottom_MG_FD_207210 | JGI IMG/M metagenome (GOLD analysis project Ga0334722, IMG submission 207210) | Sediment microbial communities from Yellowstone Lake, YNP, Wyoming, USA - C3_bottom | ecosystem: Environmental > Aquatic > Freshwater > Lake > Sediment | place: USA: Wyoming | collected... | reverse complement strand
CGCGCCCGCCGGAGATGACCGTGCGCGGCGTCGGGATCGGCCTGGGGCACCGGGAGATCCCGGGGCGTCCCAACCTCCTGCGCGTCGTCGCGGGCGATCCGGTGCCCCGGCCCGCGGGCCGGGACCGTGTCCTCGAGATCGAGGCGAACATCGACGACATGAGCCCGCAGCGGTTCGAGCTCCTGATCGAGCGGGCGCTTTCCGCGGGTGCGCTCGACGTCGCGATCCTCCCGGCGACGATGAAGAAGAACCGGCCCGGGTGGGTGCTGCGCATGCTGTGCCCCGAGGAGCGGATGGAGATCGTCTCCTCGGCGGTCTTCTCCCTCTCCTCCGCGATCGGGTTGCGGTTCCACGCGTGCGACCGGCTGAAACTCGACCGCTCCGTGGAAACGGTGCGCACGCGGTTCGGCGCCGTCCGCGTGAAGGAGGCGGCGCTGCCGGACGGCTCGGTCCGCCCGGTGCCGGAGTACGACGACGTGAAGCGGATCGTGCGGTCGGGGGCGGCCACGTTCGACGAGGCGGCGCGGGAGGTGGCGAGGGCGTGGCAAAGGAAAAAGTGAAGGTCGAGTTCGCCTGCACGGCGTGCGGAACCGCCTCTCCCAAGTGGGTGGGGAAGTGCCCGGGGTGCGGGGAGTGGAACACGCTGGTCGAGGAGGTCGCCCCCTCGTCCTCCCCGCGGCGGCGCCCCGGCATGCCCGATTTCCCCGCCTCCCGCCCGGTGCGGCTCACCGAGGTCGCGGAGACGGCGGCCGCGCGGACATCGTGCGGGATCGCCGAGTTCGACCGCGTGATGGGGGGCGGCGTGGTCTCCGCCTCCGCCACGCTCCTGGGCGGTGATCCCGGGATCGGGAAGTCCACCATCCTCCTCCAGGCGGCGCGGGGCCTCGCCCGGCGCGGGAAACCGGTCCTGTACGTGTCGGGCGAGGAGTCGGAGGCCCAGGTGAAGCTGCGCGCCTCCCGGCTGGGGGTTTCCGACGACGGCATCTACCTGATGTCGGAGACCTCCGTCGAGCGGATCCTCTCCGCCGCGGGGGAGCTTGCCCCGGGGGCGCTGATCGTCGATTCGATCCAGACCGTGTTCTCCTCCGACCTGCCCGGCGCTCCCGGTTCCGTCGGACAGGTGCGGGAGTGCGCCGCGCGCCTCACCTTTTTCGGGAAGAAGGCGGGGATCTCGGTCTTCCTCGTCGGGCACGTGACGAAGGAGGGGGCGATCGCGGGGCCTCGCGTGCTCGAGCACATCGTCGACACGGTCCTCTATTTCGAGGGGGAGAAGGGGCACCCGTACCGGATCCTCAAGGCGGTGAAGAACCGGTTCGGCTCCACGAACGAGATCGGCGTCTTCGAGATGCGGGCCGAGGGCCTGGCCGAGGTCGCCGACCCTTCGGGGATGTTCCTGTCGGAACGGCGGGGCGACACGTCCGGGACGGTCGTCTTCCCCGCCGTCGAGGGGACGCGGCCGCTGCTGGTCGAAGTGCAGGCGCTCGTTTCGCAGTCGTTCCTCGCGATCCCCCGGCGCACCACGCTCGGCGTCGACTATAACCGCGTGATCCTTCTGTGCGCCATCCTCGAGAAGAAGGCGGGCGCCTCCCTCTACAACCAGGACGTCTTCGTCAACGTGGCGGGGGGGATCCGGGTCGACGAACCCGCGGGGGACCTCGCCCTGTGCTGTGCCGTCGCCGGATCCTTCCGGGACCGGGTGATCCCGCCGGGGACGGCGGTCTTCGGAGAGGTGGGCTTGGGCGGCGAGGTCCGCGCGGTGCCGATGGCCGAGATGCGCCTGAACGAGGCCGCCAAGATGGGGTTCTCCCGGGTCGTCCTTCCCGCGGCGAACGCCGAGCGCCTCGGCGCGAAGTTCACTCTCGAACTGCTCCCGGTGCGCCACGTGAAGGAAGCGCTCTCCCGCGTCGCGGGGAAGTGACGCATCGCACCGAACGTCTCGCCGAAGCCGCGTGCGAGGAACCCGGGGGTCCCGGTTACCGCTCCCTGTACCCTTTGCCGAGGAAATAGAGTTCGAACGACTCCTTGCGGGTCGCGTCGGGACGGATGCGGCGAAGTTCCCGGAAGAACGGTTTCAGTTCCCGGAAGACCGCGTCGGCTTCCGCGCCCCCGAAGATCTTGGCGAGGAAGATCCCCCCGTCGCGCAGCGTCTCCCGCGCGAGGCCGAAGACGACCCGTACGAGGTCCGCGGATCGCGCCTGGTCGGTGAAGGAACTGCCGGTGGTGTTGGGGGCGGCGTCGGAGACGACCGCGTCCGCCTTCCCTCCGAGGAATTCGAGGAGTTCGGCCGGCAAGGCCGGGTCGGCCAGGTCCCGTTGCCAGAACCGGAAATTTCCTCCCGGCAGAGTCTCCATCGGGAGGAGGTCGACGGCGGCGACCTTCCCCTTGCCGCCCACCATGCCCAGGAGAACCTGGCTCCAGCCCCCCGGCGCGGCTCCCGCGTCGATCACGCGATCCCCGGGGCGCACCGCCCTCTCCTTCGCGCCGATCTGCGTCAGCTTGTACGCCGCCCGGGAGCGGTACCCCGCCTTTTTCGCCTGCCGGTAGTACGCGTCTTTCCGTTCGTACATGCTCTCCATGGTATCCTTGGATTCCGCCGGAGGCCACCAGGAAGCCGGGGGATCCATGCCGGCACCGGCAAACGGCCGCACATGGCCGTCGAAATCCTGTACGATAGTGCCAATGCGCCCGGGAGGGGAAGAACCATCGACATCGATGCCGTGTTCCGCTATCTGAGGCGCGACCTGCGCGCGGTGGAGCGGGCGCTCGTGTCCCGCATGGAATCCCCCGTCCCCATCATTCCCGTCGTCGGGAAGCACATCACGCTCTCCGGCGGCAAGCGGATCCGGCCGGCGATCCTCCTGCTGGTCGCGGACGCATGCGGCTACCGGGGGCCCCGCCGGATCACGATGGCGGTGGTCACCGAGTACATGCACACCGCGACGCTGCTGCACGACGACGTGGTCGACACGGGGACCGTGCGCCGCGGCAAACCGTCGGCGAACGTCGTCTTCGGGAACTCCGTGAGCGTCCTCGTGGGGGATTTCCTCTTCGCCCGCGCCTCGCAGCTCATGACGGACGACGGCGACCTCGACGTCCTCGGGATCTACGCGCGCACCCTCGTCCACCTGTCGGAAGGGGAGGTGCTCCAGCTGATGAAGTCGCGGGACGCCGGGATCACCGAGAGGGAGTACCTGACCGTCGTCTTCTGCAAGACCGCGTCGCTGATCGCGGCGGCGGGGGAGACGGGGGCGGTGCTCGCCGGGGCCGACCGGGCGACGCGGAAGGCGATGTTCGGCTTCGGGAAGTCGATCGGGATCGCCTTCCAGCTGGTGGACGACATCCTCGATTTCACCGGCACGGAGGAGTCCCTCGGAAAACGCCCGTTGCAGGACCTGCGGGAAGGGAAGGTGACGCTTCCGCTGCTGCACGCCTTGCGGGAGGCGGGTCCGGCGGCCCGCGCCCGCGCCCGGCGCATCCTCGAACGGAAGGATCCGGGGGAACGCGACACGGTCTTCCTCGCGGGATTGGTCGCCCGCCACGACGGGATCGGGTACACCGCCGCCCGGGCGAGGGAGTACGTCCGGCGCGGAAAGCGATTCCTTTCCCGGCTCCCCGACACCCCCGCCCGCTCCGCCCTGCTCGCCCTGGCGGACTACGTGGCGGCCCGGACGAACTGACCCGGGATCGGTCGCTCCTCTTCCGGCCGGCATCTCATCGAACGGTCGCAGGGGATTCCCGCGGCGGCTCCACCGCGTCGCGAAAAACGTCGCCTGAATAGATTGTACTTGACATATCAATTAGGCATCATTATACATATTTTAACATAAATGTATCCGCGGCCGGCGCATGCTCGACGCCGGGCGGGATGGGACGGATCCACGATCGCCAAGGGGGGTGCGATGAGAAAGAAGCGGACGGAAGCGGGGTTCACGCTGATCGAGGTGGTCGTCGTCGTGGCGGTCATCGCCATCCTGGCGGCGGTGCTCACTCCGTACATCACGAAGTACATCGACGACTCGAAGATCGCGAAGGCGCGCAACGAGACCCAGGTGATCGGCGGGGCGCTCACCAACTTCTACAAGGACGTGGGCCAGTGGCCGAACCGCAACCCGGCCACCGGGGCGGTGGTGACCGTCCTGTACACCGGCACGGCGATTCCCACCTCCTACCCGAACTTCGTCAACGCGGGATCCGGGACGGGATGGAACGGCGCCGCGGGGAATCTCGACAACAACCTGCTGGTCAACGGCAACACGGGAACGCTGTACCCGACGACCACCGACCTGCGCTGGAAGGGGCCGTACGCCTCCTCCGCCCTGCCCCTCGATCCGTGGGGCCGCCCCTACCTCGTCAACGTCGCGGCCACGGGTCCCATCTGGGTCATCTCGGCGGGGCCGGACCAGCGGATCAACACGAACGCGACCGACAACACCGTTCCCTCCACCTCCGACGACATCGGGTTCCGTGTCCGATAATCTCCGCAGATGCGCCGCGAAGAAAGCCGAAGCCCCCTTCGGCTTTTTTTTTAACCCCGGCGGAGCGTTGACCGGATGCCTCCCGCGGTGACGGACGCACGGGAACCGGCCTCCCCTCCCCGCAGGAAACTGCTGGGGGAGCGGCTGATCGACGCGGGGCTCATCACCCCCGACCAGCTCGACCTCTCCCTGCGCGAGCAGAAGCGCACGGGGGAACGGATCGGGGAGATCATGATCAACCTCGGCTTCGTCACCCAGGAGCAGATCTCCGCGGTCCTCGCCTCCCAGGCCGGGGTCAATTTCGTCCAGCTCGACAACTTCCTGATCGAGCCCGCCGCGCTCAAATGCGTGCCGGAAAGCGTCGCCCGCCGCCACAAGCTGATCCCGATCCTCCTCGAGCCGCCCAGGCTCACGGTCGCGATGGCCAACGTCTTCGACGTTCTCGCGACCGACGAGGTCCAGCGGATCACCGGGTACGTGATCGACGTCGTCTCCGCGACGGAGAGCAGCGTCCTGTCCGCGATCGACCAGTACTACACCGGCGGCGTCTCCATCGAGGAGATCGTGCAGAAGTCGATCCGCCAGGTGGAGGCCGGCCGGCTCTCCGAGGCGGACATGGCCGCCGGGGCGCCCATCATCCGCCTGGTCGACCAGATCTTCCTGTCGGCCGTACAGGACGGGGCGACGGACATCCACATGGAACCGGAGGAGCGGATCTTCCGGATCCGGTTCCGCGTCGACGGGAAGCTGCGGATGGGCCCCTCCCTTCCCAAGACGCTCCAGCCCGCGGTCACCGCCCGGGTGAAGATCCTCTCCTCGATGAACATCGCGGAAACGCGGCAGCCCCAGGACGGCAAGATCAACTTCTACGTCGGGAAGCGGAAGATCGACCTGCGCGTCTCGACGCTTCCCACGGTGCACGGGGAAAACCTCGTCCTGCGGGTGCTCGACAAGTCGAAACTGGTGCTCGGCCTCGAGTCCCTCGGCTTCGACGAGGAGACCCTCGCGAAGTTCCGTGCGGCGGTGGAAAGCCGCAACGGGATCATCACCGTCTGCGGTCCGACCGGTTCCGGCAAGACGACCACGCTGTACTCCGCCCTCGCCTACATCAACAGCCTGGACCGCAACATCATCACGCTGGAGGACCCGGTCGAATACGAGCTGCCGATCATCCGCCAGTGCCAGATCAACGTGAAGGCGGGGCTCACCTTCGCCTCCGGGCTGCGGTCGATCCTGCGGCACGACCCGGACGTCATCCTCGTGGGCGAGATGCGCGACGCCGAGACGGTGGAACTGGCCGTCCGCTCCTCCCTGACGGGGCACCTCGTGTTCTCGACGCTCCACACGAACGACGCGGCGGGCGCGATCCCGCGGATGATCAACATGGGGCAGGAACCGTTCCTCGTGGCGTCGTCGCTGCGGGCGATCGTCGGGCAGGCGCTGATCCGGGTCAACTGCCCCGCGTGCCGGGAGGCGTACACCCCGGCGCCCGAGATCATCGAGCGGGCGGGGCTGCCCCCGGAGTCCGTCCACGGGACGTTCCTGCGGGGGGCGGGGTGCGAGCAGTGCGGCCGGACCGGGTTCCGGGGTCGCGTCGGGGTGTACGAGCTGATGGAGGTGACGCCGGAGATCGGCCGCCTGGTGATGCAACGGGCGAACAGCCGGGAGTTGCTCGAGGCCGCGGTCGCGCAGGGGATGCGGACGATGCGGCAGGACGGGGTCGCCAAGGCGTTGCGCGGGATCACCACCCTCGAAGAAGCGGTGCGGATGACCTGAGGATGGCGCGGTACGAATACAACGCGGTCGACGACTACGGCCGGAAGGCGCGGGGGACGATCTCGTCGCCCGACGAGAAGTCGTTGCGCGACCAGCTGGCGGCGATGGGGCTGCACCTCGTCTCGAACCGGCGCCTGTCGGAATCGGGCCGCGGCACCGCCTTCCGGAAGAAGGTCCGGCGGGCGGAGCTGATCGAGTTCACCTACCACCTGAAGACGCTGCTTGGCGCCGGAGTCCCGCTGATCGGCGCCCTCTCGGACGTCGCCGAGCAATCGACCCACGCGGAGTTCCGCGAGGTGCTCCGGGACGTCCGCCGCAACGTGCAGTCGGGGGCCACCCTGTCCGGCGCGTTCGCCCTGCACCCCGACGTCTTTCCGGAGATCTTCGTCTCCATCGTCCGTTCCGGCGAGGTGACGGGGAACATGGACGGTGTGCTCTCCGACCTCCACAAGTTCCTCACGTGGCAGGAGGAGCTCGCCAAGACGATCCGGCAGGCGACCTGGTACCCGATGACGGTCGTCGGCATGGTCGCGGGGCTGATCGTGCTGCTCTTCACCTTCGTCTTCCCGCGGTTCCTGTCCATCTTCAAGGGGGCGGCGGTCGAACTGCCGCTTCCGACGCGGGTCGTGATCGCGATCAGCGGGTTTTTCCGGGACAACGGCCTGTACCTGCTCGCCGCCCTGGCGCTGGCCGCCGTCCTGCTGCGGCTGTACCGGCGGACCGAGTCGGGCCGACTGCGGGTGGACGGCTGGAAACTGAAGATCCCCCTGGTCGGCCAGGTGATCCGGGCGATCGAGATGAGCCGGTTCAGCCACTTCACGGCGTCCCTGTTCCGCTCGGGGGTCGAGATGACGCAGACCCTCGCCGTCGTGGAAAAGGTGATGGAAAACCGGGTGCTCGCATCGGTGGTCCGGCAGGCGCGGGAGGAGTTGATCGCGGGGGGCGGTCTCTCGGTCGCGTTGCGCAAGTCGGGGGAATTTCCGCCGATGGTGCTGCGGATGGTGTCGGCGGGAGAGTCGTCCGGGAACCTCGACGACACCCTCGAGAACGTCTCCGCGTATTACGACCGGGAGGTGCCGCTGATCGTGAAGAAGACGTTCGCCATCCTCGAACCCGCGATGACGATCCTCCTCGCGGTCGTCGTTCTCGGCGCGGCGCTGTCGTTCTTCCTTGCGCTCTACAAGATGGTCGGTTCGCTCGGGGGGGCGAAGTGACCGCGCCGGCGGGGGCGCGCAGCGGGTTCACGCTGATCGAGGTGATCGTCGTGATCGCGGTCCTGTCGATCCTCGCCGCCATGGCGGTTCCGTACGCGGCGAAGATCGTCGACCAGTCCCGGGAGGAGGCGACGAAGAAGGAGATGGAGGAGATCCACCGGGCGATTTTGGGCGATCCCCGAGGTCCCACGGCGGGATACCTCGGCGACATGGGCGCGTTGCCTGCGAACCTTTCCCTGCTGAACACGCAGGGGACGCAGGCGGGCCCGACGACGGGGCCCCTCGGGGTGAAGTACGGCTGGTACGGCCCCTACGTGAACACCGGGTTCGACGCCGCCGGATACCTGACGGACGGGTGGGGGGTCAACTACTCCTGGAACAGCCCGGGGACGGGGCAGATCCGGAGCGCGGGGCCGGACCGCGCGATCGGGACGGCGGACGACCTGGTTTTCCCCCCCGCCGCCGTCGCCACCGGCGGACGCCTCCTCGTCAACCTGTACGTGTGGCGGACGGACAACACCGCCGGCCAGTATGTGCTGAACCCGCAGCCCGGCTCGTTTCCCGGCATGACGGTGAACGTCCTGATGTACTACTCGGCGAACGGCGTCCGCTCGCCTGCGCCCCTGTCCGCGGGGATCCCCCCGGGGCCGTCGGGGCCGCCGTACACCCTCGGGCCGACGCACGCGGGGTTCCACGAGGTGACGGCGACGTGCACCCTGCCGCCCAACCCGCAGGTCTCGGGACAGGCGGTGGTGTACCTCCCCGGGAACAACCAGCAGACCCAGGTGAACCTGTACCTGCGATGAGGGGATAGGAGGAAAACGCGGCGGATGGGGAGGATGCTGGCGATCGAGATCTCGCCCCGGGTGATCCGGGCGGTGGAGTACACGCCGGGGGACAAACCGGTGCGGATCCATCTCGCGGCGGCCACGGAACGGCCCGGCGGGGAACCGGCGGCCGTGGGGCAGTTCCTCCGCGGTTTCCTCGAACGGAACGGGTTCACGGCGAAGAGCGCCGTCGTGGGCTACCTCGGGCCGGTGATCGAGCACCGGATCTTCGCCATCCCGCCGGTCACCGGGCGGACGCGCGAGGAGCTGCTGCGGGGGAGGATCGCGCAGGAGACGTCCACCTCCGTCGCCGAGTTGCGCGTGACGGGCGAGACGATCGGCAAGGTGACGGAGCAGGGGTACGAGCGCCAGGAGGTGATGGCCCTGTACACCCCGGAGTTCGAGATCCGCAGGCTGGTGTTCCTCCTCGTCGAAGCGGGCCTTTCGCCGGTCCGGGTCGTCTCGGTCCCCCTGTCCCTCGCCGGGCTGCACCCCGCCGACGCCGCGGACGACCTGTGCGGGTTCCTCCACGTGGAGCCGACGCGGTGCGTCATCGCCGTGTCGGGGGCCGGGAAGCTGCGGTTCGCGCGGGAGTTCCACCTCGAGTCGCCCGGCGTCGCCGCTCCCGCCCCCGCCGGGGAATCGCCCGACTACGGGAACATCGACCTCGGCGGAAGCGCGGACGCGTCCCGCCCCGCGCCCCCATCGAGGGAGGAGAGCTACGCGGAGCGCCTGGTGACGGAACTCACGCGGTCCCTGCTCTATTTCCGCCAGATCTCCCGCGGCGGCAGCGTCACCCGACTGTACTGGAGCGGAGACCCTCCCGCCGAAACGGCGAAGTCCCTCCTCTCCGCCCGCCTCAAGCTGGAGATCGGGCCGCACCCCGCGGAGGTTGCGGCCGCTTTCGAAGGGGGCGGGGCGTTCGACGCGGCGCGTTTCGGGGTTCCCGTGGGACTGGCGTCCCAGGAGTGGGGTCCCGATCGTGCGAACCTCCTCCCCGCCGAGTACCTGCAACGCAAAGAGCGGCGGGGAAGCTATATCGCCGTCGCCGTCATCCTCGCGGCGTTTCTCGTCGCGGACGGGGGATTGTACATGGGACTGCGCGGCGCGGAGAAACGGTACCGCGAGGCCCTCGGGAGCGCGGCGGCGATCACCCGGGCCGCCGCCTCGTCGCAGGAGGAAGTCTCCCGCTGGATGGCCACGCGGAGCGCGCTGGAAGAGGTGAGCCGGTGGGAACGGGCGCTGGAGAATCCCTTCACCCGGTGGAAGGCCCTCTTCGCCGCGCTGGGTGCCCCGGTTCCCCCGGAGATGCGGTTCCTCTCCGCATCGATCACTCCCTCGGCTCCGCCGGGCGGATCGGGGACCGCGGGACGTGTCGAGGTGCGCGGAATCGTCTCGGGGAAGACCGCCGCCGAGGCGCAGAAACGGTTGAACGCGTATCTCGCCGCGGTCCGCGCCCAGCCGGTGGTCGGAGATCCGGAGTACACCGTCCTCGAGGTGCGGCCGCGCGGCGGAGACGGTGCCGGCGGCGCCGAGCAGGAGTTCCTGCTCGGATTCCCGGTGCGGGAGAGGTGACGGCGCCGATGACACGGTTCCTGAAGGAGGGGATCCTCCCGCTCGCGCTCGGCCTCGCGGCGCTCGGCGCCGTGTCCTGGTTCGCGCTGTTTTCCCCGGAGCTGCGCGCGATCCGTTCCCTCCGGGCGGAGATCGCCGCGAAGGACGCGGAGGTGGCGGAGGCGTTGCAGCTGCGGGCCGCGGTGGCGGAGTCGGCCGGGCGCGAGGGAGGGCGGTGGGAGGAGCGCCTCCGGACATGGGAGCGCCGGGTTCCGTCCCGCCCGGACACCGGCCGGCTTCTCGAGGAGATCGGCGATCTCGCGGTCCGGCATCGCCTCGATTCGTTCGGGTTGACGGTGGTGCCGGCGGCGCAGCCCGGACCGGAGGGGGCCGCCGCGCCGGCGGACGGCGGGAGGAACGCACCCGTGGAGACCCGTTTCCGCATGACGTTCCGCTCCACCTATCGCGATCTCG
>Ga0334722_10007796_pt1 | contig 10322 bp, 6 predicted proteins | sample C3_bottom_MG_FD_207210 | JGI IMG/M metagenome (GOLD analysis project Ga0334722, IMG submission 207210) | Sediment microbial communities from Yellowstone Lake, YNP, Wyoming, USA - C3_bottom | ecosystem: Environmental > Aquatic > Freshwater > Lake > Sediment | place: USA: Wyoming | collected... | reverse complement strand
AGTCTGTTGTAAAGCTGTTGTCTGGCTTGGTTAAGCGGATTTTTTCCGGTATAAACAAGATATTGCCTGGAAGTTAAATTCAGGCGTCATCATCGGCTAACGCAGGAGATTGATATGACACAACGTACTCTTTCCTTACCTATTAACGGAATGCACTGTGCAGGCTGTGAGGCGAGTATCGAAACTGCTGTGCAGGAACTGCCGGGGATCGAGACAGTTAAAGCCGATCACATCGCAAAAAAAGTGCAGGTACGTTTCGATGAGTCCCTTACTTCACCATCAGCAATCCTGGCCTGTATCGAAAGCAAAGGCTACAGCTATGGCATCCAGGCCGACAAAATTTCATGGGGCCCTCGCTTAAAACAGATCGCCGTATTTTTGGTGCTGCTTGCTTTGGTGGGCGGAGTCGCCTTCTGGGGCAAAAGTCTGATGCCTGGATTGATGAAGCAATTCGATGCCCGTCTTGGTTATGGCGTAATCTTCACCGTGGGGTTTCTTACCGGCTTTCATTGTATCGGGATGTGCGGTGGTTTTGTGATGAATTACACCCAAGGTGTACAAGGACGTGGACGGAAAGCGGTATTTTTTGCCCATTTTTCCTACGCGCTGGGCAAAAACCTCTCCTATGCCCTGCTCGGCGCGGCATTCGGCGCTTTGGGCGCCGTTCTCACCATCACGCCCCACATGCGTGGCGTTGCCGCAGTCGTGGCAGGCCTCTTTTTAGTGCTATTTGGCTTGAACATGCTCAAGCTATTTCCCAAATTTCGGCTTCCGTCCCTGCGCTCCAAATCAGGAACCGTCACGCAACGCATCTACCGAGATATAAAACCCAGGCGCAATCCCTTCAGCGTCGGCTTTTTGAGCGGCTTTTTATTGGGATGCGGCCCGCTACAAGCCATGTATATCATGGCGCTCGGCACTGCCGATCCATTGGAAGGCGCTTTATTGCTGCTGTGTTTTGGCACGGGCACGCTGATTCCTTTGTTGACCTTCGGTGTGTTAGCCAGCGCCTTGAGCGGCAAGACCCAAAATCAATTACTGGCCGTGTCTGGCATCCTGGTTATTCTGATGGGCTTAGCGATGACAGATCGTGGACTTAAACTAACCCAGTCCGGTTATAACTTCGCGACAGTTTTAGAACGATTTTCGGCACCGCGACCTTAACTTTGTCATTAGGCTGTCGCAACGTATATGCTTTTTTTAGACTAAAGATTTATTTACACATATAGCAAGAGTGGACAACCTAAGAAAAAATATGAAAAATAAACACATCACACTAACGATATTGCTCACGTTCATGACTACTGGCGCATTGGCAGGCAATAGCCTTTTGAAAGAAACAGACATTGAAGCAGTGGCACTTAAAGTGACTAAGGAAACCCTGGAAGCGGGCTATAAACTGTTGAGCGTCGCAGAGCTTAAACAGATGCTCGATGCCAAAGAAGACTTCGTGCTTATCGATGCGCACCCTACCGAGGAATATAATCTGGCCTATATTGATGGCGCAAGGCATTTCGGTTTTCAATCCAATCATTCGGGACATTGGGAAAAAGACGTGGCGATGCCAAATAATCCCACGCAAGAAGATTATCGCGTGATACTGGGTGCCGATAAAAACAAGAAAATCGTGATTTATTGCGGTTTTACCAAATGTGGTCGCTCACATAATGCCGCATTTTGGGCAAAAAAACTCGGATATACCAATTTATACCGCGTGCCAGGAGGGATTTCCGCATGGATAGATGCGGGCTATCCTTACCAAAGCGGTCTTAATAAATAGATTTTCTGGTACGGGGGAGCTGTTAAATTAAAGAGTTCTGAATTTTTGACAATTTTGTCTCAATTTCGAGGGTGCCCTGTTGTATCTTCGTGAAGTTTCTCAACCAACTGCAGAATACCTCAATGAGGAATTTGGTCAATGTCGAAGCCGTCACTGCCTGGCAATGACTCACAGGGCAGATTCAGCAGGTTAGAAAATCATTTCAACATCAACATGATCGACCTCGGAGATTCAATTTTATGAATGCACTTAAAAAACGTATCCTCATTGTCGGCGGCGTGGCCGGCGGGGCCACCTGTGCGGCGCGTGCGCGCAGACTCTGCGAAGCATGCGAAATTGTCGTGTTCGAGCGCGGTCTGCACGTATCCTTTGCCAATTGCGGTTTACCGTATTTCGTGGGAGACGTGATTACATCGGAAGCAAAATTGCTGGTCGCGACTCCAGATAGTTTTAAACAGCGTTTCAACATCGAAGTGCATACCGAAACAGAGGTCACCGGTATTGATCGGGAGGCACGACTGATCGAAGTGCGTGACCTCAGAACCGGAATCACACGACAAGAACCTTACGATGCACTGGTTTTGGCCACCGGCGCACAGCCGATTCGGCCGCCCCTGCCGGGAATCGACTTGCCGGGTGTCTATGTGCTGCGCACCATTCCTGACAGCCAGAAGATTAAGGACGCAGCCGCCCAAGCCAAGCATGCCCTGATTCTGGGAGGCGGTTTCATCGGGCTGGAAATGGCTGAGAATCTGGTCGGACTTGGACTCGAAGTCACCCTGCTGGAATTAGCCGAACAGTTATTACCACCGCTAGATCCGGAAATGGCAGGGTACGCTGCCGAACGGCTGCAAGCGAACGGCGTCAAGGTACGCTTGGAGGAAGCTGCCATGTCCTTCGAGGCGACCCCGGACAATAGTCTGCGTGTGCGCACCTCGAAAGCCGCTACACTCGACACTGATCTGGTCATCATAGGCATTGGCGTGCGGCCGGATGCCGCGCTGGCGCGAGCCGCCGGCCTGGAATTGGGCGCCCTGGGCGGTATTCGCGTGGATGAGTTCATGCGTACCAGTGACCCTGCGATCTGGGCGGTGGGAGATGTGGTCGAAGTAAAAAATCGTATTACCCGGGAATGGCAACTCGTACCGCTGGCAGGACCTGCCAACCGGCAAGGTCGGGTGGCGGGAACCGCCATCATTCACCACTTTACCTGCAGCGATCAGGCGACACCGCTCTTAGCTTTTGAGGGCGTGCTTGGTACGGCGGTTTGCGAAGTCTTCGGTTTAACCATTGCCTGCACCGGCACCAATGAAAAACAACTCCGGCACGCCGGTATGGCTTACGAAAAAGTTTATCTTCATCCCGGTCACCATGCGGGCTATTTTCCGGGCGCCAAGCCTATTCACATCAAACTGCTGTTTTCGAAAACGGACGGCAGGATTCTGGGGGCGCAAGCCGTGGGCGAAGCCGGGGTGGCGGGCCGAATCGATGTTATCGCCACGGCCATGATGAGCGGGGATACCGTTTTCGAGTTGGAGGATCTGGAGCTTTGCTACGCACCCCAGTTCGGCGCCGCCAAGGACCCGGTCAATCTCGCCGGCATGGTGGCCGGCAACCACCTGCGAGGCGATCTGCCTCTGGCGGATTGGAGTGAACTGGAGAAAACCACGGCCTTGCTGGTGGACGTGCGTAGCGAAACGGAGTTCGCCGACGGTCATATTCCGAAGGCGCAAAACTTTCCTCTGGAAACTTTACGCGATCGATTCCATGAATTACCTCAGAATCGGGAAATCTGGCTGATCTGTGGCGTAGGACAACGCGCTTATTACGCCTTTCGGCTATTGCTGCAAACCGGCCTACCGGTGAAAGTGCTTTCCGGCGGCATGCAAACTTACAAAGCCTGGATGCAGGCCGGTGAATGCCGAACCTGGTGAAGATGCATGATTAAAGCCGCATTGCGTAAACAGACGCCCCAGATCAAAATTGGCAACACCAAAGTATCGAGGCTTGGTTTACCCCGATATAACTGGCACGACCTCTATCACCTGACGCTTACCCTGTCTTGGCCAGTATTTTTTGCGGTCATCATCGCGGTTTATCTGGGGGCAAATACACTGTTCGCCTTAGCCTATCTCGTGGACGACAACGGCATACGCAATGCACGCCCCGGATCTTTTAGCGACGCATTTTTCTTCAGCGTTGAGACGATGGCGACTGTCGGTTACGGCATCATGAGTCCGAATTCACTATACAGCCATATCGTGTCGATGACAGAGGTTCTGACAGGCATGCTTGGCTTTGCCATGTCCACCGGGTTGATGTTTGCACGCTTCTCGCGACCGAGGCCGTGTTTGTTGTTCAGCGAGGTGGCCGTCATTTACCCTTTTAACGGCGTGCCCACGTTCATGATTCGTGTGGCAAACAAGCGCCATGACCTCATCATAGACCCTGCTGTTCGTATGAGTTTCTTATTGCTTAACGAAGTCTCGAAGGCGGGTGATAACTTCCTTCGCTTTCACGACCTGAAATTAATCAGGGATCGCGCACCAGTCCTGGCACTTAGCTGGACCGTCATGCATGTTATCGACGAATCCAGTCCGTTTTATGGACATACGGCTGAAACGCTTAATGACTGCACCATTATTGTATCGTTCAGCGGACTGAATGAAACGATGTTGCAGACAATCCAGGCCCATAAAGCTTACAGTGCAGCCGATATCCGCTGGGAGGAAAAATTCGTTGATATTTTATCAATCACACCTGACGGCGAGCGTTCGATTGATTACAGCCGGTATCATGATGTTGAGAGCGTTATAAAAACCGGGGGAGAGCAAACTAAAGTATCCGCTGCAAACCGTCCTAATTTGGCGCCTCCCCTATCACTGCCAAGCATGCTGGGGCTTTTCCTCAAGATTGGCACCATCGGCTTCGGTGGCGGCATGGCCGTTATCGCCATCATGGAGCAGGAATTTGTTCAGAAGCGACGGCAGCTTCCGGCGGAAGAATTTCTTCATGCGGTGGGTATGGCTGAAATTCTCGGGTCTTTTGCTCCCAATGCGGCATTTTTTCTTGGTTACCGCCGCTATGGCTTATTCGGCGCCTTGGCTTCGGTGGCGGTGTTCCTGCTGCCTTCCATAATGATCGTGATTTTCCTTTCATTTTTATACTCACGCTATCATGCCATCCCTGCTTTACAGGGAGTAATGGTGGGCCTGGGGCCCGTGGTGATAGCGCTCATACTCGCTGCGGCGTGGTCGATGGGCCGCAAAGCTTTGACCGGCTGGCCCGCCGTGGTGTTTGCGGTGGCGGGCGCGTTGGCGGGAGCCTACAAGGTGAACGCTATCTGGGTGCTCCTGACGGCAGGCATTATCGGGCTTCTGGTTGGGCGAAAACGCCTGGTGAAGGGATCGGATCAGAAGCGCCCGAATGCCAATACTGAAGCCCCACCGCCACTGAAAACAGGCGGCATGGCTTTACTGGCTCTTCCCGCAGCCGGCGCAAGTGTTGCTCAGGCTTCGTTGGCCACGGTGGGCCTGATTTTCCTCAAGATAGGCCTGGTCTTTTTCGGTGGCGGATTTGTTCTCATACCGGTTCTGCACCAGCAACTCGTGGAGCATCTCCATTGGCTGACACCGCAGGAATTTCTGGACGGTGTAGCTATCAGCAACCTTACGCCGGGGCCCATCTCCGTTCTCGCGACCTTTACCGGTTATCATCTGCTGGGAGTTTCCGGCGCCGTGCTGGCTACCGTGGCTCTTTTGACCCCCTCCATGATCCTTATGACGGTTATCTGTATTGCCTACGAACGCCTCAAAAATTCGTCACAGGCACAGGACTTCCTGGCCGCTGTGGCTCCAACAGTCGTGGGCCTGGTGGCCTCCGCCGCCTTGCTGCTCTGGCATTCCGCCATCCCTTCGTGGCGGGCGCTACTCCTGCTGACCGTGGCGCTGGTTTTGCTCGTCCGCTTCAAGTGGCATCCGGCCTTCGTGCTGGCAGTCGGCGCCGCCTTGGCTGCGCTGGGAGCGATTCCATGAACCGGGTAAGGGCTCTCAGTATCGGTTCAGGGATTCAATCCCGACAGACTGGGGCACAAGTCGAATCCAGGCATAAACCTGAAAGCGCCCGGTTTTGTGCTAATTGGTTTTCGGAAGTAACCTATAATAGAATTCTAATTCTTCGCCATCGCAGCTGAGAACAATCGGCATAATTTTTAATTTTTTGGGAAAACTCTTGCCTGATAACAAACGTTCAACAAGATCATGGTTTAAAGGACTTTATTGGCTGTTCGCGCTGAGCCTTTGCGCCTGCACTGTGGGTCCCGACTATCGGGGACCGCCATCTACCGCTACGCCCCGATGGACTGAACTTGCGAAGGTGCCGAAACAGGGTGAATCGCCCAGCTTGCCCGTGGCGGAAATAGCGGTTCCGGTACGTTGGTGGACGCTATTGCGGGATCCGCTACTGGACAGTTTGGTTACCCGCGCGATTGGCGCCAATCTTGATTTACGCCAAGCCGAAGTCAGAGTCCGCGAGGCTCGGGCTCAACGCGGCGTGGTGGCTTCCGAATGGCTGCCTTCCATTAATGCATCGAGTTCCTACTCCCGCGCCCGCATCAGTCAGAACTCCGCTGTCGGTCTTCTGGCCGGCGCCTTGAACGGGGGAAGTACCGGAGCACTGACCAGCACTAAGCGGATGACGCTTCTGGGTACCGACATCAATTTGTTTCAGGCAGGCTTTGATGCGCTGTGGGAACTCGACCTCTTCGGCGGCGTTCGCCGGCAAGTCGAAGCGGCAAAGGCCGAAATTGGGGCAGCGGAGGAAGACAGTCGCGGGGTAGAAGTCAGTCTCGTCGCCGAAGTGGCACGCAATTATCTCGAACTGCGACAATACCAACGTCGGCTAGCAATCGCCCGGGATACCCTGAGAAGCGAAGAAGAGAGTCTGGCTATTGCGAAAGCCCGTTATCGCGAAGGCGTGAGTTCTGAGTTGGATGCGGCCAGGGCGGAAGCGCAAGTGGATAACACCCGCGCCCAGCTTCCTAAACTGACGACTCAAACCTTACAAGCCCAGCATCGGCTGGAAGTTCTGCTGGCCAAGCAGCCCGGCTCGTTGCAGAAAGAACTCGATGTGGCACAACAGACAGCCTTCGTACCGCCGCAAGTGCCCATCGGATTACCATCGGAATTACTGCGCCGCCGTCCCGATATTCGCCACGCCGAACGCCAGGTGGCCGATACTACCGCCCGAATTGGCGCGGCCACGGCCGATTTGTTTCCGAAAGTGTCGCTGACCGGTATGTTCGGCCTGGAAAGCATCAGTCTGTCCAATTTCGGCAGCCTGGCCAGCCGGTTCTACTCGTTGGGTCCACAAATCCGATGGCCGATCTTTGAGGGAGGCCGCCTACTCGCTAATATCCGGGTGCAGGAAGCACGGCAGGAAGAATCTCTGATCGCTTATGACAAAGCCGTGCTGACGGCCTTCGAGGAAGTGGCTAATGCACTCACTGCCTATAACAACGAGCAGGCGCGGCGTAAGGAAATTGCGAAAGCGGTGACGGCCAACCTGCGAGCGCTTGAGATCGCCCAGGCGCAATATCGCGTGGGCGCTTCCGAATACCTGGAGGTATTGGACGCGCAACGCACCCTTTACGCGGATCAGGATGGCTTGGCGCAAACCGAGACGAGTGTTTCCGAAAACCTGGTGGCTTTATACAAAGCGCTCGGTGGAGGCTGGGAGCAAACGGAAACCGGCGAAGCAACACAGTCTGGTGATGAACGGTAGCGCCTTCGAAGCGGTTTGTGCAACCCGAACTCAATGACTATTGCTACTAACAAATGTTCAAGGGGACTCTTTTGAAAAAAAAGATTTTAATCATAGTCATTATTGGTGCTTTGACAGCCGGTCTCGCACTCGCCTATTGGCGTTGGTCGCATAACAATGATCAGCAAAGACAATGGGAGCTGTACGGCAATATGGATATTCGGGAGGTTGATTTGGGCTTTGGCGTCGACGGCCCAATCGCCCAAGTTCTGGTGGAGGAAGGCGACAGCGTGGAAGCGGGACAGACACTGGCGATTTTGGAGCAGGAGCCGTTCCTGGATGCCGTGCAGGCCGTCGAGGCGACGCTAAAGTTTGCCGAGGCGCGAATGACCGAAGGCATTCATGGGCCGCGGCCGCAGGAAATCGAGCGGGCACGCGCCGCCGTACAAGGTGCGGAGGCAACGTTGGCGAACGCCACCCTGATCCATAGTAGGCGCCAACGCCTGGTCGACGAACGGGCCGCTTCGGAGGAGGTAGCCAGCACGACGCAGGCCGACCGTATTGTGGCCGAAGCGAACTTGAAGAAGGCGCGTGAGGATCTCGCCTTGCTCCTGGAAGGCACACGCCATGAACAAAAGCAACAGCAGCATGCGGAATTTGAAGCACAGCGCGCCAATCTGGCGCTGCTGCGCTACCGCCTGAGCCGCGCCACGCTGAAGGCGCCCAATGCCGGCATCATTCGCACCCGTATCCAGGAACCGGGTGCCGTGGTCACGGCCAACAGCCCCGTGTTCACGCTGGCACTCACCGATCCCCTGTGGTGCCGGGTCTATGTAGACGAATCCGACCTGGGCAAGGTACGCATGGGGATGCCGGCCCGCATCACCACCGACAGCTATCCCGGAAAATCCTATCGCGGTTGGGTCGGTTATATTTCTCCCGTCGCCGAGTTTACCCCCAAAGCCGTCGAAACGCCGGAACTGCGCACCAATCTGGTTTACCAGACGCGTGTCTATACCTGCGACCCCGATCAGGAATTACGTCTCGGCATGCCCGCCACTGTCACCCTTTCCCTGCACGAGGAAGTTCGCACTGCACCCGCTTCACTGTCGGATTACTGTAAAACTCCATGACCGGGATGCTGGATTCAGCCGCGAACAATCCTATAGTTGCCGTGGACGTGGCTGGCCTCGGCAAACACTTTATCGTGGGCCAGCGACAGATCGCGGCACTTGAAGGTATCACACTGAATATCCGGGCCGGTGTCGTCAGCGCCTTGATCGGTCCGGACGGCGCGGGTAAAACGACCTTGCTGCGTCTGATCGCAGGTCTCTTGGCCCCGGATCACGGCACAATCTCGGTATTCGGCCTGGACCCGGTGACGCAGCCGGATGCCGTGCATGCCATCACCGGTTATATGCCGCAGCGTTTCGGCCTCTACGAAGATCTGACGGTGCAGGAAAATCTTGATTTATACGCCGATCTGCACGGCGTTCCTTCCCGTCTCAGGTCGGTGCGGTTCCTTGAGCTTCTGGAGATGACCAAGCTGTCCGCATTTCAGGACAGACTCGCAGGAAAACTGTCCGGCGGCATGAAACAAAAGCTTGGGCTTGCCTGTACATTGGTGGCTCAACCACGGTTGTTACTGCTGGATGAACCGACGGTAGGCGTCGATCCGGTATCGAGGCGCGAACTGTGGCTTATCATTGAACGTATGGTAGCGAGCGGCACCACCGTGCTAATGAGCACGGCCTACCTGGATGAGGCCGAACGCTGCCACGAGATTTTCATGCTCCATGCCGGACAATTGATACGGCAAGGCGCTCCCGACGCTGAACTCTCCCTTTTGGTGGGACGCTGTTTTGAAATTCATGGTGCAGAAAGCTTTACCCGCCGACTGCAAAGCCGACTGGCGGAACGTCCAAACATTGTCGATGCCGTTATTCAAGGGGATGCGGTGCGCGTGGTAACCGCCCAGCCCCAAACCCCAAAGCTCGATGATCTCGCTGCCGAGTTTCCGTCACTGAGCGTTACTCCAGTGCCGCCCCGTTTCGAAGACGGTTTCATCGCGCTACTTAAGCCCTTGGTAGAGCAGGTCAATTTGGGAAGCGCGCTATCGCCTTCCACCGAAGCTGTTGACAGAGAAGACACCGTGATTGAGGTACGCGAGGTTGAGCGCTGGTTTGGTGATTTTCAGGCAGTCAAGCGCATCAGTTTCGACGTGAAGCGAGGCGAGGTCTTCGGGCTCCTGGGGGCCAATGGCGCCGGCAAGACCACCACTTTCCGGATGTTGTGCGGACTGTTGCCGCCGAGCCGTGGCCAACTCCGGGTTACGGGTGTTGATCTCCGCAGCGCGGCAGCCAAAGCCAGGAGGCGGATTGGTTATATGTCACAGAAGTTCTCCCTCTATGGCGCTCTGAGCGTCCGCCAAAATCTGGAATTCTTCGCAAGCGCCTACCGGTTGGAAAGAGCGCGGCGCCGTGTCCGTCTGGACTGGGCCTTGGAGGAATTTCAGCTGACCCCCTACGCCGAAAATTCCAGTGGGGATTTGCCCTTGGGCCACAAACAGCGCCTGGCGCTGGCCTGTGCCCTGCTGCATGAACCGGAGATTCTGTTCCTCGACGAACCGACTTCGGGCGTTGATCCCTTGATGCGGCGCGCCTTTTGGACTGCGATTAATGCCCTGGCGGAACAGGGTGTCACCGTGCTGGTGACCACGCACTTCATGGAAGAGGCCGAATATTGCGACCGTTTGGTGATCATGGCAGCGGGCAGCCTGCTT
>Ga0334722_10007795_pt1 | contig 10322 bp, 9 predicted proteins | sample C3_bottom_MG_FD_207210 | JGI IMG/M metagenome (GOLD analysis project Ga0334722, IMG submission 207210) | Sediment microbial communities from Yellowstone Lake, YNP, Wyoming, USA - C3_bottom | ecosystem: Environmental > Aquatic > Freshwater > Lake > Sediment | place: USA: Wyoming | collected... | reverse complement strand
CGCAACCACCAGCGCCACCGAAACGACCACCATCGACCAGGTCAGCCGCTTACCGCAGGATCCGGGTAGCTAGATCTGCCAGGCGCCGTTCCGGAGGAGAGGCACTGCCTCGCCGCCTGCGGTGATCCCGTCGACGTGGAGCTCCGGCTTGCCGACCATCAGGTCGACATGGATCTCACTCCTGTTGACCCGCTCGCGCTCCGCATCGTCCAGGACCGTGAACTCGTACCCGTTCCCGAGCGCGATATGGCTCGCGGCATTCTCGTCCAGGAGCGTCTCGAAGAACACCGTCCCGAGGGCGCCGACGCGACCGTCACCGTCGACGAGGGCGAGCTCGCCGAGGTAGGAAGCCGCCTCGTCGCGTTCCGTCGCCGCGCGCAACGCGTCTCCTCCACGCTCGGCGTCGATGCGGGTCACGCGGCCCGCCTCGAACTCGAGGCGAATGCCGTCGACGATCGAGCCGTACAGCTCCTTCGGCATCGTCGTCGTGACGTAGCCCTCGACGCGCGTCGGGTCGGGTGTCGTGAACATCTCCTCGCTCGGGATGTTCGGGTAGAAGCGGAGCCCGTCGACGGTCTCGAACTCTGCGGCGTGCCACTCGCTCGACCGGAACAGGCCGATCGTGAGGTCGGTGCCCTCGCCGTGCAGCCGGATCGCGTCGAACCGCCGATCGGTGATTCGGGTCGCGACCGACTTCAGCTTCCCCATCCGCTCGAGCCATGCGGCCTCAGGGTCGGCCTCGTCCAGCCGGCAGACGTGGACGACCGCTTCCCAGAGCCGCTCATAGGCGTCCTCTGCGGGAACACCCGGATACACCTGCCTGGCCCAGTCGACGGTAGGGGACGGAACGATGCACCAGTTCGTCGTCCGGCGGTTCACGACCGCGCCGCTATTGGGGAGATACGGGATCTGGTCGCGTCCCGCGCGGCCCGGATCCAGCCCGTCCAGAGCCTGGGGGGCGGCGGGCCCGTTCAAGGTGATCCGTGCCGCATGCTTCTCCGAGAGCCACTCCAGCCGGTCGATCAGCCAGGGTGGGACCTCGGAGAGAGACTCCTCGGGTGCATGCGCGATGCGCTCACGCTTCACCCACGGATCGAAGTAGAGGACGTCGACGTACCGCGCGCCCCGTTCGTAGGCGGCGCGAACCACCTCGCGCGTGATGACTTCTTTGCCGGTGTAGGAGGTGATCGCGACGATCTGGCCCGGTTGCACGTTCGCGCCGAAGTCGACCGCGAGTTCGGCGAGGCGACGGATGGCGTCGCTGAAATCACGCATCGCGCGGCAGCGTACTAGCGGACGCGGCTGGGTCGCGAGAATGGCAGCGTGCGGCTCAACGCCTACCTCGCCCGTGCGGGCATCGTCTCACGTCGTGGAGCGGACGAGTTGATCAAGGCCGGCCGCGTTCGCGTCAACGGAACGCCTGGAGCTCTGAACACCTTCGTCGGGGACGGCGACGACGTCGAGGTCGACGGGAAGCCCGTCGCGAAGCAGCGTCTCGCGTACGTGCTGCTGCACAAACCGGCAGGGGTGGTGACGACTGCGCGTGATCCGCAGGGACGCCCGACGGTCGTGGCCCTCGTCTCGCTCGAGGCCCGCGTCGTCCCGGTGGGGCGGCTCGACGTCGACACGACCGGAGCGCTCCTGCTCACGAATGACGGCCCGCTCGCCCATCGCCTCGCGCATCCGCGCTACACCGTCGACAAGGTCTACGACGTCGAGGTCGAGGGGCGGCCGACGGACGCCGCGCTGAAGCGGCTAGCCGAAGGCGTCGAGCTGGACGGCGGTCTCACCGCTCCGGCAACCGCAAGACGTATCGGGCGCTCGCGCATCGAGCTGACGATCCACGAGGGCCGGAAGCACCAGGTCAAGCGGATGTGCGCTGCGGTCGGCCATCCCGTCGTCCGGCTGCACCGGAGCCGCTATGCGGGGCTCGACCTCCAAGGGCTCGCCCCGGGGGAATGGCGAGAGCTGACTGCCGGAGAGGTCGGGAGTCTGCGACGGCTCGTCTCCATTTAGCGTCCGTGCGAAGCACGGACGCAGCTACTCGTAGAACGTGACCGTCGCGAGGATGACGTAGATCCCGATCAGCGCCAACCCCTCGTAGGCGTACGCCTCGCCGTCTCCGGTGATCTGCCAGACGGCGAGCGCCGTGACCGCGAGCGCGCCGATGTAGACGGGGTTGAGGACGAACGTCAGCCGATCCGAGAAGAACAGGGAGAGCAGGACGAGCGCCGGGAAGAGGAAGCAGGCGATCTGCGCCACCGAGTTCTTGACCACGGAGACTGCGAGATCGGCCTTTCCTCTCGCCGCGAGCGTGACGCCGACGACGTTCTCGACCGCGTTGCCGGCGATCGCGACGATGACGATCCCCGTGAACGCCTTCGAGATGCCGAGCGCCTTGACGGCCGGGTCGATCGCGTCGACGAACCACTCCGAGACGAGCGCCGCGGCGACGCCGGCCCCTGCGAGGAGGGCCAGGGCAGCGCCGAAAGGCAGCTCCGCGTGGCTCGGCTCTTCGAGAGCGGCCTCCACATGGCGGTCGGAGCGGAGGTAGGACCAGAGCCATGCCGCGTAGACGGCCAGCAGGCAGACGGCGCCGACGACCGAGATCGCGACCTGATGCTGGCTTGCGCGGTCACCGATGCGGTCGGACAGGCCGAGCAGCGCGATCGCGGAGAGCGCGAGGAGGAGCAGGGTCGCCGTGTCGTTCGGGAGGCGCTTCCGGAACTGCATCACTTCTCCTGGGGCGGCACGCGCACCCGCGACGATGGCGAGCCCAAGCACGAGCAGCGCGTTTGCGAACAGTGAGCCGAGGATCGAGGTCTGCGCGACGACGATCTGGCCCGCCGAGAGCGAGAAGAGCACGATGAAGAGCTCGGGCAGGTTGCCGAGAGTGGACTGGAGGACGCCGGTTACCGCCGGTCCGAATCGTGCGCCGACCGACTCAGTTGCGGTGCCGATTGTCCAGGCGAGGCCGCCGAGCGCCGCCCCGCTGAGCACGAAGACGACGGTCGGAGACGTCCCGGCGTAGTGCAGCACTCCACTCCCTGCCACAAGAGCGAAGACACCGGCGGCGACGACGAGCGCGCGCGTCACGTCGCTGCCGTGTCGTTTGCGTAGTCAGATGCCAAGTAACAGTCTGTTACTAGTCTGTTACTTGGCGAGTCGGCCTCCGGCAGCGTTTGCCGACCGGGCGCACTGTCCGGTTGCACGGTCACGAGAAGCGCACGAAGCCCATCGCCCGGTACATCGCATCGAGGGTCGGTGCCGATGCGGCGCGCGCCTTGTCCGCGCCCACCGCGAGCAGTCGCAGGAGCTCGCCCGGGTCGCTGCGCAGCTCGCGGTACCGTGCTTGGACGGGCTCGACCAACCCCACCACGGCCTCGCCTACGTCCGCCTTGAACTGACCGTAGCCGGAGTCACCGTAACGTTCCTCGATCGCGCCTACAGGCTCGTCAGTGACGGCCGAGAGGATGTCGATCAGGTTCGTCACGCCGGGCTTGTCGTCGCCGCTCCGCACCTCGCGCCCCGAGTCGGTGACGGCCGAGCGGAACTTCTTGCGGATCGCGTCGGGCTCGTCGAGCAGCCGCACGGTTCCCTGCGCGGTGCCGCCTGTCGTGGACATCTTCTTCGTCGGCTCCTGCAGGTCCATGATCCGCGCGCCCACCTCCGGATAGACGCCCTCGGGCACGACGAACGTCTCGCCGAAGCGCGCGTTGAAGCGCTCGGCGATGTCCCGAGACAGCTCGAGGTGCTGGCGCTGGTCGTCGCCGATCGGGACGATGTCGGTCTGGTAGAGCAGGATGTCGCCTGCCATCAAGACCGGGTACGTGAAGAGCCCGGCCGAGACGAACTCGCGCCGGTCGGACTTGTCCTTGAACTGCGTCATCCGTCCGAGCTGGCCGTAGCTGGCGACGGCCGACAGCAGCCAACTCGCCTCAGCGTGCGCCGTGACGTGGCTCTGGGCGAACACCGTCGAGCGGTCGGGGTCGAGACCGGTGGCGAGCAGCATCGCGTAGAGGTCGAGCGTCCGCTCACGCAGGTCGGCCGGGTCGTACTCGACCGTGATCGAGTGGAGGTCGACGATGCAGAAGAAGGCGTCGCCGCGCTCCTGCGTGGCCGCGTATTGACGGAAGCCGCCGATCAGGTTGCCGAGGTGCTTGTCCCCCGTGGGCTGGATACCGGAGAAAATGCGCATTCGCGGATCTTCTCTAATTGGACGGGCTTCGCTCATCTTGTGCCGCTCCTGTTCAGGTCGAGTGGGCACGCTGCCAGGCCCACCTGGGCGTGCGGAAGCGGGAGAGCGGGTCGTGCTCGCGTCAGGCGGCGCAGCCGGCCGGCGCGGCAGACCCGCCGGGCCAGTACCAGATCTCGCTGCGTCGAACGCAAACCATGGTCTTCTATTTAGCCGTTTTGGCGCGCAGCGTCAAAACGGCTAGCTCTACACTGGCGGGATGGCAGTGACCGAGTCGACGTGGGCTCCCGAGTCGTGGCGCTCGCTCAATGCGGGGCAGCAGCCCGACTGGCCGGATCCGGCCGCGGTGACGGCCGTCCGCGAGCGTCTTCGGCAGCTGCCGCCGCTCGTCTTCGCCGGCGAGGCGCGGAACCTGCTTGCCGCGCTCGGGGAGGTGGCAGAGGGACGGGCGTTCCTGCTCCAGGCAGGTGACTGCGTCGAGTCGTTTCGCGAGGTCTCCGCGATCGGGATCCGCGAGAAGCTGAAGGTCCTGCTCCAGATGTCAGCCGTCCTCACGTACGGCGCCACGCTCCCGGTCGTCAAGGTCGGCCGCATCGCGGGACAGTTCGCGAAGCCGCGCTCCACGCCCACCGAGACGATCGACGGCGTCGAGCTCCCCTCCTTCCGCGGGCACGTCGTCCACTCGGACGAGGCGAGCGAAGCGGCGCGTGTCCCCGACCCCGAGCGGATGCTCCAGGGCTACTACCAGGCGGCATCGACGCTCAACTTGCTGCGCGCGTTCACGAAGGGGGGGTTCGCCGACCTGACCCAGGTGCACACGTGGAACCAGGAGTTCGTCTCGAGCTCCGCCGAAGGGCGGCGCTACGAGACGATCGCGACGGAGATCGGCCGCGCGCTGCGGTTCATGCAGTCGATCGGCATCGACCTCGCGCGCGAGCGCTCGATCCACGAGGTCGACGTCTACACGAGCCACGAGGGCCTCCTGCTCGACTACGAGGAGCCGCTCGTCCGCAAGGACTCGCTCACCGGGCAGTGGTACGACTGTTCCGCGCACCTGCTCTGGATCGGTGACCGGACGCGTGAGGTCGACGGCGCGCACGTCCAGTTCTTCGCCGGCGTCAACAATCCGCTCGGGATCAAGCTCGGCCCGACGGCGACGCCGTCCGCGGTGACTGCGTTGTGCGAGCGCCTCAACCCGGCCCGCGTTCCCGGGCGCCTTACGCTCGTCGCGCGGCTCGGGTCCACACGGGTTCGCGAGCTCCTGCCTCCACTCTTGGCTGCCGTGCGCGACTCGGGCCATCCCGTGGTCTGGGCCTGCGATCCGATGCACGCCAACACCTTCGTCTCGACCTCCGGTCGGAAGACCCGCCGGTTCGACGACGTGATGGACGAGCTCGAGGGGTTCTTCGCCGCCCACCGGGAGGTCGGCACCTGGCCGGGAGGGGTGCACCTCGAGTTCACGGGTGAGGACGTGACCGAGTGCCTCGGCGGTGCCGAGGCCGTGCTCGAGGATCAGCTCGACCACCGCTACGAGACGCTCTGCGACCCGCGTCTGAACGCGAGGCAGTCGCTCGACCTCGCGTTCCGCGTCGCCGAGCTGATGCGGGGCTGATGGCCGCGCCGCTCGGCTCTCTGGCCGTCGTCGGGACGGGTCTGATCGGTGCGTCCGCCGGGCTCGCGGCACGGCGCGCGGGTGTCGAGCGCGTCTCGGGCTGGGACCCCGACCCGGAGGCGCTTCGCGTCGCGGCCGAGCGTGGCGCCGTCGACCCGTGTGACGACCTCGCGGAAGCAGTCGCGTCGGCCGATCTCGTGTTGGTCGCCGCCCCCGTCGCGTCGCTCCCGAGCCAGGTGCGGGAGACGCTCTCGCTGGCTCCCGAAGCGGCCACGGTGACCGACGTCGGCTCGACCAAGGTGCCCGTCTGCGACGCCGCCGGTGCCGATCCGCGGTTCGTCGGCGGTCACCCGATCTGCGGGGCGGAGACGCGAGGGCCGGAGCGTGCCACGGCCGAGCTGTTCGAGGGAGCGACCTGGTTTCTAACCCCGTCGAGCACGACACCGCCGGACCGCTTCCGGCTCGTCCACGGGTTCGTCACCGCACTCGACGCGCGACCCGTGGCGATCGATCCAGGAGCACACGACCGCCTCGTCGCGGTCACGAGCCATCTCCCTCACGCGCTCGCCAACGTGTTGCTCAACCAGGCTGGCGCGTCCCGAGTGGACGGGCACGATCCGCTCTCTGCGGCGGGCGGGTCTCTACGCGACATGACCCGGATCGCCGGCGCGAATCCCCGGATCTGGGTCGACATCTTCCTCGACAACCGGGAGGCTGTCGCAGCCGTGCTCATGGAGCACCGCCGTCGCGTCGAGCAGCTCGAAGCGGCCCTCGCTGCCGGTGACGCAGGCTTTCTCGCGCGCTGGATCGCAGAGGCCGGAGGCAACCGGCGGCGGCTGCTTGCGACTGCATACGAAGATCCCGGTGGTCTGCAGCGGCTGCGCGTGCACATCCCCGACCGCCCGGGCGTCCTCGCAGGGATCTTTCAGGCGCTCGGCGCCGAGCGGATCAACGTCGAGGACTTCGAGCTGGAGCATCTTTCGACCGAGCGCGGCGGGACGCTGACGGTGCTTGTCGCGGGCGAGGCCGAAGCCGAGCGCGCTGTCGCGCTGCTCGAGGCGCAGGGGTACGGCGTCGTCGCCGCACCGGTGATCGAGCAGTGACGCTCGTCGAGCCAGCCGTCTCCGTTCGTGGCGCGCTGGCGGTTCCCGGAGTCAAAGGGATCTGCCAGCGCGGTGTTCTTCTCGGCGCGATCGCCGAAGGCGAGACCGAGGTGCGCGGCTTCGGGCGCGCGGCGGATACGGAGTCAGCGATCTTGGTCGTGCGCCAGCTCGGCGCCGAGGTCATCGACGTCTCCGAGGACGTCGTGCGTGTGCGGGGCTGCGGGTTGCGCGGGCTCGCCGCACCGACCGAGCCGCTCGACTGTGGTAACGCCGGGACGGTCATGCGGCTCGCCGCCGGCATCCTCGCCGGCCAGGAGGGGACGTTCACGCTCGTCGGCGACGAGTCGCTGTCCTCGCGCCCTCAGGAGCGGATCGCGGTTCCCCTCCGCGAGATGGGCGCGGCGGTGGAGACGACAGAAGGTCACGCCCCCGTGACGATCACCGGTGCTTCCCTCGCTCCCGTTCGGTACGAGCTCCCCGTCGCGAGCGCGCAGGTGAAATCGGCGATCCTCCTCGCCGGCCTCTTCACGTCGGCCGGTCCGACAGAGCTGATCGAGCCCTCCGTCACGCGCGACCACACCGAACGCATGCTGGCCGAGATGGGCGTACGAGTGGGACGGGCGCCGGGCAAGGTCAGCGTGTGGCCCGTCGATCGTCTGCGGCCGCTCTCGATCGACGTCTCCGGAGACATCTCCTCCGCTGCCGCGTTCATCGCCGCCGCCACGGTGCTTCCGGACTCCGAGCTGCACATCAGAGGGGTCAACGTCAATCCGACACGCACCGGCTTCCTCGACGTCGTCGAGCGAATGGGCGGGCGCATCTCTCTCTACAACCGCCGCGTCGTGAGCGGGGAGCCCGTCGCCGACCTCGAGGTGAGGCACGCAGAGCTGGTGGCGACCAACATCGACGCCGCGGAGGTGCCGCTCCTCGTGGACGAGCTTCCGCTCTTTTGTCTTCTCGCCTCGATGGCCCATGGCGACAGCGTCGTCAGAGGCGCAGGCGAGCTGCGCGCGAAGGAAACCGACCGGATCGAGACTACGACGGAGGTGCTCCGGGCGGTCGGGGCACACATCCACGCTACCCCGGACGGGTTCCAGGTGAAGGGTGTCCCGACGCGGCTGCGCGGTGGGACCCTGGACAGCCGCGGCGACCACCGGATCGCGATGCTGGGCGCCGTCGCCGGCCTCGTCTCCCGCGAGGGCGTGGAGATCGTGGGCGCCGAGTCCGTCGCAGTAAGCTTCCCCGGTTTCTTCGACCTGCTCGATTCGCTGCGCGCAACCTCGACACTCGCATGATCGTCGCCATCGACGGGCCCGCCGGGGCCGGCAAGAGCACTGTCGCTCGGGCGCTCGCGGAGCGCCTCGGGTTTCGCTACCTCGACACCGGCGCGATGTACAGGGCGCTCACCTGGCTTGCGCTTCGCGAGCAGATCCCGCTCGACCGCGGTGCTGAGCTGGGCGCGCTCGCACGCGCGAATCCGGTCGAGCTGGACGAGCGCGGCCGGGTCGAGATTGCCGGGGTCGACGTCACGTCGTCGATCCGCGAGCCACGCATCGACCGCGTCGTCCCCGTTGTCGCCAGGCACCCGGAGGTACGCGAGGTGATGCGCGAGCGGCAACGAGCGCTCGGCTCCGCGGGCGACTCGGTCATCGAGGGCCGCGACATCGGCGCGGTCGTCTCACCCGATGCCGAGGTCAAGATCTACCTGCGGGCAGACCCCGAGGAGCGTGCGCGCCGGCGTGTCGCCGAGCGGCCGGGAATCGGCGCCGACGCGCTGGTCACCGATCTACGCGCACGCGACCAGCGGGATGCGGTCAACACGCACCTCGCGCCCGGCGCCGTCGAGATCGACACCACCGCGCTCAGCGTCGACGAGGTCGTCGATCGGATCGAGGAGCTCGTGCGGGCGGTGGAGGTATGAGCCTCACCGACGGCGTCTGGGTCGTCGGCCGGTTGACCATCGGTTCGCTGGTGCGTGTATCAGGGCGGCTACGCGTCTACGGGAAGGAGCGCGTGCCTCGTACGGGCGGGTTTGTTATCGCGTGCAACCACTACTCGTGGTTCGATCCCGGCGCTCTCGGAACGGCGTGCCCACGAACGATCTACTACATGGCGAAGATCGAGGCCCACCGCGTGCCCGGCCTCGGCCAGCTGATCCGTGCGTTCGGGGCGTTTCCGGTGCGGCGCGGAGAGTCCGACCGCGAGGCGGTGCGCACGATGCGGCAGATCGTGCGCGAGGGGAAGGCGCTCGGGCTCTTCGTCGAGGGGACGCGGCAGCATGCCGGGGTGCCAGGCGAGGTGCAGGCGGGCGCAGCGATGGTGGCGCTGCAGGAGGGAGTCCCGATCGTGCCGGTCGCGGTGCACGGCTCGCAGACATGGAAGCCGGGCAACTTTCATCCGGTCTCGATTGCGTGGGGCGAGCCGATGACCTTCGAGGGCCTACCGAAGGGCGGGCGCGGTTACCGCGAGGCGTCGGCGTTGGTGCAGGCCGAGATCCGCCGCCTTTGGGAGTGGCTCGTCGTGCAGCACGAGCTCGGTCGCCCACGCGGCGCGACACCCCCGGCATGACGCCCGAGATCGCCGGCACCGTCGCGATCGTCGGCTTTCCCAACGTGGGCAAGTCCACGCTCGTGAACCGGCTCACGGAGAGTCGCGCTGCGGTCGTGCACGAGACGCCGGGCGTCACGCGTGACCGCAAGGAGCTCCTCTGCGAGTGGAGCGGCACGTGGTTTCGGCTGATCGACACAGGTGGCATGGACGTAAAGGACGCCGGGCCGTTCGGGCCGCAGGTCACCGCCCAGGCGCGTGTCGCCGTCGACGAGGCCGACCTCGTCCTCTTCGTCGTGGACACGAAGGCCGGGGTGACACCCGGGGACGAGGAGCTCGCCGCGATCCTGCGTGTCTCGAAGACGCCCGTGCTCGTGCTCGCGAACAAGATCGACGATCCGCGCCGAGACACCGATGCGCTCGAGTTCCACCGCCTCGGGCTCGGGGATCCGCTCCCGATCTCTGCCCTGCACGGGCACGGCAGCGGCGACCTGCTCGACGAGATCGTGGGTCGGCTGCCTGGACGCGGGGAGGTTCCAGTCGGGGAGGAAGCCATCCGCGTCGCCATCCTGGGTCGGCCCAACGTGGGCAAGTCTTCGCTCCTGAATGCGCTGCTCGGGCGTGAGCGCGTGATCGTGTCCGAGGTACCTGGGACGACGCGAGATGCGATCGACACCGTGCTGCGCCGCGGCGAGACGACCTTCGTGCTCGTCGATACCGCGGGTCTGCGCCGCAAGCGCAAGCAGCGACAAGGGATCGAGTACTACTCGGAGCTTCGTGCGCTCGCGGCAGCGAAACGCGCTGATGTGGCGCTCGTGCTGGTCGACGCGTCCGAGGGGGTCGTCGAGCAGGATCTCTCGGTCGC
>Ga0334722_10007794_pt1 | contig 10323 bp, 11 predicted proteins | sample C3_bottom_MG_FD_207210 | JGI IMG/M metagenome (GOLD analysis project Ga0334722, IMG submission 207210) | Sediment microbial communities from Yellowstone Lake, YNP, Wyoming, USA - C3_bottom | ecosystem: Environmental > Aquatic > Freshwater > Lake > Sediment | place: USA: Wyoming | collected... | reverse complement strand
CGCCGGCGTAAACCTGACGGTCAAGCCGCAGGTCGGCAAGGAGGGATACATCACCCTTGATGCCACGGCCGAGGTAACCCAGCGGTCCCAGGAAAAAAGCGGGGATTTCAATGTCCTGGCGAACCGCCAGGTCAAGACATCAATGTCAATCCTGAACGGCGATACCGGTCGGCTGGGCGGACTCATGACCCAGCAGGAACTCCTGACGGAGAAAAAGACCCCCCTGCTGGGCGACCTTCCCCTTATCGGCTTCCTCTTCAGGTCATCCTCCAGCCGGAGCGTACGAAAGGAACTGGTCATCCTGCTCTCACCTTCGATCATCGAGTCAGTGGCACCGCACGGCCGGCGCACGGCCGGGATAAGCGAACTGGTTGCCTGGCTCATGCCCGGAACCACCAATGTCGTGCTTGACTGGTCGGAGGATGTTCCCCAGGACAATGTCGGAGTGTTCCGTTACAAGGTCTACCGCGATGTTCGCCCGATAACCACGCTCTCCGGCCTGGAACCCGTGGCCGACTCGGTTTCACGCGCCGCATCCTCCTGGGTGGATGACCTCCCAAAAAAGCGCGGAGCAACCTACTACTACAATGTAATAGCCGTGGACGGGGCGGGCAATGAACAGTGGCCCTCCAACTCCCCCGGGCTGACGATTCCGAGGCGATGATGAAACTACTTGTATCAATACTCGCTTCCCTGATCCTGGCCTCCGGGCCCTCCCGGGCGGCCCAACCGGTGGATTATGTGGATGAGCTTAATTTCTACAACACCGACCTGCACCTGGTCCTCAAGGCCCTGTCGGAAAAAACCGGAAACTCGTTTGTCGAGGACATCCCGGTCGAAGGAAAGGTGACCGTTCACATCTCAAAACGGGCCCCCATAGCGGATGTTCTGGACCAGATCCTGCGCGGGCTGAACCTGTCCTGGAGGCTTGAGAACGCTGTATACCATATCGGATTAAAACCGCCCCCCAAGGGCCTGCCGCCCGGAAAGGGGCTTGTTTCCCGGACCTACTCACTTGAAAACATACCAGCCGAGGAGGCCGCTGAGGTCGTGCGGCCGGTTCTCTCGGAATACGGCAAGATAACCACCGACTACGGCCTCAACGCCATAACAGTGACGGATATCCCGGAAATCCATGAAGGTGTACGCCCGATGCTGACCAACCTGGATGTGGAAAACCGGCGCACACCGCAAATCAACATCCAGATTAAGTTCCTTCAGGTGGACAGGACGGGAACAAACGACACCAATGCCTCGTTGAGCTGGAACAAGTATAACGCCAGCGAAGGACTGGCAAGCACATTCAACAACCCCCGCAACAACCAGATAGGCTGGGGCGAGGATTTCGCCGGCGCTTTCACGACCCATGGGGTCGTGGGTCCGATCGATGCAACGGGATGGGATAACTTCCAGCAGTTTGACGAATATTACGCATATTACCCGAACGGCATGACCTTCAAGACCGGCCAATGGGGCATCGACCAGGTGGTCATGCGCTTCTTTGCCGTCATTGGGACCGACAAACTGAACCTGCTGTCGGAGCCGGATGTAACCGTACTGGATGGACAGGAGGCCCGCATCACACTGGGGGAGAAACTGCCCTTGCTGACCTCTGGAGGCGGATTCCAGTACCAGGACACGGGAATAATCCTGAAGGCGACCCCCAAGGCAGGGCCGGACGGGATGATTTCAATCTCCCTGAGCCCATCGGTTGCCGAGCGTTCCACGGAAAAATTCAAGGACAAATATTTCCTCAATACCCGGGAGGTAACTACCCAGGTTGAGGTTGTCAGCGGGGGAACGGTCCGGATCGGCGGACTACTCATCACCCAGACAATAAGGAACGAAACCAAGATACCCGTGCTGGGAGACCTGCCGCTCCTGGGCATGCTGTTCAGGTCTTCTTCCACCCAGGAAACCCGGAAGGAACTGGTCATCCTGGTCTCTCCCCACCTTGTCGAGAAAATACCTCCCCGGTGCGCAACCACGGCGGGAATTTCCGCGCTCAAGGCCAGCCTGATCGCAGGAACCACCGATACCCAGCTCGACTGGTCCGAGGATGTCCCCTACGACAATATCGGGGTAAACCATTACAATGTGTACCGCAATCTCAAGCCGATCGTCTCAACAGGGAGCCTTGTCCCGCTTTCCCGCGAAATCAGGGGGGACCTGACATCGTGGAACGACCGGACATTCAAGCGCCGGGGAGTCACCTATTACTACGCAGTTACAGCCGTTGACGGCGCCGGGAACGAACAAAGCGCCTCCAACAGCCCTTCCGTGGAGGTGCCACGCCGATGAAAGCCAGCCGAGTCCTGGGAACAGCCGCGGTCCTAGCAGCATTGGTCCAGGGAGGATGCCGGAACCCGTTCAATCCGCCCGCGCAGATCAGGTTTGACCGTTTTTATGCCGGTGAAAATTTTGCCCAGGTTCTTTCCATAAAACAGACTGATGCCCTGTCGATCGGCAAGGATGCGGCCAACATCAACCGGCTGCGGACAACCGCGCAGTTCTCCAATACCAGCACGGTACGCGGAACAATCACCGGATATACAACCGTTTATCGCCAGATTTCCTCCGGCAAACCGATTGAATCCTGCGGAGGGGCGGCCGGGAGGCGGTTCTCCACCGTAATAATGGTGGATGGGCTTAAGAGTAACGCCGCCACCTCCTTGCAAGCCTTCACGCCGATAATGATGATAACCAGTGAACTTTTGTCCCATATTTCAACAGACCTCACCACCTTAAACGGCGGAATAGACTGCGAAACGACTTTTTATGGCGAGGATGAGAACGGTTACGAAATTGAGGTTGAGGGGGTCCTGCACATAGATGTCCTATAACAAGACCGGCCGGCTCATTGCCTTTGCTGCCAGCATGGCGGCGGTTGTACTCATCTCCGGATGCCGGAATCCGTTCCTGCCTTCCGCCGATATAAGCATTTCCAATATTTCCGCGGCCGAATCAGCACTGCTCAACTCCGCTGAACTTCCGGTCTACAACAGCACCCCCAACTATTATTCGTACCGGGTTAGGGTAGATTTCCTGCTGCTTAACAAGGTCGGCGTAAACATAACCAGCGTCAACATCTTTTACACCGACCAATACGGGGTTCCGGTCAGCGACTACAAGAAATCCGGCGGAAAGAACCTCAAGCTGAGGCAGCACATGACCCCCCCCGCCAACAACGACCCAAATGGGAGGACGGAGTCGATTGAACTGCTGGTCCTGGACCCCCAGATTTACACCGCAATCCTTGAACCAACCCTGACCCCGAAGTACATCCTGGCCACCATGACTTTCCGTGGAGAGGACGAAAACGGTTACGACATCAAATTGACGGCCCAGATTACCATCAAGGGTTACGGCTTCTAGGCTGCCGGGGGAGCCATAAGTGGCCAAGGAGAGCTCCTTCGACGTAGGTTTTAATCCCCCAATATCGGAAATTGAGAATGCATACGACCAGGCCCTGAAGGAACTTTCCCAGCGTTACGACTTCCGTGGAACCCAGACAACCATTGAACTGGACCGGAAAGAGATACAATTCACGCTCCAGACGCTCGATCCCATGAAAATGAAAAACCTCCGCGACATCCTGGAGCGCCGACTTTCGGGACGGGGAATCCCCCTTGCCGGACTGCAGGCCGGTGAGCTTGAACCGGCGGCCGGAGGGACGGTCCGGCTCGTCATAAAAATACAAAAAGGTCTGCCTGAAGACAAGATCAAGGGGATTGCCTCGGCAATCCGGGATTCCGGTTTCAAAGTGCGCACCCAGATTCAGGGGGCCGAGGTCCGGGTTTTCGGGAAGTCGCATGACGAACTCCAGGCGGTCATCGCCCAACTAAAGAAAACCGACTTCGGCTGCGCACTCGAATTCGGCAATTACCGCTAGTGGCCGGGAAAGTGCGCACCGGTTCCCTCAATCTCCCGAACCTCCTTACTGTTGCCCGCCTGGTATTGACCATTCCGTTCGTCTGGCTCTTCACCCTCGAGGGTACTGTTTCCTCCTGGATAGCACTGGCTGTCTTCGTCCTGGCATCCCTCACCGACTGGCTTGACGGATACCTCGCGCGGAAACTGAACCAGCGCACCGCCTTCGGCATCTTCATGGACCCGCTGGCGGACAAGATACTCGTGCTCTCCGCCCTGCTTATTTTCCTCTGGGAAAACCTGGTATCCGTTTGGCTGGTGATTATCATCGTGGCACGGGAATCGGTCGTCACCAGCCTCCGAATGCTGGCCGAAACCCGGGGAGTTTCGCTTGGTGCCATGCCATCGGGAAAACAAAAAATGGTCTCGCAAATAGTCGCCATTATCGCCATACTCATTATCCTTTGCGTCCAGCGGACCATCAGCTCCGCCACCGGACAGCCCTGGGATACGGTAATGGAAAGAATGGGGGGGGATTATGCCATGCTGGCCGGCCTGATGCGCATGCTTCCCAACATCCTTCTATCGATTGCCATGGTATTTTCCCTGGTGTCCGGCATCATCTTCATCCGGAGACACCGGGATCTCTTCATCAAGCTGTGACCCGACGATATCGCCGGGTCGCAGCCACGGCGGCCACAGTTCTGGGCCTCGGCCGCATCCCGCACGCTCCCGGAACCGCCTGCAGTCTGGCTGCCGTTATCACGCTATCCGGCACCAGGACGACTCCCCTCCTGCTCTGGACAGTGCTGGTGGTTGTCGCGGTACTCGGGACCTGGGCGGCCGAAACATGTGCCCGGGCATGGAAGAAAAGGGATCCATCCGCGGTCGTCATTGACGAATTCCTCGGCATGGGGCTGGCATTGGCGCTGAGCCCCGGATTGGGGCCCCAATCTGCCGCCACCGCATTCATCCTTTTCCGGCTTTTCGACATCCTGAAACCACCGCCCATCAACCATTTGGAACGGCTTCCGGGAGGCTTCGGGATAATGGCCGATGATGCCGGGGCGGGCATAGCCGCCGCAATGGTCATGTGGCTTTTGCATTTCCTTTCATCCAGCATCCCCGCACTCGAAATCCTCATATACTAATCGTCTGGACATGGACATGAGGAAGGACTTCCCATTCGCCTGGGCCCTGTTGGCGGCACTTCTGGCCGTTCTGGCCGGAATCGACCAGGCTCTGGGTGGAACCCCGGCTTTCCGCGACAACCTGTACTACTTCCTGCCCCAGTTCGGGGCCTGCCGTTCGGCAATCAGCGGGGGCGAACTCCCCCTGTGGAACCCCTTTATGGGATGCGGCCATCCCCTCATGGCGACCATGCAATGCGCCGTGGCTTCACCACTCTCCCTGCCGTTCATGGTCCTGCCTTATCCCGAAGCCTTAATAATATTCTGGGTGACAATAATGCTGGCGGCCTCGGGAGGGATGTTCGCCCTGGCCCGCCAGGCCGGTCTTGGCCCTGCCGGCGCCTGCGTGGCCGCCGTCCTGTATTCATGCGCCGGACCAATGAGGTCGCTTACTGAATGGCCTCCCATCATCTCGGGCATGGCGCTCCTGCCCCTTGCCTTGCTTGCCTTCGACAGCCTTTTAAGGAACGCCCGGGGCGGAGTTGTCTCCGCCGCCCTTTTCGGCTCCCTGCAGGCATTCGCGGGCCAACCGCGCCAGGCCGCCATCGCCGGGTTGGCCTGCCTGCTATGGGCCCTGGCCTTCCGGCCTGACAAGAGGGAATACCGCGCAGTAGCGAAGCGCATAGCGGGAGCGTTGGCCCTGTCCCTGGCCATTGCCGCGGTCCAATTACTCCCCTCGATGGAACTATTTCATTACAGCGAAAGGCGGATGCACGGCGTCCCCCCCTCAACGGTAAGCGAAAGTTTCCTGCATATTGGCGACCTTGTCACCCTCGTATTAGCCCGGTTCTGGGGCGACGAGCACCAGGCATTCGGTCCGGGGCGCCTGCTGGTTCCCCGACTGTATATCGGATGGATCGGACTCTGGCTGGCGGTCAGCGGAGCTGTTTACACGAAAGGCCGGGCCCATTTCTTCTCCATCCTCGCCATAATCACCGGATTCGCCCTCGCCCTGGGCGAACCGGTATACGGACTGCTTTTCCGGTCTGCCACGGAATCCCATACTCTCCGCTACATGGGACACCTGGTTATCCCCTCGTTTATCGGCATCGGTCTTCTGGCCGGAAGCGCAATTGACGGGTTTTCCCCCCGGATAAAAAACCGGCTTTTTCTCCCTGTGCTGATGTCGGCCATTATCACAGCCGGCCTCCTTGCCAGCCCCCTTGCTGGCGCCATGCTGGCATCCTCCGGATGGCCGGAGAATGCCGGATCCGCCCTGGCCGACAACCGGGCCAACTCAATATTCGGGGCCTTCCTGCTGTTTGCGGGATGGATGGTGATAATGCGGCTTCGCGGCAAACCAGGATTCCGGATGGTCATTCCGACGCTTATCTCTGCCGACCTGATTTTGGCGTTCCACGGATACACCTTCAAGGTGGACAGGGAATTCTTCTCCCCACCGGACCTCCTGCAGGAGCCGGGAATCCGCGATGGCCGCCTGTTTGCCCCCGCATCCGCGGAGCAGATTTATCCAGACTCCTCCCCCATTTCCATGCGGGAACGATACCAGGGACGGTGGAATATCGCCTCACCGAACATCCCCCAGATTTTCGGCATCCGCAACGCGCATGGCTACGAACCATTTCGACTGGAGTCACAGAGGGAGCTGTTCGGAGCGTGGGAAAGCGGGAGTGCGCCGGCCGGGGAGGCCATAAAAGCCGCCGGATGCCGCTGGGCCGTGATGCCGCCCGGCCACAAGAGCGGGAACGGCTGGATAAAGCGCCGAATCCTCGCCGGAGACTGGTGCCTGTGGGAAGTGCCGAATCCCCGCGCCCTGGCCGAGATAATTCCCGCCCCCGCAGTTAAATCCAGCTGGAATCTTCTCAACCGTGTTGCCGTGACCGGTTCTGCCCTCATCAGCAACAGGGGATGGAACGCCATGGCCGGAAATGTCAGCGCACCGGCTGGTTCCGTCCTGCTCATACGCAATTCCTGGTATCCCGGCTGGAAGGCCTTCGTAAACGGCAAGCGGGCGCCAATAATCAGGGCTGGAGGCGTATTCATGGCTGTGCCTGTCCCCGCCGGGCGGTCCGCCGCCAGGCTCGACTATAGTCCACCTTCATTCCGGATTGGCCTGCTCGCCTCCTGCATTGGCCTGACGATTGCCCTGCTGACCGGGCTGTATTCCATGTTTTTCACGCTCTCCGGCCAGCGAACAGGCCCCTAAGGGCCTTTGTTGCCAACCGCCCCCCCAGCCAGCGACAATAAACTGGTTCAAATGAAATCCAGAAAGGTCATTGTTGGAGGCAGGAATGGAACTGCCCGGGTCAGTTTCGGGGGAGGCTCACCCCTTGCCCTCATTGCCGGTCCCTGCGTAATTGAAGGCGAGAAGTTTACGCTAAAGGTGGCGGAAACTCTGGCCCGGTTGGCGCGCCGGCTCCGGATTCCCCTGGTTTTCAAGGCTTCCTTCGACAAAGCCAACCGGACATCCGCCAAGTCCTTCCGGGGACCCGGGCTTCGTGACGGCCTGCGCATCCTGGCCAAGGTGCGCCGGGAAACCGGCCTTCCCGTGCTTACCGATGTCCATGAACAGGTCCAGGCCTATGCCGCCGGTGAAGTGGTGGATGCGGTCCAGGTCCCCGCATTCCTGGCCCGCCAGACCGACCTTTTGACGGCTGCGGCCCGCACCGGCCTCCCGGTTAACATAAAGAAGGGCCAGTTCATGGCCCCGGAAGACATGGCCCACGCAATTGAAAAAATCCATTCACAGGGGAACCACTCCGTCCTGCTCACGGAACGGGGAACCTCTTTCGGATACCATAATCTTGTCGTGGATATGCGGTCCATCCCCCTGATGGGCAACCTGGGCGCCCCAGTGGTTTTTGACGCCACCCACAGCGTCCAAACCCCCTCGAGCCGGGGGGGAGCTTCCGGCGGAAAGAGTGAATTCATACCCGTGCTGGCCAGAGCCGCCTGTGCCGCCGGAGCCGATGCGCTGTTTATCGAGACGCATCCCTCACCCGGACGGGCCCTGTCGGATGGGCCTAATTCCTGGCCCATTTCCCGTTTGGGCGACCTCTGGCAGGCATCGTGCGCCGTTTCCAGGGCGGCAAGGTCGCAATGAAAAAGACCCCTGTTTCCCCGGCTTCGCGCCTGCGTGAAAGCGCTGCCATAAAGCTCGCGCTCGCACGCACGCATGCAGCGGTTTTTTCCCGGGCTTCCCGTATCCTGGTGAAATGCCTGAAGACGGGACACAAAATCCTGGTATTCGGAAACGGTGGAAGTGCCGCCGATGCCCAGCATATTGCCACCGAGCTGGTGGGGCGTTTCATACGGGAAAGGCGGGGACTCCCTGCCATCGCCCTTTCCACCGACACCTCGGCCCTTACCGCCATCAGCAATGATTATGGCTTCGAGAATGTCTTTGCGAGGCAGGTCCAGGCGCTGGCGCGCCGGGGGGATACCGTGGTGGCCATCTCAACATCCGGTAATTCCCCCAATGTCCTTGAAGGCATCCGGGCAGCCCGGAAAGCCGGGGCGGGCGTGATTGGACTTGCCGGGGCCGGCGGAGGGGCAATGGCAGGCCGGTGTGATGCCATATTCATGGTCCCATCCAAATCCCCCCCGCGCATCCAGGAAACGCATATTACCATCGGGCACATATTGTGCGAGGCAATCGATGAGGCACTCTAGCCCCGACCGCGGAAAGCTCAGGAAACTCCTGGCCCGGTTTTCCGGGAAGCGACTGCTGGTGGTCGGCGACATCATCCTGGATGAGTACCTGATCGGGGATGTGGACCGCATCTCCCCCGAGGCTCCGATACCGATCGTTCGCCTGCGTGAGGATTCCCTCACCCTTGGTGCAGCCGGATATGTGGCCTCCCATGTCCGCAACCTGGGAGGGGAAGCTGTCCTGTGTGGAATCGTTGGCGACGACTCCAACGGGGAGCGTCTCCGGGAAATCCTGGACACGCGCGGCATTGACCACGCCGGGGTTTTTACCGATTCCGGCAGGCCAACCAGCATCAAAACCAGGGTAATCGCCAGGCGCCAGCAAATGCTCCGTATCGACAGGGAATCGCCCAGACCGGTGGAATCCCACCTGACCAGGAAACTGCTTGGATTCGTCGAGGATGCCGTCCGCCGGGCCGATGCCGTCCTGCTTATTGATTACGACAAGGGGGCATTTACCCCGGAACTTATCCGCGGCGCCATTAAGGCAGCCCGCCGAGCCGGCTTGCCCATCGCCGTCAACCCGAAACCCCGGCTGACACTGCGTTTCCGCAACGCCACGGTGGTCAGCATGAACCACCTGGAGGCCGCGGCCACCCTCAAGCGCCCCCTCCCTGGCAGGGCTGAACTTGAAAAGGGCGGAATGGAACTCCGCCGCCGGCTGTCCTCCGAGGCCGTATTAGTAACGCGGGGACCGGATGGTATGGCCGTGTTTTCAAGTGGGACCCCCCTTTCAATCCCCTCCAGGGCCAGGGAAGTTTTCGATGGCACCGGCGCGGGAGACACTGTAATAGCTGTTACCGCCATGGGCCTCGCATCCGGTGGAAAGATGGCCGACTGCGTTCACCTGGCCAACATTGCAGCCGGTCTTGAGGTCGCCAAGCTTGGCTGCGCCCTGGTCGCCCGTGAAGAAATCTCCAGGGACATCTAAGTCCGGACGGGTCATACACCCCGCCCGGCTCGCCATCCTGCTCCGCAAATTCAGGTCCAGTGGAAAAAGGGTGGTTTTCACCAACGGGGTATTCGATATACTGCATGTCGGCCACGCGCGCTACCTGGCTGAGGCGAGGAAATGCGGCGACCTGCTGGTGGTGGGCATGAATACCGATTCCTCGGTGCGCCGCATCAAGGGGCCCAGGCGCCCAATTGTCCCGTTCCGGGAGCGCGCCGAGCTCCTGTCCTCCCTGCGTTGCGTTGATTTTGTCGTTCAATTTTCCGAAGACACCCCGCTCAACCTCATCAAAAAGCTCCATCCTGCCGTACTTGTAAAAGGCGCGGACTGGGCGAAGGGCGAAATCGTGGGCGGGGCCGAGGTCGAAGCTGAAGGTGGCCGGGTTGTCCGCATCAGGCTGGCCAGGGGACGCTCCACCACCAACATAGTGAAAAAAGTCGTTCAAAGGTATACCCGCTGAGCGCCATGAAACCGGGATGCGCCTGCATCATCCCTTCAAGATATGCCTCGACCCGCCTGCCCGGAAAACCACTTTCATTGATTGGAGAAAAGCCCCTTATCCGGCATGTCTGGGAAAGGGCGGTTGAAGCCGGGGTTTTTTCGCGGATAATTGTCGCCACTGATGACACCCGCATAGCT
>Ga0334722_10007792_pt1 | contig 10324 bp, 10 predicted proteins | sample C3_bottom_MG_FD_207210 | JGI IMG/M metagenome (GOLD analysis project Ga0334722, IMG submission 207210) | Sediment microbial communities from Yellowstone Lake, YNP, Wyoming, USA - C3_bottom | ecosystem: Environmental > Aquatic > Freshwater > Lake > Sediment | place: USA: Wyoming | collected... | reverse complement strand
AAGCGCATCAGGGTTTGCGGCTGGAATTGCGCCACCGCCCACATCACGCTGAGCGCCACCAGAATGTTGGCGGCCTGACCGGTGACGCGCGCCGGGGTTTCATGCGCGGCGCTGGAGAGGGTGATGATGCCCAGCACCAGCAGCGCGCACGCGAGCGCGAACAGCGGCCCGTCGATCTTGTCGGTAAATCTGAGCCACAGCGTCCTAGTCATCGTCGTCGTCCCCCGCGACTTCCGCGGCCGGCTTGTCGACGCGCTTGCCGAGCAGGTAGTAGTCCAGCACCTGGCGCGCGATCGGCGCCGCCGCGCGCGCGCCGAAGCCGGCGTTTTCCACCACCACCGCGAGCGCGATCCTGGGGCTGTCGAGCGGCGCGAAGGCGATGAACAGGGCGTGATCGCGGTGGCGTTCGGCCACGTTCTTCTCGTTGTACTTCTCGTTCTGCTTCATCGCCACCACCTGCGCCGTGCCGGTCTTGCCGCCGCTGGTGTATTCGGCCTTGGCGAACGCGCGCGCCCCGGTCCCCTCGGTGTTCACGCCTGCCAGTGCGCGCTTGATGAATTCGATGTTTTCCGGTTTCAGCGCGATGGCGCGGTGCAGCTTCGGCGCAACCAGGCTGCGCTCGCCGCTCTTGATGTTCTCGATGTAATTGACCAGGTGCGGATGGTACATGACGCCGTTATTGGCGATGGCCGCCATCGCCTGCGCCATCTGCAGCGGCGTGTACGCGTTGTAGCCCTGGCCGATGCCGATGCTGATGGTTTCGCCGGCGTACCATTTCTGCTGCTCGGGCTTGCGAAAGCGCTTGCGCTTCCACTCCTGCGAGGGCAGCACGCCGGTGGCCTCGCCCTCCACGTCGATGCCGGTTTTCGCGCCGAAGCCGAACTGGCCGATGAAGCGCGCGATGTTGTCGATGCCGAGGTCGTTGCCGAGCATGTAGTAGTAGGTGTCGCAGGAAGCGACGATGGACTTGTACATGTCCACCGTGCCGTGGCCGCCCACCTTGTCGTCGCGGAAGCGGTGGTTGCCGAAATTGTAGAAGCCGGGATCGAAGATGGTTTGCTGTTGCGTGCGCTTGCCCAGTTCCAGCGCCGCCAGCGCCATGTACGGCTTGAACGTGGAGCCGGGCGGATAGGTGCCGGCGAGCGCGCGGTTGACCATCGGGCGGTCAGGCGAGGTATTGAGTTGGTCCCAGCTTGCCGGGTCGATGCCGTCCACGAACAGATTCGGATCGAATCCGGGTTTGGACACGAACGCGAGTATGCCGCCCGTGGACGGCTCGATCGCCACCAGCGCGCCGCGGCTCTCGCCGAACGCCTCCTCGGCGACCTCCTGCAATTTGATGTCCAGCGTCAGCACCAGATTGTTCCCCGAGGTGGGCGAGGTGCGCGACAGCGTTCTCACTCCGCGGCCGCCGGAGTCCACTTCGACCTGCTCGTAGCCGGTGATCCCGTGCAGCTCGCTCTCGTAGCTCTGCTCCAGCCCGGTCTTGCCGATGTGGTCGGTGCCTTTGTAGTTGGCGGCGAGGTTGGCTTCTTCGATGCGCTCCACGTCGCGGTCATTGATGCGGCCGATGTAGCCGACAAGATGCGACGCCATTTCGTTCAGGGGATACTGGCGGAACAGCCGCGCCTGAATGTCCACGCCGGGGAAGCGGTAACGGTTGACGGCGAATTTCGCCACCTCTTCGTCGGTCAAGCGCGTGCGTATCGGCAGGCTGTCGGCGCCCTTGGCTTCTATCGTCAGCCGCTTGAAGCGGGTACGGTCGCTCGCCCGAATTTCGACGATTGCGGCGAGATCGTTGATGGTCTTTTCCAGATCGGCGACCTTGCCTGGGGAAATCTCCAGCGTGTAGGCAGAGTAATTGCGCGCCAGCACCGTGCCGCTGCGATCGAGAATGAGCCCGCGATTGGGCATGATCGGGACGACGGAAATGCGGTTGTCCTCCGCCTTGGTCCGGTAATAGTCGTACTGCACGACCTGCAGGTAGCTCAGGCGCAGCAGCAGCAGGCAAAACGCGGCGAACACGAACGCCCCGGCTATGCCTATGCGCAGCTGGAAATGGTACAGCTCGCGCTGGTGGTCTTTGAATTCGGCTATACGCATGCGCTTCAGGCCGGGAACTAGATCGGCCTGTTCTCGTCCTTCATCTCGGCTTGCCGTTGCGGCAGCAGCAGAAGGAAGCTCAATACCGGCCACAGCGCAGCGGAAATGAAACTGCCGGCGAAATAAGTCCAGCCGGGAAAGCTCGCGCCGGCGGCGATGCGGATCGCGAGCGTCAGCAACTGCGTGGACAACAGCAACAGCAGCAGGTGCAAGGCCTGCTGCCACAACGGAAACCAGAGGATGCGCCGGTGCACGGCCAGCGCGAGGAATGCGAGCACCGAGTAGCTGAGGGCGTGCTGCCCGATCAGCGCATCGTTGCCGACGTCCAGCAGCAGACCCAGGGTCCAGGCGATGCCGATGCCGACGCGGCGCGGCTGGTGGATGCACCAGAACGCGAGCACCGCAGCAGTGAGGTCGGGCACGCCAGCCATGCTGCGCCAAGGCAGCAGGTTGAACAGCAGCGCCAGCGCGATCGTCAGCACGATGAAACTGGCCTTCGCGGGCAGAAGAATGCGTTGCGCTTGCTGTTGCAATTCCATGCTATTCGCGTTTCCTCGCGCGCTTGGTCCTGGATGATTTCTTCACCGGCTGCTCGGCCTCGACCGGCGGTGGCGCCTTGGCTTCGGTCGACAGCACGAGCACCTGGCGATAGCGGTCGGTGCCCGCGGTCGGGGCGAGGGTGATCTTGGCGAAGGCGTAGGCCGCGTCGCGTTCGATGCGCGCCACCGTCGCCACCGGCAGCCCCGGCGGGTAGGTGCCGTCTATGCCCGAGGTGACCAGCGTGTCGCCGTTGCGGATGTCGGCGTTGGCGGCCATGAAGCGCAGGTCCAGCATGCCGCCCTCGGCGCCGCCGTAGGCAACCGCGCGCAGCCCGTTCCTCTGCACCTGCAGCGGGATCGCCTGATCCTTGTCCGAGAGCAGCGTTACCTCGCCCATGAGCGGATAGACTCGGGTCACTTGGCCGATCACGCCGATATCGTCGATCACCGGCTGCCCGGCCTGGATGCCGCTCTGCGAGCCTTTGTCGATCACGACCTTGCGCGAGAACGGGTCGCGTCCGGCGTAGAGGATTTCCGCAAACACCGATTTGGCCGGCAGCCGTTCCTCCGCATCGAGCAAGCGGCGCAGCTGCTTGTTCTCCTCGCGCAGCGCTTCCAACTGCAGCAGTTCCGGCGCCGCGCGCAACTGTTTCAGCTTGAGTTCGGCATTCTCGTTCTGCAGCGCAGCGGTGCTGCTGAAATAGTTGGCGACCGCATGCAACAGATCGACCGGCGCCATGGCGACGCGCTGAATCGGATAGGCGGCCAGCGCCACCACCTGGCGCACGCTCTCGGCATAGCGAAAGCGCGCATCGAGCACCATCAACAGAGTCGCGATGGATACGAAGAAGGCGAGTCGAACCAGCGGCGCCGGACCACGGTTGAAGAACGGTGGCGGCTGGTGTTCCATGCGGGCGCTAAGGGACAAGGGGCGATGCGCAATGAACCGGGCCTTTACTCATACGCACTCACCCATCGCCGGGTTCAGTCGTTGGTAAAGATCGAGTAGAGCTTGTCCATTTTTTCCAGCGCCTTGCCCGAGCCGCGCACGACGCAGGTAAGCGGGTCGTCGGCCACGATCACCGGCAGGCCGGTCTCTTCCATCAGCAGGCGGTCGATGTCGCGCAACAGCGCGCCGCCGCCGGTCAGCACCATGCCTTTTTCGGCGATGTCCGCGCCCAGTTCCGGCGGCGTGTGCTCCAGCGCCGATTTCACCGCGCTGACGATGCTGTTCAGCGGATCGGTCAGCGCTTCCAGAATCTCGTTCGAGGAAATGGTGAAGCTGCGCGGTATACCCTCCGCGAGGTTGCGGCCCTTGACTTCCATCTCGCGCACCTCGGAGCCGGGGAAGGCGGAGCCGATTTCCTTCTTGATATTCTCGGCCGTGGTCTCGCCGATCAGCATGCCATAGTTGCGGCGGATGTAGTTGATGATCGCCTCGTCGAACTTGTCGCCGCCGACGCGCACGCTGCCCGCGTAGACCATCCCGCCCAGGGAGATGACGCCCACTTCCGTGGTGCCGCCGCCGATATCGACCACCATCGAGCCGGTCGCTTCCGCCACCGGAAGATCGGCGCCGATGGCCGCGGCCATCGGTTCTTCGATCAGGAACACCTGCGATGCGCCGGCGCCGATCGCCGATTCGCGAATGGCGCGCCGCTCCACCTGGGTCGAGCCGCAGGGCACGCAGATGATGATGCGCGGACTGGGCGAGAGCAAACGCGAAACATGCACCTTCTTGATGAACAGCTTCAGCATCTGCTCGGTGACCGTGAAGTCGGCGATCACGCCGTCCTTCATCGGGCGGATGGCAACGATGTTGCCGGGCGTCTTGCCCAGCATCTGTTTCGCTTCCTTGCCCACCGCCTGTATCGTCTTCTTGCCGCTGGGGCCGCCTTCCTGGCGGATGGCGACGACCGAAGGTTCGTCGAGCACGATGCCCTTGCCGCGCACGTAGATCAGCGTGTTGGCGGTGCCCAGGTCAATGGCCAGATCGTCCGAAAAATAACCGCGTAAAAATCCAAACATTTGCTAGTGTTCCGTTCCGGGTAAGGGCTGGTAAATACGTTATAATACCGCACTTTAACGCATCGATTGGACCGCGTAACAAAAGAAAGCTCGTTTTTGCCGCGGTCCGATTTTGGGGAGCGCGCGGGAAGCGACTCCCTGGTCTGGTTAAACCATTTTAGGCGCAATTTCCATGTCTCTGACTTTGCAGGAGGTTAAGCGCGTTGCCTGGCTCGCCCGCATCGAAATCACCGATGCCGAAGCCGAAGCCGCCCAAGGCCCCCTGAATGAGATATTCAAGCTCATCGAGCAGATGCAATCGGTCGCTACCGAAGGCGTGGCACCGATGGCGCACGCGCAGGACGTGGTACAGCGCCTGCGCGAGGACCAGGTCACCGAATGCGACCAGCACGCGCTCTACCAGTCCATCGCGCCGCAGGTGGAGAACAGCCTGTATCTTGTGCCCAAGGTGATCGAATAGCCGGCGCATGAGGCGGCCCGTATGCGGCGCCCGTGTTCTTTCCCTTTACCTCTATCGCCATGCTTAACGCCAGCCTCACACAACTCGCCGCCCAGCTCGCGCAAAGAAAGATCTCCAGCGTCGAGCTGACCCAGCTGCATCTGGATCGGATCGCCCGGCTCAATCCGGGGCTCAACGCCTTCGTCACCATCGACGCCGACAAGAGCCTGGCGCAGGCGCGCGCGGCCGATGCGCAGATCGCCGCCGGAAGCGCCCAAGCGCTGACCGGCATTCCCGTTGCGCACAAGGATATTTTCTGCGCGCAGGGCTGGCTGACCACCTGCGGCTCCAAAATGCTCGCCAATTTCGTCAGCCCCTACGATGCGCATGTGGTGGCGCGGCTCAATGCGGCGGGCGCCGTGAACTTGGGCAAAACCAACATGGATGAGTTTGCCATGGGTTCGTCCAGCGAAACCTGTTTCTGGGGGCCGGTAATGAACCCCTGGGACCGCGGCCGCGTTCCCGGAGGCTCCAGTGGCGGCTCGGCGGCGGCCGTGGCGGCGCGCATGGCGCCGGTGGCGATCGGAACCGATACCGGCGGCTCCATCCGGCAGCCGGCCGCCTTCAGCGGCATCTGCGGCATCAAGCCGACTTACGGCGTGGTGTCGCGCTACGGCATGATCGCCTTTGCCTCCAGTCTGGACCAGGGCGGGCCGATGGCCAAGAGCGCCGAGGACCTGGCGCTGATGCTCAACGTCATCGCCGGCTTCGATGCGCGCGACTCGACCAGCCTGGAGCGGCCGGCCGAAGACTATGCGCGCGCGCTCGATGCGCCTCGCGCGGGCGATCGCACCAGGCCGCTCAGCGGCCTGCGCATCGGCGTGCCGAAGGAATACTTCGGCGAGGGCCTCGCCGGCGATGTGGCGGCCGCGGTGGAAACCGCGCTGGCGCAGTTCGAGGCGCTGGGCGCGCAACGCGTCGCGATCAGCCTGCCGAACACCGGGCTGTCCGTGCCCGCTTACTATGTGATCGCGCCGGCGGAAGCCTCGTCCAACCTGTCGCGCTTCGACGGCGTGCGCTACGGCTACCGCGCCCCCGAATACGGCGACCTCTCCGACCTCTATCGCAAGAGCCGCGCGCAGGGATTCGGCGCGGAAGTGAAGCGGCGCATCCTCATCGGCACTTACGTGCTGTCGCACGGCTATTACGACGCCTACTACCTCAAGGCGCAGAAGATCCGCCGCCTGATCGCGCAGGATTTCGTCGAAGCCTTCAAACAGTGCGACCTGATCATGGGCCCGACCACGCCGAGCGTCGCCTTCGGCCTCAAGGCCATGACCTCGGACCCGGTGCAGATGTATCTCAACGACATCTATACCACCGCCGCCAACCTCGCCGGCCTGCCCGCGATGTCGATACCCTGCGGCTTCGGCGAGGGCAATATGCCGGTGGGCCTGCATCTGATGGGCAATTATTTCGCCGAGGCGGACATGCTGCGCGCGGCGCACCAGTACCAGCTTGCGACCGACTGGCATCTGCGCCAGCCGCCGGGAGTGGAGTAGACCATGCAGTGGGAAACCGTCATCGGGCTCGAGACCCATGCGCAATTGTCCACCGTATCGAAAATCTTTTCGGGCGCGGCGACGCAGTTCGGCGCGGCACCCAACGCCCAGGCGTGCGCGGTGGACATCGCGCTCCCCGGCGTGCTGCCGGTGCTGAATCGCGCGGCGGTCGAAAAGGCCATCCGCTTCGGACTTGCCGTCGACGCTTCGATCAGCCGCCGCTCGGTGTTCGCGCGCAAGAATTATTTTTATCCCGACCTGCCGAAGGGCTACCAGATCAGCCAGTACGAACTGCCGGTAGTGGTGGGCGGCAGTCTGTCCATGCTGGTCGAGGGCGTGGAGAAGACCGTCAGGCTCACGCGCGCGCATCTGGAAGAGGATGCGGGCAAATCATTGCACGAGGATTTTCACGGCATGAGCGGCATCGACCTCAACCGTGCCGGCACGCCGCTGCTCGAAATCGTGACCGAGCCCGACATGCGCAGCGCAGAGGAGGCCGTGGCCTACGCCAAGACCCTGCATGCGCTGGTGCGCTGGATCGGCATTTGCGACGGCAATATGCAGGAAGGATCGTTCCGCTGCGACGCCAACGTCTCGGTGCGCCCGAAAGGTTCGACGGTACTGGGCACGCGCAGCGAGATCAAGAACCTCAATTCCTTCCGCTTTCTGGAAGAGGCGATCAACTACGAAGTGCGGCGCCAGATCGAACTGCTGGAAGACGGCGGAACCGTCGTGCAGGAGACCCGCCTCTACGATCCGGAGCGTAAGGAAACGCGCTCGATGCGCTCGAAGGAGGATGCGCACGATTATCGCTATTTCCCGGATCCGGACCTGCTGCCGCTGGTTATAGGCGCGGAATCCATCGAGAACATTCGATCCGAAATGCCGGAATTGCCGCCAGCCAGGCGCGAACGGTACAGACTGAATTTCGGCCTGCCTAGCGCATACGCCGTGTCGCTTACCCAATCGATCGAGGTAGCTGCTTATTTCGAGGAGGTGGTTAGCATACTGGGCAGCGACAGCGCCAAGCTGGCCGCAAACTGGGTGCTCGTCGAGTTGGCCGGGGCGCTCAATGGAGCCGGCATCGACATCGGCGCCTCACCGGTGTCGAGCAGGCAGCTCGCCGGCCTACTGAAGCGCATCCTCGACAACACGATATCCGGCAAGATGGCGAAGGACGTCTTCGAGGCGATGTGGACGGGAGACGGGGATGCGGAAGCGATTATCGGGAAGCGCGGTCTGATGCAAATGTCGGATGCGGGCGAACTTGAGAAGGTCGTCGATCAAGTGCTGGCTGCAAATCCGAAATCAGTGGAGGAATTCCGCGCGGGCAAGGAGAAGGCTTTCAACGCGCTCGTCGGCCAAGCGATGAAAGCGACCAAGGGCAAGGGCAACCCGGCCAAGATCAACGAGATCCTGAAGAAGAAACTGGCAAGCTAGCTATTTCTTCGCCGGCACTGCCGCCTTAGGCTTCGCGCCGGTCAGTTCCAGATAGCGCCGCTTGTCTTCGTCGTACTTGGCGTTGATCTCGCCCTGTTCCTTCTTCTTTGCCGCCAGCGCATCCTGATGGCCTTTGAGGTCGATTTCGTTGTTCTTGATATCGTCCTGCAGTTTCTTCGGCATCGGTTTCTTTACATAGAACTCTTTTTCGGCGGCGAGCACCTGGGCGCGCTTTTGCGCTTCCCCAAGCCGTTTCTCGATCTCCTTCGATCCCTCGTCGGCCTGCTTTAGCGCCCGCTGGCGGCCGTCTTCGATGTCCTTTTCGCTCGCATAGGTGTTGAGCAGCGCCTGATTCTTGCGCTTCTCCTCCTTCGCCGCGTACTCCTCTTCCTTCTTGCGCTTTTCCTCGGCCTCGCGCGCGGCGATCTGCTCCGGCGTCAGCGCGGCTTCGCGCTTCTTCACCACCGTGCCCTGCTTGGACAGTTCGTCCATTTCCTTGCCCAGGCATTCCGCCGGCGGCGTCTGCGTGTAGTAGGTCTTGCCCTTGTCGTCTTTGCACTTGTACAGCCGCTGCTGCGCGCACGCGGGCGCAGCAGCGAGCGCGACGACAATTCCGAGGACCACGATGGTCGGCCTAAGCATGTGCGGCGGCTCCATAGAGTTTGCGATAGCGTTCGATGTCGATCAATTGTTGTTCCATACCCGGCTGGGCGCCGAGAAACTGCACCAGGTCGTCGAGATCGGCGATGGCGATCACCGGCACGCCGTAACGTTCGCGCACTTCCTGCACCGCCGAGATTTCGCCCGCGCCCCGCTCCAGGCGATCGAGCGCGATCGATACCCCGCACAGCGCCGCGCCGCTGGCGCGGATCAGTTCGACCGATTCGCGCACCGAAGTGCCCGCCGAGATCACGTCATCCACGATCAGCACCCGTCCGGCGAGCGCCGCACCTATGATGCTGCCGCCCTCTCCGTGGTCTTTGGCTTCCTTGCGGTTGAAGCTGTAGGGAACGTTGCGCCCGGCTTGCGCCAGCGCGATGGCGATGCTGGCGGCGAGCGGAATGCCCTTGTACGCCGGGCCGAACAGCATGTCGAATGGCTGGGCGGAGGCGAGGATCGCTTTAGCGTAAAATTGCCCCAGACGCCCGAGCATGGCACCGTCGTTGAACAGGCCGGCATTGAAGAAATAGGGCGATATACGACCGGCCTTGGTCTTGAACTGGCCAAAACGCAGTACGCCGGAGTCGATGCAGAAGGCGATAAACTCTTTGCGAAAATCCGACACTGGGCGATCCTGGTGCGCACTGCGCGCTACTTGAAAGGCAGTCATGTTACGCATTATCGCACTCAATCTCAACGGCATACGCTCGGCGGTGAACAAGGGGCTGCTCCCGTGGCTGGCTGCGCAAAAGGCCGACGTGGTGTGCGTGCAGGAAATAAAGGCGCAACTGGCCGATCTTGATCCGGCGACGCTAGCCCCGCATCCGTATTCGGGTCACTTCAGCTGCGCCGAAAAGAAGGGCTACAGCGGCGTCGGCATCTATTGCCGCAAACAGCCGGACAAGATCGTCAGCGGATTCGGTTCGAAGGAGTTCGATGCCGAGGGCCGCTATCTGCGCGCCGATTTCGGCAAGCTCAGCGTGATCTCGGCCTACCTTCCTTCCGGCTCCAGTTCCGAAGAGCGCCAAGAGGCGAAATTCCGCTTCATGCAGGAGTTCATGCCGCACCTGGCGAAGCTGAAGGCGAGCCGCCGCGAGGTCGTGATCTGCGGCGATTGGAATATCGCGCACAAGGAAATCGACCTGAAGAATTGGCGCAGCAATCAGAAGAATTCGGGCTTTCTGCCCGAGGAGCGGACCTGGCTGAGCAAGGTGTTCGACGAACAAGGTTGGGTCGACGTATATCGTCGCCTGCACCCGGACACCACGGGCGAGGCCTATACCTGGTGGTCAAACCGCGGCCAAGCCTGGGCCAAGAACGTGGGCTGGCGCATCGACTATCAAATCGCGACGCAAGGGATTGCGCGGACTGCCAAGAAGGCGGCGATCTTCAAGACGCAGCGCTTCAGCGATCACGCCCCCTTGACGATAGATTACGACTGGCCTTCAGTCTAAAAGGCGTTTACATTGGAAACGGCGATCATTGCCGCCGTCGCCCAACTCACTTGCGTCGCGCCGCTCGCGCGTCTGCGCGCGCGGGCTTTTCCACTGCCG
>Ga0334722_10007791_pt1 | contig 10325 bp, 12 predicted proteins | sample C3_bottom_MG_FD_207210 | JGI IMG/M metagenome (GOLD analysis project Ga0334722, IMG submission 207210) | Sediment microbial communities from Yellowstone Lake, YNP, Wyoming, USA - C3_bottom | ecosystem: Environmental > Aquatic > Freshwater > Lake > Sediment | place: USA: Wyoming | collected... | reverse complement strand
ATCTGGATGAATTTTGCTATCGCTTTAACCGGAGATTCTGGGAACCAGAGCTTCCGCTAAGATTACTCAACGCCTGTCTTTCTCATGTTCCGGTAAGACTGGCTGAGTTTCATTAGGAGCCATAATAAACTTTAAAAGCAACGCTTTGTAAAAACCGCTACCGAGGCCTTAGCAATGGTCAACAACAAACACCATCTTATTTAAATGCAAAAAGCAATGCGGCAGATGCAAGAAGCATTGACGCCAAAGGGAGGGCTAGTCTCTTTAACCTACATACTACAGAATTCGATTCAGCGTCGATTTTGTTAAATTTGTCCAATGTCTCTTGCGATAAGCCTTGAAGCAACTCGATCTTGTTATCAAGTGTGTTTATGTCTTTTGCCAAATTTGAAATAAAATTATCTCTCTCGACAACAACATCTTTTAATAAAGAGATTTCATTTGATTGATTTTCGCAAAGACGTGTTAGGGCTGATATGCCCTCCTGATGTTTTATAATATCACATGACTGTTGATTGTCTAATATATCTTTTGTGTTTGATATTTCATTAAGTCTTACAATATTTTTTTCTAGTTTATTGCACAATGTCTCATTTTGTGCGACTAGTTCTTTTAAAGATGAAATCTCTTGAGATTGCTGAATATCAACTACTTCTTTGATTTCAGCTTTATTCTTAAGATCAACAATTTCAGAAGATTGATCTTCATCAAGTTTATCTTTAATCTTTGCTAATTCCTGCAGCTGAGATATTTCTAAATCGTGCTCTCTAACCATCTCGTCTTGCTTTATTCTTTCTTCAATCTGTGCTCTTAGCTGGGTTGCAATTGTTATTGTTGCCTGTTTCGCATTCTTCTGATTACCGAAGGTGATATCCATTTCTTTATTCAAAGAAAGTATTTTTTCAGTCAAGGCCGCATGAAAGCTTTTTAAAAACTGGTTTTTTGCATTGTTGACTTGGAGAATAACTTCGATAATTTTTTGAGTAGTTTCTACGCTAGCACCAAGTATTTTAACGCTTTCTGCTAATTCTTTATCGTTTTGTCCGGTAATTTTCCCTTTAAATGTACCCCAAATACCTTTTTCTTGTACCCTATTCGCCAACTCCCCAGCATCTTTTGTTAATTGAATAGCTTTATCCAACTCATCAATGTGTCGCGTGAAATCAATGGTCACTTCTCTTATTTGACTACTACCGACAAGGTCGTTTTCGTTATTAAAACGAGTCATAGATTGAATCTCTTGCGTCATTTATAATCTCCTTATTGAATTCCAAGAATTGAGTTAACTTCACTAGAAGTATCTATGAACTCGATTTCTTGCTCACGTTTCACGGAAAGATTTTGAGTATGCTCCCAGGCCTCACTGCATAATTCGGCAGAAGATATAGTGTAGTTTTTCAACCCACTTATTAGTACAAGATTCATTTCAGTATTTGATATTAGCTGCTGACAAGCCAAGGATTGTTCTCTGCGAAATTCTTGTAATCCAGTTTCATAACTCAAAATTTTCTCTACGACTTGGGGGACAAATTTACTCAGATAATAGCTTGTTAGTCCAAATCCAATCGCAGAGATAGTTGCAGCAAGAAATGGAGCAAATACACCAACAATGGGAACTAATTGTGCTTCAATAATAGCATCAAGAGCATCCCATAAAACCAAAGATCCGCTGGTTATGATTATTTCTGATAATTTTGTGACCAATTCTTTTTTTGACATTGTTTTGCTGCCTTGATATAGCTCCCAGGCAGCGACACCAATTTCATATATATTTTTTGCAAGATTATATATTTTTCTTATAACCTCTGAAAATGCATTTACAATAAATTCGAAAATACCCTTCAAGATGTCAACAGGTTTTTTAATTACATCTACAATAGTCTGCCAAATCCTGCTAAAGAATCGTTTTATTCGGTCAATCAAAGAACATTCACCACCCATATAAATATCAACAAGTTCATCACTTAAAAATTTAACACAATCAGCAGAGAGTGTTTCAAGCCCAGACCATCCACCTTGCTTAATGCCTTCACATGTGGCACCAGCCACTAATTTACCTGCCGATCCTGACGAATCCTTCATTTTTTTAGCTTCAATATTTGACCTTATTCCTTGCTTAGTTAAGAGTTCTTGCTTTGAATTTACTCTTGGTTTCCCTTCTTTTATGAGATGTGATTCAATGGCAGCAGCCGTCTCTTTACTATTGCACTTCATAAATTTAATTGTACATCCTTCGCTAAACTCACTTGAAAGCTTATACTCTTGTCCAGCCTTTGATTTCTGCCGATTTTCGTTAAGATGTCCTGCAAACCACCGTGTTTTTAATTTCTCAGCGTCTCCGACATAACAAGGAATGTTATTTGAATCAAAAACGACATAAACACCAGGTGTATTTGGGACATCAGCAAAACGTTCGTCTGGTTCACCATTTTTGATACCAAATTCACCGTCAAATTTCAGAGTCGATAGAGAGCTAATGCCATGAGAAAAGCTCTTTTCTATCATTTCTTTCCAAGCGGCACCCCTTCCACTAGCTTCAATAACACTTTTTGCCGATGATGCATCAAGTGTGTTCTTGATATCTGTCTTCATTCCAGGCTTTTGGCCTTGAGATGGCCGACAATCTTTATTCTTAAAACCTCCAACTAGTTTCCTCGTAACATTGTCAATCGCTTTGTCTATAATTGCTTGATGTAGTGGATCTAAAGTATTTCGTCCTAATTCCGAAGCATTTTCTTGTGTCATGGGAACTCCTGTTTTTAATTGAAACAAATTTGTTGAGAAGATCCTGCGCATATGAATGCGCAATACTCCCAAGACATGTTAGCAGGCTCATCACGAGAATCAGACCATGGCCTGAATCGTTGGTCACTTTCGCCGGGATAAACAATAAACAAAGCCGGGGGCTGGAACCACGTATATGGTGATACTCAAACAAACGCCTTGTGTTGCTCTTATTCCGAGACTTCCTTGGTCGTGTAAAATATTCACCAGTAGAGAACGACGACAAGGCCTTCCTTGGTTTCTATGTATTTGATATTCTGCGGTTCAGTGTCGATATGGCGACTGTCAATGAATTCGTGAAGTTTCCGAATGGTCGCCATCGGATCATTTTTGACGAAGAACGTCTCATGGTGAAGTTTCTGTGCTGCCTGGCGAGCACTTCCTGCCCCCTCTAGCGCAAACATTATCAAAACAATTACAAGTACCGCGATTACTCTGCGCAAAATTTTCCCTTATCAAATTCAGCACTGGTCAGTTGGTCGCTTATGGGCAGCGCAAATAATTTTCCAGCCAGATTGCTGCTGTCCACCCCTAGATATAGGGGATGCAACGGTTGCAGACTGCGGGTGTCGTCCCAGTTGAAATTTCCGCGACGCAATAGAAATCCACCGTTATTCATTAATCAGTTCTAGACCTTTGGTATATACAGATTTATAACTACAGATCAACTCATTAAATTCTTGGATGGTTTCAATACCAACGCCATTAGCCTCAGCAAAAGCCTCGACTCCGAACTTCTCAAGAGTATCGTATTTACCATCCGCCAGACATACAGACAGAAACTCATACAAAAAAATCCTTTTCTCTTGCAGAGACAGTTGCACACTCTCTGCGCCTTCGGCGACATATTCTTTTATAATTATTTTCTTTATTTCATCTTCAGCCATCTCCAAATTTAACAATTTTAAAGCGTCTTGTTTTTCTTTAAGTTTCTTTTGTAGTTCAGTAGCAAATTCTTGCACTCTACAAAAAACACACCTCATCTCGCGACATAAAATATCTAAGGCATCAAACGCATAAACGTTTAATTTCCAATTGCTGCTCAAGTATTCTACGTGATATCTGCTGTTAGCCACCCCAAAAGAAACCTCATCATCGGTGCTGCTGCTTATATCACAAAATCTGGCTGGGCCACATACACAAAGGTCAACACGACTGTCTTCGTCGCATCTTTTGAGTTGAACAGGATCGATTGTTGCGTCACTGGCAGCTGCAAATATGTATGCCAACTTAACGAATAGGTATTTCTTTTTGGCTGTATTTATTCCTGATAGATACATGGCCTGCTCCTGTTTTATGAGTTGTGAATATCTTAAAGCGCCTGTTAAATATTTACCATTTCGATGATCTGCATTAAGCGAGCAAATTTTTTTTGTTACTGAATTGCTGTTTTCTTCCGAAAATTTCCCCCATGGCGTTAGTGGACGGCCGAAATAATTCCATATCCCCATCAGCCAATCATAATTATAAATTTTGTTGTGATGTTACCCTACATGACTTCAATCTAACAAAGTGTCGTTCCATAGATTGGAACGTTGATGAATTTTTTACGGGCGGGGATATTTTTCTGATAGACGAGATACGATCTCTCCCATCTTGCCAACCAGCCATTCCGGTTCCAAGATATGAGCATGCTCCCCAAAGGAAAGCACCTTCGCGACAACCTCCCGTGAGGAGGCTGCTTTAAAGACTAAAACCAACCCACCATCAGGCAGGTGGGTGATTTCCTGGTCTGGGCTCCAGATGCGCTCGCCCGCGTAGTCGGCGACAGGTTTATCGAACTGAACCTTAACCGCAAAGGTCTCGTCCTGCATAATCCCGAAGCGTTTATTGAACTGATTTTCAAAGTCGTAGCTCTCAGGGCGCTCGAAAACTATTTCGGTCACCTCAACCTTTTGGATGCGATGTACGGCGAGAATCGGATCAAATTCGGGCCGATTTGCCTGCTGAAGCGGTTTGTTTGCCAGTATACCGTTAAGGTATAGCGCATCGTTATAAGAGAACATCACCAAGGGGCAAACCGATACGATCTTGGGTTCTGAGGCGCGGATGGATTTGTAGGTGATTTTGCAAACATTGCATGACTTCATCGCCTCGGTTAATCGATGAATGGTTTCGCTGTGTGGCGTGTAATCAATTCGCCCTAGTTTAAGGGTAGCAAAATTCCGAGCTGGGTGTTTTGTGCCGCCCTTTGTGTAAGCCAGGCTTTTTTCAATGGCCCGCGTGGACAGTTCAAACAGCTCTTTCCCCAGTAACGAAGAAGTGAATTCACGGCACATAAAGAGAACTGTGATCTCGTCTTCGGTCAGATAAAGCTGCGGGGGGGCAAATGGCTTTTTGATTTGGTAATACCGTTGCCGGTTTTCGATGCTCTCCTCGATCTCCACCGAGTAGGCCATTTGTATTTCCTGGATGTAGCGGAGAACCGTCTGCTTTGAACAACCGAGCATATCGGCCAATTCGGAAAGGGAGCGTTTCTCCCTTGAGAACAAAAGCCTGGAGTAAAGCGAAACCGCTTTTTCTGTGGAAGACCGGTATTCGCTTTTCTTTGACATGCTACTAATCCGTGGCCTATTTAGAAATGCTTCAAATCGTTAGATGACCATTTATCGCTGTTGAAAATCAAGCAAATTGTTATCTGTGCCCTTTGCGTTGCAGTAGTTACGATTGCCTGAGTCCTGACGATACCGTTTCAGCGATGGCTTTAATAATCGCCAACCCAATACCGACGACCAGACAGATAGCCAAAAAGCCCAGAACCCATAAAAAGAGGATCCACAAAAACTCAACCACTACCACCAGCAGCCATATACCAACGGCAACAGCGGCGATGACCATAAGAGCACAGATGATCCACATACCCCGCCTCAATAATCAAGTTTAAAATATCTCGCCTATACTTGCCGAATCAGCCATGGCCCCATTGTTAAAACGATGGTGGCAATATGTGTTATTTATCTTTTACCGCGCTTTCGTTCCGTAGATCGGAACGAAAGCGATTTTGTTTGGTAATTTTTTAGCCGTATCCACCGGATGAAAGCGCAAAAAAAAATGGGCGCGGCTTTTGCCATGCCCATCATGAGGTACCGCCAAGCACCCGTAAAGGAACACAAACAGAAGACGCGCCCAACCGGGCGCGTTTCCGTCAGTATCTATCCTTTACAGTCGAAATTGGCGGTTTTCATGATGGATGATATCTGCGTAAACGCAAATCTATTGGTTTTATAATTTTATCGCTCTAGCCTGTTATCCCTCTCCGCGTCTGACAAGTAAACTGATTCGACATAAATCCCCAGAGGCTTATTGAGCGTACCAGACCCAAAAGCCCTCTTCAAGCTGCTTATATTACAACACATTTGTGATACGAAATATCAAATTCTTGATTTGCAATCAATAAGTTGAATGTGCGAGTGGTTTGGACCCTTCATTGATTTCACCAAACCGCTTCCCGCCAACTATTTAGATATATATCATCCCCTTGACGTACGCCTTTCTTATGGGCTTTCCAAACATCGTCTTCTGAGCATCGGCAGCCAAAACAGATAACTTCACCGGAGGAAATCACCATGGCAGGATCGAAAAAAAAATTCACGCAATTATTCATTCAGCATCCGCAACCGCAGGTGGCATTGGTGCAGGGCTAGCTCAACTTCCAGGTTCTGACATGCCAGCCTTAATGGCATTGCAAACGGCCATGATTATTGCAATTGGTCATGAGTATGGCTGTGAGATCACCAAGGCGAACGCCAAAACGATCCTGCTGACCTTTCCGGCAGCTTATGGTGGAAGGGCACTTTCGCAATTCCTGGTCGGCTGGATTCCTGGATTTGGCAACGCCATCAACGCCAGCACCGCCGCGACCATCACCGAAGCAATTGGCTGGACTGCCGATGCCTATTTTGAAAAGGACCGCCACAAAACGACCAACCCGGAGGAGGAACCAGCAAATTAAATAACTGAATCGTAGAGCCCTGATAAATCAGGCGTAGCACCCTGCTCAACCCATCTTTTCCCGCCAAGCTGACCTATCCATCCCGAACAGTTCAACCATAAAGATTAAGGCAAAATCCGGCATCAATCGCGATGAAGGATGCCCCGTTTCCCTCAACCACAACCACCCCGGAGGTTTCATCATGAATAGACAGTTACTCGAACAACCCTTTACCGCCGATCAAATCAAACAACGCGAAGGCGGCTCCGGCAGGGCCATCGACTACATAGAAGGGCACTCGGTCATTCAGCGCCTGAACGATGCCTTTGAGTCAGCTTGGAGCTTTGAGATTATTTCCCATGAGATCCACCAAGAGGAGGTAGTCGTTATTGGCAAACTCACCGCCGGGACTCTGGCTAAAAGCCAGTTCGGCTCCAGCCGGATCACCAGAAACCGCGACACCAAGGACATTGTCTCGCTGGCCGACGACCTGAAGGCAGCCGCTACCGATGCCCTGAAAAAGTGCGCCACCCTTTTTGGCGTGGGGCTGCACATGTATGCATCTAAGAATGGCCACGGCGATAACAGCAATAGCCACGGCAATGACCCTGAAAACAGGAGCGGCGGCAATGGCAGCAACGGCAACACCAACGGGAGGCTCTCTTCCAAGCAACATTCCTTCCTGATGAAGCTGGCCAACGAAAGGAAGTTGACCAAGAAAGAACTTAACGAACGATGTGTTCAGGAATTCGGGGCGGTCGCCGATTACCTCAGCCGAAACGATGCAGCCAAAATGATCGAGAAAATGCTGGCTCATTAAACACCAACAGGTTTCGAGATTTCGAGGGGGAAGGCGGAAAAGCCTTCCCCCTCTTGCGTTTGACCCTAAAAATGGAGGCACCCTTTGAAACCGAACCTCAAGGCATACCGGGAGGAGTTGCACATCTCTCATAGCCAGATCTTCACTTACCTATCCTGCTCGCTCAAATACCAGTTTCAGTATGTTGAACAGCGGCCCCAGGAGCGTATGAGCCTGGCGCTACCGTTCGGCAAAGCTATTCACAATGCCATCGAACGCTACTACAGGTCGATCATGGAAAGCGGCGTTCCAGCTGACCTTGACGTCATATCTGACCTGTTCGAGGAATCGTTGACCTTGGGACTGGAAAAAACCCCGGCCCCGATCATCTTCAAACAAGAAGCGGAGGATGCCGGAAGCGCCATAAACTTAGGCAAGTCTATGCTCAAGGCCTTCCATGAATCGGTGGATCTTACCGGCTGGAAGGTGGCGGCAGTTGAGCTACCCTTGGCGGCACCGCTGTACACGCCGGATGGCGAGAGGCTGGATATCCAACTTATCGGTGCCATCGACCTTTTGTTGAAGGATACTGAAGGTCGCTACCTTGTGGTCGATAACAAGACCAGTAAGCAGAAGAAAACACAGGAGGCGGTCGATGACGATCACCAAATGACCGCCTACTCTTACCTGCTGGCCACCAATGGGTATGTGTTCCCACGGGCCGAAGTTGATTGCCGTTTCGATGTCCTGCGCAAACTCAAAACTCCAACCTTTGAGCATTACCACACCAGCCGGACGGCGGAACATCGTAAGCGCTTCGCCAGAATCGCCAGTGCGGTATTGACTGGCATCGAGAGCAGGTTGTTCATCCCGACCAAAGGATGGCTTTGCTCAGATTGCCAGTACCAGGATGCATGTAACAGCTGGTAGCACTTTTTCAAGAATGATATTCGAGCCCCCTCAGCCAATCGGCTGGAGGGGCTTTTCTGTTTACTCAACCAACAAAGGAGAATCCACATGGCAAACGCCACACTTATTGGCAGCAACAAGGTATCCGAGGCCGAGGTAATCCAGGTGCCCGGCGTCCCCTTCACTAAAACTTTTCGGCCCGTGCACCACCGGGAGGTGATCGCGGCGATCAGAACCGGCATCAGCGCCACTGGGCTGGAAGTGGTCAAGAGCGAGTACGTCTTGGCCGGTAACGGCATGAAGATGTTCGGCGTCTGGGATCTCAGCACCGGTAACGACGAACTGTGCTGGAGTATCGGGATCAGAAACTCCATGGACAAATCAATGGCCCTCGGCATCACCGCTGGCACCAGAGTCTTCGTTTGCGAAAACCTGGCTTTTGACGGGGAGTTTGTAGAGCTTCGCCGTCATACTAAGGGGCTAACGCTGGATGAGTTGGAATTCATGGCTTACCGGGCAATCCGGAACGTCGTGGGCAGGCTTGCCGCCTTTCAAGCCTGGCATGAAGGCCTGAAACGCCATGCACTTTCCGAAGATGATGCCAAGATCCTGCTGGTGGAAATCATCGCTCAAAGCGTATTTCCCGTCAGCAAGTTCCCTACCTTCCATGACCTCTATTTCGGCGGGGCCTATGGTCAAACCTTATGGGGTTTTCATGAGGCGGCAACCGACGTACTCCGGGAGGCAAACCTCCTCAGCCTGCCCAAGAAAAACCAGGTGCTGAACAGCATCCTCAACCAGCACATAAGTTCAATTGATACTGAGCCCTCCCAACTGGGTGTCTTTTACGAACGGCGGCATCATCTAGCCCACATCTAACCATCTGATAGCCTCTTGACAAACAAACCTCCTAAATTACCCCAGGTGGCGATTTCTCGCAGGGACATGCCGACATAAGGAGAAGGCTTCAAAATTTCGTTGAAATCAAATCTGAGAACCCGATTTTTTGGTGACTTTTACGAACGTAGAGCAAAACTAATCCAGTAGTTTCACCTCAAATCCACTGACAAAGAGCCCGCCGGATTCATACTCCAGCGGGCTCTTGTCATTAAACCAGGAGGCCAGGCCATGACCAGGCTACAGAAACAGGCATACGCTGAGCCGGAAGCCCTCAGGGACATCCTGAAGAGAGTGCTTGCCGGGAAAAAGTTCCGCTTACAATGTGGGCACCATATAACCTTCAACACTGTTCTTGGTAACGACCTGACTATCCGAAACGGCAAAGAGCTCACAGTGATTTGTGCCCAGTGCGGGTATTAACAGTTTGGCTGAGATAACAATCTGTGCATATTGCCCAAGAGACACACTGCTGAATTGTGAAGCGGTGTCCATGCAATTGCATCGTTTGGGGTCTATCAGCACAGCAATCTCTCATGAAAAAAATCTCTTGTCATTCCATTCTGCGGAATGACACCCCGCTATATTGAAACCCAATAGGACATTTTATTTGCCCTTCATAGGCTGGAGCCAATTACGAATCAGCCCTATTTTTATGTTAATCAAATACACCAAGGGGATCTTCATGAACAAGAAATTAGTACGCTGGGTATTGGCTATCGTGATGTTGAGCAGCATGAGCGGATGTGCTGGACTTGAAGGACTAGCACCTTCATCAACGTATTGGGCTACCGACCATACTGGTGTGTCGAAGCGACCATTCTGGAAGGAAAACGCCTATACTCCTGAGGAATTTCTCATCGGCGGCGATGAACATACTTTTATATGGCTCCTAATGAAACTCAGCCAGTCTTACCGGAACATGAGAAAGACAGGCGTTGAGTAATCTTAGCGGAAGCTCTGGTTCCCAGAATCTCCGGTTAAAGCGATAGCAAAATTCATCCA
>Ga0334722_10007790_pt1 | contig 10326 bp, 11 predicted proteins | sample C3_bottom_MG_FD_207210 | JGI IMG/M metagenome (GOLD analysis project Ga0334722, IMG submission 207210) | Sediment microbial communities from Yellowstone Lake, YNP, Wyoming, USA - C3_bottom | ecosystem: Environmental > Aquatic > Freshwater > Lake > Sediment | place: USA: Wyoming | collected... | reverse complement strand
CGATGACGGACCACTCCATGATGGACCACGGCATGTCGCACGACACGCCGATCCAGAATTTCGAGTGGCCGGTGGACGGCTGGTTCCGCGGCTACCGGTTCGCCTTGGTAGATGCGCACGGCCAGCCGGTACCGAAGCACGTCCTGCACCACATGATCATGGTGAACTTCAGCCGGCGCCAGCTTCTCTACTCCGCGGCGGAGCGCCTGATGGGCGCGGGAACGGAAACCGACTCGGAGGTGAGCGTCCCCAAGACCATCGGCGTGCCGCTCTCGCCGGGCATGAAGCTGGGAATGTACGTGGCGTGGCACAATGACACCGGCAAGGATCTCGAGGGCGTGTATCTCAAGGTCACCATGCTCTGGATGCCGAAGAACCAGAATCCGCGTCCGGTCAACTCGATGCCCATCTACATGGACGTGAATCTCACGGTCGGCGGCACCAATACGTTCGACGTCGTTCCGGGCAAGTCGTCCAAATCCTACGAGTTCACGCTTCCCGTCGGAGGCCGGCTACTCGGAGTCGGTGGCCACATGCACGATTACGGCGTGCGGGTCCGCCTGGAAGACGCGGAGAACGGCAAGGTGATCACGTCGGTCGTCGCCACGCGCGACTCGGCGGGGCACGTGAGCAAGGTGAGCCGGAAGCTCTACGGCGTCACCGGCGAAGGGCTCAAGCTCCAGGCCAATCACCGCTATCGGGTGGTGGGAGAGTACGACAACCCCACCGGGGAGACCCTGGTGAAGGGCGCGATGGCCCACATGGTCGGGCTCTTCGTGCCCGACGACATGGCCAAGTGGCCGGCGATCGAGCCGTCGGATCCCACCTACCAGAAGGACCTCGCGTCACTCCAGGTGCGCGGCACCGGCGGCCAGATGGAAGGGATGCATCACGGCGGGCATGGCGACATGCCGATGGACCACACCGGCCACGGCGAGCACACGGGAGCGACGGACAACCAGGGCGCCCAGTAAAGAGCAGCAGTGCGCCGGATCAGGCACCGAGGATCCGGCGCACCCCCACCCACCGCTGGTACCACCATCCCCCATTCGGATCGTCGGGACTGAGCAGGCTGACCTGGACACCACCGGTCGCGCTGTGGATGAACTGGCCGTTCCCGATGTAGAGCGCAACATGGGTGACCGGTCCTCCCGAGGTACTGAACGTGAGCAGGTCGCCGGGAAGGAGCGCGCTCGGGTCCCTCGCGACTTCCCTCCCCTCCCGCGCCTGGTCGGCACTTCGCCGTGGCAGGGTCACACCGTGCTGTGCGTACGCATACTGGATCAGTCCCGAGCAGTCGAACCCCTCCCCATCCTCTCCCGTCCCCCCATAGACGTACCTGCGTCCCATCATCCCGGCGGCGGTCTCGACGACGGAGTCGGCGATCGCCGATGAACCGTGGGACCGCTCCGCGGCGGGCCGATCCAGGGGGACCGGAGAGGCCGGGGAGGCCGGGACCGGCTCCGCCGAGCGCTCGCGCCCGCCGCCCAACTGAAGGCCGAGCCCGGCCGCGAGCTCCAGCCCGCCTCGATTGTCGAGCGAGATCTCCCGCCATCGCACCTCGACGCCGAAGGTCAGGAACCTGGCAGGAAGGAGATCGTACCCCGCGCCGGCCGACCACGATCCCCACACGCTGGAGAACGATTTCGAGTGGGGAGATCCCAGTCCACCTCCGATTCCGGCAACCGCGTACGGCCCTTGGAGGCCGGTACGAAACGCGGTGACGTCGATACCGGCACCGGCGAAGGCGCCCGCGCCGTCTCCTGAGCGGGTCATGTAGTCGCCATGGAATGCCATGTGTACCGGACCGGCGAGCGGCCGGCTCACTCCGATCCGATAGAGTGTCCAGCCGCCGTCGTCATAGAGGTGGCCGATCTGGCCGACGACACCCTGCGCGCGGGCTGCGCCGGCGCCGGCGGCGGCAACGCCGGTGGCGAGTATCAGGGAGCGGAGCGTCATCCGGGTTCGCGTCGGGGGCGTCCCGTCCGCAGATCCACGAGGTAGGCCTCGCCCGCACGGCAACCGGTGTAGAGAATCGCACGGGCGGTGCTGTCGTTCACGATCCGCGGAGCTTCCCCGGTATAGAGCAGCGGCACCGGAATCCGCCTGTCTCCGCGACGGAGCTCGATGCCGCGGTCGGCACAGGGAGAGCCATCGGGCGCCAGGCCGGGGCGCGAGAGGGTAAACCAGATCTCGACGCCCGCACCCGCAACGGCGAGCGAATCCGCGGGCACGACCGAAGTGGCGGTATCCGCGGCCGCGGCGCGGTCCCCGCTGCCGGCATGGCACGCCGCGAGCGACGCGGCCAGGAACCCGGCTCCCCGTCGCCTCATTCGCCGCCTGGGAGGGCGAGGCCGATGGTGTCCGGCGTGCCGTCTTCGGTCACGGCCAGCGCCTGCCGTGCTGCAGGGGTCTGACGGAGGTACCGCAGCCAGACGATCAACGCGGCGAAGCCGGTCAGCCCTCCGCAGAACGCGGTGACCGCGAGGCCTCGCACCGGGTCCTGAATCTTCATGGCGATGAGCGCCCCGCCGACCGCCCCGAAAAACGAAGCTGCCCACGCAAGAAACGGCGTGAGCAGCCATCCGAAGACCCGAAGCATCAACCGGACCCAGCGCATCGTTCAGCCTCGTCGAGTTCCCAGCCCGGACAACGCGGTGGCAAGCGCGACGCCCGGCAGGAAGCCAACACCGAACGTCGCCAGGTTCCATCCCGCTCCGGGGACGCCCACGGCAACCGCGATAATCGCGACGATGATGGTGCAGGCGATCGCTACCCCGTACGCGGCCGGGGCCGACGGCTGGCCGGTGCGCGTGGAGCGATTCGCGAGGAGCCAGGCCCCCATCCACGGGATGAACGTGCCGGCCATCCACCACACCGGGTGGTACCACCAGTTGCTGCCTCCGCCGATCGCCAGCCACCGGTGGGAATAGGTTCCGATGTTCTGAAGGATTGTGACGTCAACGAGAAGGAAGACGACCGCGGCGCCGAGACCGATTCCGGCGGCGCCCGCAATACCTTCGATGCCGCGCGCGCGGGTCCACAGTCCGGGCAGGAGCGTCACCGCGGCAAGGCCGGCGAAGAGAATGACCGCCAAGACGACTGTTTCCACCGGTCCTGACGGGAGAAGACGCGACGCCAGCGAAAAGAGCAGCACCGCCGCGGACTCGGTCAGTCCGAGTTTGACCGCGCCTCGAACGATCGAGGGGATATCGGTAACGTCGTGCGTCGTGCCGAGTTCCATCGCCGGATGCATGCCCTTCTCCGTTCAGAGGTTCACTGTCGAATCATACCCGGTCGCTCTCGGCGCGGCCAAGGGGGTGGGGGTCACCCCCAGCCGAGGACTACAGCGACGTCGGTCACCGCCCACGCCGCGAGCGCCCGGTACATCCCGCGCTGATGATCGCCCGGCGAGAGCCGCTTCGCCCGGAGCCGCCACGGCACCAGAACGACGGCCCACATCAGCGCCGCCACTCCAAGCATCACCACCCGCCATCCGTCGCCGGGAAGCCGCCATCCTGCCCGCACCGCCCCGGCTGCGAGCAACCCGAACGCGATCACCGCGGCGACGAGCGCGACATCGAGGCTTCCCACGGGTCCGAGCACGGAAGCAAACGTCCGGTCGCCTCGGCGCCGGTCCTCCTCGACCTGGTAGAGCTGCGTGAGGGGATAGAGCGCGGCGAAGAGGGGGCAGAACGCCAGCAGCACGAGCCCCCGCGCCGGATCCATAGGCACGCCGGTGGACGCCCACCCGGCGTACGGCGTCAGGGTGCCGAAGCCCCACATGTTGATCACCCAATCGGCCCCGGCCACCGCCTTGAGGCGAAACGGCGGAACCGAGTAGAGCACGGAGAGGACGACACAGACGGCATACGCGAGCGCGAAGGGGAACGGGAGGAGGCAGGCGCCGAGCTGACCCGCCACCATCAGGCCGAAGCTGAACCCCGCGAGTCCGGGCGGCGCCGGAGGCGGCTGCCGGAGGTAGGCGACATCTCCCTCGTCGCGATCGAAGGCGCTGTTGAGGGCGAGCGTACCGCCGTTGAGGCACACGACCCAGAGAACGAGGCCGGCGATGGCGGGGCCGAGATGCCGCCCGGCCCTCGCGGCAGCGAGGCCCTCGGCCAGCAGATAACCGACCGCGGTGTGCGCGGCCATGATCGGCCACTCGGCAGGCCGAAGGTGAAGCAGGTAGTCGAAGCGGGTTCCGAACAGCGCGTACCCCGCTGCCCGGGCGCGCGTCACCATTCCATCCCGAGGTACTTCGCGGCCAGCCGGAGCCCGTGGAGGGTGAGGTCGGGATCGGTCCGCTCGATGGTGGACGAGAGCGGCGCGACGACGGATGCGAGCCCGCCCGTCGCGACGACACCGGGACGCCGTCCGCCGGGCCATTCCTCGCGAATCCGCCGCACCAGCCCGTCCACCGCGTCCACCGTGCCGTAAAGCACCCCGGCCTGGATGCACTCCTCGGTGCGCCGGCCGATGACGTGCGCGGGGGCGCGGAGCTCGGTGGCCGGGAGCTTGGCGGTACGCCGGGTGAGTTGGTCCGCGGCGGTGCGGAGTCCCGGCATGATGACGCCGCCGAGGAACCGCGCATCCACCGTGACGCAATCGAAGGTCGTGGCGGTGCCGAAATCCACCACGATCGTGTCCGCCCGATACAACTCCGCCGCCGCGAGCGCGTTGACGATGCGGTCGGCGCCCACGCTGAGAGGTTCGTCCACGTCGAGGGTAATGGGAAGCGGCGACCGGGAGTCTACCGGCACACCGGTCCGCCCGGTGGACCTCGCGATTCCCTCCACCACACTCTGCGTCACCGACGGCGCCACCGAAGCCAGGCAGACGGCGCGCACCTCGTTGGGCGAGTGCCCGGCCTGGATGAGGAACGCCCCGACCGCACTGCCCCATTCGTCCGGGGTGCGGTCGGGATTGGTGGTCATCCGCCAGTGGGCCTCGAGGTCGTCGCGGTGGAACAGGCCCAGCGTGGTCTCGGTATTTCCGATATCGAGTGTGAGGAGCATGGCTCGAAGTTACGCGCGAAGGGAGGCGTCGGCCAATTCGACCGGCCCGGCGCGCAGGGCAACCTGCCGGCCGTCTCCAAGCCGGAGGAGCAGCGCGCCATCCGCCGCGATTCCGTCAGCCACACCTGCGGGGGCCTTTAGCGGCCGGCCGCGGAGCCAATCCAGGGCACGGAAGCGCTCGAGTTCCGCGGGGGACAGGGTCGATGCGCCGACCTCGATCCGCTGGATGACCTCGGCGAGTGGTTCCGCCAGGCCGACGGCCGACCGTCCCGGAAGGCGGTCGGCCAGGTTGCCGGCCTCCTGCCGCAGGCCCTCAGGCACGGGGTTGGTCACGTTGAGCCCGAGCCCCACCACCACCCAGCCGAGGGTATCGCCCTGCCACCGCGCCTCACACAGGATCCCGCCCACCTTCCGGTCGCCGAGCATGAGGTCGTTCGGCCACTTGATCCGGATCGGGGGCCCCGCATCGAGGGACGACAACGCCTCGGAGACCGCCAGTCCCGCGCGGAGACTGAGGAGATCCAGCCCGGACGGCCGCTCCGGCCGGAGCAGCACGCTGAGCCAGAGGCCGCCCGTGGGCGAGATCCAGGGATTCCCCCGGGAGCCGCGGGCGCCGGTCTGCTCCGCCGCGACGACGGCCGTGCCCCCGGGCGCCCCCGCGAGCGCCCGCGCATGGAGCTCGTCCATGGTGGACGCGACGCGATCGAGACGATGGAGAGGAGGGCGCGACGGCGTCAACGCGCGAGGAGCAGGAGAAGGACGCCGAAAGCGATGCGGTACCAGGCGAACACCGCGAAGCTGTTCCGGGACACGAATCCGACGAACAGCCGGACCACCACGAGCGCCGACACGAACGCGCTCACGAACCCGACGGCGAACGCCGGGAGATCGGCCGCGGACAATGCATGCCAGCCCGACTTGAGATCGAAGATGGTGGCGGCGAACATCACCGGGATCGAGAGGAAGAAGGAGAATTCCGTGGCTGCGGTCCGGGAGAGCCCCAGCGCGTATCCGCCCATGATCGTCGCGCCGGAGCGCGACGTGCCGGGGATCAGGGAGAGGATCTGCGCCATTCCGATGCCGAGCGCGGTCCGGGCAGGTACGCCGCCCGCGTCAGCCACACGCGCCGCCGGCCGCCACCGCTCGATCAGCAGGATGACGAGGCCGCCGACGATTGACGCCGCGGCCACCACGACGGTGTTGAACAGATGCTCCTTGATCCATTCGTGGGCCAGGAGCCCGACCACCGCGACGGGGAGGAAGCCGAGGGCGAGGTCGGCCAGCAGCCGCCGACCGGGGCCTCCCCGGAAGCACTCGACTGCGGCCCGGCCCAGGCGGGCCCGGTAGAGCCACACGATGGCGAGGATGGCGCCGAGCTGGATGAAGATCTCGAAGGTCTTGGCGCGCTCCCCCACTTCACCCAGCCAGCGGCTCACCACGATGAGGTGTCCCGTGGAGGAAACCGGGATGAACTCCGTGACGCCTTCGACGATGCCCAGCAGCGCCGCCTTGAGCAGCGGGTCAGCCACGAGGGGCCGCTCTCACTCCACCGCCTCGCGGTAGAGGGCCTCGTACATCGGGACCACTCGTTCGGCGGAGAACTGCTGCGCCTTCTCCACCGCCGCCAGGCTCATCGCGCTGTGGCGTCCGGGATCGCGAAGCAGCTCGACGGCGCGCCGCCCCATGGCTTCGACCGACCCCACCGGTTCGAGAAGGCCATTGACCCCGTCGTCGATGACCTCGGGCAACCCTCCGGCCCGGGTGGCCACGACCGGCGCGCCGCACGCCATCGCCTCCAGCGCCGCGAGGCCGAACGACTCGGTCTGGGACGGGAGCACGAAGAGGTCGCTGCCCTGCAAGAGGGTCGCGACCGAATCCAGCCGGCCAAGGAACCGCACGTCCTTGTCCACTCCGAGGTCGCGCGCCTCGGTCTCGGCGTCCACCCGGTCGGGGCCGTCACCGATCATGATCAGCGTGGCAGGCATGGCGCGGCGGATCCGGGCGAAGACCCGCACGACGTCCTTCACCCGCTTGACCTCCCGGAAGTTCGAGACGTGGGTGATGACCTTGTGCCCTTCGGGCGCCAGCGAGCCGGGGCACCGCGTTTCCGCCGGCCGGTACTCCTGAAGATTGACGAAATTGGGAATCACCCGGATGTCGCAGCTCACGCAGCCGAAGGCCCGGTAGGTCTCGTCCTGCAGGTAGGCGGAGACGGCGGTGATCTGGTCGGACCTCTCGATCGAGAACTGGGTGATGGCGTAGAAGCTCGATTCCTGGCCGACCAAGGTGATGTCGGTGCCGTGAAGAGTGGTGATGACGCGAAGCGGGCGCTGCCCCTTCAGCATCTCGCGCGCGAGATACGCGGTGGTCGCGTGCGGGATGGCGTAGTGGACGTGAAGGATCTCGAGGCCTTCGCGGAGAACCACCTCGTGCTGCTTGGAGGCCAGGGCCAGCGTGTAGGGAAAGTGATCGAAGAGCGGGTACCGCCCCATCCGGGTCTCGACCTGATGGAAGAAGATGCGCTCGGTGTAGCCGCGCAGGCGGAACGGGGAGTCGTACGTGATGAAGTGGACCTCGTGGCCGCGGCGGGCCAGCTCGATCCCGAGCTCGGTGGCCACGGCCCCGGAGCCGCCATAGGTGGGGTAGCAGGTGATGCCGATCTTCATCGTCATGTCCTCTCCCATGCCTCGGCGATTTCCGCCGCGAGCCGCTCCGGCGGCCGGGTGGCGTCGAGAGTGAGCACCGGCCCCTCGACCTGGTGGCGAAACCATGTTTCCTGCCGCTTGGCATACTGCCGCGTGCTGACGGCGATGGCCTCGGCCACCGATTCCCGGCTCCGCCGGCCGTGGAGAAAGTCCACCGCCTCGCGGATCCCGATGCCGTCGAGGCCGGCCGCACCGGCCTGGTATCCGTCGGCGAGCACCGAGGCCACCTCCTCGATCAGGCCTCGACGGACCATCTCCCCGGCCCGGCGCGCGATCCTCGCGTGGAGCACCGCGCGCGGCACCGTGAGGACAATGTACCACGGGACGATCGTGCCGCCCTCCCGGGCCGCGCGCTGCCAGTGGGAAAGGGGCGCACCGGTGAGCAGCGCCACTTCGATCGCCCGTGCCGCCCGTTGCCGGCCGCCGCCCCGGAAGTCCGCATCCAGACGACCCGCCCAGCGCACGAGTTCCAGCGGCTCCAGCCGCGCCGCCCAGGCGCCGAGGCGGCGGCGGCGGGCGGGATCGAGGGCCGGCTCGCGGAAGAGGCCCTCGGCCAGCGCGCGGACGTACAGTCCGGTGCCGCCGACCACCACCGGCATCCGCGCCGCCGCCCGCACCGCAGCGATCCACCCGGTCGCGTCCCGCGCAAAGTGCCCCGCGCTGTACCGCGTCCCGGGATCGATGAGGTCGAGGCCGTGATGGACGACCCTGGCCCGTTCCTTCTTCGTCGGCTTGGCGGTGCCGATGTCGAGCCGGCGGTATACCTGGCGTGAATCCGCCGAGATGACCTCGAGCGGCCAGTGCGCCGCCAGCGCAAGCGCCACCGCCGTCTTGCCGACGGCGGTGGGCCCGACCAGCACCGGCACCCTACCGGCGGCCAAATCGCCGCTCCAGCTCGTCCAGCGGCAACTGCACGATCGTCGAGCGGCCGTGCACATCATGGGGCGGCAGGTCGGTGGCGAAGAGGCGGAGCAAGAGCGATCGCATCTCGGAAGGCTCGAGACGCTGGCCGGCCTTCACTGCCGCGCGGCAGGCGTAGGTGGCGGCAAAGCGCTCGAGCCCGTTGGCCCAGCCACCGAACCGGCCGCGTGCGAGGTCGGCCACGACCTCCCGGAAGCAGGAGCCGGCATCGAATCGGGGATGGGGTGACGGCACGGCATGCAGGACCACGGAGCGGCCGCCGAAGGCGCCGACCTCGAACCCTACGCGGGCGAGCTGCTCCCCGTGTCTCTCGACCGCCTCGAGCTCCTCGTCGGTGAGCTCGAGAGTGAGCGGAAGCAGGAGCCGCTGGGCCGGAGCGCCGCCTCCGGTGAGCTGGGCCATCACCCGTTCGTAGAGGGTGCGCTCGTGCGCCGAGTGCTGATCCACGAACACCAGCCCCTCCTGCGCCTGGTAGACGATGTAGGCATCGAACACCTGGAGGAGCGGCACGTCGAATTCGTCACCTGCGTCTACCTCCGGACGCTCCGGTGCCTCCGCGGCCGGTGTGCCGAACAGGCCCTCCAATACTTCCGCGGATAACCCGGCCCCTCCGGCCGCCGTTCCTGCGGGCAGCGGTCGCCACGCCCCCACGGGCGCGGCCGCGACCAGCGAACCAAGGGCGTGCCGAACCGCTTCCTCCACGACCCTCTCGACCCCGATGCGATCGCGGAACCGCACCTCGAGCTTGGCCGGATGGACGTTGACGTCCACGTCCTCCGGCCCGACGCCGATGCGGAGATAGAGCGACGGCCTGTCGCCGGGATGGATGGCCGAGCGGTAGCCCGCCTCGGCGGCCCGGAGGAGGAACGGGTCCTTGAAGGGGCGGCCGTTGACGAAGAGCTGAGTGCGCCGGCCGGTCGGCTGGGCGTCGCCGGGGCGCTGGACGTAGCCGGACACGCTAAAGGCCCCCGCGGCGTATGACACCGGCACCAGCGTCCCCGCGATCTCCCGGCCCCAGACCGCCGCGAGCCGCTCTTCCGGCGCCTGTCCGGCGGGCACCGCCAGGCGGCAGGTGCCATCCACGTGCAGCTCGAAACCCGACTCGGGATGCGCGAGCGCCAGCGTGGCCACCGCGTCATGGGCGGCGCGAGTCTCGCTGGCGGCCGAACGGAGAAACTTGCGGCGGGCGGGAGTGTTGAAGAACAGGCCGCGAACCGTGACGCTGGTGCCTCGTCTGCGCACGGCGTCGCCGACGCGATCGAGGCGCCCGCCGTTGACGACGAGTTCGGTGCCGCCGCCATCCAGCTCCGCGGTGGTGAGGGTGAAGCGGGAGACCGACGCAATGGCGGGAAGCGCCTCGCCGCGGAAGCCGAACGTGGCGATGCCGGTCAGGTCGGCGACGGTGCGCACCTTGCTCGTGGCATGGCGATCGAGTGCCAGAACGGCGTCCTCCCGCCCCATCCCGCTTCCGTCGTCGCTCACCAGGATCAGGGTCTTCCCGCCGTTCTCGAGCTCGACCCGGACGTGCTGCGCCCCGGCATCGAGAGCATTCTCGACGAGCTCCTTGACGGCCGAGGCCGGCCGCTCGACGACTTCTCCGGCGGCGATCTGATCGGCGACCGCGTCGGGCAGGATGGCAATGCGCCGGGACATGGCGAGAATCTAGCCGCCGACCGCCGCCA
>Ga0334722_10007789_pt1 | contig 10326 bp, 6 predicted proteins | sample C3_bottom_MG_FD_207210 | JGI IMG/M metagenome (GOLD analysis project Ga0334722, IMG submission 207210) | Sediment microbial communities from Yellowstone Lake, YNP, Wyoming, USA - C3_bottom | ecosystem: Environmental > Aquatic > Freshwater > Lake > Sediment | place: USA: Wyoming | collected... | reverse complement strand
CTGAGGCTCGTCCACCAGGACGACCTCATCGACGCCCGCGCCGGCCCAGCCCCGTAGCCGAGCACCGAACCTCCGACTTCCCCACCTGTCCTTTGAAAACTGAATCACGGCCGCGGCGGCGCGGTCAGCGTGCGGGCGATGCGCGATCAGCCACGCACCGGCGCGCAGTTGCAGCGTCAGGCGCCGGCTCGGTCAGCCGACCAGGCGGTAGAAGCGCCAGAAGTCGTGCTCGATCGGGAGCACCTCGACGGCGGCGTAGCCCGCGTCCGCCGCGTACCCGCGCAAGATCGGAGTGCGCATGATCGTGCCGGTGCCGGCCGCTGGCGGGTCGGTGAGCGCGCAGGGCAGGCAGTGCAGCGCGCTGAAGCCCCATTGGAAGCGCTCGATGTCGTCGACGTCGACGGTGAACTCGTCGGCGCACCGCTCGTCGGCGACGACGACCGTGCCACCCTCGGCTCGCAGCGACCGCATTGCTCGGAGCGCGCCGACGGGATCGCACATGTCGTGGATCGTCTCGAAGGCGCAGACGAGATCGAAGCGGCCCGCGAGGCCGGGATCCGCGGCGTTGCGGACCTCGAACGCGACGCGTTCCGCGACGCCAGTGTCCGCGGCGTTGGCGCGGGCCGTCTCGATCGAGGCGGCGTCGAGATCGAGCCCGGTGACTGACACCTCGGGGTAGGCGAGCGCGATCGCGATGCTCGACCATCCCGTGCCGCATCCCACGTCGGCGACCTGGGCCGGGGGCGCGGACCGCAGGCGCGCGTCGACGTCGGTGATCGCGGGGAACCACTCCGCGCCGAGCTGGTTCAGGAACATCGGCCGGTTGAGGTGCGCGATCGCCTCGCGCAGGTCGGGGCCGTACGCCTCGTAGGGGACGCCGCCGCCGGTCTGGAAGGCCTCGAGCACGCGGGGGAGCGCGCTCGCCACCCCGACGACCGCCTTTCCGGCGGGCGCGAAGTACCGCAGGCTCGTCGTCTCGAGGAGCACCTCGGCGTGCTCGGGAGGCAGGGAGAAGCCGTCGGCACCGTCGGTGTCGAGGATCCGGGCGACCGCTTGCTGCTCGAGCCACTCGCGCGCGTAGCGCTCGGAGATCCCGGCGGCGTTGGCGAGCCCCGCGGGGTCGAGGGAGCCGGCATCGGCGAGCGCCCGGTACAGGCCCAGGCGGTCACCCAGATAGACGTGGTACAGGTCGAGAGTCGCGATCGTCGCGCCGAGCAGTCGCTCGACGAGCGCGTCGGCGTCAGCCATCACTGCCTCCTTGTCTGGTCGTCCTGATGTGGTCGCGCCACCCAGGCGTGCCTGGTCGGGCCCTGCGGCGAGGCAGGGTAGGTCGCCGCCGGCTGCACCGCCCCGGCCACTGGACGTATCGAACAGGTGTTCGATACGGTCCGGAGTCCCATGGCGTACGCGGAGCTGCACTGCCACACGAACTTCTCGTTCCTCGACGGGGCGAGCCACCCCGAGGAGCTTGTCGACGAGGCGGCGCGGCTCGGGCTGGCCGCGCTCGCGGTCACTGACCACGACGGGTGCTACGGGATCGTGCGCTTTGCCCTGGCGGCGCGTGCGGCGGGCATCCCGACGGTGTTCGGTGCGGAGCTCACGCTCGGGCTCGAGGGGCACCAGGCGCAAGCGAACGGCCGCGGGCACGCGAGCGAACGCCCGCGGGTCGGGTATCCCGATCCGCAGGGAGCGAGCCATCGAGCGGGTATCCCGGCCCGCAGAGAGCGACCCAACCGAGGTGGCGAGCCGGATCCTCCGGGGGAGCACCTCGTCGTGCTGGCCGACGGGCCGGTGGGGTACGCCCGCCTCGCCCGGGCGATCAGCGCGGGGCAGATCGCAGGGGAGAAGGGCGCGCCGTGCTTCTCGATCGAAGGGCTGCACGCGGCGGCGCGCACCGGTGTGCACCTCAACGGCTATCGAGATGCACCGCGCAACGACTCGTGGTTCGTGCTCACGGGCTGTCGCAAAGGATCGGTGCCGCGTGCGCTGCTCGACGACGGTCCGGCCGCGGCTCGCCGTGCGCTCGACCGGCTGACGGACGCGTTCGGGCGCGACCGCGTGCTGGTCGAGCTGTGGGACCACGGCGACCCACTCGACCGGCACCGCAACGACGCGCTCACGCAGGTCGCGCTCCACGCCGGTGTCGAGGTGGTGGCGACCAACAACGTGCACTACGCGACACCGCGGCAGCGTCCGTTGGCAACCGCGCTGGCGGCGGTCCGGTCACGGCGGTCGCTCGACGAGCTCGACGGGTGGCTCCCCGCGGCAGGTGGCGCGCACCTGCGCTCGCCGGGAGAGCAGGTGCGGCGGTTCGCGCGCTGGCCCGGCGCGGTCGAACGCACATTGGAGGTCGCGGAGGCGTGCGCGTTCGACCTGCGGCTCGCCGCACCCGAGCTCCCCGACCTCGAGGTCCCCGAAGGTCACACCGACATGTCGTGGCTCCGCGAGCTCACACGGCGGGGCGCCGCGGTGCGATACCCGTCGACGCACCCGCAGCACGAGCAGGCGACGCACCAGCTCGCGTACGAGCTCGACGTCATCGAGCAGCTCAACTTCCCCGGCTACTTCCTCTTGCTCGTCGACATCGTCGAGTGCTGCCGGCGTCTCGACATCTACTGCCAGGGGCGGGGGAGTGCCGCCAACAGCGCGGTCTGCTACGCGCTCGGGATCACCAAGGCCGACGCCGTCGCGCTCGGGCTGCTCTTCGAGCGGTTCCTGTCGGTCGAGCGCGACGGGCCACCCGACATCGACCTCGACATCGAGCACGCGCGCCGCGAGGAGGTCATCCAGTACGTCTACGGCAAGTACGGGCGCGACCGTGCCGCACAGGTGGCCAACGTCATCACGTACCGGCCGCGCTCCGCCCTGCGCGAGATGGCGAAGGTGACCGGGCTGTCACCGGGCCAGGCCGACGCGCTCGGCAAGTGGGTCGACCGCTACGGGCACGACGCGAGCGCGTACGCCGACCTCGCGACCGAGGGTGTCAGTGTGCCACCGCTCGCGCTCGACCTCGCCGGGCAGGTGCTCGACTACCCGCGCCACCTCGGCATCCACTCGGGCGGCATGGTGATGGCCGACCGACCGCTGGTCGAGTTCTGCCCCATCGAGTGGGCCCGCATGGAGGACCGCTCGGTGCTCCAGTGGGACAAGGACGACTGCGCCGCGGCGGGACTGGTGAAGTTCGACCTGCTCGGGCTCGGGATGCTCACGATGCTGCACCTCGCGGTCGACCTCATCCGTGAGCACGGGGGAGTGGACGTCGACCTCGCGACCATCCCGCAGGACGACGACGTCTACGACCTGCTCTGCGCGGCCGACACCATCGGTGTGTTCCAGGTGGAGAGCCGCGCGCAGATGGCCACACTGCCTCGCCTGCGCCCACGCTCCTTCTACGACCTGGTGATCGAGGTCGCGCTCATCCGCCCCGGCCCGATCCAGGGCGGGTCGGTGCACCCCTACCTGCGGCGGCGCAACGGCGAGGAGCCCGTCACCTATCCCCATCCCATCCTGGAGAGCTGCCTCGAGAAGACGCTCGGCGTGCCGCTGTTCCAGGAGCAGCTCATGCAGATCGCGATCGACGCCGCGGGCTTCACCCCCGGCGAGGCCGACCGGCTGCGCCAGGCGATGGGTTCGAAGCGCTCGAAGGCGCGCATGGCGGCGATGCGCGAGCGGCTGATGGAGGGGATGGCCGAGCGGGGGATCACCGGTGAGACGGCCGAGGAGATCGCCGGCAAGCTCGAGGCGTTCGCGCACTTCGGGTTCCCCGAGAGCCATTCGGTGAGCTTCGCCTACCTCGTGTACGCGAGCTCGTGGGTGAAGCGCCGGTACCCGGCCGAGTTCGCGTGCGCGCTGCTCAACGCACAGCCGATGGGCTTCTACTCGCCGCACACCATCGTGCGTGACGCGGTGCGTCACGGAGTGGAGGTGCTCGGACCGTGCGTCAACGCGTCACGTCGCGACTGCACGCTCCAGCCGCGTACGGCGGGAGCCGGGCCTATCGGGCACCCGCAGCCCGGATGGCATGCCGACCAGTCGACGCGCGCGGTGCGCACCGGGCTCCGCTACGTGCGCGGCCTCTCCAGCGGGTTGCTCGATCGCATCGACGAGGCGCGTGCTGATCCCTCTCCCCTTGGGGGAAGGGGAGGACTGTTCCGCGACCTGGAGGACTTCACCCGGCGGACCGGATCGCCCGTCGACGCGCTCGAGTCGCTCGCCACCGCGGGCGCGTTCGCGTGCCTGGGCGTCGACCGGCGCGACGCGTTGTGGGCCGCCGGGGCGCTCCGGGACGCGCGCCCGGGCACGTTGCCGGGCCTGGTCACCGGCGTGGAGGCTCCGGCACTGCCGGGCATGGACCCGATCGAGGAGACGGCCGCCGACCTGTGGGCCACCGGGATGTCGGCGGGTCGACACCCCACCGAGTTCGTGCGTGAGCAGCTCCGCGCCCGGGGCGCCGTCACCAGCGCCGACCTGCGCGAGCTCCCGCACCACACGATCGTGGAGGTCGGCGGGGTCGTGACGCACCGCCAGCGGCCCGAGACCGCGAGCGGGGTCACGTTCATGAACCTCGAGGACGAGACCGGGCTCGTGAACGTGATCTGCACGCCCGACGTGTGGCGCCGCTTCCGCAAGGTGGCGCGCACGTCACCCGCGCTCCTCGTGCGCGGCCTGCTCGAGCGTCACCAGGGTGTGATCAATCTCCTGGCGCGTCGCATCGAGCCCCTCGATCTGTCACCCGCGTCGCTCCTCCGTTCGCGCGACTTCAGGTAGCGCAGCGAAGGAGCCAGGTAACCTGTACGTCGACTCCTCCATGAGAATGGGTGTGAGAACCGTGAGAAGCGAGCCTCCGAGTCCCTGGCAATGCTGCGTGATCTCCGCCTCGTGCGGCGGTTCCGCGCGCTCGTTCGCGCGGACCCGACCGGTGTCCGGACTGGGTTCGTCGCGCACCTGCTCGCCACCGCGACGGGGCTCGTCGCCGGGCTGATCCTCGGCTCCATCACCGGGACGCTCGAGGAGCTCCCCGGGCTGCTCGTCCTCCTTCCCGCAGCCGTCGGCCTGCGCGGGAACGTGTTCGGCGCTCTCGGCAGCCGGCTCGGCACGCTCGTCGCGACGGGCGAGTTCCGTCTGTCGCGCCGACGCGACACCGAGGTGGGTCAGAACTTCCTGGCGTCGGTGGCCCTCTCTCTCGGGCTCTCGCTGCTGCTGGCCGTCGTCGCCAAGGGGATCGCCGAGGCGTTCAACGTGCCCAACGCGATCAGCACGGCCGACTTCGTCGTCGTGTCGGTCATGGGGGCGCTGGTCCCGACCGCGGTCGTGATGGCGATCACTGTCGGGGTCGCCGCGGTCGGCGTACGCCGCGAATGGGACGTCGACAACGTGAGCGTGCCGGTCGTCACCGCGGCCGGTGACATCGTGACGCTGCCGAGCCTCTTCCTCGCCACGTACCTCGTGATCGACGTCCCGGATGCGCTCGTGGGCGTGCTCACGGCACTGTGCGTGATCATCGGAGTCGGCGCGCTCGTGATCGCGCTCCGGTCGCATCTCGAGGTGCTCCGTCGCATCGTCGCCGAGTCCATCCCGTTCCTCCTCGTCGCCGGGATCATCAGCACGCTCGCCGGCCTCACCATCCAGTCGCGGTTCGCCACCCTCGCGGCGGAGCCGGCCCTGCTCATCGTGATCCCGCCCTTGCTGTCGCTGTCGGGATCGCTCGCGGGGATCCTGTCGGCGCGCGTGGCGACCAAGCTCCACCTGGGTGTGCTCGACCCCTCGCGCTTCTCGCTGCGCGCGGTCGTCGAGGACCTGACGCTGGTGTTCGTGATCGCGCTGCCCATCTTCCTGGTGCTCGGCCTCGCGGCCGATGTGCTCGCGGTCGTGGCTGACCTTGCGTCGCCCGGTGCCGCGGAGATGGTCGCCCTGATGCTCCTGGCCGGCATCCTCGCGACCGTTCTCTCGTGTGCGGTCGCGTACGGCGCTGCGCTGATCACGTACCGGCTCGGATGGGACCCCGACAACAACGGTGTCCCGCTCGTCTCCTCCGCATCCGACTTCCTCGGAGCGGCATCGTTGATCGTGTCCCTGGTTATCCTGGGACTCACCTGACAGGGACTGCATGGCTGACCAAGACAGACCACCACGGAATCTCAAGGCCATGCTCTCGGAGGCCAAGGACACCTCCGAGCTCATGGTCGACCTCGGATACGCCGCGATCTTCTTCTCCGACGAGCACATGGCGGAGGAGGTCCACGAGCTCGAGGAGCGCCTGGCTGATCTCGTCCACGAGATGCGGGCGATCTGCGTGCTCGCGGCGCGCTCACCCCGCGAGGCCGAGGAGATGTCGAGCGTGCTGCACGTCATCTCCGCGATCGAGCGGATGGCGAACGCCGCGGTCGACGTCTCGCGAATCGTGACCCACAAGCTCGGCATCCCCGCGGCGCTCGTCGCCGACCTTGCCGACGCCGAGGAGGTGTCGCACCGGGTGCGCGTCCGCGGCGATTCGCCGCTGGCGCAGCGCTCGCTCGCCGACGTCGAGCTGCCGGTCGTGGTCGGCATGCGCGTGGTCGCGATCCGCCGGGGCAAGGAGTGGATGATCGACCCCGACGGGGACGACACCTGCCTCCCCGACGACGTGCTCATCCTGCGCGGGCCTCCAGCGGGGATCGCCGCGCTGCGCGAGCTCGCCGGTGCGCCGGAGTGGCGCCGGCCGACCGTCGAGGAAGATCCCGCGATCACGGACCTCGACCGTGCGGTCGACGTGCTGGTCGAGATGAAGAACATCTCGGAGGTCGCGGTCGGTCTCGCGTACTCGGCGATCCTGTTCGACGACCGGAGCCTGGCGGACGAGGTCAACCACCTCGAGGACCGCCTCGACGAGATGCGGGAGCGCCTCGAGGTCTGGGTGCTGCGCGCCGCGGCCGACCAGCTCGACCCGTCGCCGCTCCGCGGTCTCCTGCACCTCGGTGGCGCGGCGGAGGAGATCGGTGACGCCGCGCAGCAGATGGTGTGGCTCGTCGAGGAGCAGGAGGAGATGCACCCGATCCTCCGGGTCGCGCTCGGCGACACCGACGAGGTGATCGCACGCGTGCCGATCGCGCCCGGCTCCGCGCTCGACGGGGTGACGCTCGCCGAAGCGCAGCTCGAGCTCAAGACGGGCTTCTACCTCCTCGCGATCCGCCGCGCCGGCCGGTACGTGTACCGCCCACGTGGCCACGTGCGGCTGGGCGCCGGTGACGAGCTCATCGGCAGCGGCCCCGACGAAGGTCAGGCGAAGCTCGCTGAGCTGTGTGGCTACCGCCTGCTCGAGGACGAGGACACGGGCGAGATCGAGCTCGTTCCCGTCGCGTCCTGACGACGCGAGCGCAACGGATCGACGGATGACGGCGTCGATCGTCACGCCCGACACGGGGCTCTCGAATGCCGATGTGCGCGCTCGCGTCGCGCGGGGGCAGACGAACGATGCCGGCGAGCGGACGAGCCGGACCTACGGCGAGATCATCAGGGCGAACGTCTTCACCCGCTTCAACGCGATCCTCGGCACGATGCTCGTGGTCATTCTCGTCGTCGGGCAGCCCCAGGATGCGCTGTTCGGTCTCATCCTGGTGGCGAACTCCTTGATCGGCATCGTGCAGGAGACGCGCGCGAAGCACACGCTGGATCGCCTGGCCGTGTTGAGCGCGCCGCGGGCGCGTGTCGTTCGCGACGGCACCACGTCCGAGATCGCGGTCGAGGACGTGGTGCTCGACGACCTCCTCGAGCTCCGCACGGGCGATCAGGTGCCGGCCGACGGCGAGGTCCGGTCGTCCGACGGGCTCGAGCTCGACGAGTCGCTGCTCACCGGCGAGTCCGATGCCGTCGAGAAGCCGCCGGGAGTCGAGGTGCTGTCGGGCAGCTTCGTCGTCGCCGGCTCCGGCCACGTCCAGGCGACGAAGGTGGGTGCCGAGGCGTACGCGCGGCAGCTCGCGGCGCAAGCACGCCGGTTCCAGCTGGTTCGCTCGGAGCTCGTCGAGGGCATCAACACGCTTCTGCGCTACATCCAGTACGCGCTCTTCCCCGTCGCCGCGCTGCTCCTGTGGCGTCAGCTCGCGAGCAACGACGTCGAGGAGGCACTCGTCGGTGTCGTCGCCGCGGTCGTGGGCATGGTTCCCGAAGGCCTGGTTCTGTTGACGAGCCTGGCGTTCGGGATCGCCGCCGTCACGCTCGCCCGGCGCAACGTCCTCGTCCAGGAGCTCCCCGCCGTCGAGGGCCTCGCGCGCGTCGACGTCGTCTGCCTCGACAAGACGGGCACGCTCACCGAAGGCGATGTCGCGTTCGATCGGCTCGAGATGCTCGACACCGCGCGCCAGGTTGGCATCGGGGAGGACGACGTGACCGAAGCCCTGGGGGCGCTCGCCGACGACGAGAACCGCAACGCGACGCTCGGTGCGCTGAGCTCTGCGTTCCGGGCTCCCGGTTGGACCCGTGACGGCGGCGTCCCGTTCTCGTCGGCGCGGAAGTGGAGCGCCGCGAGCTTCGCCGATCACGGCGCTTGGGTGATCGGGGCGCCCGAGATGACCCTCCCGAACGCGCCGGCCGACGATCCGGTGCGCAGACGCGCCGACGAGCTCGCCGGCGAAGGGCGCCGGGTGCTGCTGCTCGGCCACGCGGACGCGATCGACGGCGAGGAGCTGCCCGAGACGCTCGTGCCGACCGCGCTCGTGGCGCTCGAGGAGAAGGTGCGGCCCGACGCCGCGGACACGCTTCGCTACTTCACCGAGCAGGGCGTGGCGCTGAAGGTCATCTCGGGTGACAACCCGCGCACGGTCGCGGCGGTGGCTCGACGCGTCGGCCTCGAGGGTGCCGACACGGCCTTCGACGCGCGCGAGCTCCCGGAGGAGCAAGAGGCCCTTGCCGACGCGCTCGAGACCCACTCGGTCTTCGGGCGCGTCACACCGCACCAGAAGCGCGCCATGGTCGGTGCACTCCAGTCCCGCGGCCATGTCGTGGCGATGACCGGTGACGGCGTGAACGACGCCCTTGCGCTCAAGGACGCCGACATCGGTGTCGCCATGGGATCGGGCGCCGCCGCCACCCGGTCCGTCGCCCAGCTCGTGCTCCTCGACGGCAAGTTCGCGACCTTGCCCGGTGTCGTCGCCGAAGGGCGACGGGTGATTGCCAACATCGAGCGATCCGCGAACCTGTTCGTCACGAAGTCGGTCTACGCGCTCCTGCTCGCGATCGCCGTCGTGCTCACCGGGTGGCGCTACCCGTTCCTGCCCCGGCATCTCACGATCGTGAGCACGTTCACCATCGGCATTCCAGGCTTCGTCCTCGCGCTCGCCCCCAACTCTCGGCGCTACATCCCCGGCTTCCTCGAGCGCGTGCTCCGGTTCTGCATCCCTGCCGGGCTCGTCGCCTTCGCCGCGTCGTTCATGACGTACTGGTACGTGCGGTTCCAGGAGGATCTCTCGCTGCGAGAGGCGCGCACGACCGCGACGCTCGTGCTCGTCGCGGTCGGGCTGTGGATCCTGGTGCTCCTGGCGCGACCGTTCAACTGGTGGAAGGCGCTGCTCGTCGGCTCGATGGCCGGATGCGTCGCCCTCATCCTGCTGCTCGAGCCGCTGCGCGACTTCTACGCGCTGGAGCTCCCGGATGCGCGGGTGCTCGGCGTCGCGTCGCTGATCGCGGCCGCGGCGATGCTGCTCCTCGAGATCGGCTGGCGCGCCTCACGCGTCGTCGCCAATCGTCGGTCCGTCGCCTGAGCCAACCCTCCTTCCTCCTCGTCGTCTCCTCCAACTGCATGACGGAGACGCGTCTGGTGCCGGGAAGGGGTCTGGGAAGGGCTCGCTCAGACCACGGAGCCGAGCAGATTGCCGACGAGCGCGGTGAGCGCCATCGCGAGGCCACCGCCCGCGAGCACGCGGGTCGCGGCCCGGAGCATCGGTGCGCCACCGAGACGCCCGCCGATCGCTCCGGTGATCGCCAACACGACCAGGGCGACGCCCGCGATGACCGGGATGCGCGCGTCACCCGACACGGCGAGCAACGTCAGGAGCGGGACGGCCGCGCCGAGGGCGAAGCTCACGGCGGACACACCGGCCGCCTGCCAGGGGCGCGCGGGGACGGCACCGGTCATGCCGAGCTCGTCGCGGAGGTGGGCGTCGAGCGGGTCGGTGGCCGTGAGCTGGGTGGCGACCTGGCGCGCGAGCTCGGGGTCGATCCCCCGCTTCACGTAGATCTGGGTGAGCTCGTCGAGCTCGAGCTCGGGTGAGGTCGAGAGCTCGCGTTCCTCTCGTTGGATGTCGGCCAGCTCGGTGTCACGCTGCGAGCTGACCGACACGAACTCTCCTGCTGCCA
>Ga0334722_10007788_pt1 | contig 10327 bp, 11 predicted proteins | sample C3_bottom_MG_FD_207210 | JGI IMG/M metagenome (GOLD analysis project Ga0334722, IMG submission 207210) | Sediment microbial communities from Yellowstone Lake, YNP, Wyoming, USA - C3_bottom | ecosystem: Environmental > Aquatic > Freshwater > Lake > Sediment | place: USA: Wyoming | collected... | reverse complement strand
GCGCGTCAAGGAACCCTTGCTTCCCGGTGCAGGCGTTCGCGCAGCCGCTGTTCGCCACAATGATCCGGCCCTTGCCGGTCTTCACTTTGGCCATACCCAGCACGACCGACGCGGCCTTCACCCTATTCTTGGTGAATACGCCCGCCATGGAGGCCTCTCGGTCCGAAACGATGATCGCGAGGTCCTTCTTGTCGGTCTTTTTGATCCCGCAGTGGATTCCCCAGGTCTTATAGCCGGGGACAAGGAAATTCTTGCTATCAAGAACTTTCATTATTTTACTCCCGATTCTTTATAATGTGGTCTTTGGACCATAGGGCCGGCACTGAAGCGCCATACGCAGCCCTGATGCTCCGGTTCACCGGTCCTCCGGTGCTGTTATTTTCAGGGGAACAGTCCCGCGATCCTAAGGCCAGCCGTCTCTTCGAAGCCCATCATAATGTTCATGTTCTGGACAGCCTGGCCGGACGCACCTTTCACCAGGTTGTCGATCGCGGTCACAATAACGGCCCTACCCGTGCGGTCATCGGCATGCACCCCGATGTCGCAAAAATTCGATCCCCGTACGTTCCGAACGTTGGGAAATTGCCCGAGCGGAAGGACGCGGACGAACGGTTCTTTCCCATAGAACGCCTGATAGGCAGCATGAAGCTGTTTTGTATCGACCGGCGTCGCAAGCTTCGCGTAGATCGTCGAAAGAATACCCCGGTTCATAGGTACAAGATGCGGTGTGAACGACAGCGTCACAGCAGCTCCCGCAAGAAGCGAAACTTCCTGCTCGATCTCCGGCGTATGGCGGTGGCTCCCAACCTTATACGCCATGAACCCTTCATTCACTTCGGGATAATGGTGCGCGAGGGATACACTTCTGCCAGCGCCCGACACGCCTGACTTGGAGTCCACCACGATCGTCGATGTGTCGATCAGCTTCTTTGCGACGACGGGCGCGAGGCCGAGAATGGCGCTCGTGGGGTAACACCCCGGGTTCGCTGTAAGCGTTGCCTTCTTTATCTTTTCGCGGTGGAGTTCCGGAAGCCCGTACACCGCGTTCTGCAAGAGAGCAGCATATTGGTGGCCGTGCTCGTACCATTTTTCGTAGACTGCTGCGTTGGACAGCCGGTAGTCTGCCGAAAGGTCGACTACCTTCATGCCAAGCGTATGAAATCGGTACGCCGCTTCCTGAGCCGTCACGTGAGGCAGCGCGAGAAAGACAAAGTCCGCCTTCTTTGCTATGACATCGGGATCCAGGTGCTCGCAGATAAGGTCCGTCAACCCGAGAAGATGCGGAAAGATATCGGTGAGCGGCTTGCCCGCGGACTTCTCGGAGGTCACGGTCGTGACCGTCACTCCGGGATGGTTCAGCAATATCCGGGAAAGCTCTCCCCCCGTGTATCCGCTTGAGCCGACAATGGCTATCTTCAATCTGCCGTTCTTCATGGTTAATAAAAAAGGGAAGGCATCATCACCTTCCCTCGATCGTTCGTCATAGGGTACACGTCATCAACGTGATCGTTTGCCCTTTCCGGATTCCGGCACGGGGAAGCACGCTGGCCACCCCGAGCCGACCGTATTATCTCTTGGAGAACTGGAAGCGGGCGCGGGCGCCTTTCTGCCCGTATTTCTTCCGCTCCTTCTTTCGAGGATCGCGGGTAAGAAGCCCTTCCTTACGGAGCTTGCTCTTTGCTTCTGTGTCGATCTCCAGAAGTGCTTTGGAAATTCCGTGCCGGATCGCACCGGCCTGGCCCGAGGACCCTCCGCCTACCACCGTGGCGAGGACATCGAACTTGTCCACCGTGCCCGTCACTTCAAAGGGTTGGCGAATGATCATCTTGAGCACGTCGCGGCCAAAGTACTGGTCGGACGCACGATCGTTGATGGTTATCTTCCCGCTGCCGGGCATCATCCACACCCGTGCGATGGAATTTTTCCGCTTGCCGGTCGCATAGAACCGTGATACCGCTGCTGACATTCCTGTATCCTCCGTCTGCCATGGGCCAGGGACCCACGCATCGAACTTCGATTATTTTAGAACTTCATCTCCGCCGGCATTTGTGCCGCATGAGGGTGTTTTTCCCCGGCATAGACCTTGAGCTTGGAAAGCATCTGTTTGCCGAGCCTTGTCTTGGGGAGCATTCCCTCAACCGCCATCTTGATCACCCGTTCGGGCTTGGTCTTCATGAGTTTGCCCGCAGTGATGGACTTGAAGCCGCCGGGATAGCCAGAATGACTGTAATAGGTCTTCTGATCAAGCTTCTTGCCGGTAAGGTGTATCTTGTCCGCGTTCACGATGATCACAAAATCACCGGTATCCACGTGGGTGGTGTAAATGGGCTTGGTCTTGCCCTTAAGCACCGAAGCCACCCGGCTCGCAAGCCTGCCGAGGGTCTTGCCGTTTGCGTCCACGACGAACCAGCTTCTTTTTACATCTTCTGCTTTTGCCGAAACCGTAGCCATAATTCCCGCCTTCTGTAAACGATTTTGAGAAATGTGAATATAAACAACTTGATGATATTTGTCAAGCATTTTTATAGTCGTGCCGGAAATATCAATAGGAGACATGAGATCTTATCATTTCCGTAAAGATACATATTATTAACCAGTTAGCGAGACTTGTTAGCCGGCCATCACATCGCCCGTGGATATTGATCTCAACAGCATGAGCAGGGATTGCCTTTTTTACCGGTCGATGAGCAGGGATCGGCGTTCGTGCTTTAAATGGCCTATGATTATGTTTTTACGAAAATTCAACACTTTTTTCTTGAAAGGATGGTTTGACTATGGTAATTTAAGGGTCGCCTTTTACGTTAGAGAAGGAAATCTCAAAATCCACACGCGTTCGGGACCCAGTGCGGGGTTGCCCTGTCCGAAAAACAGGGTCCGCAACGGGGATGATCGGCGCGGAGGGAAAACCAGAAGGAGGACATCATGTCCACGATCACGATGAAGGAGTTGCTTGAAGCAGGGGTTCACTTCGGCCATCAGGCCAAGCGCTGGAACCCCAAGATGAAGAAGTACATCTTCGGAGAGCGGAACGGGATCTACATCATCGACCTCCAGAAGACGCTCAAGCTGTTCAAGGAAGCGTACGATTTCGTCCGCACGTCTTCGGGCCAGGGCAAGGACATCCTGTTCGTCGGCACCAAAAAGCAGGCCCAGGACGCCATCATCGAAGAAGCCAAGCGGTGCGGCATGTATTACATTGCGAGCCGCTGGCTTGGCGGTATGCTCACCAACTTCGCCACCATCAAGAAGAGCATTGACCGCCTCAAGAAGATCGAAAAGATGAAAGAGGACGGCACCTACGACAAGCTCACCAAGAAAGAGGTCGCTCGCCTCGAAAAAGAGCGCACCAAGCTTGAAAAGATCCTGTGCGGCATCAAGACCATGCCCGGCCTTCCCTCTCTCCTGTTCGTCATCGATCCGCGTAATGAGCAGATCGCCGTGCAGGAAGCGAACCGGCTCGGCATCCCCGTGGTGGCCGTTGTCGATACGAACTGCGATCCCGACAATATCGATTACGTCATTCCGGGAAATGACGACGCCATCCGCGCCATACGCCTGATGGCTTCCAAGGTCGCCGATGCTGTTCTCGAAGGCAGGCAGGCCATCGCCAAGGAAGCGGGCGAGGCCATGGAGGCCGCAAAGGCCGCCGGGGCTGCCGAACCTTCGGAAATGCCGGTCGCAGCAGTTGACGTCGTCGCGGACGAAGAATAAACGCATATCATCCCAGCCGCCCCCTCGCCAGAGGGGGCGGTCAATTCAGCCCTGCGATCATTCGAACTTACAACATAATATGAGGAAGGGGATCTACCTGCCATGGCAGCAATATCAGCATCTGCGGTAAAAGAACTGCGCGATAAGACCGGCGTAGGAATGATGGAAGCGAAGAAGGCGCTTGAAGAAACGGGCGGAGACCTCGAAAAGGCCGTCGATTTCCTGCGAAAAAAGGGCCTTTCAGCTGCTGCGAAAAAAGCCGCCCGCGTAGCGGCAGAAGGGATGATCGCATCGTTCAACGAAGGGAAGGTCGGGGTCCTGATCGAAGTAAACAGCGAGACCGACTTCGTTGCAAAGAACGATGAGTTCCAGAAGTTCGCGAAAGGTTTGGCCCGGCTCGTTGCGGAAAAGGCTCCGGCTGACGTAGCGGCCCTTTCGCAATTGACCCTTGACGGCGAGAACGTGGAGGCAAAGCGCAACGCGCTGATCCAGAAGATCGGCGAGAACATCTCGGTCCGCCGCTTCGAGCGCTTTCAGACGACCGAAAGTCTTTCGCTCTATCTCCACGGCAGCAAGATCGGCGTGATGGTCGAGTATACGGGCGGCGACGAGCAGCTCGGCAAGGACATCGCCATGCATATCGCAGCGGCCAATCCGCTCTACCTCTCCCGCGAGACGGTCGCGGCCGACGCGGTTTCCCGGGAGCGCGCCATCTGCGAGGCCCAGGCCAAGGAGTCGGGCAAGCCGGACAATATCATCGGCAAGATCGTTGACGGCAAGATGGAGAAGTTCTACGGCGACGCCTGCCTCCTCGAACAGATATTCATCAAGGACCCTGACGGAAAGCAGAAGGTAAAGAACATCATGAAGGCCGCCACCGTCAAGCGGTTCCTCCGGTATCAGCTCGGCGAAGGCATTGATAAGAAGAAAATGGACTTCGCGGAAGAGGTTGCAGCCCAGCTTCAAAAATGATAGAATCGTTCGTCGTTCAGTGAACATCGAGCTGATGGTCGCCGGTCGAGGACCTGATCCTCTCAATCAACAAGTTCCGGAGCGTACTTTCCCATGACCCAATCACCGTACAAGCGCATCCTGCTTAAGCTTTCCGGCGAAGCACTCATGGGCTCTCAGGGACACGGGATCGACCTGACGGTCATCGACAAGATCGCCTCGGAGATCAAGGAAGTCGCCGGAAACGGGATCGAGATCGCGGTCGTCATCGGCGGCGGCAATATCTTCCGGGGGCTTTCTGCGGCCGCAAAGGGCATGGAGCGGGCCAGCGCCGACTACATGGGCATGCTCGCAACCGTGCTGAATGCCCTCGCCCTCCAGAATACCCTCGAGAACAAAGGCGTAGCGACCCGCGTGCAGTCCGCCATTGAGATGCGGGAGCTGGCAGAGACCTACATCCGGCGGCGCGCTGTGCGGCATCTTGAAAAGAAACGCGTTGTCATCTTCGCGGCCGGGACCGGTAACCCCTACTTTACCACGGACACGGCTGCGGCTCTCCGGGCCATGGAGATCGGGGCCGAGGTCATTATGAAGGCCACGAAAGTGGATGGCGTGTACAGCGCGGACCCGGTGAAGGACCCGTCAGCCGTTAAGTATGATCGTCTCTCCTACCTCGATGTGCTCCAGAAGAACCTCAAGGTCATGGATGCAACCGCGATCTCTCTTTGTATGGACAACAATCTTCCCATTATCGTCTTCAATCTCAATGTCCCCGGTAACATCAAAAGGATCGTATCAGGCGAGCTGTTGGGGACAATGGTTACCGGGAGGTAGCGGTGCTATGATGAACGAGCTTATCAAGAAAGCGGACGAAAAGATGAATAAGGCCCACGATACCCTGAAGCGGGAGTTTGCCGCGATCAGGACGGGCAGGGCGTCCCTCGGTATACTTGATGGCATCATGGTTGATTACTACGGAACTCCGACGCATCTGAACCAGGTGTCAAACCTCGCCGTTCCCGATCCAAAGACCATAACCATCCAGCCCTGGGAACCCAAGATGCTGGGTGAGATCGAAAAGGCCCTTCTCAAATCGGATATCGGCCTCACTCCGGGCAATGACGGCAAGGTCATCCGACTGTCTATCCCGCCCCTCACGGAGGAACGACGTCACCAGATAGTGAAACACGCAAAGAAACTTGCCGAGGACTGCCGCGTCGCTGTGCGGAATATCCGACGGGACATCAACGACGACATCAAGAAAAAAAGCAAGGACAAGGACGCCCACATCTCTGAGGACGCCACGAAAAAGCTGCAGGACGAGATCCAGAAACTTACCGATAACCATATAAAGAAGATCGACGAGTTCCTTGACCATAAGGAAAAAGAGATCATGACCGTGTAATGGTCACCCTCGGGAGGAATGCCATGCTGCACAATCCTATTTTCAAAGCCCTTTCGCTCTATCTCATCATCGCTGTATTCGCTCTCACGCTGCCGGCGCAAGGCTGGGCCATGCTCGTTCCCGCGGGGCAAGTGGCATCACGTTCCGCCGACCAGGCGAAGGTGCAGGCAACGCTTGAGTCCTCGGTGATCAAGCAGCGCTTGCTGGATTTCGGCCTCACCCCCGAAGAGATCTCGGCGCGCATCGACAAGCTTTCCGGTGACCAGCTTCACCAACTCGCATCGAATCTCGATGCGGTCCATGCTGGTGGCGACGTGCTCGGCGATGTTGTCGTCATACTTCTTATCGTGCTTATCATCGTTGCCATTCTCGAATTATCAGGGCATCGCGTCATCATGAAACGATAGCTCTCCGCCATGCATGACCTGATAAAGGAGATCGCGCCATGAAACACTTATTGCGTGCCTGTTATGCCCGACCGCTTGCCAGCTACCTGATAGCGGCGCTCCTTGCCATATCGACCCTTGCGGGTCCTGCCGAAGCAATGCATCTGCCGGCGGCGCCGTATGTACCGCATGCAGATCAGACCGCACCGTCAGGTGTCCGAGGAATGGATATTGCCAAGATCCAGAAGGTCCTCGAGACCAAAGAGTTGCAGCAGCGGCTTTTGGACTACGGTCTCACCCCTGAAGAGACCGCAGCGCGCATTGACAAGCTGTCAGACGAGCAGCTCCATCGCCTTGCATCGAACATGGACGCGGTCCAGGCGGGAGGAGACGGCCTCGGCTTTCTGCTGGGCCTCGCGATCATCGCGCTCCTGGTGGTTCTGATCATCTATCTGCTGGAAGGCAGGATCGAGATCAAAAAACGATGAACGTTGACTTAGATCGCAGCAAGGCCGTGGACAGCTTCAAGCCTGTTCACGGCCTTTTTTTGCGTTTGTCGTTCGCCCTGTTCGTCCTGGCCTTTTCCGGATGCGGACCATCAACCTTCGATTCCATTAGGTCCGGCCTGGATGCGCGAGGACATTATATTGAAAACGTTCCTTTCGTAAAGCAGACAGAGTTCGACTGCGGACCAGCGGCACTAGCGAGCGTCATTTCGTTCTGCGGAAAAGCCGCAGATCTTGAAAAGATATCGGCGAGCGTCTACCTGCCAAAGCTCCGCGGAACGCTGCCCATGGATCTCGAGCGTTATGCGAAAGAGGAAGGATTCAAGACCTCCTCGTCTTCAGGAAGCATCGCCGCTTTGAAGTCGGCTTTAAGGAACAATATCCCGGTCATATGTTTGCTGGACCTTGGGTTCTCCGTATATCGGCAGCCGCACTTTGTGACGGTCATAGGCTTCGACGATGGCAACGGTCTTTTCATCGTACATGACGGCGAAACGCCCAACAAGACCGTACGGTACGAGGACTTTGAGAATAAATGGGCGCGGGCAGGAACCTGGATGATCGTGATCACACCCTGATATGAATATGCCATACCTTCTGAAACGGACCATGCTCAAACATTGCCTATTCAACGCCCTCTTCGTTTCAGCACTTCTGCTCTCGGGTTGTTCCCTGCCGAAGATCATCGTTCTCCACGACCCGCTGTCGGCCGACGAACATGTTCGTCTCGGCGGCATCTACGGCACCCAGGGCAAGGTCGAGCTAGCCCGGGACCAGTACAAGGCTGCGGTCATGCAGGACAAGAAGCACGTCCAGGCATGGACCCTTCTGGGAGACAGCGCCTTCCAGCTGAAAGATTTTGATGGGGCGGAAAAAGCATACGGCAATGCGCGGGACCTCGATCCGAAGAACGGCGATCTTTGCAACAACCTTGCATGGGTCTATGTCCAGAAGGACAGGGAACTGGGAACGGCCCTGGACCTCGTCACAGAAGCACTGAAACTTGCGCCCAGCCACCGGCCCTACTATCTTGATACGCTCGGCATCATCCAGCTGAAACTCGGAAAGTACACGGAGGCGATCGCCTCGCTCCGGGTATCGACGGAGACCATCCCCCGGGACCAGCCGGACCTTCTTGCTGAAGCCTATCAGCATCTCGCGGATGCGTACCGGGCAGCGGGGGACCTTCCCGCGGCTGATAACGCTCTGGAGCAACATCGCCAACTGAAGCCGGCGACGCAGCAAAAAGCGGTCACGGGCCAGTGAACAAAGCAACAAAGCAAATTCCCCTTGACATTTCCTGCCGAATAATAGATATTTATACTTCCGTTTCGGCGGGAATCGGGCGGATAGCTCAGCTGGGAGAGCACAGCCCTTACAAGGCTGGGGTCACAGGTTCGATCCCTGTTCCGCCTACCAGAAATAAGTAGTTAGCGGTTCGCTTCGCACTCGTAGTTGATCGCTAATTTCTCTGCACTGTTGTTCTCAATGTTCTCATCCATTGGGGTGGTAGTTCAGCCGGTTAGAACGCCTGCCTGTCACGCAGGAGGTCGCGGGTTCGAGTCCCGTCCACCCCGCCATTTTATCTGACGCATTTCTTTCCGCAGCCCTCACTTCTTTCGCCTGTCGTGTGTTTCGCCTGTCGTGTGTCGTCGTTACCGGCCTTCTATGTTATACTTGTATCGGAGAGTGCTCATCCGATGCCCCCGAAAGAACTGAATCCCTGGCTTCAGAAGATCGCGCTGCAGTATCCCGACAAGTTCGCCGCAGAGAACGTCATCTTCAGCCGCATCCACCCCGGCAACAGGATATTCATCGGCACGGGATGCGGCGAGCCTCAGAGCCTGGTCCGCAGCCTCATCGAGTTTGTACGGTCCCATCCCAAAGCGTTCTTCGACACCGAGCTTTTGCAGGTATGGACCCTGGGGGTGGTGCCTTATTCCGATGAGAAGTTCAAGGACAATTTCCGGAGAAACGCTTTTTTTATCGGCAACAATGCACGCGAAGCCGTGAACCAGGGCCTCGCCGACTACACTCCCATCTTCCTGTCGCAAGTGCCCGGCCTCTTCAGCCGGAAACTTGTCCCCGTGGATGTAGCGCTTATCCAGACCTCGCTTCCCGATGAGCACGGATTCATGAGCCTGGGTATCAGCGTGGACATCGTGAAGTCCGCCGTGGAGAACGCCGCCCTCGTCATCGCGCAACCGAACGCGGAGATGCCGCGCATCCACGGCGACACTTTCCTGAACATCGCCGACGTCGACTTTCTGCTTCCCTGCGACGAGCCCCTGCTCGAGTTCTCGGCGAGCGTATCCGACGACATCGCCGAAAGGATAGGGAAGTACGTCGCCCGCATCGTGCAGGATGGTGACACGATCCAGGTGGGCTACGGCAGCATCCCCAACGCCATCCTGTCACACCTTATGGACAAGAAGCACCTTGGCGTGCATACCGAGTTATTGACCGACGGCATCGTCGATCTGATGAAGGCGGGGGTCATCGACAATTCCCGGAAGGACCTGAACCGCGGCAAGACCGTGGCGGCCTTCTGCATGGGCCATCGGGATACCTACCGGTATCTCCACGACAACCCTGCCATCGAGTTCCGCCAGGTGAACTACACCAACAATCCCACCGTCCTGGCGCGCCAACGGAACATGACGGCCATCAACAGCGCACTCGAGATCGATCTTACCGGACAGGCCACTGCCGAATCCATCGGCGAGGTCTTTTACAGCGGCATCGGCGGCCAGGCCGACTTCATGCGCGGCGCCATCCTGTCTCCCGGCGGCAAGACCATCCTGGCCCTCCAGTCGACCGCAGAGGAAGGCACCGTCTCCCGGGTCGTCCCATTCTTAAAGGAAGGCGCGGGTGTGACCCTGGGCCGCGGCGATATCCACTATGTCGTGACCGAGTACGGCATCGCGTACCTTCATGGCAAGAACATCCGGGAGCGGGCCATGGACCTTATTGCCATCGCCCATCCGAAATTCCGCGCCGGGCTCATCGACGAGGCAAAGCGCAGGCACCTCATTTACAAGGACCAGGCCTACGTCACGGGCGGCGGCGGCGAGTACCCCGAGTTCCTGGAAGCCCACCGGACCACGAAGAGCGGGTTCGCCCTGTTCCTCCGGCCGGTTCGCATGAACGACGAACCTCTGCTCAAAGAGTTCTTTTATCATCTCTCGACCGACTGCATGTACAGCCGGTTCATCTCTTCGCGTGCCGACATGCCCCATGAACGGCTCCAAAGGTTCGTGGCGATCAATTACGACCGGGAAGTGGTCATCCTGGCTACGATCGAGCAGGACGGGAAGGAAGAGGTCGTCGGCATGGGGCAGTACATCATCGACGAGATGAGCCATACC
>Ga0334722_10007787_pt1 | contig 10329 bp, 5 predicted proteins | sample C3_bottom_MG_FD_207210 | JGI IMG/M metagenome (GOLD analysis project Ga0334722, IMG submission 207210) | Sediment microbial communities from Yellowstone Lake, YNP, Wyoming, USA - C3_bottom | ecosystem: Environmental > Aquatic > Freshwater > Lake > Sediment | place: USA: Wyoming | collected... | reverse complement strand
GCATTGAACGCGCGGTCGTTCAAAAGTAGCGTGTTGCCACCCGGAGTCGATCCGCCACTCGCCATGCCGCCGACCATCGGAATTCCTGGGTAGCATTGATTGAACGCATCGAGCACGCGGTCGGAGGGCAGCGAGAACGGGTCGCCGATCATGACAAAGAGTCGCGTTTCCTTCGGCGCGGTCACGAGCTCGATAAAGCGGGCAGGGTCATCCAACGCATCCCAGTCATCGCGGTCGAGGACGAACGGAACCAAATCGACCTTGGGCAATCGCGCGGCGACGAGCGCAAGCGCCGGACGATTTTCCAATTCGCGTTCTTTGCCGATGACGCCTTCGCACGCGCAGCCGATCAACACGCGCGGATTCAGGGTGTCGCGCAATCGATCAGAAACGAGCGGCGCGATGGGATCGAAATGCGACGAAAGAAAAAGCATCACCAAGTCGAATTGTATTGAATCTGTTTGCGCGCGAACTTGTTGCGTCAGCGATTCGATTGCTTTATCGACACTACGTTCTGTCGTGGAGGCGGAAACGAATTGCATAATATCAGGCATTGAATTTTCCAAAAGTGGACTGGATGGATTATCGCATAAATTCTTATTAGTGACAAGCGAATATTGCGAGCCGCATCGTTTGATTATATAATCGCGCTAATATTGCTCAGCCATGTCATTGCGAGCCGCTTAGCGGCGAAGCAATCGCACAAGTGCGGCTTGAAAGATTGCTTCGCCGCACGCTTCGCAGTGCGCTCCTCGCAATGACAAATGAAAGGAATCGACCGATGAAAACGAGAGCCGCTGTGATTTATGCTCCCCAGGAACCGCTCCGCATCGAAGAATTGAAACTCGACGAACCGCACGCCGGCGAAGTGCTGGTGAAAATGTCCGCTGTGGGCTTGTGTCATTCGGATTACCATGTCGTCGCGGGAAATCGTCCGGTTGGCATGATGCCGATGGCGTTGGGGCACGAAGGCGCGGGCATTGTCGAGCGCGTGGGCGCGAACGTGACGCGCATCCAGCCGGGCGATCATGTGATTCTGCAATTCATTCCGTCGTGTGGTAAATGCCGCTATTGCGTTTCGGGAATGAGTTATGCGTGTGTCCAAAGCGCGGGCTTGTCCAAAGGTCCCCAGCCCGATGGAACTTTTCGTCTGCGCAATTCGCGCGGACAAAACGTTGGACAATTCTGCATGGTTGGCGCGTTCAGCGAGTACGCCGTCGTGAATGAAAACTCGGTGTGCGTGATCGACCCAGGTTTCCCATTGGATGTTGTTTGTCTAGTTGGATGCGGGGTGGCGGGCGGATTCGGCGCAGCGACACATCGCGCTAAAGTAACGCCGGGGAGCAGTGTGCTTGTGATCGGCGTTGGCGGCGTAGGGATGAACATCATTCAGGGCGCGCGCGTTGCTGGCGCGACGACGATCATCGCGGCAGACATCGTGGAGCAAAAACTAACGTGGGCAAAAAATTTCGGCGCAACGCATGTGATCGATTCGAACAAAGAGGATGTTGTTGCGCGCGTGATGGAGATGACCGGAGGCGTTGGCGTCGATTTTGCATTTGAGGCGATTTCGCATCCGACGACCATCGCGCAAGCATTTGCGGCAACTGCGAAATGCGGTACGGTGGTGGTCGTGGGACTGACGCCGCAGACATTTGATAGTCTGCCGATTAGTCCGTTGCAATTGGTGCTGACGCAAAAAACATTGATGGGCACGCTCTACGGCGCGAGCAATCCAAGAGTGGATATTCCGCGTCTGCTGAATTTATATCGACATGGTTTGCTCAAGCTAGACGAACTCGTCACGCGGACTTATTCGCTTGATGAGATCAATCAGGGCTATGCGGATATGCTGGCGGGAAAAAATATTCGCGGCGTCATCACCTTCGATTGACGTCACGCAATTTGCGCTTTGTCTATTGAAATTCTTTTTGGACGCGGACAAACGCGGATGAACGCAGACAAGAAATATATCCGCGTTTGTCCGCGTTCGTCCGCGTCCCATTCGTCTTTTTTATTTGGCAGGCAGCGCAAAATATTTTTCGGCGATTTCGCGGACGATGGGCGCGGCAGTCGTCGATCCTTCGCCGCCGTGTTCCGCGATAACGACGATGGCGATCTTGGGATTATCGGCGGGCGCGTAGGCGGCAAACCAGGAATGCGGCTCGCCGGTCTTGAACACTTCGGCGGTGCCGGTCTTGCCTGCAACAATCACTTTCGATCCTTTGAACGGTGTGTACGCCGTGCCGTCTTTGTCGGTCGTTACCAGTTTGAGCGCATTTTTTAACGATGCCAATGTGCCAGGCGAAATCGGCAACTTGCCGCGCACCGTGACCGGAAAAGTTTTTTCCGTGCCATCGGCGAGACTGCTCACGCGCGCGACAAGGTGCGGCGTATACAACGTGCCGCCGTTCGCAATCGCCGCCATCATGTCCGCGATTTGCAGCGGCGAAGCCAGCACATCGCCCTGACCGATGACCATGTTGATGGGATCGCCGGGCCGCCACAAGCCCTTGTTGGGATCCGGAATGTTGCCCGCCGATTCGGCAAGCTCGATGCCGGTCTCGGAGCCAAGCCCAAATGCGCGCGCAAAATTCGGAAGCAAGTTTTTATCGACCTGGTCGAGTTTTTGGCCGACCTGGTAAAAGACGACGTCGTCCGATTGCACCAACGCGCTGGAAAGCGAAAGCGTTCCCAGCCCTTTGCCGGTGATGGGCCACGTCCAGTTATACTTGCGAAAACTCTGTCCCAGTCCGTCCCAATAACCTGGGTCGTTGAACAACGAGTTGGGCGAAAAAATTCCTTTTTCGATTGCTGCCGAATAGCCAACGATTTTGAATACCGAGCCGGGCGGAAATGCGCTCTGCACCGCGCGATTAACGAGCGGATCGCCGGGGTCATTCATCAATGCGCGAAAATCGGCGGGGGTCATTCGCTGCGATAACTTGTTCGGATCCCAGGTCGGATGACTTGCTATCGCCAAAATGTTTCCATTCGAAATATCCATCACGACGACCGCGCCCATGTGGGCACCAAGCGCATTTTCCGCAATCGTCTGCACATCGATGTCGAGCGTGGTGTAAATGTTCTGGCTCTGTTTCGATGGAACGCTGGCAAGCGTTGCGCTGATCGTGCCGCTGGGTGAGAGGACGACCAACTTGCCGCCGTGCTGTCCCGCCAGATAGGACTCGCCCCACAATTCCAACCCCGCTTTGCCGATGAGGTCGCCTTCGCGGTACCCTTTGGTCTGCATCTTGTCCAGCTCGTCGCCGTTGATCTGACCGACATAGCCAATCGTGTGCGAGGCGAGCGCGCCTTGCGGATACGTGCGTAAATCCTGGGTCTTGTCAGTGTGAATCCCAGGTTGATTGAGCGCGTCGAGGTTTTGTTTGACCTGGTCTTGGGTCAGTGTGCCAATTTGCGTGCGCCAATCGCCGGGGAATTTGGTGTACATCGCTTTAATGACACCGGGCTGTTGATTGAAAATCTTGCCGAGCGACGAAAGCACCGCGTTTTCGTTTTTCATTTCCGCCGGAACAACTTCGACGACGATCAGCGTTTGCGGCTGGGTCAGCGGTCGCCCTTTGCGGTCGAAGATGTCGGCGCGCGGCGGAGCCAGAGGATAGAGTTTGATCGTGCCGCCCGTGTTGAGCTGCGGGAAAATTAACCCAGGATTCCACAACACGCCCCAGCGATTGCTTGCCGAGTCGCGGCGCAGAAGCATCGTGTTATCGTGTTGAAGTGTGCCAACCGTGTTCGTCTCCAGCGTCGCCGTGTATTTCACTTCGGCTTCGTTACCGGATTCTTGCACCGAGTTTACGGTGGTCTTGACCGAGCGAATCGTCGCTTCGAGCGCGATACCCTTGTAGCGCGCGATGAATTGATCGGCAGTGATCGTTTCTTGGCGGTTCGGCGCGAGCATCGTATACATCGCGGCGTAATCGGATTCGCTCCACGCTTTGAGAAATGCGCGCGCGGTGTCTTCGGCGAAGACGACGGGAGTTGGAGTTGGCATAGGAGTTGGCGTCGAGGAATCGCCGGTCAAGTTGCTGCAACCGGCGGCGAGGAAAATTAAAGTGAGCACGATGAACGACAAACGGCTGAGATTGGTTTTCATCTTTTCACCCGCAAAGATTATAGTCGAGTTACAACCGGGCGTCAAAAGACAAGACCTGACAGGTTTTCGGAAACCTGTCAGGTCTCGACGTGCTACTACATTCTGATCGAACGGAACTTATTTCTCGTGATTGCTCACTGCGCCTACGCGACCTTCACCGTGGCAGACGACGCAAGTTTCCGTCGTGCCAGCAGTGTTGATCCCAAAGTGCGCTTTGGCAGGCGCGTTGTCGTGACAACCGGAGCAGGCAGAGGTGATCGGTTGAATGACCGTTGTGCCAACCGTGATTGGTAAATCGGTCGACGGCAACGGCAAGAGGTTGGTGTTGGGCAAATGGCACTTGCTGCAATTGGCGCGGTTGCCCGGATAGCCCACATCCGCAAAAGTCGCGGCGTTGGTTGCGCCATTGTTGACGACCAGCGGAGTGGTTGCATCTCCGCCTGTGTGAATTCGGTGGATAAAGTTATCGAACGAGATGGGCTGGGGCGCATTGGGCGCGACCGCATTATCCCCTGCATTCACGCGGTGGCAGAACACGCAGTAATCAGGATTCATGCGCGAGCCGCCGTGAATGGATATACCAGCGCGATTGCCAAGATCTTTATGGCATTTGTTGCAGTCGTTGCGGTCGACGATAGGTCGGCGCGTCACGGCTTTGGCATCCGTCACGGCAAAGGCGAACACCGGATTGTAGCCCGCATCGCGCGCAAAGTACGGCGTCTTGCCGTCGGCGGCGAGGAGCGTAGAGCCATCCGCTTTCTTGACGGTCTGGCTGATGTAGCCCTGTGCGGCAATCGCGAACGAGCCGGTGGCGTTGGCAGGAATGGTGTTGGAGAAGGTGTAGGTATAGTTTCCATTGCCAGCATCTTTGGCTTTGGTGGCAACCGCCGGAGTCGTGACCAGCGATTCGTTCCACGCGTTAGTGTAATCGGTCGTGGGACCCGCCATCACGAGCGCCAGACTCCACATGTCCTTGGGGTCAATCGTCTTGCCGTCTTTGTCTTTGATGTTGAACGTGACGGTGGGCGCTTGACCTGGCTTGGTGTCTGCGACGCTGACGATGGTGAATTTCACGCCGCGCAATTGCTTGGAGGCGTCTGGGATGACGTGCGCGCCAACGACCGAGGCATCGAACTCTTTGCCGGAGTCGGGTTGGTGACAACCCTTGCAAGCGTTATCGTTGGGCTGAGGACCAGCCAGGTGGTCTTTGCCGCCGGTGGTGGATTTGCCGGTCGTCCAATCGATGTCATCGTGGCAAGAACCGCACGCGGCGCGGCTGGGCTGGGTCTTCCAGTTGTCGGCGTTCTTTGTGCCGGGTTGATGGCAGGTGGTGCAGTTGCGCGTGTCTTGCGGGAACGTCACGTCAGAAAAATTGACACTGTTGACAAAGTAAGGTTTCTTGCCGACGGTGACGCTGGGCAGACTCGACGCTTTGTGAATCTTGTGCACCATTACTTTGAAATCGACGGTGTTGCCGCTGTTGACATCGGTCGATTGCGGGCTGTGACACAGTACACAATAATTGGTGTCAACACGCGCGCCATGTGCCTTGAGCGGATCGTGGCACTGATTGCACGCATCGGTGTTGACGACCTGACGAACGGCAGGTGTGCCAGTGCCTGATGGAATGAAGGCGTACGTCGCGTTGGCGACATCGGCGCGGCTGTTGCGCGAGGTCTGCATACCGACAACGGTTGTTGCGTTCTTGTCGAAGTTGGCAGGAATCGTGTTGGAGAAAACGTACGTAAACCCAGTCGCGGTTTCGGTGACTTTGCCGCCCGAATCGGTCGTGGCTTGAATGGCGGATGGAAGCGCGGCGGGTTGCGATTTACCATTCAGCGTGACGGTGCCGCCGGTGACGGTGCGCGTAACGTAGGATTCGTACGAGGTCTGACCGGAATCCTTGTCCGTGTTGACTTTGGAGATGACGAATCGAAAACTGTTCGCGTCCAAATCGGCATTCTTGAGAACATTGCCTTTGGAATCGGTGACGGCGAAGGTGACGACTGGTTTGTTGTCCGCACCAATGTCGACTTTGGAAATGGTTGCCTTGAGACCGGAAGCGGGACCTGAGGTGCCAGGAGCACCTTGAGGACCGGCGGGACCAGCAACACCCGCTGGTCCGGCAGGGCCAGTAGCGCCCTGGGGACCTTGCGCTCCGGCGGGACCGGTGGCACCGGGAGGACCTGCAGGACCCGCAGGACCTTGCGCTGAAGAGCTACAACCGATCAAGAGTGCGGCGATCAGTACGACGATTGCCAGCACAACGAGAGTTGTTTGATTTCGTTTCATAAAGTGCTCCTTCGTTGGAGAAAAGTATTGACTAACTTTATCACGCACTAAACAAGATGCCGCTCGCATCACCTCGCTTTCTAAATAATAAAAACCTCCAGGCGTAACAAACACACCTGAAGGCAATCGCCACCTTAAGCAGATTGGTGATGCCATCGTCAGCATCACCAGTCGAATTATAACGCATAGAAGAGTAGAAAAAGGTATCAATTTGGTCGTAAAAAGGGTCTTGTTGCTCTGTTTTTCTTTTACCAACGCCACTTGTCACGAGTTTTCTTGCGTGGTAATATGTTGCTTGCCGTAGGAGACGCTGTTGCTGACCTCGTCCTCATCCATAAATGCAATTGGGTAATTCATCTTGCAAATGATAACCGTTTTGTGATTGGTATCAAGTCCCAAATCATAAATCGAAAATTCTTCGAGGAGGATTCATGACCAGCACAGCCAAACCCAGCGCGCTATCGCGTCCGCTGCGCGCGTGGGACTATGTGACCATGAACGTGTATTTTTTCGGCATCTCGTTCATGTGGAACAGCATCGGTAGATTTTTGCTGCAAGCCATCCTGCCGCACGAGAACATGGCAGGCAGCGCGAATGCCGAAGCCGCGATGGGCTTGCTTGGTTTTGTTGGACTCTTGATTGCGACGATTGTGCAACCGGTCGCCGGGGCAGTGAGCGATCGCTTTTCTTCGCGCTGGGGTCGCCGACGCCCGTTCATGTTCGTCGCGACGCTGACCGATCTGATCTTTCTCGCCGGAATTGCATTCGCTCCAAACTACTGGTGGCTGTTTGCTTCGTACTGCCTCTTGCAATTCTCGTCCAATGTCGCGCACGGACCGTATCAGGGCTTGCTGCCCGACCTGGTTCCGGAAGAGCGGCGCGGCATCGCCTCCAGCGTCAAGCAATTCATCGACACGTTTGGATTGATCGTGGTAGCCGTGCTTTCGCCGATCATCTTGGCGAACCCTGGCTTTTCGCTCGATCTGAATATCAAGGTCATGCTGGGAGCGGTTGCCTTTTTTCTTTTGGGTACGATGCTACTCAATGTTTTGCTGGTGCGCGAGCCAACGATTGCGCCATCGACTGCCAAGTCCCAGCCATTGGCATGGCGAAATTGGTTATCGATTGCCGCCGTCAAGCGTTTCGCCGAATCGACCATTCGATTTGTGCGCCAGTTTCCAGATTTTTCTTGGCTCATTGCTTCACGCCTCATGATCCTGGGCGCGCTCGCCTATGTCTCGAACAACGCGCAATTCTATTTTCAAAAAGTCTTGTTTGCCAACGTCACCGATTTGGATCAAGCGATCAAAGCCGCCGTCAAGTTGCAGGGCGATCTCTTGACGACGGTCGTGTTGGTTATGCTGGTGATCACATTGATCGCGGGACCCTTATCAGATCGATTCGGTCGCCGTCCCGTCAACATGCTGGGCGGACTATTTGCTGCGGCAGGCGCGCTTGTATTGTTGTTTGTCCGCAACGTGCCGTGGATCAGTTTGCCGTTGGTGACCCTCACGGATTTGTCGGTCGCGGGAACGCTCATCGGTATCGGCATGGGACTTTTTACCGGACCCAATTGGGCGTGGGCAGTCGATCTCACTCCGCCTGCGGAAGCCGCGCGATTCCTGGGACTAACCAACATCGCCACGGCTGGCGCGACGGTTGTGACATCGTTGCTCGCTCCCGCCATTAGCATTCTGAACGCGCAACAAGCTGGGACGGGTTTTACCTTCATGTTCGCGGTGGCGATTGTCGGCTTTGTGTTAGGCGCAGTGACGCTGGCAAAAGTGCGCGAAACGCGCGGAGGAAATTGATGGGTTCCAATAGTTCGACAGAAATTATCGCCCAACTCCAAGCGCTTGCCAATCCCAGGAACGTCGCGGGTATGGCAAGGTTCGGCATCAATTCCCGCAATACACTCGGCGTTTCGATTCCGACTCTGCGCCGCATCGCCAAACAAGCCGGAGCCGATCATCGCCTCGCGCTCGACCTGTGGAAGTCGGGCATCCACGAAGCGCGTATTCTCGCGGCGATGGTGGACGATCCCGCGCGCGTGACCGAAGCGCAGATGGAATCCTGGGTCAAGGATTTCGATTCCTGGGATGTGTGCGATCAAGTGTGCAGCAATCTCTTCGACCAGACGCCGTTCGCGCATCGCCAAGCCATCGCTTGGACGCGCCGCGAGGAAGAGTTCGTTCGACGCGCGGGATTTGTGTTGATGGCGGCGCTCGCTGTCCACGACAAAGCGGCAAGCGACGCCGCCTTCTTGAAATTTCTGCCAATTATCAAACGCTATGCGACCGACGAGCGCAATTTTGTGAAGAAGGCGGTTAACTGGGCGCTGCGTCAAATCGGCAAGCGCAATCGCGCGTTGAACCGCGCGGCGATAGAGACCGCAAAAGAAATTCAAGCAATCGATTCCAAGTCGGCGAAGTGGATCGCCGCCGACGCGCTGCGCGAGTTGACGAGCGCGACGAAGCAAAAGAAACTGCGCGAGAATTCCAATCGATGACATTGAAAGACAAGTTGGTTTGTTGGTTGGTTAGTTTGTTGATTGGCTTTTTAGTTGGCTGCGCAACGCCAGTCCCGTCGAACACGCCAATGCGTGCGTTGATTACGCCCACCCTCGCACCCGACCCAGGAAAACTCAACGCGCCATCGACCGTCGTCATGGGTCAAATCAAAACCTGGGGTGTTGCCGTCGACGATGCGAATGTTTATTGGACTGACTGTGGCACGAATCCGTCAGCGCAAGATGGCAGAGTCGTCATGCAATCGAAAAGCGGCGGCGCGCCGACCGCGCTCGTATTGCAAGAAGCCTGTCCCAGCAGCATCGCGGTCGATGCCACAAATATTTACTATCTCGTCAGCGACAAAACGTCGACCAAGAAATTGATGCGGGTGAGCAAACCGGGCGGCAAGCCCGTCGCGCTCGTCAGCGGTCAGGACATTCGAAGCATTGCCGCAAACGCGAGCGGAGTGTATTGGACCACGTGCGACCCGTCGAAGAATACTGGCGCGGTGATGAAATTGTCGAACCAGGACAACGCGCTGATTACGATTGATTCTGGTAAAGGTTGCTTCTTCGATGTCGCCGTCGACGCATCGGGAATTTATTGGATCGATGATCGTGGAATCATGCGCGTTTCGTCGTCGGGTGGTGCGTCGCTTTCGCTTACGCCATCGCGCTTTCATCCGCGCAATTTGATCATCGACGAAAACAATCTTTACTGGATCGCCGACAACTATATCATGCGTCTGCAAAAAAGCGGCGGCGAACCGAACGTGTTGGTTGCGGACGAGAATGGCGCGCAAGCTATCGCGGTCGATGTATCCAATTTGTATTGGACAAATGGCAACGCCGTAATGCGAATCGCCAAAACGGGTGGAACACAATACACGCTGGCTATTGTCGACGGCAGCGCACCGAGTCTTGCAATCGACAACGCGAATATTTATTGGACGAATTATAGTGATACGCTGATGCGCGTTCCGAAATCGGGTGGCGTTGCCGTGACGAAGAGCCAGGCGGAACCGCAGACGATTGCGTTCGCGCAGGAAGGATTGAATAGTCTCGTCGTGGATGATGCCAACGTCTACTGGACGACGTGCCGGTACGAAAAAGAAAAATATGATCGCGGGGCGGTGATGCAAGCGCCGAAAGCTGGCGGTGATATTGTTGCGCTCGCAACGAATCAATCATGTCCCGGTAATCTTGTTCTTGATGCAACGAATGTTTACTGGGTCAACCAGGGAGCGGAGACAAATCCCAACGATTACCAGAATGGCGCAATACTGCGAGTCGCCAAGAGCGGCGGTACGCCAACCGCTCTCACAACGAAACAGTCCGGGCGCGCCTCGCTCGCCATCGACGATGCGAATGTTTATTGGACGACGTGCGGAAAAGATCGTGGAATTTTACG
>Ga0334722_10007785_pt1 | contig 10330 bp, 12 predicted proteins | sample C3_bottom_MG_FD_207210 | JGI IMG/M metagenome (GOLD analysis project Ga0334722, IMG submission 207210) | Sediment microbial communities from Yellowstone Lake, YNP, Wyoming, USA - C3_bottom | ecosystem: Environmental > Aquatic > Freshwater > Lake > Sediment | place: USA: Wyoming | collected... | reverse complement strand
TCGTCTGGCCCTACTGTCGTGCGCAGCAAGGTGAGCCGTGACTGACTCTTCGACCTTCTCCTGCCGGGCCGCGACCCTGGACGACCTGCCCGAACTCAGGGCGCTGATGGCAACGTCGATCCGCAAACTCATCGGGGCATACTTGGGCGCCGCGGCAGTGGAAGCGTCATTCGAGATCATGGGAGTGGATACGCGGCTCATCGAGGACGGCACCTATTTCGTTGTCGAGGACGCGGGGCGGATTGTGGGCTGTGGTGGCTGGAGCCGGCGCGCAACGCTTTTCGGCGGTGACCATTCAAGCGGCCGCGATTCGCGCCTTCTCGAGCCCGAGACGGAGCCGGCGCGGGTGCGCGCGATGTACACGCACCCTGACTTCGCCAGGCGTGGGATTGGGCGCCTCGTGCTCTCCTTGTGCGAGGCGGCCGCCACGCGGGAGGACTTTCGTTCACTCGAATTGGTGGCAACCGTCGCGGGCGAGCCGCTCTACCTGGCCTGTGGTTTCTCGGTCGTCGAACGGATCGATGTTCCGACATCAACGGGCGTGACCGTTCCGTGCGCACGTATGGTCAAGCGGATGTCAGCGCGCGAGTAGCCTGGAATTGGAGGAACTCGTCAACCGCCAGCAGCGCCACGGCGCAGCACGTTGCGGCAATCGAGGGACGGCCTCCTCCCGAGCGACATCGATCGGAAACCGACGGAACGGCCCACGAGTGTTCGTGTCACTCACCGGCCATATGGGAGGTGCGCCGTGTCGACCCGTCTGGCAGCGCCGATCGCGTGTGTGGTTTTCCTGATGATGCAGTCGGCCGGCTGCGCCCGATACAGGGCTCCTGCCGCTTCGCCTATCCCCTTCTATTGCCCGCGAACTCGCGTGCGCACGCCGTAGAGCGAGCTGCGCGCGGTGATGAAGAGCGTCCGGCCGTCCTTGCCGCCAAACACGAGCTGGGTCGGACGCTCGGGTGTCTCGATGGTGTCGATAAGCGTGCCCGACCGGTTGTAGACGTAGATCTGTCCCGCCGCCAGGTAGACGTTGCCCTCGGCATCCACTGCCACACCTTCGCCGCCCTGCTGAACGAACGGCTTGAAGGCGGTGAAATTGCCGTCCGGACCGAGCGAACCGCGCCACGTGGTCACCTCTGCCTCGCTCGTCACGTAAAACGGCTGGCCCGACTGTGCCGGCGCCAGGCCAAAGGCGCGCAGCAGATCTGCTCCTTTGACGCCCCAGCTTGACGCGCCGGTGACGAAGTCCCTCCCTGCCGCAATGTACGTGGTGCCGTCGGGCGAGACGAAGTGGAACGCCTTTGCGGCGGGCATGCCCGTGGACTGATCCTTCGCGACGCGCCAGTCGCCGACCGCGCGCACGGCGGTCAGGCCGGGCCGCGGCGCGGCATCCACGGGCGCGAGCAGTACCATCTGATCGATCGGGGTACCCGGCTTGAACGCGTAGACCGTGCCGCTGCCCGCATACGACACCACGATCAGATTGCCCGCCTTGTCGAATGCCAGGTTGACCGGGTCGAGCGGCACGTCGCGCTCGACAGACAGCTGTCCGCTTGTCACCGACCAGCGGTAGATGCGCTGCCAGCGCGCGTCCACGAAGAAGAAGTCGCCGGACGGGTGGACGGCACCTCCCGAGATATTGAAGAACCCGCCCGCCAGTCGTTGCACCGTCGCCCCGGCTTCGAGCACGGCCGACTTCCTGGCGGCTTTCGGGGCGGGCGGCGCGCCCGAGATGTTCAGCCAGGCGAACTCGCGCTGCCGGACCTCGACGTTGTGCGTCTGGTCGAACACCGAGACGTCGAATGCCACCTTGCTGTTGCTGTAGGAGTGGAAGTTGCGGAATCTGACGTCCTTCGAGTTCGTCACCTTCACCGCCCACGGGAACGGTTGATAGGAGCTGATGACTTTGTACAGGTGGAAGTTGGCAAACGTGATGTTCTGGCAGTTGTCGATCTCGAGGGGTAGCGCGAAGCCTCCCTCGCCGCGCTCCTCCTCGGTTTGAAGCGCATAGATCTTCCAGTTGGAGGCGTTCCGGATCTGGATCTCGTAGCGGACGTGGTGTTCGCTCGACATCTGGTAAATCCGCCCCTCGGTGGTCGTGTCCGAGATCAGCATCCCCGCCATCGCGAAGGAGCTCGGCGTCCAGATATCGAAGAACGTTCCGCCTCCACCATCAGTCACCCAGAGGCTCGGGTACTGCCCGTCCCAGCGCCGGTTCGGGTCGGCATCGGCCGTCCGGTTGTTGTTATAGGGGGCCGCCCGGGTCCCGTCCAGGTTATTGGTGCCATGGCCGCCCAGCAATCGAACATCGTTCATCATCGAGCCCTGGCCGGCCATCCACTTGACGCCCACCGCGCGCGGGTTGATCCCGTTGGCGTAGATGCCAACGCCGATCATCACGTTGGTCCCGCCCTTTGGCGTCTCGACCATCGGCTTGGGCGAACCCACGCCCTGGTAGGCCTCGGTCTTGTCGAGCAGCACGAGCGCGGAGACGAGCGGATGCAGACCGATCAGCACCGTGTCGGGCTTCAGCGTCAGCGTGTCGCTGATGACGTAGTACCCCATCGGCAGGTAGATCGCCTTGTGCGCGGCAATCGCCTGGCGAAAAACCCCGGTGTCGTCGGTGGTCCCGTCGCCTTTGGCGCCGAGTGACTGGATGTTGACCCATGTGTCGGCGGGAGGCAGCGGGACAAGGTCCGACGCCGCCGGCTGCGGCATCGCCTTCAGCACAACGGTCTCGAATTCGTCTTTGATTCCGGGAATCGCACCGACGTCGGCGTAGCGCAGACCGTGAGAAAACGCCTTCGCCTCGTAGATCTCGCCGGGCGCGGCGAACATCTTCCCGCTGTCGCGGAGCTGCGCGAACACCGGCACGCGGCGGCACACCACGTTCTCGATGTTGATCTGGGTCCGCGGGTTGGCATCCAAGCTGATGATCACGGCCGGGCCGGAGATGTCCTCCATCCGCCCGTCCTTGATCCACAGTTCGTCGTAGGCGTTCGCATCTATCGAGACGGCGGTCGGCACGTTCTTGAAGGTGGGCCTGACCAATGTGAGTCCGGCCATCGTCTCTCGGATGGCCGCCACCTTCTGCCCTTCGAAGGAGGCGTCCACCGCCGTGAACTGCCAGCCCGGCGAGGGGGTACGCGTCCAGATGCCGTACTGCCCGCCGAAAAACCGGACGTCTTCCATCACGTTTCCGGTGTCGTGCACGCCTGCAATGGCAGAGCCAAGACGAAAGTCCATGTGCGCCAGAAAGCAGTGCTGCGCGTACGTCCCGCGGATCGCGACCGCGCCCGGGTTCCCGTCGCCGATCTCAATGTCGATATTGGACATTGCCGAGTAGAACGTCCCGGGACTGGCGTCGGCCGGCCGGCCGCCTCGGCTACCGGTGGGGCCGGGTCGTGAGCCTGCGAAGAACACCATCTGGCGTTCGGCGTTGCTGTCCTGGTACCCGGGCGTGTCAGGTGCCAGCACGAATACTGGACGGTTCGCGCCATAGCCGATCACCCGGATCGCCGGCCAGACGTAGATCGTCTTCGTGATGCGGTAGCGGCCCATGGGAACGAGGACGATGCCTTGGCCGACGGTCTCCTGGGCCCGGTCAATCGCTCGTTGGATCGCGTCCGAATCGTCGGCGACGCCGTCGCCCTTCGCGCCGAACGTGTCGAGGTGAACGGCCTTCGGATCGGCCGGGCGCACCGTATAGTACGAGGACCCAGCCCACGCGGGCAGAGCGGCGAGCAGGATCGAGAGAACTGGAGTGAGTCGTTTCCACATGGGCCACGGTTCCTTTCAGCCGGCAGTTCGGAAACGGACTTGGAGAGAATACGCCATCGGCACCCGGGACTACCGGAACGGATTCACGATCTCGAGGCCGTCAATCCGCCGGCCGTTCTGGAGGTCTTCTGAGTAGAGCCGCGTGCACCCGGCGGTGAGTGCGCTTCGCACAATGAGCGCGTCCCAGAACGAGATTCCGTGCAGACGATGAAGGTCGATAGCGGCCAGCACATCGTCCACGCCTGTTGCCACCAGAGTCAGCCTCGAAAACAGCTCGACCTTCTGTCTGGCGAGTAAGACATCGACGCCGAGCTTCCGGGTCGTGATGACAAAGTACTCCTGGAGCACCTGCGTCGAAAGCACTCCGGTGCGTCGAGCCTGGCACTGCTCGACCAGGGTCAAGGCCACCGCCTGCTTGGCCTTGGCCCCGGCATCGTCTGTGTAGATTAGGACGTTGGAGTCGAGGAAGCTACGTGCGCTCATGCGCATCCTCGCGGGTGAAGCGACGGCCCTTCGACTGCCCGCGAGCCGACGCTGACAGCCGACGGAGTTCTGCCGCAAATGTCGCAGCGTCGCCCCGCGTCGTAATTGCCTGCAAATGTTCTCGGATCAGCTGGTTCAGGCTCTTGCCGAGAGATGCCGCCACGCGCCTTGCCCGCTCGACCAGTTGTTCGTCGATCGACAGCGTGATATTCATAAACACATAATACGTGCGCACATGTTATGTGTCAATGCAGCGCGCAGCGATTGCTCGCGTTGTTGACCCCAGCGAGCCTTCTCTGGTGGAGTCGTTCGGTCGCGGGTGGTTATTCATCGAGTCGTATTCTCTGACGCCGCCACGCAACGGTGAACGTGCAGGGTTTGCGTCCCTCACGTTCTCAGCATGTGTTACTTGGCCGGCTAACCAGGCGCTGGACGCGACGGCCGCCGCGCGATTCTGAGTGGCCGCGGCTGAGCGCTCACGTCAGGTCGACGGGCAGACGGAGAATCGATCATGGCTAACGAGAATCACACGGAGGCGGCAACGCAGCGGCGCCACACTCGTAGGTGGCTGGGTGTCTGGTGGCCCGCCCTCGGGCTCGTCTTCCTCGCGGTCCTTTACGGTGGCTTCGTCGGCATTGTGTGGTGGGCTCAAGGGAAAGCTCACGAGGTCGCCTTGCGAGCAACGCAGGTCTTCCCCGGAGACGAGGTCGAGGCGCTGATGGCCCTCGCGGAGTCGGAACATCGGCCCTTGGCGGATCGGAATCGGGCGGTGTGGGCGCTCGGACAACTCGGCGACGAGCGGGCCCTTCCGATGCTGAAGAGGTTCGACACAGGTCGCGCGTGTGACCATTCCCGGCTTCTCTGCCAGAAGGAGTTGCGCAAGGCGATGGATCGCTGCAGCGGGAAGAACTGGGCGCCGGGATGGCTGCCCTTCTTTCCGCGCCGGTCGCAACGGAGTCTCGGGACGTGATTAGCGGTCGCTTCCGCTCTCAATAGGGCTTGTCGGCATCCACGGGAACTGGAAGCCGGGCGTCGGGCGGATCGATTATCGACCGCGGAGACTCGGACACGAATCCCGACAGCGCGGCGCGACACTCGCGGCGAACCGGACACCTGAAGGGATCAGACTACGATCGGTCCTTCCAGTATCCCGGACGACGCTTCACGTGGGCGAGAGCTACGACGACGATCTCGGCCGGGCGAACGCGGTAGACGAGCTGGTAGGGGAAGTGGCTCACGAGAAGCCGACGGGTTCTATGGTCGGTGGACAGCGGGCTCCCGATTTCGGGATTCAAAACCAGCCGGTCAATTGTCTGGGTGACCTCGTCCATTAGTTCGACACCGAGACCGCAGCGCTTGGACTCGTACCAACGAACTGCCTCGGCAAGTTCGGCGGACGCGAGCGAGTCGGTTCGGATGGAGAGCTTCACCGGCCGAGGATGTCCCGCTCGATGCGACGTCTGACGTCATCCCAGGACTCGAGGACCGCACTGCCAGATTCGATGGACGAGACGCGCCGTTCTATTTCGGCGGCCCACTCGGCTTCGGCATCGCGGTCTGCCGGACCATCGAGGCTTGCGAGGAGTTCAGCGGCCAACTCGGCACGAGCGGATTCGTCGAGGCGGAGCGCGTCGGCCAAAACTGCGGCGGCAGGCTGAGTCATGATGAAGCGATTCTACTCCGGGGTGGACCGTCCAACAAGCGCTCGCCGCGGACGGCTGGCGGCACGAGAATGAGCCGCCGCGGCTGAAGCTTGGCGTTGGGCAAACCAGACGCGAGGCTAAGAATGCAGGGGTACTATTCCGCGAAGTTGTCAGGTGATCGCCTGCAGTAGTGCTGTGGGCTAGCCTCCCCTCGCGTCAAGCAGTATCTCGAAGCCGAGCGCGCATTCGTTTTGAGCCGGTTATGAAGCCGGACGACTTCACGTTCCAGTTGACCTCGTCGGAGCGTTCGGAACTGGTCGCAAAGTGCGACCACCTCAGCAGGCTGAAGTTCGCCAAGGCGTTGCCACACGCATTCACCGAGCACGGTGCGATCATGGCGGTAAGCCTGAGACCTCAATATCAGCCTCAATATCAGCGGCTTGCCGAAAGGTGTGAGGCGTGGCAGGATGGGCGCATGGCTCCGAACACACTGACTGACCTGCTGAATTTGCCCTCTAGCGAACGGGCAGATCTGGCCATGGCGCTCTGGGCGAGTCTGGACGATGCTCAGCGTGGGGCGGAGCTGGCTCTCACTCGCGAGCAGGCGGCGGAACTCGATCGGCGACTTGAGGAACATCGTGCCGATCCCAGTAGCGCGCTTTCCTGGGAAGACGTTCGGCGGGAACTCTTGAACCGGCCATGACGCGTCGGCTGGTGCTTTGCGGCGTTGTGGCGGGTGTCGCATGGAATCTGATCTCCATAGCCCTCCTTGTACTCATCGCGCCGGATTTCGTGGGGTCGATGCAAAGCGCCGCGCCGCATAAGGCTTTGGGCGGTCATTTCTTCTTCGTCATCGACCTCGCAATGGGCATCTGGGCGGTCTGGCTGTATTCCGCCATTGTTCCCCGGTACGGGACACGCCCGACCACCGTGATCGTCGCAGGTGTCGCGTGGTGGACCCTGAAGACGCTTCAGAGCGCGAAGTGGGCCGGGCTCGGGTTCGTTGAACTCGGCCCACACCTGCTTCCGTTGGGGGTGACGACATTGGCCGCTACGGTACTCGCGACAGCGGCCGGGGCGTGGCTTTACGAAAAGGTGAGTGAGGCATCAAGTCCGCCGGCGAGGGGGGAGGAGCAGCGGGTGAGCGCGGATCGTCCTGGCAGCCGGAGAGATGTCGAGCGTTGAAAGGTCACCCGTGAGTGGACGTCCCGTGGTTCTCTCCTGGAGCGGCGGCAAGGACAGCAGCCTCGCCCTCGCGGCCCTGCGCGCCGATCCGACCGTGGACGTCGTCGCGCTGCTCACCACGATCACGAGCGACTACGACCGGATCAGTATGCACGGTATCCGCCGCGCCGTCCTCGAAGCCCAGGTCGCGGCTCTCGGCCTGCCGCTGATTGAAGTGACGATTCCTGCCGCCGCGGCCAACGCGGCGTACGAAGATGCGTTTGCGGCGACACTGGCGGCCCTCCGAAAGGAGCGGCCGGACGTACGGCACATGGCCTTTGGCGACCTCTTCCTGGCCGACGTGCGGGCGTATCGGGAGCGCATGCTGCCCGCGCTCGGCTGGACGCCCGTCTTTCCGCTCTGGGGAATGGACACGACGGCCCTTGCGCAGGAGTTCGTGCGCTCGGGCTACCGAGCCATATTGACCTGTGTTGACACGACTCAACTCGGGGCCGAGTTTGCGGGCCGCGAGTTCGATGCGTCGCTCCTGGCCGCGTTGCCGGCGTCTGTCGACCCGTGCGGAGAGCGGGGCGAGTTTCACACGTGCGTCTACGCCGGCCCGATCTTCCGCTATCCGCTCCCGGTGGAAACCGGCGAGCGCGTCCTCCGCGACCGCCGCTTCGAATATTGCGATGTCACGCTGGCTGCCGCCGGCCTATGACAACGATCGGCTACACTGCGAACCGCTGCAGCGTGATGGGAACGGGCGGCGGAGGAACAAAGAAGGCTAATCAGAAGTTAGCCAGGCCAATCGGCTAGTCGAACCCGTATCGACTCGAATCTGAGCGCATATGCCAGAACCATCTTGGGACGTCTTCATCAGCCACGCGCGCGAGGATCAAGCCCTCGTTGCGAAGCCACTTGCCGAGGCCCTTTCCCGGGCCGGCCTCCGCGTGTGGATCGACGAGCACGAGATCGCACTCGGCGATAGCCTCACAGCCAAGATCAACGAAGGATTGGCTCACTCCAGGTATGGCATTGTCATTCTAAGTCCAGACTTCCTCGGCAAGGAGTGGCCGAAGCGAGAGCTTGCTGCCCTGCTAGCCATTGAGCTCAAGCACGGAAAGCGGGTTCTACCCGTGCTCCACAATCTTGAACTTGAATCGATATTGCGTGAATTCCCGCTTCTGGGTGACAAGGTGTGCGTAAGCACCGATGCAGGCCTTGAGGCCGTGGCTTCCGAAATCCGTCGAGCGGCCGGGTTCAAGCGAGACGACGATGATCATGTCGGCCCTGCCACGCCGCTCTCACCAGAGGTCGGAACCCGCGTCGGGCCCTACGTAATTGAGGCCCAGCTCGGTGCAGGGGGGAGCGGTGTTGTCTATCGTGTACGGAGCAGCAGCCATCCATACGCCTTAGCCCTCAAGCTCTTCTATCCCCTTCGGGCTCCATACGCGCATCTATTTCCGCTTTTCGCGAGGGGCTTTCGAGCGGTCGCGGCCGTTCATCATCCCAACGTCGTCGGCGCTCACGACCATGGAGTGTTCGACTTCGGAGGATCGCGGCGAGCGTACTTCACGATGGATCTGATTGACGGCGTTTCTCTCGATGTCTGGTGTCGCCGCCCGAAGGCGCCCATAGACCGGTACCGATTGGCTCTACCAGTGTTCCGCCAAGTCGCGGCGGCCCTGTGTGCGGCGCACGAGACCTCCTACGTCGACGAGCTTGGCTTCGAAGTCAGGGCGGTTCTCCATGGAGACGTCAAGCCCGCTAACGTCATTGTTGACACGACGGGCTATGCTCGGCTGGTTGACTTTCTCCAACTCGATGTTCAGCGGCTCATCGATCCACGAGTGCTGTCGCCGGACGTAATGAAGGACCCAACGCCGATAACGACGGCATTGGGCACTCCTGGTTTCATGGCACCAGAGCAGGAACGGCACGGAATCGTCACGGTGGCGACTGACGTATATGGTCTCGGGATGACGTACGCCAACGCCCTGGCCGACCACGCCACATCAAACCCGATCTTCGACCTTTATAGGGAGTCGGCGATCCCGGCTGCGTTTCGCGATCTCGTGGTGAGAATGAGTGACACGAAACCGGAGAATCGACCCCCTCGAATGCGAGATGTGCTTGAGGCGCTTGACATCGGGAGCGCTAATCACGAGATGCACCCCAGCGGTGTGCATCGCTGAGAGTGCGTTGGCGCGGAGCGTTCGACCAGAGTTCCGCGCAGATCTGCGAGGTGCCTTCAGACGCCGATGAATCATGGCTGGCGAGCTCATACTTCGATCAGTGCTTCAGCCCTTGGCGCCGTGAGCTCGACGAGCGAGGCGGTCCGCGCCACCGTTTCGCTGCGGCGCGCGGTTCACTCGAAGGCGTAGCCAAGTAGATCAATATGCGTGCACAGACACTGGTTATGCAGATCGTCGTTGTTGTCTTCGCGGCGTCTGGGTGCGGGTCCCGAGTCGCGCCACCACCACCAGTGCTACCGCCACCGCCGCCGGCGCCGCAGTTCCCCGGCCAGGGAGATATCTCCCAAAGGCCGTTCGGATGGCCCTTGCGGTTGGCGGACGCTGAGGAGATCCTCCTGAAGACCGAGGTCTTCGCGTACGGTGGGTGGATGCAGATGCGCCAAGTTCAGGCATTCAACGTCTTGTATGAGCAGCCGGACGCGACCCTTCGGTTTCGCCGTTTAGCGCGACAAGGGCGACCCGCAGGAAAGCTCTACGCCTTTTGCGCGTTGGCGGAGCTGAGTCCCAACGAAGGAGTGACCCTGTTCCAGCAACTGGAGACGATGGCGGAGAGAACCGTGACGATAGAAGAGAACGCCATCTCGTGGAAACGGGTGAGCGAGGTTGCAGGCATCGCGACCGCGTCGAAACTTGGTACGCAGTTCCGGAGATTGCGTGACAAAGTTGACAGTTACTTCAAGCCGACTGGATGACGAGGCTCGCGGCGGAAATCCAGACGTGATGCCGATTGACTCAACATGCCTCTCGTCTCATTCGGTTCTGACAGGAGTACCCTGTTCTGGTATGGACGAGGTGATGACGATGCCGACACCCATCGCGGTCAAGGCCCTTAGTGATGACCGTGTGTGGCTGCAGTACGGCGATCGCGATCGAGAGTCTGACGATCCTGGCCGCGGTCGGGGCCGTCAGTGCCTGGCGGCGGCCCAGCGGGTTGGCGGCGCCGGTAGTGGCTCGGTCGCCCCGTCTCCGTGGAACTCACCCAGCGTGATCGGCACCGCGACT
>Ga0334722_10007784_pt1 | contig 10330 bp, 2 predicted proteins | sample C3_bottom_MG_FD_207210 | JGI IMG/M metagenome (GOLD analysis project Ga0334722, IMG submission 207210) | Sediment microbial communities from Yellowstone Lake, YNP, Wyoming, USA - C3_bottom | ecosystem: Environmental > Aquatic > Freshwater > Lake > Sediment | place: USA: Wyoming | collected... | reverse complement strand
GAACTTACTAAGGCGTTGATGGCTGAAGACCTTAAACGCCGTCTGAAAGAGGCGGAGATGTTCATCAGGGAGCACCAGAATAAAGATGCGAATAAGAACTCTCAAAATTAAATTCAGTCAGATTCGGAGAAAGAAAGCTTTAGAATGAAACAAAGTCTGGGTAAAGATGGTATCAGACAATGAACACCGCAAGCGGGGCGAGGCGCGTAGGAATCGGAGTATTCAAATACGAATTGTTGCTCCTGATGGTTTCAATAATCTGGGGTTCAACATTTGTCGTCCAGCAGATCGGTATGCAAAAAGGTCTTGGTCCGATGACCTTCAATGCGCTTCGCTTTGCTCTTGGTTCTCTTTCGCTAATCCCTGTAATCATCTGGCGAAAAAAGAATTTGTCGACACCCGCTGCAGAGACAAAGTTTCCTTATGCTGGTAGTATATGTGCCGGGATATTCCTGTTTGGAGCAGCTGCCTTTCAACAAATCGGTTTACAATTCACATCTGCCGCAAACTCCGGGTTCATCACTGCATTTTACATCCTTTTCGTTCCGTTAGTGGGGATGTTTTTCGGACGTAAAATTCAGAAGAGTCTTTGGGGAGCAATCCTGATCTGTCTTATTGGTTTCTACTTGCTCAGCGTTACAGGCAGTTTTCAGGTATCAAAAGGCGATTGGCTGACCTTGATTTGCGCCATAATCTGGGCGGGGCATATCCTTGTCATTGACCATATTGTAGACAAAGGAGACTCCATCCAAATTGCCTGTATTCAAACCGCAGTTTGCGCTATTCTAAGCGCGTTGTGCGCTTTACTTTTTGAACATTGCTCGTGGACACAGGTAAAGGCAGCATCCGCCGCGATTGCCTATGCCGGGTTTGTATCAGTGGGAATTGCTTATACATTACAGGTGGTTTGTCAGAAATATTGTCCTCCTGCCTCTGCCGCTATCATTATGAGTCTGGAATCTGTCTTTGCGGCATTGTTCGGATACCTCGTGCTTAAACAAACCCTGACCCCACGCGCAATCCTCGGTTGCTTTTTAATTTTATTGGGTGTTCTTATAGCCCAGCTGACACCATTGATCCAGAATAAGGAATTCTCAAATAAAGTCTAAATACGAGTGTTCTAATAATCTCAATAAAACTATCACAAACTATGCTGATTGTAATTTATACCAAATTCACTGATACTCACACCCGGCGCAGTCATAATGTTGCAAACCTTTTTGCAATATCCAAATCGTTACGATCGGATTTTTGTTAAAAAATATTTCATAGTTATTTGCTTGAGGGTCGGGTTAGACCTAGATAAAATTCCTGACAATCTTATAGAGGGGGAATTCCACCCCGAACGAATTTCAGGTCATTCTTTAATGGTCGGGTTCAACCCTGTTGCACGGACGGCGTGGAGGCCGCCCCTCCAATTTATGAACGCGTTAAGACGCGTCCATACAATAAACATAAATCTTAGCACTTTTTTTCTATTTTTATCCAAGATTGGAATACAAATAATTCATCAAAATTTGTAAAATATTCAAACATTATAACGATTCAGATTTAAATGAATTACACAATCGCTCAATAATAATCACAAATAGCAATATATTGCTTCATGTCATAGATCTTTACTTCTAATAATGTATTTTTTGCGAGGTAGCAATTTAATTCATAGATCATCGGGAGCAAGCATAGTTCCATTGGCTGAATGCAAAGTCTTTAAAAATCGGTTTGCATTTGCATGAATGGTATAATATGCAGTTAAACCATATTAAAGGTGCTAAATCATGGACCCGGCTCTGTATGTTCGTGTCATGCCAGACAAATACATTAATGCGAACTGACGAGTGCGGAGCGCGCATCATTATAACACACATGCTAACCTGTCAACTTAATCCATTGAGCTATAAAAAGTTCTATCTCGCCAACTTGATCAGAAAAAAAATAAAAATATTTTCTTGCAATTTAATCCTGATCAATTATAAATTATATAAAATTTAGCCCTATTGTTATTTAAATATTTGCCACATATCTGGTAGATGATTTATTTATTGCCGACATTATGTGGAAAAGGGAAAGGTAACTATAAGAACAAAAGACTAGTATGAATTACAAGGAGGTATTGGAAGGATTGATTTGTACTGGTCTAATACTGGTATGCGCCTATGCAAGAACGACAGAAAGAAACCATGAAGAGCCACGTAATCAACCGAGAGGTCCCCTCGCGCAATCCATTGGTAGCAGCATTGGCAGTACTTTTCGCTGCAGTATCGGTTCAAGTCATGGGTGTGCCGGCCCTAGATAGGCCATTCGAGCTCCACCAACCCAATGGCGTCCGGTTCAAAGCCCGTCAGAACGGTGATGAGTTCTTCAACTGGATTAGCGCTAATGGAAAAGTTGTTGAACTTGCGACTGATGGCTATTGGCAATGGGTCTCCGTAGTGAAGGGACGAGCTGCGTTAAGCGGAAGAAGAGTCGGGATTGACGTGGAACCCCTCACAGCGGCGACGAGGGCCGACATCGGGAAAATCAAAACGGCTCGGCTGGCATCGGCAAGTCAGTATGGCTGGCAACTGACAGATCCAGACCAGAGCCCTCTTGGCAGTCCCCCCTCGGCACCGACTGAAAAGCTGCTGGTGATTCTTGTCTCCTTTACCGACCGAGCCATTTCGACAACGCCTGCTGCATGGTCGAGCGCGTTCTTCGGGACTTCGGGTAAAACTGTTCGCACTTATTATGACGCCGTCTCACGGAATACGTTTCATTTTGCTCCCGCTAACGAAAGTTATGGTACAGCCAATGACGGCATCGTGATGGTATCATTGAATTACACGCATCCAGACACGCGACGTATAATCACCAACAGCAACCTTCTCATTGTAAGAGACGCATTAAAAGCTGCAGACCCGTTTGTAGATTTTGCCTCATTTGATTCCAACGGTGACAAGGTCCTTTCGCGGAATGAGCTCCACGTGTTTATAGTTGTGGCTGGGTTTGAAGCCTCTTATCTAGGAGGGAGCACGCCCAGCGTCTGGGGACACCACTCGGGTCTCGGCGGAACAGTTGCTGCACCAACATTAGACGGAGTAACTGTTTGTGCAACTGCCGACGGAGGCGGTTACAGCCAGGTAGGAGAACTCCACGACGATCACATGGCGACCATTGGTATTCTGTGCCACGAATTGGGGCACGACATCGGCCTTCCAGACCTGTATGACATAGACAAATCATCGAGCGGTGTGGGCGCGCATTGTTTGATGGGGTCCGGCAGTTGGGGCTTTGCACCGGGCGAAAATGATGGGGCCACACCGGTCATGATGTGCGCGTGGTCGCGCATCCAGTTGGGATTTCTGTCACCCACGATCCTCACCTCACCAGGAACATACGCAGCTTTCGCTGCTTCCGATCCGGGCAGCGCTAATGCATTCAAAATTGCGACACCGAATCCTGGTGAGTACTTTCTCGTCGAAAATCGACAGCTCACCGGTTTTGACGCCGGCTTGTACGGCTATTTTCGGTTATCTTCCGGCGGCACCGATGGAGGAGGCCTGGCCATCTGGCATATTGATGACAACCAACTGGACAACACCGATGAAAACCACAAAATGGTTGATTTAGAGGAGGCAAATGAGGGTGCCCTTGGATACCGGGAGTTGGACTTGGACTCGAATTGTGACGATGGATCATGCGACCCAAGAGCGAGACGTGGAAACCGCCAGCACTACTTTTACGCTGGCAACGCGACTGCCTTCGACAACACAACAACGCCTAATTCACGCCTTTACAACGGAGCCGCAAGCGGTGTGGCTATACGCAGTGTCTCGGCATCAGGTCCATCCATGACGTTCGAGCTCGTTTCAACGGGCACTTCGGCAAATCGTCCGCCTGTCCTGTCCAACCCTCGCGTGACGCCGCAGTCTGGCACGGCTGCGACAACGTTCGAGTATCTGATTGACTACTACGACCCGGACGGTGATGCCCCGCTGGGCAGTTACCGCACCGTTTACCTTTCCGACGGGCGACAGCTGACCATGTCCCTGAAAACCGGTTCTCCGGCTAATGGGACTTACAGTTGCACGACCACGCTATCTTCAGGCACGCACAGTTACTGGTTCTATTTCGTCGACATTGCAGGTAATGCCGCGGTGTCTGGCTGGCACGACGGCCCTACCGTTTATGCGGGCGGCAATGCGGTAATCAACATTGTGATTCAGTGCCAACGGATTTCCTCTGACTTGCGACTGAAATATTCAACAGTAGGTTTCTCGGGTCCTTGGACGGACATCCCGATAACAAAGGCCATCCTTGACCCGCTGGTGGTTCCCGCAGGCTCGACCCTTTACTTCGAAGCCAGTGTCGCGAGCCCCAACTACGAATACCGGGAGTGGGAGGGATTAGAAAATGGTGTCAGGTTTGGTGGCTCGACCAGCTCTTCCTGGTCTTTTGAATTGGGCACCGGCACAACGGAAGTTGGGCTGAACGTCTATTACCGTTATACACCTAAGTATTATAGCATTAGTGGCACGGTGTTATTGAACACCGGTGGCACTGTGCCGGGGGGCGTCGACTTGGTGCTCACCAGTTCGGAACAAACACTTACAACCCATACCGACAACGGAAATTGGTCCTTCGCTAACGTTTACGGCGGCGTTTCAGTAAGAATTACTCCTAAAGCGAATGGATACAGCTTCAGTCCTCCCGCCTTAAGCTTCGATAACTTAAATGAAAACAGGACGTGCGAGGCGTTCATCGCATATTCATCGGACGAGTACGTTCCCACCATGTGGTTTACATCACTGCCGCCGGCCCTTACGGCGGAACCTTCAGTAACCTTTGCCTGGGTTGGTCAGGACAATGTATCAGCGCCTGCGAATTTACTCTATCAGTATAAACTCGACGGGGTGGATGCGGACTGGTCCGCATGGACATCTGCGACGATAATAAGTTACAATCTCGCCAACGGTTGCTACACGTTCTGGCTTCGGGCGAAAGATGAGGCCGGCAATATCAATCAAGCCCCCACCAACTTCACGTTCGTGGTTAATGCCGCGCCCAAAGTGCTTTCTGCAGTTCGCAATACGCGGAGCGTGTGGTCGAGTCGGGTGACAGTTCAAATGCCGGTCGGGGCTTTATACCCGACGAACACTTTCGTGCTGCTTCCGGAACATTCTGGAATGGAGGACACCGACCTGGTTCCTGTGCGCATCCATAAAGCCGACAGCACGACCCCAAGCGGTGCAAACGCCATCATTGCGAAGCAACTTGGCCTGCCCGTGAGTATGACCAAATTGACTACGGGCTGGCTGACGACTTTGCCGGACAACCTGAGTCCCGGACAAACCGCAAGCTACGACATAGTCTGGGGCAAAGTCGCTTACTTCGGCTGGAAGGAGTGGGTTAACGTGCCCAGAAATATGCCAAACGGGGGTCCGCCTGGAATTGCATTGCTCGACAACGATCTAAAACTGTGGCGTTTAGCAGATAAGATTGTCAATCCCACAGCAGAGCAATGGGACATGAGGTCGTGGGTTTTTATGAACGTATCGGACCAGAGTGGTCCACTTATTCCGGAGACAGTGGTTTGTTATGCACGTGGCCAGTCAGGTGGGTCTGGTGGTTCTGAAGTTTTGTACTATGCTGGAAGAATCTTGCGAACCGATGCACGTTTGTGCCTGTTCTGGCAGGAGTTCAAAGTTACACAGGATGGTACCATGATGTACGAATACAACCGCTTCGGTGGGGGATTCTGGGGCGAGAACGGATTTATTGAGAAAGTATATTACCCAGATTACATCGATAGAAATCACATGTTTTTTCCTCCAGACTCCATTCGAAACCGAATTTGGGTTTGCGGCAGCATTGGGAGCTACGATGGCAGGTCGAGTACCGGCTGGTTCCAGGTTTTGGATGCTTACGGGAATGAGTACGTCTCCAGAACTGTATTCGACGCAGTCGAAAATAAGGCAAATGCGAGTGTTTGGTCTATTACAGCACGTAGCTTGGGCGGAAATACGCTCCTTGTTTGGAATCGATCGTGGGAAACGGATCGCCTGCGGACTCGCAATGAAATCGTTTACCAGGTCCGTAATGACGCCGGCCAGCTAGTTAAACCGACCTCCTCATTCACGCCGCTTCTCGCAGACAGTGAAAATAAGTCCGACGAATACATTTTTGATTATATCGGTGATGTAGTAACGGGTAAGGATGGCAAAGTCTGGATTAGCTATGCACACCCCCGATCGGGTCAACCAACCGAGTACTTTTACGTGATCATCGGGACTGACGGGAACATTTGGAAAGGGCCTATTCAAACATCTGCCTACCGTCACTTCGGGATTTCTGACCGAGACGGTGTGATATGGGCTTCGGAGGGTGGTCAGTTCTTCGCGTTGACTGCGAATGACACTACGATTGTTCCGCCAAGGTCGTTGGCCTGGATACCCAGCCAGAAATGCGGTGACATCGCTGCGCTTGTAAGTGAGGATGGCTATCGCCTTTACGACCGGTGGTCACCACAGGTTGTAAGCGTGGAAATCTCAGCCGCTACCAAGCCAACCACGATGGAGGTGTTCGACCTGAACCTCTGGAGCAACGACCTGCACTGTGCGAATATCACGATACAAAACAGCACAAACACGGTTTGGAGCCAATCGGGACAATTTACGGGGAATGCGTCTGTCCCGGTGAGCGACAAGCTTTCGACTGGTCAGAACATTCTTACAGTTACGCAGAATGATTTCCTGGGCGGCCAGTTGCTGATTACGTTCCCATATTCCTATACGCACCTCATCAGGGCCTCGGGTGACGAACATGTGGTGATTTCGCCTTCCGGCGATGTTCTGGTCAATCACGGTGCCAACGCAACTTTTACGTTCACACCGCTGGAAGGTTACCATATCGCCAACGTGGAGGTGGACTATGCACCAGTCGGAACGAACCCCTCCTACACGTTCCTCAACGTTACGCAGAACCACATCCTGCATGTGTATTCTGCAAAGAACGAGGTGAATCATGCTCCGACTCTGGCAGCAATCGATGACCGCACCGTCAATGAAGGCGAGCTTCTCAGTTTCACTGTTACGGCGAGCGATCCTGATCTGCCAACCCAAGCACTGAGTTTCAGTCTGGAAAATGCTCCTGCAGGAGCTGCCATCGACCCGGCCACCGGCCTGTTCACATGGACTCCGACCGAGGAACAGGGACCGGGTGTTTACACCATCACGATCAAGGTCACAGACAATGGTAATCCACCGTTGAGCGACAGCAAGACGTTCAAGGTAACGGTCAACAAGGGAAATCATGCTCCGACTCTTGCAGTAATCGATGACCGCACCGTCAATGAAGGCGAATTGATAGCCTTCATTGTTAGTGCAACTGACCCTGACGTGCCAAGTAACACACTAAGTTTTGCGCTTGACCCAGGTGCTCCCGAGGGCGCGATGATCCACAAGGACACCGGCGCTTTTTATTGGCGTCCAAGCGAAGCACAAGGGCCGGGGACGTTCGTTATCACTGTCCGAGTCACGGACAATGGCGTGCCGCCTTTGTCTGCCACGACAAGCTTCACTTGTACCGTCCGCGAGGTTAATCAAAAGCCTGTGTTAGTACCAATAGCTAACCAAGTTGTTGAGATTGGGGAAACATTCAAGATACAGCTACAAGCAAAAGACGATGATCTGCCGCCAAACACGCTGACCTATTCGTTTGCAAAGCCACCACCAGAAGGTGCAGTCCTGGACCCAATGACAGGTATCCTGACTTGGACGCCGAGTAAGGACTTCGAGTCTACAACCAACAGATTTGTTGTTCGTGTCACTGACAATGGAATCCCCGAGCTCAGCGACACGAACAGCTTCAACGTCACGGTTATTCCGCCAAGACCAATCACCCTTAGTGCCAGGATGTTACCTTCTCGTGAATTGGTATTACAAGTGCGGTGCCACAAGGGCCAAACGTTATTCATTGAAACTTCAAGCGACCTAGTTCACTGGACGTTGTTGACCATCGCGATCCGAACAGGCGATGTCACCGAAATCAAACTTACTACCTCCAACGACGAAAAGGTCCGCTTCTACCGAGTGGTCGTGCCCTGACAACACCTTAAAGAAGCTGATTTCTGTAGATAGCCGGCTCACTTTGGCGTCAGCCATTGAAATATGACAATCTTGTTGATTCTGCGGTCGGGACGGTTAGTCTGTGAAGCGTCATGGAAAGAAAACTTCGAGTGTTATTCAAACGCGCAATCTACCACGTCACCATCCGCGACATCGAGTGACAACGGTGGTGATGGCTCGGCAAGCTCTCAAGCGCTTAGACTATGCTGAAAAGTTGCCTTACACAACGAACCGACCTAGCAAGATTCAGGGACCATTGAAATGGCGGGGACACACAATCCCTTGGTACCGCATAGAATGGGAATGGGAAACCGGCGACGCTGAGCATTCAGTCCGGTTAATAGACTGAAAGCCCCTTGAAAAGCCGATCCAGAAGCGTGGGTTTGTTCAATCAGAGAATTGAAGCGAACAGCCGCACTTCTTTTCTCTTCGAGTCCGGGCAGCCATTCGAATGCGCCTCGTTCGCTCAACCTTCTCTGTCGGCGGCTGTCGTTAAGTTCTGACGTTAGTCCGTGACATTGCGAAAGAGTCAGCCCAGCTTGCGCCGCTAATAAAGAAGGAATCTTGAATAATGGCTGGCTATTAACTACAATTTTGAAAAATGAAACGCAACATTCTACCAATACTCGCGGTTTTTCTTGCTACATCACTTGTTGCGCTTGACGCAGCGGAAAGACCAAACATCGTCATTATTCTTGCCGACGATTATGGTTATGGCAGCGCCGGATGTTACGGAGCAAACCCTGACCTTGTACGCACACCAAACATCGACCGCCTTGCTAAGGAAGGGAGATTATTCACCGATGCATATACCACATCGTCAGTCTGTTCACCGACCAGATATTCGTTGCTCACTGGTCGTTATTGCTGGCGTACTTCACTTAAGCGTGAAGTGCTTAGCCCATTTGCGCCACTGCATATCGAGACAAATCGTCTGACCATTGCGTCGCTTCTTAAAAAATGTGGTTATACCACAGCAGCAATTGGAAAGTGGCACCTTGGCTACGGAAAGGCGGATGATTCGCCGAAGTGGCGTGTGGATTATACAGCGGAGCTTTCACCCGGTCCGCTCGATATCGGATTTGACTATCATTTTGGAGTGCCAGCCAATCACGGAGATCTGACAGGCGTTTTCGTAGAGAATCGGTTTGTCTATGGTTTGCGCAGCGGAAAAATCCCTGATGGAATGAAAATTCCCAGCCCAGTGCCTGATTCTGATGATTTTCAGAAAACCTACTCGGCTAAAGATATGGAAAATCCTGCCAGAGGGGTGAAGATACTTGATATCGACGCCCCGCGACGGAAGAACGAGCGTGTAATGAAGGTGCTTACCGACAAAGCTGTGGCATGGTTGGAACAACAGTCAAAAGATAAACCGTTCTTTCTATATTTCACGCCTGTTGCTGTGCACAATCCTGTCACACCGGACAAAGACCTCGCAGGGAAGAGCAAGGCAGGGTTGTATGGTGATTGGATTCACGAGCTCGACCGTAGTGTCGGTCGAATCCTTGACACACTGGACAAAATGGGCGTAGCGCAAAATACACTCGTGATTTTTACCAGCGACAACGGCGGTGTGTTCGTACCCGGGAATGAAAGACTGCTTCAGACTCTTGCATACAAGGCTGGTTTGCGTGTTAACGGCGATCTGCGTGGCGGGAAACATGATATATGGGAAGGCGGTTTCAAGGTGCCGTTTATCGTTCGCTGGCCTGGAAAAGCAAAGGCTGGTTTGGTTTGTAAGCAGATGATTAGCCTCGTGGACATTCTCGCGACAACGGCGGAAATCGTCGGCGAGCCGCTTCCGGAGCCATCAAAAGCTGCGGAAGACAGCCGAAGTTTTCTGTCAGCGATTCTTGGCGATCCAAGCCGACCGGTTCGCGAAGATCTAATTCTTCACAGCGCAGACGGCGTGTTTGCCATCCGTAAAGGTCCGGGGAAATGGATCGAAGGGGTGCCAGCAGATGAGAAAATAGTTAAAACGCAAAAGGCGCGTGCCGATCAGTTTCACCCGCAGCTTTACAACTTACAAGACGATCCTGCCGAAACAAAAGACGTTAGTGAACAACATCCCGAAGTGGTTGCCGAACTGCGCAAACTCCTGAACCGCTACCGCGACGGAGGTTATAGTCGGGGATTACCGCCTGTGATTGTGAAACCTGCCGCAGTAAAGACCGTCCCTCTCGTTCCAATAGAAGGCACTGTTGTAATAGATGAACCGTTAA
>Ga0334722_10007783_pt1 | contig 10330 bp, 10 predicted proteins | sample C3_bottom_MG_FD_207210 | JGI IMG/M metagenome (GOLD analysis project Ga0334722, IMG submission 207210) | Sediment microbial communities from Yellowstone Lake, YNP, Wyoming, USA - C3_bottom | ecosystem: Environmental > Aquatic > Freshwater > Lake > Sediment | place: USA: Wyoming | collected... | reverse complement strand
GACCTGCGCTTTATCGTCACGGTGCTCAAAATCAACAACGATCTGGAACGCATCGGCGATCTGGCCGCCAAGATCGCCGACAAGGTACTCCTGCTTCATGCCGTTGATCCGGTCAAATTTGCCTCCGAGTCCATGCAGATTCCGGAGATGTTCAACGCCATGTTTGAAAAAACCGCCTGGATGTTTCACAATACAATGGATTCCTTTGTCAACGAAGACACCGACCTGGCCTACAAGGTGTGCCTGGAGGATGACGAGGTGGACCGGGCCAAAGGGGCGATCCGCGACCAGATGGAAGAGATCATCATGCGTGATCCGAGCCAGCATGTGTATCTGGCCAAGCTGATCAGCGTGGCCAGGAGCCTCGAACGCATCGCCGATCACTGCACCAAAATCTGCGAAGACATTATTTATATGGCGCAGGGCAAGATTGTCCGCCATCATATAACACGATAGCCTTAACGGAACTGTCGCCGTTAACACTGTTCAGGAGAACGCAATGGCCCGAGAAACCATCCTTGTCGTGGAAGACGATGAAAACATCCAGCAGTTGGTGGGCTACAACCTGGCCAAGGCCGGTTTCCACGTAGTCTATGCCGACAACGGAGAACAGGCGCTCAGCGTCATCAAGCGGGAAAGGCCGGAGCTGATCGTCCTGGACCTCATGCTCCCCGGCCTCAACGGCTTTGAGGTCTGCAAGCTGGTGCGCAAGGATCCCAAAACCAAGAACCTGCCCATTGTCATGCTCACCGCCAAAAGCGAGGAAAACGACATGGCCGCAGGGCTTGATCTGGGGGCGGACGACTATATCACCAAGCCCTTCAGCCCCAAGATCCTTATCTCCCGGATCAAGGCAGCGTTACGTCGCAAAGAGGGGTTGGCAGAAGAAGGAGGGGGAGCCAAGAAAAACGGACCGCTGACCATCCACGGGATAAGCATTGACCCCAACCGCTACGAGGTGTTGATTGGTGACGAACCCATCACCCTCACCGTGACTGAATTTTCCATCCTGGAGCTTTTAGCCAGACGGCCGGGCTGGGTCTTCAACCGGCAGCAGATCATCGACGGGGTCCGGGGCTATGATTACGTCATCACCCCCCGGGCCGTGGATGTGCAGGTGTTTGGCCTGAGGAAAAAGCTGGGCGAGGCGGGGAAATACATCGAAACCGTGCGCGGCATCGGCTACAGGATGCAGGGCTAGGGTTGGCCGGCAGGCTATCCGCAACTCTCAGCCAAAGAGGTCGGTCAGTTCGAATTTTTCCCCATCAAAAAGACCCAGATCGGTGATTTTCAGGGCCGGGATCACGGGCAGAGCCAAAAAGGCCATGGTCATGAAGGGGGTGTGCAACCGGCTGCCGTTTTCCTTGACCCGCTGTTCAATCCCACTGTAGTCTCTGGCCATCTCTTCGCAACTCCCTAACCCCATGAGGCCTGCCACCGGCAGCGCCATTGTCAGCTCCTCCTCCTCCCCGCAAACAAAAGAGATGCCGCCCCCGTTTTCTCCGAGCAGGTTCACGGCCCGGGCCAGATCCTGGTCGTTGCTGCCGATGGCAATGAGGTTGTGGGAATCGTGGGCAATGGAAGAGGCCATGGCGCCGCGCTGCAAGCCAAAGCCCCGGACAAAGCCGAGGGCCGGGGGTGCTGGGGCATAACGGTTCAGGACCAGGATCTTCAACAGGTCTGCGGCCGGGTCCGCCGCGACCACGGTGTTGCCTGGAGATACGGGGTGAAACCCACAGCCGGTGACAATCTGGCCGTCGGTCACCTCAATAACCTTGATCCGCGGACCTCTTGCCTGCACCTGCAACTGCCCCGCCGTGATGGGCGCGGCATGGAACTGGTTGATCGGCAGGGGCTGCGCAGCCACAAAGAGGGCTTGTCCCCCATCACTGACCATCTCGCCGCCTATCCAAGTACCGCTGACCTCCATGCTTGCAAGATCGTCCACCACGATAAAATCGGCCCAATCCCCCTTTTGCAGCAGCCCGACCCCGAGCCCATAGTGGCGCACCGGATTGACACAAGCGCATTGCAGGAGATCAAAGAGATCATGGCCCAGGCTGAGCCCCTGTTTGACCAGGAGATTGATGTGGCCGCGGGCCAGATCGGCAGGTTTGAGATCATCGCTACAGAGCATGCACTGCCCAGGATGACTGCTAATGAGCGGATGCAACACCTCAAAATCGCGGGCACTTGAACCCTGGCGCAACATAATCTGCATGCCCAGGGCCAGCTTTTCGTAACACTCCGCCAGGGTGCCCGATTCATGATCGGTACTGATCCCCGCCTGGGCGTAGGCAGCCAGAGCCTCTCCCCGCAGCCCCGGGGCATGGCCGTCCACCCTTTTGCCCAGTTTGGCGGCGACAGCAAGCTTGGCCATGACCTCCGAATCCCGACCGATGACCCCAGGAAAGTTCATCATCTCGGCGAGAAAAAAGATGTCGTCGCGGCCGAGCAGCGCTTCCACCTCCCGGGCATCCAGCTTGGCCCCGGAGTTTTCAAAAGCCGTGGCCGGCACGCAGGAGGGGGCGCCGAAATAAAACTTGAGCGGTACCTGGTTCCCGCTCTCGATCATAAAATCGATGCCGGGGACACCAAGGACATTGGCGATTTCATGGGGATCGGCCACCACGGCCACGGTGCCGTGGCACACTGCCTTTGCGGCAAATGCGGCCGGGGTCAGCATGGAGCTTTCGATATGGATATGGGAATCGATCAGCCCCGGCAGGATAAAGGGGCCTCTCGCCGCAGGGTCGGGCAGGATCTCAACGATCCGACCCTGGTCGATCACCAGGGTGCCGGGAAATTGGTGGCGAGCCACCGGGTCAACAATGATGCCGGAGATCTTTTTCATCACTTGTCCGTCTTCCGGGCGATATACACCACATGCCGACGCCCGCCCCTCCCCGGGCGTTGCCGGTTCACGGTGAACCCGGCCGCCTGTAGCCGTTTTTCAAAGGCCTGGTCGGGGTCTTCGGACCACACGGCAAACACCCCGCCCGGTTTCAGGGCAGCCCGGCTTGAGGCCAGCGCCTTCTTGCCATAAAGATAATCCCCCCTGCCCTGGTCCCCCTCATAGGGGCCTTCGTACAGGTCGAGGATGATGGCGTCAAACAGCTGCTCCTTGCCCTTCTTCGCCGCCTCGGCAATAACCTTGGCCACATCGGAAATCACCACCCTGACCCGAGGATCGTCCACCGCCCCGTCGGTGAGTTGGGCAATGGGCCCCTGACACCAGGTGACCATGATCGGGTTCAGCTCCGCCACCACCACCTCGGCATCCGCAGGGAGATGATCCAGGGCCGCCTTGAGGGTGAACGCCATGCCCAGGCCGCCCACCAATACCCTGGGCTTTTTGGTCTCCTTCAGACCCGCACAGGCCAGCTCCGACAAGACGATCTCGGACATATTGGCCGAGGAGTTCATCAACACCCGGCTGTCGATGGTGATCAAAAAATCCGTCTCGCCCCGCTGCCGCAGATCAAGGAGACCCTCGTCGGTATCAATGCTGTCCACTACCCGCCAGGCTTGCGCCATTTACAATCCTCCGATATTTTGCTGGACTCGTAACAAGTCGAAATTTGCTTCAGACAGGTGCTTCGACAGGGCTCAGCATGAACGGAATATCAATCATATTAACTGATTAGCGCTAATCTTCCGCTGGACACTAAAAGTGTCATTCCCGAAGCGCTTCTGGTCGGGAATCCAGTTTCTAACTGACCGAAATCATGGATCCCCGATAAATACATTCGGGGATGACGGGCTTATCGCGGAAGATTAGGGCTATTCAGTATATATTAAGAAAATTTCCGTTCGCCCTGAGCCCTGTCGAAGGGCAGTTGTTACGAATCCAGAATCTTTTTCACCCGCCCCACTGCCCCGCTTTCCAAGCGCACCTTAATGCCATGGGGATGGGTGCGGGATTTGGTCAGGATATCCTTGACTATGCCCTCGGTGAGTTTGCCTGTGCGCTGGTCCTCTTTGAGCACGATGCACACCCGCAACCCGACTTTGATCTCGCTGCGATTCATGCCATTCATGGGGCTCACTTGATTTCCCGCTGGACCAGTGCCAGCAAGGCCGCAAAGGTCTCGCTGAAGTAATGGGGCGTGGTCTGGCCAGGGCTGCTTGGGTTTTCCACGTTTACCCCGTACTGGAGCCCCTGTTCGGTCAGCACCTTGTATTTTTTCATCTTGCCCGCATATTTCGAGCTGGGCCGCTCCTTCTCGGCAAGCAAGCCGAGGGAGACCAGGATCTTGTTCGCCTTGACCGTGGAGATCTCCACCTTATTCTCTTTGAGCAGATTGGTGAGTGAATCGGTTTTTTCCACTGCTTCCTCCTTGCAGGTCCGCTCCGAAAAACACCACCCGGAGTCACGACCACTTGGTAGTTATCTTCAACCGCCCTGTCCCAAACCGTCCGCCAGGAGCAAGGTCTCAAGGCAATGCTCCCGGATCCCGTAAAACTCCTTGATCTCCCGGATCTGGGCCAGCAGCTCTGCCTGTTTGCGTAAGTCCCCGCCCTTCACCCCCAGAATCATCTTGTTCTTGCTCGTATGCTCCAGGGAGACAAACTCAAAGATCTGGGTCTCGTAGCCGGAGGCCTCCAGAAGCAGGGCGCGCAGGGAATCGGTGACCATCTCCGCCTCCTGGCCCATATGAATGCCATGCTTGAGCATGGGCTTGAGCAGCGCAGGGCTGGTCATCTGGGGCCGGATCTGCTTGTGGCAGCAGGGGGCGCACATGATGATCGCGGCCCCCGAGCGGATGCCGAGATGAATGGCGTAATCCGTGGCCATGTCGCAGGCGTGCAGGGCGATCATGATGTCGATACTCTCCGGCGGGAAGCTGCGGATATCGCCCTGGGCAAAAGTTAAACCGTCAAGCTTCAGCCGCTGGGCCGCCTTGGTACACAGGGTGACGAGATCCTCCCGCAACTCCACCCCGGTCACCTTGGGGCTCAGTCCCAGGCTGGCGCGCAGGTACTCCTCCATGGCAAAGGTGAGGTATCCCTTGCCCGAGCCGAAATCAACCACCCGCAGCAGCTCCTGCTCTTTCAACTTCGAAGCGACAATGGCGTGGTCCAGAACCTCGATGAACTTGTTGATCTGCTTCCACTTGCGCGACATGGAGGGGATCAACTGATACTGCTGGCTGGTGACCCCCAATTCCCTGAGAAACGGGGTGGAGAGATCAAGAAACCGCTCCTTCTCCCGGTCGTGCTCATGAGGGGTGATGCTCCGGCCTACCGCCTTGCCCCGTTGCAGAGTGCACTTGCCCTTCTTGTTCACCGAAAGCTGGATATCCTCAGTCACCGTTTGCAGATGGAGATTGTTGAAGGCGGTAGTAAACAGATCGCGGATAAAAGCAATTCCCGCAGCCAGGGGCAGATTCTTGGTAACGTCCTTGGTCTGGTAGCGATAGAGAAAGGAAAGGCACTCCCCCTCCTTCAGGGTAAGCCGCCGGACAAAGACCCGGTCCAAACCCGGTTCCGCCCCATGGTATTTCCCCAGAACAAGTTTGACAAAGGTGTTCTGGGTCAGGCAATCTTCCAGCAGGCTGAAAAAAAGACCGCCTTGATTCGGCATCTCTTGTGTCCCTGTTTGCGTTTCAGTCATCTCGGTCATCGTCACGCACCATTCTATAAAACAATTTCGTTACCAAGCAATTTCAGCCGGAAAAATACGCTTTATCCTTCTGTTCATTTTCTTTGCTTGCCCAAAGAAAACGAACCAAAAGAAAAGGCCCCCTGTGTCCCTTGTCCCGCCGTTGGCGGGATGCCCTGTGCTCCTCGATGCTGCCGGGGCTTTGCAAACTCGGCTTCGCCTCAAACAGTGCAAATCCCTTTTTCGGCAGCCTCTCCGGTGCTCGGCTGCGTGCCAATGGGATTTTAACTGCTCTGAAAGCAAAGGAAGCAATCCCCTGCCCCTCACCCTTCCTTAAGAGAAAGCGCAATCCTCTTCCGCTGGGGATCAACCTCCAGCACCCGAACCATCACCTGCTGCCGCACCTTGACCACCTCGCCCGGCTCCTTCACATAGCGGTCAGCCAGCTGGCTGATGTGGATCAGCCCGTCCTGGTGCACGCCGATATCGACAAAGGCTCCGAACTTGGTCACATTGGTGACCAGCCCAGGCAGCCGCATGCCCGGTTTGAGATCATCGATACTGTTTACCCCCTCGCTGAAGGCAAAAGCGCTAAAGATCGAGCGCGGATCGCGGCCCGGCTTGGCAAGCTCACCCAGGATATCGTTTAGGGTCGGCAACCCCACCGTCTCGCTGACATAGCGGCTGAGCTCGATCTTCTCCCTAATCTCCGGCCGCTCGATGAGATCCGCCACCTTACAGCCGCAATCCTTGGCCATCTGTTCGACAATTCGGTACTGTTCGGGGTGAACCCCGCTTGAGTCCAGGGGATTAGCCGCATCCCGGATCCGTAAAAATCCGGCGCATTGCTCAAACGCCTTGCCCCCCAGACGCGGAACCTTCATCAGCTCAGCCCTGCGGGTAAACGGGCCGTTTTCGTTGCGGTACTTGATGATGTTTTGGGCCAACACCGGACCCAAGCCTGAAACATGGGCCAACAGCTCGGCGCTGGCAGAGTTCAACTCCACCCCCACCCGGTTGACACAGCTGGCCACGGTATCGTCCAGGCTCTTTTTCAACGCCGCCTGGTTGACGTCGTGCTGGTATTGGCCCACGCCGATGACCTTGGGGTCCAGCTTCACCAATTCGGCCAAGGGGTCCTGCAACCTTCGACCGATGGACACCGAACCGCGCACCGTCAGGTCATGGTCGGGAAATTCCTGCCGGGCGATTTCCGAGGCGGAATAGATCGAGGCGCCGCTTTCATCCACCATGGTGATGATCATCTCGGCAGGCAAACCCAAGCCGCGGGCAAAGGTCTCGGTCTCCCTGCCTGCGGTGCCGTTGCCGATGGCAATGGCCTCGATCCGGTATTGCTTGCAGAGTTCCGTTACGACCTTGCCGGCCTCCCGACTCTGTCCTTCGGAAAGGGTCGGGTAGATGGTGGCGTTATGCAGGAGCTTGCCCTGTTCGTCCAAACAGACCAGCTTGGCCCCGGTGCGAAAGCCGGGGTCCAGGGCCAGGACCCGTTTGCGCCCCAGGGGCGAGGCAAGGAGCAGCTCGCGCAGGTTGTCGACAAAAACCTGAATCGCCTCACGGTCCGCCTGCTCTTTGAGATGGGTACGCAGTTCGTTTTCCAACGACGGGGCAAGGAGCCGTTTGTAACTGTCCTGCACGGCAAGATCAACCTGTTGCGCAGCCGCGCCGCCCCCCTTAACAAATCGTCTCCGCAACAGCTCGCAAGCCGCCTCTTCCGGCGGACGCACCGCCAGGGTCAGCACCTTTTCGTTTTCCCCGCGCAGCATGGCGAGCAGCCGATGGCCCGCCACCTTGGCGGCCGGTTCCTGCCAGTCGAAATAATCGCGAAACTTAGTGCCCGCCTCCTGATTTTTTTTAACCACCTTGGAGATGATCACGCCCTTGGTGGTAAAGAGATGCCGTAACGCACTCCGGGCCGCAGGATCCTCGTTGATCCACTCGGCGATAATGTCGCGCGCCCCTGCCAGGGCCTCCTCCGCCGTGGCTACCCCTTTGGTCGGATCGATGAATCGTTCCGGGTTGAGCGGCGTCTGATCCTGGCGGAAGATGGCGCGGGCCAGGGGCTCCAGCCCCTTTTCCATGGCGATGATGCTTTTGGTTCGGCGCTTGGGCCGATGCGGCAAGTAGAGGTCTTCCAGGATGGTCAGGTTGGCTGCGCCAAGCAGAGCCTGGTGCAGCTTGGGCTCCAGCAGCTCCCGTTCGCTTAAAGAAGCGATGATCGCCTGCCGCCGCTTGTCCAGCTCCGCCAGCTGCACCAGCCGATCCCGAACTGCGGCGATCTGGATTTCATCCAGCAAGCCGGTGGCCTCTTTCCGGTAACGGGCAATAAACGGCACCGTGCCCCCGTCACCTAACAGGGTGGCCACGGCCGCCACCTGGGTGGTCTTGATCTTCAGCTCTTGGGCAATAATTTCCTGATGTTGATTCATGGTTGCTTTTGTATTCATATTTGCGCCACAGCGCCAATTGTTTTTTGCTTGCGCGTTGCATTGGCTGTTTTTCAACCAGGGTGTCCTGCCCTTACCCCCATCATATCACTTTGCATCCCCTACCGAATATGGTCAAATACCGCACAGTAATTCGCTCGGACAAAACTACAGCTCTCACTGACAGCTGAATCATACCGTTAAGGAAACGCACATGGCAAACCCGTTACAGGAGCAGCTGCTCAAGGCTGGGCTGGCCAGTAAAAAACAGGCCAAAAAAGCCGAGCACGAAAAACGGATCAGCCGCAAGCAAAACGACGGCAATCCTCCCGCCGCGGTCAACAACATGAACCGCGAAGAACAGGCGGCCAAGGATCAGCGCAACCGCGAGCTCAATCTCCAGCGCCTTGAGGAGACCCGGCTGCGGGAACAAAAGGCCCAGGTCAAACAGCTCATCGAGACCAATCGGCTCCCCCAGGATGGCCGGGGCGAGCCGTACCACTTTGCCGAACAGAACAAGATCAAGAGGATCTTTGTCTCCGAGGAGATGGCCGACCAGCTCAGCCGCGGCCAGTTGGCCATTGTCAAGCTCGGCGCAGGCTACGAGGTCGTCCCCGCCAAGGTGGCCCACCAGATAGCCAGCCGGAACAAAGAGGCGGTGATTGTTTTTCATGAAAAGGTATAGGAAATGGCCGCGCACTGGGAAATAAACCCTGCCCCTGCTCCCATTACGCATGGTGCTGTTGAGGTGAGTCTTGTCAGAAAATAAACCTATCGACCTGGGCGAAAAAGGAGTCGATGTCCCCTACGAGCGGCTCGACCCGGAGACGTTGCGGAATGTGATCGAGGAGTTTGTGACAAGAGACGGGTCGGATTGGGGGGAGGCCGGCGGTACGCTGGAGGAGAAGGTCGGACAGGTCATGCAGCAACTGCGAAGCCGGAAGATTAAGATCGTTTTTGAGCTGAATTCGCAAACAGCGAATATTGTTGTCAACCGCTGAATCGCGGCTGATCCACTTTACAACCATTCGTCGGGTGGGTGATTCAAGGCGGGAATCGTTTCCCATACAAGGCATACGAGGTTGCATGTGACGCCCCTATCTTTCCCCGCACCATTATGTCCATGATCGGTCTGTGGCTGGAAAGCCTGCTCACTCCCTGCCCCCGGTATCTCCGGCGGATGGGTTTTCTCCGTGAACAGCTGGCCATCGAAGCCCGTTACCAACGCAACCGCGCCAGCTGGGAGCCGCACCTCATACGCAGCCGCGCCGCCATCCTCGCTGCGGCCGATTCCTGCACCCAACACCGCACCGCCCTGATCTTAGGGGGAGGTCTGATCAACGACGTGCCCCTGGCCGAGCTGGCCGGTCGTTTCCAACAAGTAGTCCTGGCCGATATCCTGCACCTGCCCCGCAACCGCCGCAAGGCCGAGGCCGTGGCCCCCAATATCACCTGCCTTGATTTCGACTGCACCGGAGCGGTGGAGAAACTGTACCAGGCGGGCAAGGTGAACGACGAGGCGGCGATAACCCTTTTCCGCCAGGCCTCGCCCACCCTGCCCCTTACTCTCGCCTTGGGCTGCGACCTCACCGTCTCTATAAATCTTGCCTCCCAGCTCGGCTACCTACCGGCCAAGTGGTTAGAAAAAGGGCATCCCCGGGACGAGGCGTTTTCCCTGCACCTCCGTCGGGCTGCGGCGCTACGCCACCTCGAATGGTTGCAGGCTCTGCCCGGCGTGCGGCTCCTCATTGGAGACCGCGCCCTGGTGGTACGCGGATTGGATGAAAGCGAGGTGGAACGGGAGGTTATTCTTGGGGAAAGGGATCTGGAGCCGCCCTGTGATACCTGGGTTTGGCGTTTCGCCCCAGCCCCGGAATGGGATAGCCGCCACCATCTGGAACTTGAGGTTGGCGCCTATGTTCTTGGAAATCGGACCTTGCGCCCGTCCGAGAATGTCATATGAAATTGGAAAAATCGAGACGCCGATCCATGTTTTTTCTGTATTGGTAGAGCGTGTAAAACCTGATAGGATATTCCGGCTATATTGGATGGAGTTAAAAAATAAGCAGGGGGCGAAGGCCGGTAAAGAGTTTTGCTGCTCACGGAGTTGGAGGTGGCGGCAGAAACTAGGGGCGGCCCTCGTTTCCTCATGACAGAAATCCACCGCACCGCAAAAAAACAGTTTCAAATATCGCAAATTGCGATATAATGGGTTTAATCATGCACGTGATCGCCAAGAAAGCGCTGGAGGATTTCTGGAAAATTCACCCCACCGCCAAAT
>Ga0334722_10007782_pt1 | contig 10331 bp, 8 predicted proteins | sample C3_bottom_MG_FD_207210 | JGI IMG/M metagenome (GOLD analysis project Ga0334722, IMG submission 207210) | Sediment microbial communities from Yellowstone Lake, YNP, Wyoming, USA - C3_bottom | ecosystem: Environmental > Aquatic > Freshwater > Lake > Sediment | place: USA: Wyoming | collected... | reverse complement strand
TCCGGCAAGCCCCAGCTCTTGGCCGGCCAGAGCATCGTGGTCACCGGTACGCTGCAGCGTTGGGACCGGCGGGAGATCGAGGCCCTGATCGAGGAATTCGGTGGGAAGGCGGCAAGCAGTGTCAGTAAGAAGACAGCTTTCGTGGTGGCAGGCGACAAGGCCGGCTCGAAGCTGGCCAAGGCCCGGGAACTTGGGGTAAAGGTAATCAGCGAAGCGGAGTTTGCCGCCTTAATCGCCCGCGTCGAATGACTTCCGGGAAAATAGGATCCCCTGGCTCATAGGATTTCTTAAGGAAGTAGAAACAACAGGCCCCCACCTTGGTTAGAGATGGAGGCCTCTAAATGCTTTAGGTCAAGCTGATTAACAGCGTGGCTAACTAAATCGTTCACTTCTGCGAAAACCCATAGGTACCAAGCTTGGCGGCCACAGCCCGGTATTCGCCGCTGCAGTAGCCGATCGGCATGATTTTGTCCAGTACGGCATGGCCCTTTTCATCGAGGACGTCTTCATTGTAGTGAACGGCCAGGACATCGGCGATAAAGACGTCATGGCTTTCCAAAGAAAGCACTTGCCGCACTTTACACTCGATGTTGACCGGGCATTCGGCAATTAGAGGAGCTTTGACCTGGGTGGCAGGCTGCGCAGTCAGGCCGGTGGCGCTGAATTTGTCCGTATCTCGGCCGGATACCATCCCGCAGTAATCGGTAAGCTTGGCTTGTTCAGCCGAGGGAATGTTGATTACATATTCGCCGGATGCGGTGATCAACTGCTTGGAGTAACGGCTGCGACCGAGTGCGATGTAGACGATCGGCGGCTGAGAATTAAGGATTCCCGTCCAGGCGACAGTGACGATGTTTGGCTTGGCGGGGTCCGTGCAGGAAGTGACCAAGACGGTGGGAACCGGCATGAGAACCGTTGCCGGTTTCTTCATTACTTTGGCGCTCGGCAAAAAAATCACCTCAATCCAGGTTTCTTTCGTCATTATTATAAGTTATCTGTTGGAAGGCTGGGAAGTACAAAAATTTCAGCAGGAAAACGGCTTTCGACAGCGAAACAACAGAGAGAAATTGTTCGAGCGGGGACGTTTGTCCATGAAACGTGGACTCCAGCGAAGAAACTTTCCATGGGCTGAAGCGACCTGGAATATGCCCGAAGAACAAAGCAAGGGGGAGTTGGCTATGAATTATACAGCGGATCGCATGCAGTTATTGGGGAGCGAGACTGCGTTTGAAATGCTGGCGCGGGCCAAAAAGCTTGAAGCAGCCGGCCGGGAAGTCGTGCATCTGGAAATCGGCGAACCAGATTTCCCCACTCCGGACAACATCATCGAAGCGGGCGTACGGGCTATGCGGGCGGGAATGACCAAATACACACCGTCGCCGGGACTTCTGCAGACCCGGGAAACCATTGCCCGCTATATCAGTGAAACCAGGGAGATCCTTGTCGATCCCGACGAAATCGTGCTTGTCCCAGGCGGCAAACCGATCATGTTTTATGCAATCGTGGCGACTGTCAATCCGGGAGACGAAGTGCTCTATCCCAATCCCGGATTTCCAATTTATGAGTCCGTGATCCGCTTTGCCGGTGGGGTGCCGGTACCCCTGCCCTTGCGGGAAGAGAATGCTTTCCGTCTCGATGTGAATGAGCTGCGGTCGCTGCTTTCGCCCAGGACCAAGCTCTTGATACTCAATTCACCACACAATCCGACAGGGGGAGTGCTGACCAGGGAGGACATAACAGCGATTGCTGATCTGGTACGTGAGCGAGAGATGCTGGTGTTGGCGGATGAGATTTACGAGAAGATTATCTATGACGGCGAACACTATTCGATCGCTTCCCTGCCGGGCATGAAGGACAAGACGATCATTCTCAACGGCTTTTCCAAGACCTATTCGATGACTGGTTGGCGTCTCGGCTACGGAGTGATGAACAAGGTTCTGGCAGAAGCGGTTACCAAACTCGTTGTCAACAATAACTCGTGTGTTCCGGCTTTCACGCAAATGGCTGCGATTGAAGCCCTGACCGGACCCCAAGCGGCAGTGACCGAGATGGCTAGACAGTTTAGGGTGCGCCGCGATGCTATGGTCGAAGGCTTGAACAATATTCCGGGGATTTCCTGTGTGCGGCCCCAAGGAGCTTTTTACGCGTTTCCTAATGTCAGCAGGCTTGGCCTGCCCAGCAGCCGGCTCGCCGAGTATCTTTTGCAGGAGGCAGGGGTCGCTACTTTGGGCGGGAATGCTTTTGGTTCTTATGGCGAGGGATATCTGCGTTTATCCTATGCTAACTCGCTGGAGAATATCGAGAAGGCTATTAACCGGATAGCTGAAGCTGTTCATAATCTTGGAAAAAATTGAGAACGGAGGGCAAGCCCAGAATGGCTCGCTAAAGGCGGGTTTCCTTGCCCCCCATTGCCGGATTTGCTATAGTGTACTTATTGTGTGGACTAGCTAGGATGGTGGTTTAAGGATGAAATTATCCCGTGCTCAAGTCGAGCATGTGGCCATGTTGGCCCGGCTGGAGCTTACTGAGGAAGAAATCGCTACCTACACTGGGCAACTCAACTCGATTCTGGACTACGCAGCGATTCTAGAGCGCTTGGACACTCAGGATGTCGAGCCGACCGCGCATGTGGTGCCCTTGCACAATGTCTTGCGGGAAGACGTGGTCCGGACCTCGCTGAGCCAGGAAAAAGTCTTAAGCAACGCTCCGGATGCAGATAATGGCTTCTTCCGGGTCCCCAAAATCGTTTAGGGTGGAAAGGTGGACTGCGCGATGGATCTGAGTGCCCTGTCGGCGGCAGAATTGCACACGCTGTTGGCGGACAAAGAAGTAAGTGCGACCGAATTAACCCGGGCTTTTTTAGAGAACATTAAAGCCCGGGATCAACGTATTGGAGCCTACCTCACGGTTACGGAAGAGGAGGCCTTGCGTCAAGCGGCGGTGGTTGACCGAAGGTTGGCAGCCGGAGAGAAGGCCGGTCCGTTGACGGGTATTCCAATGGCCTTGAAAGATAATCTATGCACAGAGGGCATTCGGACAACCTGTGCCTCGAAAATGTTGGCTGACTTTATTCCCTCTTACGACGCCACGGTTGTGGCCCGGTTGCGCGAAGCCGGGACCATTTTGCTGGGGAAATTAAACATGGATGAGTTTGCGATGGGTTCATCTACCGAGAATTCGGCTTTCGCCCAGACCCGCAATCCCTGGAATCTCCAGCATGTGCCGGGCGGCTCTTCCGGTGGGGCGGCAGCGGCAGTGGCGGCTGACGAAGCCGTGTTCGCGCTTGGTTCGGACACAGGGGGATCGATCCGGCAACCGGCCGGCTTTTGCGGTGTGGTCGGGCTTAAACCGACTTATGGCGTGGTCTCGCGTTATGGGTTGGTTGCTTACGCCTCATCCTTGGATCAAATCGGCCCCCTGACCAAGACGGTGCAGGACAGTGCCTTGGTCATGAACGTGATCGCCGGCCACGATGCGCTGGATTCTACATCGATACCTTTGGAGAAGCCTGATTACACTGATTTTTTGGTGGATGACATAAAGGATTTAAAGATCGGTGTACCCCGCGAATACATGGTCGAGGGGATCGACCCGGAGGTCCTCAGGGTTATGCATGAGGCGATCCGGACCTTGGAAAACCTCGGGGCCAAAGTTGACGAATGTTCTTTGCCGCACACGGAGTACGCCATGCCTGCCTATTATTTGGTGGCCACGGCGGAAGCCAGTTCCAATCTCGCCCGTTACGATGGGGTTCGCTACGGTTACCGGGCGGCCAATGCCGAGGATATTGTCGGCATGTTTAAAAAGACCCGGGCCGAAGGTTTTGGCGCCGAAGTCAAGCGCCGGATCATGCTGGGGACTTATGCACTTAGCTCCGGGTATTATGATGCTTACTATTTGAAGGCGCTCAGAGTGCGAACCCTCATCAAGAGGGATTTTGATGCCGCCTTCGCCACATACGATGTGCTGCTCTCGCCGATAGCGCCGACCCCGGCCTTCAAGTTCGGCGAGAAGGCTGATCCGCTGTCAATGTATCTTTCCGATATCTGCACCATTCCGGTAAACCTGGCGGGAATCCCGGCGATTTCAGTGCCAGCCGGATTTGCTCACGGCCTCCCGGTGGGGATTCAGCTCATGGGCAAACCATTGGCGGAAGGGACATTGTACCGGGTAGCTTATACTTTTGAGCAAAATACCGACTTTCACCGGACTAAACCTGCTCTGACCGGGGGTGAGAACTGATGCCGGAGAATTACGAAATGGTCTGTGGCGTAGAAACACACGTTGAGCTAGCCACGCGAACGAAAATCTTCTGCGGTTGTACGACAGAATTCGGTGGTGAACAAAATACGCATGTGTGCCCGGTCTGTTCGGGTTTGCCGGGCGTCTTGCCGGTTTTGAACCGGGAGGTTGTCAATTTGGCAATCAAGGCTGGCCTGGCGCTGAATTGCGAGATCGCCGCTTTCTCCAAATTTGACCGCAAGAACTATTATTATCCCGACTTACCGAAGAACTTCCAGACATCTCAGTACGATTTGCCCATCTGCAAGAACGGCTGGGTCGAGATCAGTGTCGAGGGAACACCGAAAAAAATCGGGATCACCCGGGCGCACATGGAGGAGGATGCCGGCAAGCTCGTGCATGCAGGGGAGACGATCACCACTTCGGACGAATCTTACATCGACTACAACCGTACGGGCGTGCCGCTCTTGGAAATAGTGTCCGAGCCTGATCTGCGCTCGATCCCCGAGGTGCTCGCTTATCTGGAGCAACTTGTTCAGATTCTGGAATATATCGAGGTTTCCGACTGCCGGATGGAGCAGGGGTCTGTGCGTTTTGACATCAATGTTTCCTTGCGGGCAGCCGGCAGCCGTGAGTTGGGCACGAGGACGGAGATCAAGAATCTCAACTCCTTTAGTTCTGTGCGCCGCTGCCTGGAATATGAAGTTGCCCGGCAAGCTGCGGTACTTGATGCTGGGGAACAGGTGCTTCAGGAAACGCGGACTTGGGATGAAGGCAAGGGCATTACACTCTCGTTGCGCTCCAAAGAAGAGGCTCACGATTACCGCTATTTCCCGGAACCTGATCTTGTCCCGCTTGTGATTGAGCGGGATTGGGTTGAGGCGATCCGGGCCACTCTGCCCGAATTGCCGGCCGCGCGGCGGGCCCGGTTGCAGGCGTTGGGCCTATCTGAGTACGATGCTCGGGTGCTGACTTCTTCCAAAGGGTTGGCTGACTTTTTCGATAAAGCCTTAGGCGGCTTCGATGAGGCCAAGATCTTGGCCAACTGGTTGATGGGAGATTTTCTCCGCTTGTTGAATGCGCAGCAAGTCAGCATCAAGGAATCCCCGGTGCAGCCGGAGCAATTGGCGGAATTGCTCAACCTCATGGAACAGGGTATGATCAGCGGCAAGATCGCCAAAAATGTGCTTGAAGAGATGTTTGCTACCGGCAAGAATCCGGAGGCAATTGTCAAGGAGAGGGGCTTAACACAGATCAGCGACGAGGCAGAGTTGCTCAGGATTGTCACTGACGTCATTGCTGCCCATCCGCAATCGGTAGAAGATTTCCGGGCAGGCAAAGAACGGGCGTTGGGCTTTCTGGTCGGCCAGGTGATGAAGGCGACCAGAGGACAGGCCAATCCTGCCTTGGTGAACAAGCTGCTCAAAGATGGGATGGCTGAGGGCGGTTGACATTTAGAGGATGAGATGTGGCGGCTGCGGGCGGCATCAAGGCTGGCCGCAAGCTTTATCAGGGAGGATTTGCTTGTTCGTCCAGTTCGCTGTCTGTCCCCCGGCGAGGACTCAGAATTTTAGTGTGGCTATAACAGGATGTGGCCTTGGTTGTCGCCGCTTCAGCACGGCCAGCGAGCGCATCATGCCTATCGCATAAGTATACAGTATTAATCGATACAGACCGTTCCAACTCCAAGTTGTTTATGCTAGTATAGCTACAATACATTTGCGCCGGGTGAAAGGAAGAGGTGACACTGGACGTGGTTGAGAAATTGCTGATTGTGGACACAACTTTGCGTGATGGCGAACAGACGGCCGGTGTGGTTTTCTCCAATCAGGAAAAGATCCGGATTGCCAGGATGCTTGACGAATTAGGCGTACATCAGATCGAAGCAGGCATCGCGGCCATGGGCGGGGATGAGGAACAGGCGATCAGGGATATTGTCAAATTGGGTCTGCGGGCCAGCATTATGGGCTGGAACCGGGCAGTCATTGCTGACATCGAGAAGTCCCTGGCTTGCGGCGTTGATGCAGTGGCGATATCGATTTCCACCTCGGACATTCACATTGAGCACAAGTTGCAGACTACCCGGGAAGATGTCTTGGAACGGATGGTCAAGGCTACGGAATTTGCCAAGAGGCACGGAGTATATATTTCCGTCAACGCGGAAGACGCTTCGCGTTCGGACATGGATTTCTTGATGAAATTTGCGGCCCTGGCCAAGGAGGCCGGTGCTGATCGGCTGCGCTACTGCGACACTGTCGGCATTCTCGATCCTTTCACAACTTATGAGCGGATTTCGGCCTTGATCAAGGACGTGGGAATTGATGTGGAAATGCATACCCATGACGATTTTGGCATGGCCACGGCTAATGCATTGGCCGGAGTTAAGGCTGGAGCGACGCATGTGGGCGTTACGGTTAACGGCTTGGGTGAGCGTGCCGGCAATGCCGCTCTGGAAGAAGTTGTCATGGCGTTGAAACACCTTATGCACCTTGACTTGAATTTTGCCACGGAGCGGTTTGTGGAAGTCTCGGAATATGTAGCTAGGGCTTCCGGACGGATCTTGCCACCCTGGAAATCTATTGTCGGCAAGAACATGTTTGCCCATGAATCCGGGATTCACGCCGACGGGGCCCTGAAAAACCCGCTTACCTATGAGGTGTTCAAGCCGGAGGATGTGGGGTTGGAACGCCAAATTGTGATTGGCAAGCATTCCGGGACAGCGGCGATCAAAGCTAAGTTCCGCGAATACGGCCGGGAGCTCTCCGATGCTGAAGCGGAAGCCATGCTTAAACGGGTGCGGGCGGCCGCTGTGGATATGAAGCGTTCCCTGTTCGACAAAGAACTCATGTATATTTACGAGGATATGCTGCGGCAATAGGCTAACCCGGTCTGTCTCAGCCCATGCAGGGAAGAGCCCGTGTTCTGGACGGTTAAAGCGGTCGGCACATGGGCGTAATGGTGTAAGATTTTAGTGGATAGCAAGAAAACTTGATGGGAAAAAGAATGTTGACCTCAGCCGGTTCGCACGCCAGAACTACCCCCAGTCCATGCGCGTAGTTTGAGTTGGCACACGTGCTAAAATGCTCTATACTAATAGGTAGACAACAAGGGTCCCTTTGACTGGCAAAGGGCTCCTTGTTTTTTGCCGCGGTGTGTCGCCATGCCTCACCCCAGCTAGCTACGAGCTGCAGGAGTAGTTAACAATAACCCTCTTAACAATAACCCTCTTAACGGGACAGTAGAGAGCCCAACAGACTTGCCTCAGAAAGGATTTATTAGCAGGATGACCAAGCCGCAAGCAAGGAAGGAAAAGAGGAAATTTCCGGTTCGCCATCCGGCCTGGAACGCCTGGCAGGGCATGTTTCTCATCATCGTTGTTTATCTCCTCGAATACCCCTTAGGGTGGCTGAACCATACCCAGGATCTCGCGACTCAAACGGGCTTGCTTCGTTTTGTCGGTATAGGTTTCACGGAAGCCTTTCTCTATTTTAGTGCAGTAGCCTTGTTCCTGCGTTTGATTGAGCGCCCTTGGAGCGATACGGGGTTTAGACGGACAAAGTTTATTTTTCTTGTGCTCGGCGCTGTGATCGGAATTATGCTGTTCCTGGCGGTCGGCTTGTTGGGCAACCTGCTCATGCGCTTGCTGGGGACCCCAGTGCCGCAGAGTTTTGCTGAAGCTGTCCAAGGGGCAAGCTACACTTGGGAACTAGGGCTTTTGGTGGTGCTCGGCGGTTTGGTTGCTCCGCTCAAAGAAGAATTAATTTTTCGCGGGTTGCTCTATCCGCCTTTGCGTAAGACTTACGGCAAAGGCAAGGGCATCTTGTTGACCGGGATCTTTTTTGCTACATTGCACCTGGATTTGGTGCGGTTTCTACCACTGTTCCTTGGTGGCGTGGTCCTGGCCTGGCTCTACGAACGAACAGGCAGTCTCTGGCCGTCCGTGATCGCGCATGGTACTTGGAACATCCTGATGACTCTCGCCATTTGGTTCGGTGGCCCAAAGGCATGAGGGAATCTGTGATCCTTCCCTCGTCATGAGAGGAGTGGTTTAGGTGGTTGCAGACGGAAGACAAATCGCGTTAGAGATTGTCCGCCTAACCCCTGAGGGCCTGGGCGTAGGATATGATCAGGGCCTGGTGACTTTTGTGCCAGGTCTGCTGCCGGGTGAGACTGCGAAGGTGGTTATCCAGGAACGCAAGGCACGGTGGCAGCGGGGGCAGTGCAGCGAATTGCTCCAAACCTCGACCATCCGGCAAGAGGCCCCCTGTCCAGTTTTTAATATGTGCGGGGGATGCCAGCTCCAGCACCTGCAATATTCCGAGACTTTGCTTTGGAAACGGTGTTGGGTGGCAGATGCCCTGCAAAGAATTGGCAAGCTTGGAGTCGAGGTTGCCCCGGTGTTAGGGATGGATAATCCTTGGCGTTATAGGAACAAGGTGCGCCTGCACCGGATTGCCGGCGGGCTGCTCGGGTATTTCCGCGAGAAGACCCATGAACCGGTGCATTTCGATGATTGTTTGCTGCTGAGTGAACGCATGAACCTCTGGATCAAGACCACGGAGGGAATTCTGCGAACGCAGCCGGATGTCCCGGAATTGCGCAAGCTGACTTTCCGGGAAAATCCTATTGGCGAAGGGCTGCTGCTTTTGGAGACCATCAGCTCTGATGGTGCTGCAGCACCCGCGTTGGTCAAGGCTCTAAGCGACGTCTTTGCAGAATGCTTGCCAGGGGAAACCGGAGAGCAGGCAAATGAGGGCGAACCAACGGGCTGGTCCAACGGTACCGAGGGCAGCAGCGCGAGGAAAACAAGCCGGGCTGGCGATCGGGGCATTGAGGGTTTCTCTCGCGCTGGTGAGGTCCGTGAAACTGCGAGCGGCTATGGCACTGCATTGGGTGAGCGGAGTGCCGACGATTCGTTCACTGGCCATGGTTCTAGCGCTGGCGGCGGCCTCAGCATGGGCCAAGGTTCCAGAGATGAGGGCAGCCTCAGCACCGGGCATGGTTCTAAGGCTGAGGGTGGTCCTGCCCGGACGCGTGAGAATGCGAGTGGTTCTTCGATCGGTCGCGGGCGTGGTGCAGCCGACGGCCTTCGGGCGGTCTGGAGTGCAACAAGACAAGGCAAGCTTCACCGCCTCTGGGGCGAAGAGTATTTTGGCGTTGATATCCTCGGTTTGCGCTTCCAGGTTTCACCGGCCGCCTTTCTCCAAGTTAATTACGAACAGACCGCCAGACTCTATCTTAAGACAATAGAGTGGACGGCCCTGAGCGGCGACGAAGAAGTATGGGACCTCTATTGCGGCATTGGGACCCTCACGCTGGCCTTAGCCCGGCAGGCCAAGGCGGTTGTCGGGGTCGAGGAAAATCCATCCGCTGTGGCTGATGCCAGGCGTAACGCGACAATGAACGGTCTAGACAATGCTGCTTTTTACACTGGCCGCGTAGAAGACATCATTAGCTCGTTGCCAGGGCGTCCGGATGTTATTGTCCTCGATCCCCCGCGGGCCGGCGCAGATAGACGAGTTCTGGACCGGATCATACAGTTGGGTCCGGCAAGGGTGGTTTACGTTTCCTGCGATCCTGGCACCTTGGCGCGGGATTTGGCCATTCTCCACAGCGGAGGCTATAGTTTAATCAAGGTACAGCCTGTGGACATGTTTCCGTGGACGGGACACGTTGAGACAATCGTTCGCCTGGAAAGAAAACACACCACTATATATAGTGCCCCTTGAATTTGGTTAACACCATATATAGTGTTTTCTATCGAGGCGTTTCCGTGTACACATCACGTTGAGACAGTCGTGTTGATAGAGCGGAAGTAGCTTGGTATCAGAGGGTTCGAGGTTTTGGGGAGAATTTGATAGTGTGTTTTATGTTCCCTTGGACGTATGGTTCAAGGGGATTTTTTGTAAAGGGGGTTGTACTTTTACGCGGAAATATACAAATACGCGGAAATAACGGGGTTTTTGTGTATTTGTTTATGGAATTTGGGGAAAACGACCCCCCTTTGAAGTTTATATGTTTCGATGTTATTTCACGCGGAGTGGAACGATAGGTTCATCTTGATGTCTGGCTGTGTTTTTCTTTTTGTC
>Ga0334722_10007781_pt1 | contig 10331 bp, 6 predicted proteins | sample C3_bottom_MG_FD_207210 | JGI IMG/M metagenome (GOLD analysis project Ga0334722, IMG submission 207210) | Sediment microbial communities from Yellowstone Lake, YNP, Wyoming, USA - C3_bottom | ecosystem: Environmental > Aquatic > Freshwater > Lake > Sediment | place: USA: Wyoming | collected... | reverse complement strand
CCCGGTTTGGGCATTGTCGGCAAAGCGATTACGTTTGACTCGGGTGGTATTTCGCTCAAGCCCGCCGAAGGAATGCAAGACATGAAAGGCGACATGTCCGGCGGCGCGGCGACGATTGCGGCGATGCAAGCGATCGCGCAATTGAAACCGAAAATCAATGTGACCGGTATTGTGCCCGCTACCGAAAATCTTCCCAGCGGCAAAGCCTACAAGCCCGGCGATGTTTTGAAAGCATCGAACGGCAAGACCATCGAAATCATTAGCACCGATGCGGAAGGGCGTCTTGTCCTCGCCGACGGATTGGTCTATGCGACACAGACGTTGAAACTTTCGCCCGTGGTCGATGCGGCAACGCTCACTGGCGCGATGGTTATCGCGCTGGGCAATCATCGCACTGGCGTCTTTTCAAATGACAAGTCGTTGACCGAGACGCTCTTTCAAGTTGGCGAAGCGACCGGCGAAAAGAATTGGGCGATGCCGATGGATGCGGAATACGCCGAACAAATCAAGAGCGATTGGGCGGACATTAAGAATTCGGGCGGACGACCTGCCGGTTCGATCACTGCCGCTCACTTTCTCAAGAATTTTGTCGGCGAGACGCCGTGGGCGCATCTCGACATTGCCGGCAGCGTGGATGAAATGATGGGCGTCGGCAAAGAGAACGGCTACAAGAACAAGTGGGGCAACGGCACGCCGACACGAACGTTTGTGAATCTCGCGCTGGCGCTGGCGAAGAAATAGAGTAGTAGAGTGTGGGAGTATGGGAGATCGTCTCCCATACTCCCACACTCTTTTATTTTTGTAAGGTGGCACGATGCCAATCACCAATGCTCTCCTCAACCGATTGAAACGCGGGCCCATTCTCGCCGATGGCGCGATGGGCACGATGCTCTACGCGCGCGGCATTTCGTTCGAGCGTTGCTTCGACGAACTCAATCTCTCGAATCCGACATTGGTGCAAGAAATCCATCGCGAATATTTGCGCGCGGGCGCAGAGATTATCGAAACGAACACGTTCGGCGCAAATCGATTCAAGCTGGCGCATTTTGGTTTGGAAACCCAGGTTCGCGAGATCAACTTGCGCGGCGTCAAGATTGCGCGCGAGGCGCGCGAAATCGCTGGAGCAAACGCGTTTGTCTTCGGTTCGGTGGGTCCGTTGGGACATTTCGTTGCGCCACTCGGACCGATTACTGAAGTGGAAGCGCGTGCCGCGTTCAAAGAACAAATCGAAGGATTGCTCGAAGGCGGCGCGGACGCGATCATCGTCGAAACGTTTTCCGATTTGAACGAACTGCGGATTGCGCTGACCGCCGCGCGCGATGTGACACACGACTTGCCGCTCATCGCGCAAATGTCATTTACCGAAGACGAAGACACACTCGCCGGTTACACGCCTGAACAAATCGCACTGGCGATGTGCGATCTTCAAGTCGATGTGATCGGCGCAAATTGTTCCGTCGGTCCTGCTGGCACATTCGACGCGGTCAAGCGCATCGTCGCGGCATTGTGCGATCAAGAACCCCATCCTTTTATTTCGGTGATGCCAAACGCTGGTTTCCCAGCGCGCATCGGCGAGCGGTACATCTACGTCTCGTCGCCGCAATACTTTGCCGAATACGCGCCGCGTTTTATCAACGAACTCGGCGCGACAATTATCGGCGGATGTTGTGGCACAACGCCGGAGCACATCGCCGCGATGCGTCATGCGCTGGATGCGTTGCGTCCCGCAGAGATGCCGCGCGTTGTTGTCGTCGAAAAACCAAAACCGACTACGCCGGAAGAAACTGCCACGGGGATGACAAGCGTGCCGCGCCGACTGCGCGAAAAGTTGAACGCGAGCAAATGGATTACGAGCGTCGAGATCGATCCGCCGCGCGGCTTGAATCCGACCAAGATGCTGCAAGGCGCGGCGATGCTGAAAGAAATCGGCGTCGATTGTATCAACATTGCCGATTCACCGTTGGCGAAAGTTAGAATGGATTGTGTCTCGCTTGCGGTGATGATTCAACATCAAATCGGGTTGGAGACGATTATCCATTTCACCACGCGCGACCGCAACTTGATGGCGCTGCAAGCGCAACTCATCGGCGCGCACGCACTTGGCATTCGCAATGTCCTCGCGCTCACGGGCGATCCGCCGCGCATGGGCGATTATCCCAACGCGACGGCGGTCTACGACATCGACGCGATTGGACTCATCCAGATTTTGAAGCGACTCAACGAAGGGCGCGACTGGGCTGGGACGAGCATCGGTTCCAACGCCGATTTTGTCATCGCTTGCGCGCTCGACATGATGCGCGCGAATGGCGACCCCAAGGAAATCGACCGCTTTCATCGCAAACTGGAGGCGGGCGCAGACCTGGTGATGACGCAACCGATTTACGATGCGGCGATCCTGCGCGAGTTTTTGCAAAAGTACGGCGACAAGTATGGACAAGTCGAGAAACCGATTTTGCTGGGTGTGTTGCCATTGATGAGCAGCAAGCACGCCGAGTTTCTGCACAACGAAGTTCCTGGGATCACGTTGACCGATGATTCGCGCCGACGGATGAAAGACGCCGGAGAGCGCGGCATCGAGGTAGGCATCAAGCTCGCGCAAGAATTGTTGATCGATGCAAAGGATTACGTCGCTGGCACGTACCTCATGCCATCGTTCGGTCGTTATGAAGTGTGTGGCGAGTTGGTCAAGGTGTTGGAAGACAAAATAATATAGTTTCAGGTTTCAAGCTCCAGGTTTCCAGCCCAATTGTGGTGACTCATCCTGAAACTTGCAACCTGCAACTTGAAACTTTGACATTTAAGCGTTCCGTGCTATTATTGCGCCCGTTAAATTTCTGCAAAGACTTTGGAGGTTTTTTGTATGCGTAAGTTCGTTTTCGTTGCCGTATTGACTGCCCTAGTCATTGCTGTCATCGGCTGTACTTCGAATAGTGCCCCGCCGCCACCGCCGGCGGGACCCAAACCCACGATTGTTCGTACGCCCACCCCAGTTCCTGGAAGTGACGAAGAAGCGATTCGCCAGATCATTGTCGCCGAAGGCGAAGCTGTGGTGCAACAGGACATCGATCGCTTGCAGGCGATGTGGGCGAGTGACGGAGTGGTAACGGATGCCAATCGCACGCCGGACAATACCAGCGATGACAAAACGTGGAAGGGCTGGGCACAAATCCGAGATCGCTATGTCAATATCGTCTTTCCATCCAATCCCGCGTTCGCCGAGCATCCCAATATTCGCGTGATAATTACAGGCGACACCGCGTCGGCGGTGGCGGACACAAAAATCGGCGTGACGAATTTGAAGGACAATGACAAGTGGACGTTCCGCAAGATCGATGGACAGTGGAAAATTACCAGTCTGACGTTTAGTCTTGCGCCCAAATAGAAACACGCTTTTTGATGACTCGCCGTCGAATTCAGCGGCGAGTTTTTTTGTTCATCGAATCTACTAAAAACTGGCGGCGCTAACTCGGTTGCGTAGTAGATGGGCAAGTGCTATAATCATTCGCGGAAATCGCTCGGGTCAATAACATCATCCTAATCGACTTGCCTATCTTGCCCTGTGCGGAGTAGGTTGAATGGCTGATAGAATTCTCATCGTCGATGGGGATCAAAAGACGGTCAACTGGCTCAAAGCCAGACTCGAACTTGAAGGTTTTGTTGTAGATGGTGTGAATCGTGGCGACCTGGCTTGGTCCAAGATTCAAATGAATCCGCCAAGCATCGTCGTCCTTGAGCTCAAACTCCCAGATATGGATGGGCTTGAGCTCGTTCGGCGCGTCCGCGATGATCCGAATACACACCAAGTCGGTCTCATCATTCTGAGCACACGAATCAGTTCAGACGAGATCGCCGCAAGTCTGGAAGCCGGAGCGGACGAGTATTTGACCAAGCGCCCTGGCACAGACACTGAACTCATCGCCAAGATTCGAGCATGGAAATCGCAATCGAAGCGTGGCGGCATACCCACTCTATCTCAAAAGCGGGGATGCCTGTTTTCGTTTTGCAGCGCCAAAGGCGGTACGGGGACTACCGCGGTGTGCGTGAACACCGCTTATGCGCTCGCCAAATTATCACCCGACGCGGAAATTGTTGTAGTCGATATGGTCTTGCCGATGGGGACGGTGGGGTTGTCCCTGGGCGTCAAGTTCGATACCACCATCGCGCGAATGACCACCGTCGAACGTGAAATCGATCGCCAGTCCGTCAAGAAATATGTCTCGCCGCCGCTGCGTTGGGGCTTTCGAGTTCTCGTCGCCGCCAACGACCCAAACGAATCGCTGGAGATCGATGTGAGTCAAATACCGACGCTGTTCCAGATTCTTAAGGAAACCTACGACTATGTCCTGGTCGATTTCGGGCGAATGCTTTCACGCATCTCGTTGCCGATTTTTGAAATGTCCACGGGCATTGTTTTGATCGTCACGCCGGATCTGAACACCGTCCACAGCACTCGCCAAATCGTCGAACATCTGGAATCACACAAAGTGACGCGCAATCGACTGATCCTGGTCAACAACCGCACCGTTGGTCGTGTGTGGACGACTACCGAGGACATCGAGCACGAAATCAAACTGCCCTTGCGGGAAACCATTCCCTACGAAGTAGAGCACATGACGATGGCAATCAACGAAGGCGTACCCTTTATGGAAAAATTTCCTGACAAGGCGGCTTATATGGCGATTACCGATCTCGCGCGTCAGCTCGTCGAGCGAGCCAAACAAGACAAATCCTAGATTTTGACGAATACCGAACCGAGGGCGAGTGTCAAATCAATCGCCCTCGGTTCGGTTTTTTGTTACTCTCTCGCAAGGTTCACCGTATAACTTGCGGGAAGGTGGTCTGAATTGCGTTGACAAATTCACAGCGTGGTGATAATCTAAATCCATGAATGTATCGGCTCAATCTATTCAACGCGATGACACTCAAGTCGACGAAGGCATGAGCACTGCCATCTTGCTGTATACCATGCTCTTTAGCATGACCGGTTCGATTGCCACGGCGAATTGGTCGGACGACCTGAGCATGTTGACTTTAGCCGCGGCGGTGGGTGTGACGCTCGGCATCCTCTTTGCAAAAATTCGACGACTGTCAGAGCCGCTTGCGCATTTCCTGATGTTGCTTGCGATGGTTCCCGTTATTGCAACGTTGACCACCGCCATCTTGCCAAAAGAATTGACCTATCTGGAAAAACTTGTCGTCTTGCAAGAGCGCATTCAAACCTGGGTCATCCGTGTAGCATCAGGCGGAACCGGCAGCGATGCGATGATCTTTGTCATCCAGCTCAGTCTGGTGTCTTTCGTGTTTGCCTACTTGGCGGCGTGGTATGTCTACCGACGGCATCAAGTCTGGGGCGCGATTCTACCGACCGGACTGGCGCTCGTCCTCAATCTCTTTTATGCGCTTCCGCAGAGTGGTTTATACCTGGGACTCTTCATCGTGTCCGCTCTGCTCCTCCTCATTCGGATGAACCTGCAATCGATGGAACAACACTGGCGCAACGCTGCCATCGGTTATTCGTCGGACATCAGTTTTGATTTTCTTTGGTACGGTGGTGTCCTTGCAGTGGTCTTGATTTTCCTCGTGTGGCTGATTCCCGCCGGCAATCCCGAATCTGCGTGGCTCGATATATTCGATCCATTGCAAGCGCCCTGGCAAGGGCTGGAAGATAACTTTAATCGCGCCTTCAACACACTCCGGGCGGTGGCGCGTCCATCCTCCGCCACATTTTTCGGCACGACATTGATGATGGGCGGTCCTGTGAACCTGGGACAAGCTCCCGTGATGGATATTCAAGCCGATAACGGTCGCTACTGGCGTGCCACCGTCTACGACAAGTACACCGGCATCGGCTGGATCAATACGCATCGCGACATCGCCAACTTGGGCGCAAACGATATGCGCATCGGCGAAACGAGAGAATACTATCGCGTCCCCGTGACGCAGACCGTCAGTTTGTATGTGAACGATCAGAATGTTCTCTACGCCCAATCCGAACCGCTGCGTTTCGACATTCCTGTTGAAATCCGCTATGCGCCTCCAGCCCAGGATCGGTTCGACGTTGCCGTGATTCGCGCGCGGCGTCCTTTGCGCGAAGGGACAAGCTATACCGTCATTTCCAATATCAGCATTGCCGACGAAGATTCTTTGCGCACCGATTCGATCAACTATTCGTATTACATCTCGGCAACGTATTTGCAATTGCCCAACGCACTGCCCGAGCGCGTCAAAAGTCTGGCGAAACAAATCACCGCACCGTACAGCAATCCGTACGACAAAGCGGCGGCGCTCGAAAAATATTTAAAGACCAAGATCAAATACAACGATCAAGTCAGCGCGCCGCCCACCGACCGCGACGGTGTGGACTATACCTTGTTTGATCGACCCGAAGGATATTGCAATTATTACGCCTCGGTGATGGCAGTGATGGCGCGCGCCGTCGGCATCCCCGCGCGAGTGGCATCGGGATATTCTCTCGGCGAGTACAAGGACGGCGTTTTTCATGTCGTCGAAGCGAACGCCCATTCCTGGGTCGATATTTATTTCCCGAATTATGGCTGGATCGAATTCGAACCGACCTCGAACAAGCCGGACATCAATCGACCGACCAAGCCAGAACCCGCACCCGACAATCCTGACCTCGCCAATGCCGCGAGCGAAGCGCGCAAAAAACAACCGAGAGACAAAACTCCGGACGAGGATACCGGCAGTATCACCCCCGGTGGATTTACGTTTGGCAGCTCTTTCTGGAATAATCCCCAGACACTTGCCATCGTGGGCGGCAGTCTACTCAGCGTACTGTGCGTTGTACTAGTGACGATCATTCTGCTGCGCCAACAGCAACGCGATGCGCGCATCTCGCCTACTGGTCGCGTGTACGAAAAAATGTTGAACCGCGCGCGCTGGCTCGGCGTCCGCGAACAAAAACATGCCACACCGCTCGAGCGCGCGCAATTGATTAGTTGTGTCTTGCCCGCCGTTCAATTGCAAGCGGAACAAATCGCCTTATCCTACACGCGCGAGCGATTTAGTGCGCGCCCGCTCGACGACGCGGATCGTTCGACGCTGACGAAAACCTGGGACACTTGGCGAGTAGAATGGTGGCGCGCAATGGCATTGCAACAACGTGACCGAATGTTGAGACCCATCCGTGCGCTAGCAGAATTTATTCGAGGAGTTTTGCGACGCTGGGAAAAAATGGAATAGTGGCGGAGAGAATTGCGAGTGTCGACTATTCAGGTATAATGCAAAGTGTGAATCGTGATGCTTAAATCATAAATCAGAAATCCTAAATCATAAATGAGGTTTCCATGGCTGACCAAGTTTACATCCAAGACATTGCCAAACACGTTGGCGAAACAATCACAATGAAGGGCTGGCTCGCTGACAAGACCGACAAGGGCAGGTTGCAATTTTTGCGCTTCCGCGACGGCACCGGTTTTATTCAAGCCGTCGTTTTCCAAAAAGATGTTTCGCCCGAAGCGTTTGAGCAAACCAAGAAGCTGATGCAAGAATCGTCGATCATCATCACGGGCGTGCCGCGCGCCGAACCCCGCGCGCCCGGCGGATACGAGTTATCGGTGAAGGATTTGCAGGTCGTTCAATTCGCCAGCGATTATCCTATTACACCCAAAGAGCACGGCGTCGAATTTCTGATGGCGAATCGACACTTGTGGTTGCGCTCGCCGCGCCAACACGCGATCCTGCGTATTCGCGCGCGCATCATCAAAGCGATTCGCGATTGGTTCGACAACAACGGATTCTTGCTCGTCGATACGCCCGTTCTCACACCCGCCGCCGTTGAAGGCACGACGACGTTATTCGCAACCGATTATTTTGGCGTGCCTGCGTACCTCACGCAGAGCGGACAACTCTACAACGAAGCGAACGCGGCGGCATTCGGCAAGGTGTATTGCTTTGGTCCAACCTTCCGCGCAGAGAAATCGAAAACGCGCCGCCACCTCACCGAGTTCTGGATGGTCGAACCCGAATGGGCATACGGCACACTTGACGATTACATGCGCGTCGGCGAAGAATTTGTGTCATACATTGTGCAGACAATTTTGCAAGAGCGCGCCGAGGAACTAAAAATTTTGGAGCGCGACATCAGCAAGTTAGAAAAAGTCACGCCACCCTTCCCCAAGATTTCGTACACCGATGCGGTCGAGATTTTGCACAAGAACGGTCATCCCGATTTTCCCTGGGGCGAAGATTTCGGCGCGCCGCATGAGACGGTCATCAGCGAGCAATACGACAAGCCAGTGTTCGTGCATCGCTATCCGACCGAGATCAAAGCGTTCTACATGGCACCCGACCCGACAAATCCGAAAGTCGTCCTGGGCGCAGACTTACTCGCGCCTGAGGGCTACGGCGAAATCATCGGCGGCGGACAGCGCTCCGCAGATTTAGATTATCTCGAAAAACAAATCGCTAAACACAAATTGCCCAAAGAAGCGTACGAGTGGTATCTCGATTTGCGACGCTATGGTACAGTACCGCACAGCGGATTTGGTCTCGGCATCGAACGCACGGTCGCGTGGATTTGCAAACTCGATCACGTACGCGAAACGATTCCGTATCCGAGGATGCTGGAAAAAATATATCCGTAAATAGTCGACAGTCGACAGTAGCCAGTCGTCAGATTCTAGTTTTTGTCTCGCGACTGTTGACTGGCGACTGACTACTGGAGGTTACAATGTCACGAGTAGCAATGTACTTGCAAGACAAACATGAATTACGAGAAGGAATGGAATACGTCAAATACGCCGAGCAACGCGGATTTGAAGCGGTGTGGCAAGCGGAGTCGCGTTTGGTGCGCGATGCCATTGTGCCGATGGCGGCATTCGCGGCAGTCACGTCGAAAATCAAAGTGGGCAGTGGTGTCATCAACAATTGGACGCGCAACATCGGCTTGCTCGCCGCAACGTTTCTAACACTCGACGATCTTGCGCCGAATCGAATCATTTGCGGCATCGGCGCGTGGTGGGACCCGCTCGCGAAAAACGTTGGCATCGAGCGCAAGAAACCGTTGAAGGCGATGCGCGAAACGATTGAGGTGATGAGGAAACTTCTCGCGATGGAGCGCGTGACGTACCACGGCGAATTCCATCACGTCGATGGCATCGAACTCGACGTGGTGCATGGTCGCCGCGAGCCGCGCCACGTGCCAATCATGATCGGCGCGACGGGCGACGCGATGATGGAACTTGCGGGGGAAATTGCGGATGGGGTCGTACTGAATTATTGCGTGCCGCCCGAGTACAACATCGAGGCGCTCAAACATTTGGAGATTGGCGCAAAGAAAGCGGGGCGCAAACTTGACGACATTGATCGCCCACAACTTGTCGTCTGTTCAGTCGACAAGGATCACAAAAAAGCCGTCCAAGCGGCGAAAGAATTGCTGACGCAGTACCTCGCGCAACAGCCGCACATTGCCAAAGCGAGCGGCACGCCTGAAGAGACGATCAAAAAAATTCAGAGTATCTTGGGCTGGCCCGCCACCAAAGAGCAAATCCACGAAGCGATGCAATTCGTTCCCGACGATTTGATCGAACGCATCACGGCTAGCGGCACGCCCGACGAGGTTCGCAAAAAGGTAGACGAATACAAACGCAACGGCTGTACTTGCCCGATCCTTTACCCGCAAGGCGAGGACGTCAAATTGATGATTGATACGTTTGCTCAACAATGAGCCAATTAGCCAATGTGCCAATGAGCCAAACGCGAAGGCGACCAAGATGCTGAACTTGAAAGAAATCCATAAACCCACCACCATTGCCGATGCAATCAATCTGTTGCAACAACCTGGGACGGTTGCACTCGCTGGCGGCACGGCTTTGAACGCGGACGCGCGGCGCGATGTGACCGCCCTTGTCGATCTGTCCGCGCTCGGTTTGTCGTACATCCGTGAATCGAATGCGGCAGTGGCAATTGGCGCGACGACGACGCTGGCAACGATCGATGATTCGCCGATCCTGCGTGCGCTGGCGAATGGCGTTGTTGCGCAAGCGGCGCATCGCAGCGCGTCAAGCATCTTGCGAAACCAAGCGACCATTGCTGGCACGCTGATATGCGAACCCGATGGCATCCTCGCCGTCGCGTTGCTCGCGCTCGATGCGCGCGTGACGATTGTTCGCAAAGAATCGCGCACCGTTTCGCTTGCTGATTTTCTATCGATGCGTGAGCATCTCTTGATGACCAAGGTCACTTCGGTGATGGCGCTCGTCACCGAAATTTCTCTGCCGATGACGAATCCGCGCGCGTCGTTGCAGACCGTCGCGCGCACGCCGAGCGACCAGCCGATTGTTTGCGTGTGCGTGTCCGCACGAATCGAC
>Ga0334722_10007780_pt1 | contig 10333 bp, 9 predicted proteins | sample C3_bottom_MG_FD_207210 | JGI IMG/M metagenome (GOLD analysis project Ga0334722, IMG submission 207210) | Sediment microbial communities from Yellowstone Lake, YNP, Wyoming, USA - C3_bottom | ecosystem: Environmental > Aquatic > Freshwater > Lake > Sediment | place: USA: Wyoming | collected... | reverse complement strand
CCTCGGCAGCTGCTGCGGCGCGTCACGCTCCGTCCGAAGGCCGTGTCGTGCGAGAGCTGCCACGCCGACGCGCACCGCGGCGACGTTGCCGGCGGCGAGGGCCAGCGGCGCTGCACGTCGTGCCATGACGAGCGCGGCTGGTCCCCCAGCACGTTCACGGCGGCGCGGCACGCGGCGCTGTCGTTCGCCCTCGACGGCGCGCACCTGGGCGCCGCCTGCAGCGCGTGCCATGTGCCCGCGCGCCCGGCCTCGCCGCTGCTGCCGAGCGGGCGCCGGGCCGTGGCGACGGTCCCGCTGCGCATCGACGGCGCGTGCGAATCATGCCACGTTGACCCGCATGCCGGGCGCTACTCGCGCGGCGCGCCGCACGCGGGCCCGGACGGCTGCCGCACCTGTCACGACACGCGGCGCTTCGCCCCGTCCCTCGTGACGGCCGCGCGTCACGCGGCGTACGGGTTCGCGCTCGAGGGTGCGCATCGCGCCGTGGCTTGCCGCGAGTGCCACCGGGAACTTGGTGCCGCTCCGGCGCGCCAGACGCTGAAGGCGACGGCGCCAGCGGCCGCCGCCCGCCTGCGCTTCGACGCGCCCCGCCGCGACCGGTGCGCCGCCTGTCATGTGGATCCCCACGGCGCGCAGTTCGCCGGGCGCCCTGGCGCCGGCGCGTGCGAGAGCTGCCACGACGCCGCGCGCTGGGCCGGCGCCGCCCGCTTTGTCCACGATCGCGACTCCTCCTTCCCGCTGGCCGGCGCGCATTCACGCGTCCCCTGCGTGGCGTGCCACAAGGCCGTCGCGCAGTCCGGCGGGGGGACGCGCGTGCAGTATCGTCCGCTGCCGACCGCCTGCGAAGGCTGTCACACGGATGCCACCCTGAGGAAACGTCCATGACCTGGACGCTGCGAATCGCCCTCGCCCTGCTGGTCGCGTCGGCCACGGCAGCGGCGCAGACCGTGCCGACGGCCAACCCGCACGGACCGAACATCGGCGCCTGCGCCGGGTGCCACGGCCCGGAAGGGTGGAAGCCGGCGCGCATCAGCCGGGAGTTCGTGCATGCGCCGCGCACGTTCCCGCTGGACGGCGCGCATGCGCGCACGGCGTGCACCAGCTGCCACACGGTGCTCGACTTCTCCAAGGCGAAGCCGGCCTGCGCCCAGTGCCACCGCGACGTGCACACCGGCGAGTTCGGCGTCGAGTGCGCGCGCTGCCACACCACGCGCGCCTTCGGCGACCAGACGAATCTGAAGCGCATGCATGAACTCACGCGCTTCCCGCTGCGCGGCGCACACGCGGCGCTCGCCTGCGCGGAGTGCCACGCCCCGGCGCAGCCCGGCCAGTCGCAGTACGTCGGCCGGCCAACCACCTGCATCGGCTGCCACGCCGCCACCGTCCGGGCCGTGAAGGACCCCGACCACCAGGCCGCCGGCTTCACGCAGGATTGCTCCCAGTGCCACACGGCGAACAGCTGGCGCGGGGCGCGTTTTGACCACTCGACGACGCGGTTCGCGCTCACCGGCGGCCACGCCGCCGTGTCGTGCGACCGCTGCCACGGCGACGGCGTCTACCGCGGAAAGCCCACCGCCTGCGCCGCCTGCCACCAGGCCGACTTTGCGGCGACGCGCACCCCGCCGCACGCGGCGTCGGGCTTTCCCACCGACTGCACGATGTGCCACACCGTAAAGGCATGGAGCGGGGCCACCTTCAACCACGACCTCACCGCCTTCGCGCTCACCGGCGCCCATCGCACCGCCCCCTGCGGCCGCTGCCATACCAACGGGGTGTATCGCGGCCTCAACAGCGCCTGCGTGAGCTGCCACCAGGCCAACTACGCGGCGACCACGCGGCCGCCGCATGCCGCCTCGGGCATTCCCACCGACTGCGCCACCTGCCACGGGACGAGCGCCTGGCTCGGCTCGGCATTCGACCACTCGGTGACCGGGTTCCCCCTGGCCGGCGCGCACAAGGCGGTCGCGTGCCTCACGTGCCATGCCGACGGCGTCTACCACGGCAAGAGCAGCGCGTGCGTTTCCTGTCACCAGGCGCAGTACGCCGCCACGACCGCGCCGGCGCATGCTGCGTCCGGCTTCCCGACGAACTGTGAGACCTGCCACGGCGTGGTGTCGTGGCAGGGGGCGGTGTTCGACCACGCCAAGACGCAGTTCGCCCTCACCGGGGCGCATCGCACCTCGCCCTGCGCCAGTTGCCACTCCGACAATGTGTACAAGGGCAAGCCGACGGCCTGCTTCAGCTGCCACCAGAGCGCCTACAATGCCAGCGCGCGCCCGCCGCACCTGCAGCTGGCGCTGCCGACCGTCTGCTCCAACTGCCACACGACGACGGCGTGGGCGGGCGGCACCTTCGACCACGCGGTGACGCGCTTCGCCTTGACCGGCGCGCATCGCACCGTCAGCTGCAACGGCTGCCACGGCGACGGCATTTATCGCGGCAAGACCATGGCCTGTGCCGGGTGCCACCAGGCCCGCTACGACGCCACGACGAATCCCAACCACCGGGCGGCGGCCTTCCCGACGACCTGCGAGTCGTGCCACGGCACGGCGGCGTGGACGCCCTCCACGTTCAGTCACTCCGCCACGCGGTTCCCACTCACCGGGGCGCACGTGTCGGTGGCCTGCGCGTCGTGCCACGGAGATGGCGTCTACCGGGGGAAGATGACCGTGTGCAGCGGCTGCCATCTCGCCGAATACAACGCCACGACGAATCCCAACCACAAGGCGGCGTCGTTCCCGGCAACCTGCGAGTCGTGCCATACGACGGCCCGATGGACGGGTGCGACGTTCAACCATGACGGCTCGTTCTTCCCGATCTACAGCGGCAAGCACAAGGGGCGCTGGACCACCTGCGCCGACTGCCATACGACTTCCACGAACTACGCCGTCTTCTCGTGCTTCTCGTGCCACCGGCAGTCGGACATGGACGCCAAGCATCGGGGGCGCACCGGCTACCGCTACGACAGCGCACTCTGCTACCAGTGCCATCCCACCGGGAGGGCCGGATGACCCATCGTCCCCGCGCGCTGCGCATCGCCCTCGCGCTCGTCGTGGCGTGGTGGCCGGCATTGCTGCCGGCGCAGGACGCGATCGCGCCGGCCTGGTCGCGCATCACCTACATCAGCGGCACGACCATCTACCTCGAGGTGGGAAGCAAGGACGGACTCACCGAGCGCAGCACGCTCGACGTCGTGCGCGGCGGGGCGGTGGTCGCCCGCCTGCGCGTCACCGCGCTCTCGTCGAGTCGCGCGGCGTGCGAGGTGCTGCCGCCGCCCGCCGAGCTGGCGGTGGGTGACTCGGTGCGATTCGTCGCGGAAAAGACCGCGCCCGCCGCGGCGGTCGGTGCCGCCTCGGCGACCTCGCGCGCGGTGAGCACCGCGGAGGCGAGGCGGCGACGGGGCAGCCCTCTGCGCGGCCGCGTCGGCCTGCGCTACCTCGTGGTGGCGCCGGACGCCGGCGCCCCGGGCGGACTGACGCAGCCGGCCTACGACCTGCGGCTCGATGGCGAACGACTCGGCGGCACCGGATTCGGCATCTCCGCCGACGTGCGGGCGCAGCGCACGCAATACGCGACGGCAGGCGCGTCCGCGTCGCCGAGCGCCAACAGCACGCGCGTGTATCAGGCGGCACTCGCGTGGTACGCCGGCACCTCAGGCCTGCGCTTTGCGGCCGGCCGCCAGCTGGCTGGGGCGCTGTCGAGCGTCGGGCTGTTCGACGGCCTGTCGGGCGACTACGACCGCCTGCACTGGGGCACCGGCGTCTTCGCCGGCACGCAACCCGATGTCGCATCGTTCGGACTCTCCGGGCGCGTGCGCGAGTACGGGCTCTACGGGCAGTGGCACACCCGGGCGGCCGCGTCGCAGTCGGCCGCGCTCACCCTTGGTGGCGTCGGTTCGTACGTGGGCAGCGCCATCGACCGTGAGTATGCCTTTGCGCGCTTCACGTCCAACGGCCCGCGGCTCTCCGTGTATGCCACGCAGGAACTGGACTTCAATCGCGGCTGGAAGCGCAGCGTCGAACAGGCCGCCACCACGCCCACGGCGACCTTTGCGAGCATCCAGTTCACGCCAACCCACGCGGTGGCGCTCTTTGGCGGCTTCGACAACCGTCGCAGCGTGCGGTTGTATCGCGATTACCTCGACCCCGAGATCGCGTTCGACGACGCCTTTCGCGAGGGCACGTGGGGCGGCATCACGTTCGCCGCGCCGCGCTATGCGCGACTGAGCATCGATCGCCGCGACAGTCGCGGCGGCGCCGGCGGCACCGCGGGCTCGACGACCGTGACGGGCAGCGTGTCGGGGCTGACGCGGGCGCGCCTCGGGCTGCGCGCCCGCGCCACCACCTTTGCCGGCACGCAGTCGTCGGGCACGCTGATGTCGGGCGCGGTGGACGTCGATCCGTGGGGCTTCCTGCGCCTCGAGGCCAACGGGGGCGCCCGCACCACGACGCCACTGGGCGCGGCGGCCACGCGATTGACGTGGTGGGGGGTAGATGCTGACATCGGCATCGGGCGTTCCCTGTACCTCATGCTGTCCACGTACCGCGAGCAGGATGCCGGGCGCGGTTCGCTGCAGACCTACGCCTCAATCAGCTGGAGATTCTAGCGCGCACGACCTCCCACTCACGCGAACTCCGCGGTAAATTTCGCGCGTTGCATTCGACCGGCGCCGGTCGGCGCCGTGAACATCTCCCTCGGAGTTCCCGTGAACATCCACGAATACCAGGCGAAGGAGATCCTCCGCGGATTCGGCGTGCCGATTCCGAACGGAAAGGTCGCCACCACGCCTGCTGAAGCGGAAGCGATCGCCAAGGACATGGGCGTGGCGGTGATGGTGAAGGCGCAGGTGCACGCCGGCGGCCGCGGCAAGGCCGGCGGCGTGAAGTTCTGCAAGACGCCGGCTGACGCGAAGGAAAAGGCCACGGCCATCCTCGGCATGCAGATCAAGGGGCTGACGGTCGAGAAGGTGCTCGTCACCGTCGCCGCCGACATCGGCAGCGAGGCGTACGTCGGCATCATCGTCGACCGCCAGCGCAAGAAGCCCGTCTTCATGGTGTCGGCCGCCGGCGGCATCGACATCGAGCAGGTGGCGGCGCAGACGCCGGAAAAGATCCTCTACCTCCCGGTCGACACGCGCTACGGGCTCCTCGGCTACGAAGCCATGCGCATGGGCTTCTTCCTGTACGACGACGTGAAGCTCGCCCGGCAGGCGGCGAAGATCATGCAGCAGCTGTACAAGGCCTTCATGGCGAGCGGCTGCTCGCTGGCCGAGATCAATCCGCTGGTCGCGACGCCCACGGGCGAGCTGATCGCGGTGGACGGCAAGATGGTGATCGACGACAACGAGCTCGACCGCCACCCGGAGATCGAGGCGCTGCGCGACGTGTCGTCGGAGGCGGCGTCGGAGGTGGACGCCCGCAACAACAACCTCACGTTCATCAAGCTCGACGGCAACGTCGGCTGCGTCGTGAACGGCGCCGGCCTCGCCATGGCCACCATGGACCTGGTGAAGTACTACGGCGGCGAGCCCGCGAACTTCCTCGACATCGGCGGCTCGTCCAACCCGGAGAAGGTGGTGAACGCGCTGCGCATCATCACCGCCGACCCGAACGTGAAGTGCATCCTGTTCAACATTTTCGGCGGCATCACGCGCACCGATGACGTGGCCAACGGCATCGTCACGGCCACCAAGGCGAACCCGCTGAAGGTGCCGATCGTGATCCGTCTCACCGGCACCAACGAAGAGATCGCCATGAAGATCCTCACCGAGAACGGCTTCTCGGCGTCGGCCGACATGGACGAGGCCGTCATCAAGGCCGTCAAGATGGCGAAGGGAGGGCAGGCCGCGTGAGCATCTTCATCAACAACGACACCAAGCTGGTGGTGCAGGGCATCACGGGCCGCGACGGCTCGTTCCACACCCGCCAGATGATCGAGTACGGCACGAAGGTCGTGGCCGGCGTCACGCCCGGAAAGGGCGGCCAGAAGTTCGACGATGCGGTGCCGATCTTCAACACCGTGTACGACGCCGTCGCCAAGACGGGCGCCAACACCGCCGTCATCTACGTGCCGCCGATGGCGGCCGCCGACGCGATCATGGAGGCGGTCGACGCCGGGTGCGCCACCGTCGTCTGCATCACGGAAGGCGTGCCGGTGCTCGACATGACGAGGGTCTATCCCTTCGTGAAGGAGCGCGGCGCGCGCCTCGTCGGCCCCAACTGCCCGGGGCTCATCTCGCCGGGGCAGGCCAAGGTCGGCATCATCCCCGGGCGCATCTGCATTCCGGGCAACGTCGGCGTCGTCAGCCGGTCGGGCACGCTGACGTATGAAGTCGTCTACCAGCTCACGCGGGCCGGCATCGGCCAGACCACGTGCGTCGGCATTGGCGGCGACCCGATCAACGGCACCAACTTCATCGACTGCCTCGACGCGTTCGAGAAGGACCCGAACACGAAGGCGGTGGCGATGATGGGCGAGATCGGCGGCACCGACGAGCAGGAGGCCGCGGACTTCGTCAAGAACCACATGACCAAGCCGGTGGTCGGCTTCATCGCCGGGCAGACGGCGCCCCCGGGCCGCCGGATGGGGCATGCGGGCGCGATCATCTCGGGTTCGGCCGGCACGGCGGCCGAGAAGATCGAGGCCTTCAAGGCCGCGGGCATCGGCGTCGCCGTGCGCCCGATGGACTTCGTGGAGCTCATCAAGGCAAAGCTGAAGTAGTTCGTACTGCCGCCACGAGGGACGAGGGACGCGACGGGGCGCGAAGGGCGTGCATGGCACGGCAACCTTCGCGACCCGTCGCGCCGTTCGATCCTTGCGATGGCAGCTTCCCCCCAGAACCTCAAGCACACCGACACCATGGCTGGCAACCGCACGCTCGCGATCATCAAGCCCGACGCCTTCGGCTCCGGAAAGGCAGGCCAGATCATCGCCCACCTCGAAGCCCAGGGATTCACCATCATCTGCGCCCGCGTCCTGCACATGACCAGGGCCGAGGCCGGCGCGTTTTACGAAGTGCACCAGGGGCGCCCGTTCTATGCCGAGCTCGTGGAGTTCATGAGCTCGGGACCATGCATGCCGATGGTGCTGCAGAAGGCCGATGCCGTGGCCGCCTACCGTGCGGCGATCGGCGCCACCGATCCGGCCGAGGCGGCGGCGGGGACGGTGCGCAAGCTGTACGCCGAATCGAAGGGGCGGAACGCGGTGCACGGGTCTGACTCGGACGAGAATGCGCGGCACGAGGGCATGTTCTTCTTCGGCGCGGCGGCGCTCATCTAGCAGCGCGGCAACGGACCACCCGGCCTCGGGCGGTCCGTTGCCGCGGGTGTTCCCATCATTAGATTGGATCGGTGCGGCGGACGGATACCGACGGTATCGGCCGCCGCGCTCCCGTTAGGCCTTTGTGCGTGGGTGGTGTGCTGGTCAGGAAGTCCTAAGTATCAGCCATTCCAGAACTTGACCCCACGTCACCACCCGAGTACCTTACTTGGCTATGCTGTCGTTTGACATCCGGTCGCTGGATCGCGAGGCAGTCACGGTTGACGCCGTCCTGCCCGCCAGTGATGACGTGTGGATGGAAGAGGACATTCTCCGCCCGTCGGGCGAGGGGATCCGGGTCACCGGACGCCTCTCGGCGGCAGGGACGGGGCGGTACTACTTCAGCGGCGACCTTTCGGGGGAGACGCAGCAGGAGTGCCGGCGGTGCCTGACCCCGGCGCAGTCGCCGGTGGTCGCCGAGATGCATGTGCTGTTCGCGGAGCTCGGCGGCGAGGACGACGGCGACCCGGATGTCTTCCCGTTGGGAGGCGCCCAGGGCGACGTGATTGACCTGCGTCCCGCGGTGCGGGAACAGTGGCTGCTGGAGGTTCCGCCGTTCCTCGTGTGCCGTCCCGACTGCAAGGGACTGTGCCCGAAGTGCGGGGCGGACCTGAACGCCGGGGATTGCGGCTGTCCCCCGGAGACCGATGTCCGATGGGATGCGTTGCGGAAGCTCCGCGACACGACCAACTAAACTGACCCTGTCACGAGACGACGATGGCCGTCCCGAAGAGAAAGACTTCGAAGCGCAAGAAGCGGGCCCGCAACACGCACAAGAAGGCCCCGGCGATCAACATCCAGGCCTGCCCGAAGTGCGGCGCACAGAAGCGCCCGCATCGCGTCTGCCCTGAGTGCGGCTTCTACGCCGGCGAGCAGCGGGTCAAAGCGAAGGACAGCTGACGTTGGCGCGCATCGCGTTGGACGCCATGGGCGGGGATCATGCGCCCACGGCGACGATTGCGGGCGCACTCCTCGCCCTTCAGGAACTCGCTCCCGAGCACGTCATCCAGCTCGTCGGCCGCGCCGAGATCGTGCGCGCGGAACTCGACGCGCAGCTCGCGGCGTCGCCGGCTGACGTCCGCGCGCAGGCGCATCGCCTGTCGCTCGTGGATGCCGCCGAGGTGATCGAGATGACCGACAAGCCGTCGGTCGCCATTCGCGGCAAGCCCCACAGCTCCATGGCCGTCGGGCTGCGCCTGCAGGTGGCGGGCGAGTCGGAGGCATTCGTGAGCGCCGGCAACACCGGGGCGCAGATGGCCGCGTCGACCTTCATCCTTCGCCTGCACGACGGCCTCACGCGACCAGCCATCGGGACGCTCATCCCGAGCGCGCGCATTCCGGTGGTCATGCTGGACGCCGGCGCCAACGTCGATTGCTCCGCCGCCGAGCTGGTGCAGTTCGCGCGCCTCGGTGCGGTCTACGCCGAGGACGTGCTTGGCCGGCCCAACCCGAGCATCGCGCTGCTCTCGGTGGGCGAGGAGCCGGAGAAGGGCAACGCCGCCGTCAAGGACGCGCACAAGGAACTCGCCGCGTCCGCCGGCCTGAACTTCATCGGCAATGTCGAGGGGCGCGACGTCCCCATGGGCGCGTGCGACCGCGGCCCGGTGGACGTGGTGGTGTGCGACGGCTTCGTCGGCAACGTCCTGCTGAAATTCTACGAGAGCGTGCCCAAGCTCATCTTCGGCCTGCTGGCCAAGAGCGGCGTGTCGCGGGAACAGCTGGCTGGTGCGCTGCAGGGACTCGACTACGCCGCGCACGGCGGCGCACCCCTGCTCGGCGTGAAGGGCGTCTCCATCATCTGCCACGGCAAGTCGTCGCCCGAGGCGATCAAGAACGGCATCCTCGTGGGACTGCGCGCGTCGCAGTCGCGCATGAGCGACCACATCGGACAGCGGCTCGCGTCCACTGTCGAAGGAACCCCCGCATGAAGCGCCCGATTGCGATGATCGCCGGCACGGGCCATGCCGTGCCGAAGAAGGTCCTGACCAACCACGACTTTGCGGCGCTTGGCATCGACACGAGCGACGAGTGGATCGTGGAGCGCACCGGCATCAAGCAGCGCTACATCGCCGGCGAGGGCGAGTCGCTGACGTCGCTCTCCTCCGACGCGGCGCGCGCCGCGATGAAGGCGGCGGGCGTCACCGCCCCCGAGCTCGACATCATCATCCTGGGCACGGCGTCGCCCGACCGCCTGCTCCCGGCGACCGCCGTCGAGGTGCAGGCCGCCATCGGCGCCACGCGCGCGGCGGCATTCGACATTTCGGCCGCGTGCAGCGGCTGGGTGTACGGCATGAAGATGGCCGAGGGGCTGCTGGCGATGGGCGACGCCGAGACGGTGCTTGTCATCGGCGCCGAGACGCTGTCGCGCATCGTGAATTGGAAGGACCGCAACACCTGCGTGCTGTTTGGCGACGGGGCCGGCGCGACGGTGGTGAAGCGGTCCACCAAGGGGCGGGGCATCCTGTCGGCGTACATGCGCAGCGACGGCACGCTCGCCGACCTGCTGCAGCGGCAGGCCGGCGGCTCGCTGCGCCCGGTCACGCCCGAGGTGCTCGCCGAGGGCACCAACTGCATCTCGATGGCCGGGCGCGAAGTCTTCAAGAACGCGGTCCGGTCGATGGCCGACGCCTGCGACCGCGCGCTCGACGGCGCCAAGCTGGCGGCGAGCGACATCGACCTGCTGATCCCGCACCAGGCGAACATTCGCATCATCGAGGCGACCGCCAAGCACGCCGGCATGCCGATGGAGAAGGTGTACGTGAACGTCGACCGTTACGGCAACACGTCGGCGGCGTCCATTCCCATCGCGCTCGACGAGGCGCTGCGCGCCGGGCGCATCAAGGAGGGAATGACGGTGATGTTCGTCGCCTTCGGGGCGGGGTTCACGTGGGGGAGCCTGGTGGTGAAGTTCTAGATGTCCCTGCTGCTCCTCTTTCCGGGCCAGGGCTCGCAGAAGCCCGGCATGGCCAAGGACCTCGCCGCGGCTTTTCCCGCAGCGCAGCGGGTGTTCGCCGAG
>Ga0334722_10007779_pt1 | contig 10334 bp, 9 predicted proteins | sample C3_bottom_MG_FD_207210 | JGI IMG/M metagenome (GOLD analysis project Ga0334722, IMG submission 207210) | Sediment microbial communities from Yellowstone Lake, YNP, Wyoming, USA - C3_bottom | ecosystem: Environmental > Aquatic > Freshwater > Lake > Sediment | place: USA: Wyoming | collected... | reverse complement strand
ATCAAAACTTATTAGTTTTTATATGCTAACTTTTTCCATATAAGTTGGTAAGGGGTATTATTGTCTTTTTTCATCTAATTATTTTTAATTTCTATTTTCAGGGTATTGACATATTACCGTGAGTCTTAATCTATGCTTATTTTAAAGGTGTTATAACCGATAAAGCTGAATTTTCGTCCTTAAAATGGGTTTGGAACCTTTCCAAAACATCTTGAGCAGTTATATCGTTTATTGCGGAAATATAGTCGAATATAAATATATCCTTCATATAAAAGGAGATAAAATTATGTGCAATGGCGTCTATTGAATTAAAAGATCTTACAAAGCTCCCGTATAATTTTTTCTTAATCCTTTCAAAATCTGATCCGTCTATTCCTTCCTTAACTAAAACTGACACACCTTTTTTAATTCTTTCCGATACCCTTATGGGATCGGATACCTCTCCTCCGATAAGAGTATACCCGTAACCAATTTCTCCTGTATATTCGAAATCAAAGTTGCTGGTTATTAAACCTTCATTATAAAGGTCGTTGTATAACTTTGAGCTTTTTCCAATTAAAAGTTCCAAACAAATATTGGTTGTAATTATTCTTTTTAAGAGCTCACGGCTTCCTTTATAAGCTGAAATATCCTTATAACCCAAATACATAAGGGGTTCGGCCACCATCATTTTGTCCTCAATAAAATCTCTATTTATGCTTTCCGGTTCTTCTGGATAAAATCTTTTAATTTTTGCCTTCCCCTCTTTTATAATCATATTTCTTGATTCCTCAACAACCCTTTCCGGATTCACATTTCCTACAACAAATAAAACCATATTATTGGGGTTATAAAAGGTATTATAACATTTATATAGCAAATCCTTGTTAATCTTTTTTATGCTGTCCACGGTACCCGCTATGTCTATCTTAACCGGATGGTTTACGTATAAACAATCCAAAATATTGAAAAATACCCTCCAATTAGGATCATCTTTGTACATGTTGATTTCCTGTTCGATTATACCTATTTCCTTTTTTACACTTTCTTCGGTAAAATATGGCCTACTCACAAAGTTCAGAAGAATTTTCAGGTTTTCGTAAAAGTTATATGTACACGAAAACAGATATGCCGTTAAGGTAAAGGAAGTATAGGCATTAGCATTAGCACCATTTTTAGTAAATCTATCAAAAACATTCCCTTCTTCCTCTTCAAAGAGTTTATGTTCCAAGAAATGAGCTATTCCATCCGGAACTTTAATCCTTTCATTTTTATCTGGAAGAATAAAATCGTTATCTATAGAACCATATCGCGTAGCAAAAATAGCAAACTGTTTTACATAATCTTTTTTTGGCAAAACATAGATTTCTAAACCGTTGTCCAAAATCTCTTTATAGATCTCTTCTCTCAAGACTTCGTTTCTTATCAAATCCATATATTATCTCCCTTCCTCATTATTTCTTAAAAAATAAACCGTATCCAGCTCTATGTTTTGTGAAAGTCTCACCATATCATCCATAGTAGTATTTCTAATACTTTTCTCAAATTCAACAAAATCCTTTCTGGTACCTGCAATAATTTCGCTTAAATTATAATCTGTTCTTTGTATGGGACTATCAGATAAAGATCTTATATAGTTAGATAAAATATTTACAGAGGCATTATATTCTTCTTTGGATATTTCACCCTTTCTTATTTTTTCAACCTGTCCTAAAATGAGATTTAGTGCCTTTTCATAGTTATTGACATCAATACCGGCACTTATATAAATAAATCCTTTAAACCTTTCGACCCTTGAATATATCGAATATGCAAGGCTTTCCTTTTCCCTTACATTTTGGAAAAGTTTCGAATGCGGCCCTCCCCCTAAAATATTGTTTAATAAAATTATCTTATAATAATCCTCGTCTTTCGGATTTACATTGGTTCTAAAGCCCAATATCAATTTCCCTTGAACTACATTTAAATTATCTACTACATACCTTACATCCGAAACCATCTTTTTAAGATTCGCTGTCTCGACACTTTTTAGTGTTTCTCTTTTAAAATTGAAAAATTTTTTAACAAGTTTTAAAACCTCATCATCCTTAACATCTCCAACAACAAATATATCCATCGGCAAGCTACTTAATGCAAACTCATAATATTCATATAGATTTTTTTCGTTTATTTCCTTTAGTTCTTCTATACTTCCATATTCATAATTTGCAAATCTTTCTCCCTTAAACATTTCTTCAATTAATCTATCCACCGCATACTTTTCCTTATCATTTATCTTGCTCTCTATAAACTTCTTCAAATTATTCTTCTCCAATTCAACATAATCTCTTTTAAAGAACCCATTATCCAATAAAGGCCTCTTTATAATTGATGATAAAAATTTAAAGGATTCCCCTAATACATCGCTATCTACATATTTATTATTAATCGGGTCCATAAAAATCTGCATAACCTGCCTATCGCCCTTTTTATACAAATAGTAGCTTAAATTCATCCCATACATTTCTTCCAATTTCTTTGATATATCCATATAGGTTGGAAAATCTTGAGACCCATCTTTTAATACCGAAGGTAATAAAGCCAATTTCGACGTATTATCACCCAGAAGGTCATGTATGTGCAAACTAATAAAATTTGTTTTAAATTTATCGGTATGATCAATATGTAGTCTTACACCCTTGTCAATTTCATAGGATCTAAGCATATGTTTTCCTCCTATCCTTCATACAAAATATTTCGGATATAAAGAATTATACTATATTCTTGTATACTATACAAAATTCCCTAATTATTATTCCATAATTTTCTTAAGATATTCCATGTAATATAATTCAAATTTTGTTGAAACACTGCAAATCATAGGGTATAATTTAAAAGGATTTTTTAAAAATACAAGAAGGGAAGATAGAAATGGAAGCAGGAATTGTTGGTTTACCCAATGTAGGTAAAAGTACACTATTCAATATCCTTACAAAATCAAAAGTCGAGGTGGCTAATTATCCCTTTTGCACCATTGATCCAAATGTCGGAATTGTTGATGTTCCGGATGATAGGCTATATGAGCTTGCTAAAATCGTAAATCCTCAAAAAATTGTACCGGCGACGGTAAAATTTGTAGACATTGCCGGATTGGTAAGAGGTGCAAGCAAGGGAGAAGGACTCGGTAATAAATTCCTGTCCCACATACGTGAGGTGGATGCAATAATCCATATCGTAAGATGTTTTGTAGACGAAAATATAGTACATGTAGAAGGAAGTATAAATCCCTTAAGGGATATAGAGGTTATAAACCTTGAACTTATTTTAGCCGATATGGAATCGGTGGAAAGAAGATTGGAAAGGGTAAGAAAAAATAGCAAATCCGGAAACAAAGCGATATTGCAAGAACTCGAACTACTGGAAAAGTTTTCAGAAGCTTTAAACAGGCAGATACCGGTTAGAACTCTTAACCTGAGCCAAGAAGAAACGCAGATCTTAAAACAGCTAAACCTTCTTACATCTAAACCGGTTTTATACGTTGCCAACCTCTCCGAAGAAGACATTTTAAATCAGGAAGAAAATCAATATTTAAAACAGTTAAAAGAGTATGCCGAAAAGGAAGGTTCAAAGGTAATACCGATCTGTGCCAAGCTCGAAGAGGATTTAATAAATTTATCCGAGGAAGAAAGAAAATCCTTTTTAGAAGAACTGGGATTAAAGGAACCGGGTTTAAACAAATTAATAAGGGAAAGCTATGCACTTCTTGACCTAATAACCTTCTTTACGGCAGGTCCTAAGGAAGTCCATGCATGGACAATAAAGAGAGGAACCAAAGCTCCGCAGGCAGCCGGAAAAATACACAGCGATTTTGAAAGAGGATTCATAAGAGCAGAGGTCATTTCCTACGAAAACCTTATAAAATGCGGTTCCTATACCAAAGCAAGGGATGAAGGATTAATAAGACTGGAAGGCAAGGACTATGTAGTAGAGGATGGGGATGTTGTAGTATTCAGGTTTAATGTTTAGTAAAAGAGGGCAAGTATCTTAAAAACCAATACCAGCCCTCTTTTACTTAAATCCTCAAATCCGCTCCGAATACGCCTATAACTTTTTTATTTTCATCGTAAATAGGCATTACTATTGTCACACAGAGTTCATTTGTAGCGGATGAAATATAGGGTTCCGTTACCGTAGTTTCTCCTTTTATAGCCTTTTGGAACCACGGTCTATGATAAACGTTTTTAACTTCTAAATCCATTGATGCAGCCAATAAATCTCCATTCGATAAAACTGCAAACATGAGCTCAAATTGAGGATGTTTAGCTGCTATATTCCTAATCACTTCTTTTGCCCTCTCACTAAGCAAATTCTTCCCATTTTCTCTAACCAAAGCCTCTAAAAGCTTTTTAGCTTCGTTTATGTTTTTCTTCTGTTCATCACTGAGTTTTGCAGAACCCGCAAATCTCTTAACGAGATTTTCGAGTTTAGCAGCGAACTCATTCAATCTATCAACCATAACCTCCAGCTCATTGATGGCCGAAACCTGTTCCTGAGTGGTAGCAACTGTCTCTTCGGTGCTTGCTGCGGTCTCCTCGGTTACAGCAGCAATCCGATGGGTAAGCTCATTTATATTCTTTAATTTTTCATACTGGGCCTCCACTAAAGAATCGATCTCGGCAATGGATTCTATAACTTCGTTACTTGAATTTATCACGTTGGTGAGTTCCTGTTTAGTTTTATTGGTATAGGATAAGTTCTCAATAGCTTTCTGAACCTCTTCATCCAATTTCGTTACGACATCTTCGACTTTTTCCTGTATACTCTTAGCAAGAACGGCTATTTCATCGGCAGCTGACGAGGATTGTTCGGCAAGTTTCCTTACCTCATCAGCCACCACCGCAAAGCCTCTTCCATGCTCGCCTGCTCTTGCTGCTTCTATGGCAGCATTTAAAGCCAAGAGATTGGTTTGGTCCGCTATCTTATTAACAACACCAACTATATGGGTTATCTTATTTGCCCTTTCTTTAAGGTCCAGAACATCCCTGCTCAACTGCTTATTTTTTTCTGCACTATCATTTATTCTTTTAATCAGTTCGGACATTGTGGATTCGCTTTCTTTTATGATGTTGCCCATTTCTATACTCGAACGTCTTGTAGTCTTGCATTTTTCCTTAACGTCCTCATTAAATTTTAGAATTTCAGATGTATTTTGAGCTGTTTCTTGAGCCGCTTCGGCCTGATCTTCCGCTCCTTTTGCAATTTCTTCTACAGTAACAGCAATACCTCTGGAAGCCTGACTAAAATCGCTCATGCTGTCCCTTAATTTTTGTGAAGCAATGGCCGTTTGTTCTGAAGTCTGCTGTGCTTCCAGTATAAGAACTTTAAAATTATGTACGAGGCTATTGAGGGACTTAGCCAAATCTCCGAACTCATCACCTGCTTTTATATTTATAATCTTGGTAAGATCCCCTTCTGCTATTTCATCTATTGCTTTTTTAATTTTATTAACAGCTTGAAAAACGTCCTTTTTGATAAAGGCAGCAGCCAAAACTAAAAATATAAGACCAACTATAAAGGATATTAATCCGGATAATAAAAGCTTTGAAATTTCTACATTACCTAATAGAAAGAGACTAATACCTGTATAGGTAATACTAAAAATTAATAAAAGAATGGTTATGTAGACTAACAATTTGAGCCCAAAACCCCTTAACATTTTTACTTCCTCCAATCTCTCCTAAACTTATTAAAATAAAAACATAACTTTTAATTGCCCACCTCCAACTCCTCTACATCCTTTTCCAAACAGGTTTGCACCATTTTCCCTACATCCAAAACCTCTTCCGCCCTCTTCAAAGCCTCTAGGTTAGCCTTAGTTGCCGGATGCTTCGGAAGAAAAACGGTGCAGCAATCTTCATAAGGCCTTATAGAAATTTCGTATGTGCCTATTCTTTTGGCTATTTCAATAATTTCAAGCTTATCCATTCCTATAAGAGGTCTAAAAACAGGAAGGCCTGCCACTTTATTAGTAGCATTCAGATTCTCAAGGGTCTGGCTTGCTACCTGTCCCAGACTTTCCCCAGTGACAAGACATTTAGCCCCCTTTCTTAATGCCAATCCCTCTGCAATTCTAACCATAAATCTTCTCATAATAACGGTCATCAATCTCTCCGGACATTTCTCATATATTTCTTTCTGAATATCGGTAAAATGGACAATATTTAATCTGAATATGCCATTAGAATAATCCGAAAGCAATTTACAGAGGTCTATAACCTTTTCCTTAGCTCTCTCGCTTGTAAAAGGATAACTATAAAAATGGACACCTTCCAATTCAAGTCCCCTCTTCATCATCATAAACCCTGCCACAGGACTATCAATTCCCCCGGATAAAAGAAGCATTCCCTTCCCGCTTATACCATACGGCAAACCACCGGGACCAGAAAAATTTTCTGTATATAGATACGCCTTGTCTCTTATCTCAATATTTAGCATAAGTTCAGGCTCATGGACATTCACTTTTATATTCGGTACATTTTTTAATATATAACCACCCACTATGTTATTTAGATCCATACTTCTATAAGGAAAACTCTTGTTTATCCTACGGGTTTCCACCTTAAAGGTCCTGGCTTCTCTTTCTTTTAAAATTCTTAATGCTACACTTTTAATTTCATCCAAATCCAAATTAACCTTTACAACTTTGGATATCCCTACAATACCAAAAACTTTTAACAATTTTTTTTGGACTACCTGTTCGTCCTCCTTACGGCAATACACAAAAACCCTGCCGTAATCCTTCTCTATATTTACATCTTCTCCTTTTAAGTTTTCTTTTAAATTCTCTATCAACTTGTTCTCAAAATAGGACCTGTTCTGCCCTTTTAAAGCAAGTTCTCCATATCTTATCAAGAAAAGCTTTTCCACATCCTTTACCTCCGTTTAAATTTTCTAAGATGGTTTACAGATATTTTAAGCCTGTCGATTACATAATCCATTTCTTCCTCCGTATTAAAAGGCGAAAAACTAAACCTTATAGCACCCTCTATTTCGTCTTTTTTTAGCCCCATGGCCTTAAGTACGTGACTTAAATTTGCATGCTTAGAAGAACAAGCGGAACCCGTTGAAACATAAATTCCCCATTCTTCCAATTCATGTAGAAGCACTTCTCCTCTAATTCCAAGAAAACTTACATTTAAAATATGGGGAGCCGCCTCCTCCGGTGAAGGACCATTTATCCTGCAGTCATTAATTTCGGTCAGTATGCCATTTGCCAGCTTTAACTTGGTTCTACTCATCCTATCAACAAATTCCTTCATACTTGCATTATAAATCTTTGTTGCTATCCCAAATCCGTAAATTCCCGGTACATTTTCAGTTCCGGACCTTATATTCCTTTCTTGTCCCCCACCAATTATAATAGGTTTTATCTTGGAACCTTTTTTAATATAAAGGGCTCCAACTCCTTTTGGTCCGCTTATTTTATGAGAGCTCAACGAAAGAAAATCTATATCTAATTCATAAGGATTAATTGGCACCTTCATAAAACCCTGTACAGCATCAACATGAAATAATAGTCTTTCCTTATTTCGGATAACCTCTGATATCTCGTGAAGAGGTTGTATGGAACCAACCTCATTATTAACATGCATTACACTTATAAAAATGGTATCTTCCCTGATAACACTCATAAGCTGCTCCAAATCCACAATACCCTTTGAATCTACATCCAAATATGTCACATCAAAACCTTCTTCTTCCAATTCCTTGAATACATTAAGAACCGATGGATGTTCTATCTTGGTGGTAATTAGGTGCTTCCCCCATCTTTTCATGCCATAAACCGCACCTTTTATTGCAAGGTTATTGGATTCGGTACCACCGGAAGTAAATACTATTTCGCTCGGATCTACACTCAAAGCTTCAGATATATTCTTCCTTGCTTCTGTAATCAGTTTTTCCGCATCAATCCCTTTTCTGTGAAGAGAGGATGGGTTTCCGAAATTTTGCGTTAAGGCCCTTAACATACCGTTTATAACTTCCTTGAAGGGCATTGTAGTTGCACTGTTATCAAGATATACTTCCATAGCTTTCACCCTTTTACATTTTTATACGTCACTATAATTCAAAAATATTCTACAAAAATCTGCATAATCCTTCATTATACATAAAAAAATTATTGTTTACATAAATTATTTTACGTTACTTTTAGAAATTATATATGAGTCTTTTCTATTACTATTCTGGTATCAAAACCGCATATAGGACAATATACAAGATGTATACAATTATAATCTTCCTTCCCTTTCATTTCAAAAACCAACGGATAATTATCAAAATCATCATAAGGACTGTATGGCCCATAAAAATCCTGTAGGGTACCGCCATCCCTCAGACTATTGCCGCAAAAGGGACATGACTTTTTATATGTGATAAAACCATTACATAAAGGACAGATAAGTTCCATAATGCCACCCCTATTCTTTTTTATCTTTATTTTGCACAAAAAATTTATTTATATGAACACAAGCACATTATGTAATTTTTATAAAGAAACAAGCATATAGATAACAAAGGAAAGCGGGGTGAACACTATGAAAAACCTAAATACCGAACTACTACTGTATCTTATACTTTTATCCTCTGTAATCTTCGGAATTAACTATGGACTAATATTTATAAATATAGCAGTTTTTCTTTCTATACTAATAATAGTTGTCTCAATAAGATTTATAGAAAAAAATAACATAATAAAGTTCTTATGCCTTGAAATTAAAAAAAATAGCCTGATTAAATTCCTAATTGCTTCTTTTTGGGCCACCTTAATCTTATTAATCAACTTTTCTTTAACAATCTATCTCGGCGGAATCATAATTATAAAAAATTATATTATGATACAAAAAATTTTTTATTCGGCTAAAATATTTGTATTCCTGTTAATGCAATATCTTATTATAAGCTTAATAGAGGAAACCATCTTCAGAGGTTATATACTCAAAAAACTTTCACAGAATCTAAACACAAGCAATGCAATTTTCTTAACTTCCGTATTATTTTCTTTAATGCACATACCGAATATATTAGAAAACAATGTACCTGATTATTTTATACCATTAATTCTTTTTAACCTATTTCTGCTGAGTTTTGTATTATGCAAAATAAATTTAAAAAACAAAACCCTATGGGCACCTATAGGTTTCAGTACCTTCTACAAGGTCACAACAGTCGGATTCATCAAGAATCATTTCGTTCAGATTGATCTTGCAGAATCCCTGGTTTTTGGTAGTATAAAATGGATGCCGGAATCAAGCCTTCTATTTTCTATACTAATAATTCTTTTTATCACATTAGAAAAAATTATTACCCTAAGGACATTCAAATTTCAAAAGTCCTAAAGTCTGATGAATTTCATCCAAACCGTTCTTGTTCTCGGTCCATCAAATTCGCAAAAATATATCCCTTGCCATACTCCAAGTTTTAGTTCTCCGTTTTCTATAATTATGCTAACCGATGAACCTATTAAGCTCGATTTTATGTGAGCATCTGAATTGCCTTCTATATGTAAATATCCATCTTTGAAAGGAACCAATTTTTCTAAACTTTTTACAATGTCTGTTATAACATCACCATCAGCATTTTCGTTAATAGTTATTCCAGCAGTGGTATGCGGAACAAAGATGGTAAGAAGACCATCCCTATATCCATTTTTAGAAATCGTATCCCTTATTTCAGCAGTTAAATCAATAAATTCAACCCTATTTTTGGTTTTTACTTTGAGTTCTATCATATTTTTACCCCTTCCCATCAAATTTTAAAAACTTAGTTAAATAAAACAAAAAACTACCGGCCTAATACCAGTAGTCGAGGTGTGAGTAAATCTATAAGCCGAGTTCTGTCGAGGATGGTCATTTCTCTAGAGCTAAAGTTGCCTTTAGCTTCAAGCGGCCAACCCGAGAGCACAGCGGGCCACTGTATCGCTCTCCTATTAGGCCTTGCTCCAGGTGGGGTTTACAGAGCCAGCCAGTCGCCTGGCTGCTGGTGAGCTCTTACCTCACCATTTCACCCTTACCCGATAGCTAAAATTAATTATCGGGCGGTATCTTTCTGTTGCACTTTCCTTGGAGTCACCTCCACTGGGTATTACCCAGCACCCTGCCCTACGGAGCTCGGACTTTCCTCATGTGTATTTAATACACACGCGACCATCCGATTTACTCACACATTATATTTTAGCATTCAATTAATTATTAGTCAACCTTTCTTTTATTTCAAAGCCAAATTTGCAAGCTTATCGGCCTCTTTATTAAACTCCCTATTTACATGATTTATTTCATAATAATCAAATTTTTTCAAAAGATAAGTAACACTTTCATACA